>WNGL01002226.1_pt1 | contig 32451 bp, 31 predicted proteins | sample 5400591 | NCBI WGS metagenome assembly WNGL01 (sample SAMN13153377, study PRJNA577476) | soil metagenome | isolation source: 80 cm soil or saprolite under Garry oak tree replicate 1 | place: USA:California | collected 2016-06-15
CGACAGGAATTCCTGCTCGATGCAATACAAGGCGTACTCGTTCAGCTCGAGCAGGACCAGACGCTCCGGCTCGAATTTCGCGATCTGGCGGGCGAGCTCGGAGCCGATCGAGCCGCCGGCCCCCGTGACCATCACGACCTTGCCCGTGAGGAGCCGATGCAGGCCGCCGTCGTCGAGCACCACCTGGTCGCGGCCGAGCAGGTCCTCCAGTTCGATGCGGCGGATCTGGGATACCGTGACCTTGCCCGACAGCAGGTCGTCATAGGAAGGCACGGTGAGGACCGTCAGCCCCGCGGCGGCGGCGGCTTCCGCTGCGCGCCTGCGCACCCCCGCGGACGAAGCCGGAAGCGAGATGATCGCGTGGCGGGACTCCAGCTGCTGCGCCCAGCGGCCGATCTCGCCGAGTCCCCCGAGCACCTTCACGCCCAGAAGGACCTGCCCGTGCCAGGCCGGGTCGTCCTCGAGTATGCCGACCGCGCGCCACTGACTGGAGCGTTCCATCTCGCGCAGCAGATTGACGGTGATGTCGCCGGCGCCGATCACGAGCACCGGTTCGCCGGTGAGGTGGATGTGACCGTACAGAGTGCGCTCCTTCCAGGCGCGATAGGCGATCCGGCTGCCCGACATGATCGCGGCAAGGAGAAAAGGCGCGAGGACGAACGTGGATCGCGGCACGTTGACATCGGCGCGAAAGAACGCAAGCAGGGCGGGCACCGCGAGCGCTCCGATCAGGCAGGCGAACGCTATGCGTTTCAGGTCGGGCAAGCTCGCGTAGCGCCAGCTGCCGCGGTACAGGCCAAGCGACCAGAATATCAACGCGTGCAGGGGAACGGCCGCCGTCACCGCCGCGGCAAGCGCCGGGAGAAACTCTTCGGGCGTTTCCAGGTTGAAGCGCAGCCAGAACGCGAGCCACCAGCAGGCGGCGGAAGCCAGGACGTCGTGCGCGAAGGCAAGCGCGGCTCGGTTACCGGGCTTAAGCGGATTCAATGGATTTGCTCTCGCGGCGCCGGCACGCGTGGTCCACCCACAGCGCCAGCGTCGCATGGAGCGCGACCAGCCCGACGAGGGCGCACAACTGCAGGGGCAGCGGCTCGCGCAGCGCCCAAAGCGCGGTCGTGCCGCAGGCGAGCATCAGCGCGTATTCGGCGAGCGCCGTGCTGCGGTGGCCCCAGCCCATACGCACGAGGCGTTGATAGTAGTGCTTGTTGTGCGCTTCCCAGAAACGCTCACCGGCGCCGATCCGTTTCAACAAGGTCACGGTGGAGTCGGCTAGGAAAGGCGCAAACACCGCTGCCGGAAACCAGAGCGGCCAGTCTCCATCGCGCCAGCCCGACAGAGACAAGAGGGCGGCGAGGAAACCGATCGGGACGGACCCGGCGTCACCCATGAAAACCCGCGCGGGAGGAAAATTGAACGGCAGGAACGCCGCGCCGGCGGCGGCCACGATGGCGCATTCGATCAGCAGGGCGTCGTCGCCGCTCATCCAGGCGCCGGCTCCCAGGAACGCAAAGCCCGCGACCGTCATGCCGCCCGCGAGTCCGTCGGAGCCGTCCATGAAGTTGTAGAGATTCGTCATCCATAGAACGCCGATCACGATCAGGACGAGCGAAGGAAGCGCTGCCGCGGGGAGGGCGCCGAAGGCGAACCCCGCGGCGGCCGCAGACTGGGCGCCCAAACGGACCGGAATCGGCAGGCTGTAAACGTCGTCGAGATGCGAAACCGCGACGAGCGCCGCGGCCGGGAGCACGACCACGAGCGGAGTTTGCAGGATCGCGAAACCGGAAAAAACGCCCGCCATCATGGCGATGCCGCCCGAGCGCGGCACGGGACGCACGTGCAGCGAGCGTTGGTTGGGCACATCGAGCGGCCACCGGTCCTGCGTCCTCAGCATCCATGCAAGGAGCAGCAGCGTCGCGAGCGCCGAGACGATCGGCGAGCCGGGGGCGATTTCCGGGATCGCCACTCACCTAGTCCGCGCTGGGAAACACGGGGCGCATTCTAACGTGTTCCGTGGACTCTCAGGCGCGCGCGGACCTGAACCAGCGCGCCGTTTGCGCGAGTCCCGCGTCGAGCGTGTGCGGGGGTCGCCAATCGAGCAGCCGGCGCGCTCTGAGCGAGTCGATCGCGAGATTGCCCGTCAGGCGCAGGATCTCGTCGCGACGGCCCGCGATCATTCCTGCCACACGCAGTAGCGCCGGCGGGGCGGGAAGAAGTCTTGCAGGTCTCTCGAGCACCCGGGCGATGCGCGAGATCAGTTCGGGGGTCGAAACGCTCTCCTCGTCGCTTACCAGAAAAGGTCCGCGTGCCCCGGGATGCTCCGCAAAGCGCGCGATCGCGTCAACGAGGTTCCCCACGTAGATCAGGCTGCGGCGGTTGCGCACGCTCGCGAAGGGCAGAGGCAGTCCCGAATCGACCCAGCCGAGCAAACGCAGAAAGTTGGCCTTGACCTCGGGGCCGTATACGAGAGGCGGCCGGATGATCACGAGCTCGATGCCGTTTCGGGCGGCGGTTTCGGTCAAGGCCCGCTCGGCTTCGAGCTTGGAGCGGCCGTAGGAATCCTGCGGATCGAGCGTGTCGTCTTCAGCGTACGTTCCGCTGCCCGAGTCTTCGCCGTGCACCTTCACCGAGCTCAGGAAAATAAATCGGCGGACGGATCCACCAGCGGCTTCGGCGAGCCTGATTGCCGCGTCGCAATTGACGCGCCGCAGTTCCCCGTCGTCAAGGTTTGATCGATGCGCGATCGCCGCGAGGTGGACGACCGTACCCACGCCGTCGACGAGAGCGCGGCGATCGAATTCGGCGGCGATATCCGGGACGAGGATCTGATGCAATTGGGACGGAACAGCGCCCGGCGGGACGAGCCGCCTCACCGCGGCGCGGACCGTGTGCCCGCGCGCGAGCAGCTCGCGGCAAAGGGCGGTGCCGACGAAGCCCGACGCACCGGTGACGAGGATGCGCATGTCTGAACCGCGGGAAGAGATGCCGCCTTCCCCTATTGGAGCGACACCGGATTCTAGCAAGCCCTATCTGCAGGGAGCGAGTGCCACTACAATACGCGCTTTATCGAAAAGCAAGGCCGCGCGAGTGACGATTTCCTTCTACCCCGTGATTCTTTCCGGCGGATCAGGCACTCGTCTGTGGCCGATGTCGCGGCGGCTTCTGCCGAAGCAATTCCTGCCCCTCGTTTCCAATCGAACGCTGCTTCAGGACACGGTGCTGCGGGTGCAAGGTTTCGACGGCGCCCGCGCGCCGATCGTCGTTTCGAACGACGAGCACCGGTTTCTCGTCGCCGAGCAGATGCGCGAAATCGGGGTGAAGCCCGAGATCCAGATCCTGGAACCTGTCGGTCGCAACACCGCACCGGCGATCGCGGTGGCGGCGCTCCACCTCCAGAGTCGTCATCCCGACGCCTCCATGCTCGTGCTGCCCTCCGATCACCTCATCCGGAACGTGCCGGCATTTCACGCGGCAATCGCCACGGCGCTTCCCCTCGCCGCGGGCGGTTCGCTCGTCACTTTCGGGATCACGCCGCGGGGGCCGGTCACGGGATACGGTTACATCGAACGCGGCGATCCGGTTCGAGGAAGCGAGCGCAGCTTCCGCGTGAGGCGCTTCGTGGAGAAACCCGACCTCGAGACGGCGCGCCGTTATTTTTCGAGCGACCGGTTTTACTGGAACAGCGGCATGTTCGCGCTCAGGCCCAGGCGCTTTCTCGAGGAACTGCAGCGCTTCCGCCCCGAGATCCTGGCCGCGGCAAAAGCGGCGTGGGAGGCGGGCAAGCGCGACCTCGATTTTTTGCGGCTGGATTCGGCCGCATTCACCGCCTGTCCGTCGGATTCCATCGACTACGCCGTGATGGAGCGCACCTCTGCGAGCACGATGGTCCAGGCCGACATCGGTTGGAGCGACGTCGGCTCGTGGACGGCGCTTTGGGAGGCCGGAGATCAGGATGCAAGCAAGAACGTCGTACGCGGCGACGTGGACCTGCGCGAGGCGAGCGGTTGCTACGTTCGCGCCGAGCACCGCATGGTCGCGGCGCTGGGCGTGCGCGATCTCGTGATCGTCGAGACCGATGACGCGGTCCTCGTGGCCGACAGATCGCGCTCGCAGGAGGTCAAGGAAGTGGTCGAGACGCTCGCCCGGGAGGCGCGGACCGAGCACGTCTCACACAGCCGGGTCTATCGGCCCTGGGGGTACTACGAGAGCATCGATGCCGGCGAACGCTTCCAGGTCAAGCGCATCATGGTCAAGCCGGGCGAAGCGCTCTCGCTGCAGATGCATCACCACCGGGCGGAGCACTGGGTGGTGGTGTCGGGCACCGCGAGGGTAACGCGGGGCGAGGAGGTCAAAGTCCTGTCGGAAAACGAATCCACCTATATCCCGATCGAAACCAAGCATCGACTCGAAAACGTGGGAAAGGAGCCGCTTTTCCTGATAGAGATCCAGTCGGGGAGCTACCTGGGCGAGGATGACATCGTGCGTTTCGAGGACCGCTATCACCGAGACTGAGGGCAGGCCCGGCACTCAGCGTGCGACATTCTTTTCGGCGTTGCGCCGCCTTCGGGAAAGAAGATAGCGAATTATGCTGCGCAGGTGCCAAACGAGGTATCTGATGTCCCGCCGGCTTTGGCGTCGTGCGAGATGCACGGCTGAGACGCTCGGGACGAGGCGGATGTCGTAACCCGCCAGCCTAAGGCGGGTGCAGAGGTCCACGTCCTCGTAATACAGGTGATAGCGCGCGTCGAATCCATCCACCGCGGCAAACGCGTCCCTTCGAAGCAACATGAACATGCCGCCCACCCAATCGGGGGAGATGCTTTCCTCGCCGATCTCGTAGTACCGCTCCGGCCCCGCCCCCAATGCTTTGCCAACCAGGCTTGAAAGGGTCGGAAACGGACGGGCGCTGTCTTCAATTGCGCCATCGGGGTCGACAATCAGGGGCGCGGCCGCGCCGACGGCGGGGTTCCTCAGCTCCCTGACCAGCGCCCGAAAAGGATCCGCGGGCACGCGAATGTCGGGATTGAGCACGCAGAAGAAGTTTCCGCGGGAGACCTCGAACGCAGCGTTGTGATTGGCTGCAAAGCCCCGTGGACTCGCATTTCGGATCGTTTTTACGGGAAAGGGAAAAGAGCCGGGGTCGAACGGCAGCGCTTCCTCGATGTTGAGCGTGAGGATGACTTCGATTCCTTTCGGCTTGTGCAAACGCAGGTCATCGAAAAGTCGCGCGGCGAGCTCGGCGTGGCCGTGGCTCACGATGGAGACCGATATGAGGTCCGGAATGCCCCCTTCGCCGATGTTGCCTGGCGCCGTCATCGGTTCAAGGACGAACTGGGCACCACGTCCAGCTTGGGAAGCGGAAATACAAGTGCGGCTCTCTTCGGTTTGTATTTGCGGAGAAAGAACTCCCGAAAGTGCCAGGGCAGAACCAGGAAAAAATCCGGCTCGTCCGCGAGCAGCTCCTGTTCCGGCCGGATCGGGATCAGCGAGCCCGGTGTGAAGCAGCCGAATTTGTCTTCGTTCACTTCCCCGATCGCGTAGAGCTCGCGACCCGACAAGCCGCAATACTGCAGCAAGACGTTGCCCTTGGTCGAAGCCCCCAGGCCGGCGACGCGCTGGCCGCTGGCGTTCGCCCGCGAGAAAAAAGAACGCAATTCTTCCCGGCTGGCCGCGGCACGGGCGGCGAACGCTCGATACGGTTCCGGACCGTCAAGGCCGGCCTCGCTTTCCCCGTCGAGAAGCTTCTGCAATCGCGGGAACTCGGGGTAGTTCGAGCAAATCTTCGCGGCCACCACGGAAAAGCTGCCCCCGTTCGTTTCGTTGAATTCCACGTCCACGATCCGCAGTCCGACCCGATCGGACATCCACTTGACCTGGGCGAGCGCGTAGTACTCCAGGTGCTCGTGGCAAACGGTATCGTAGGAATTTCGTTCGAGCATCAGCGGCATGTAGCTCTGCTCGAATACCCACAGGCCGTTGTCCTCGAGTATTTCGACCACCTCTCGCATGAATGCGAGCGGGTTTTCGAGGTCGTAGAACATTGAAAACGAGGTCACGATCCTGGCCTTGCGTCCCCCTGCGGCGTTCATGTAAGTCGCTGCGGAGAAGAACTCCGGAACGACCGTGACCTTGTCGGGATAGTACCGGCGGAATTTGTCCGCGGTCGGGTCGATTCCGACGAGGTCGCAGCGCGTCGTGGAATACGCGCGCAAGGTGGTGCCATCATTGCTCCCGATGTCCAAAACGACCGGATGTCCGGACAAATCGGCGAGCCCGAGTATTTTTTTTATCTTCCCGTGGAGATGTTGGATCATGCTCTGATTGAGGCCGGACCGGTACCCGTAGTTGCTTCCGTACATCTCGTCGTGATCGTAGGAATGGGCGAGCTGGAGCAGTCCGCAGCAGCCGGCCTCACCCGTGCATTTGACGAGTTTCAACGGCCCTTCGGTCACGGCTTGCTCCCGGGTCGCGGGGAAAACCCCGGTGAGAGCTTGCACACCCAGATCGAGAACCTCGAGGAACCTGCCGTTTCCGCAGATACGGCACCGCTTCACCGCCCTATGCACGAGTGCGTCCCTTGGGGGACCGATCTTCACTTGGAACCGGGTTGGGCGAAAAAGCCTCGTAGTCGGCATCGACCATCATGTATAGGACGTCAATCTCCTTTGCTGCGCCGCCGAGCCGGGTCCTTTGCTCCCCGCGATGGCAGGTGCCGATGACTTGATAGCCTTTCGTCGTCAGCAACTCCGCCAGATATGAACCGTCCTGGCCGAGCACCCCGGTAATCAGGGCTGTCTTGATATCGCGCTCAGTCATGCGCTTAAACGACGAGCGGCCCGGATTTGCCGCGTAAGCCGTGCCATACTCCAAGCAGCATCATTTTGAACCGCTTCCAGCGCGGCGGGACAACCAAAGAAAAAAAAAGAAGTCGCAAGAAGAGTCTACGAGTTTCATTCAACTTCCACGGGAGCAATGCATACTTCTCGCGGGCAAGGAGCAGCGCGTTTCTGAAAAGGTAATAGTGCCGGTACGGTTCATAAAGCTGGGTGCCCTTGTCACTCAGTGGGGCTTTGACGACGTCGTCGCCAAGCGAGTGCTGCATCCGCGCCTGGCAAACCCCGAAAAGCCGATAACCCCGGCTGCGTGCTCGAAGCGACCACTCGGTATCGACGTGCTCCAAGAAATAGGTTTCATTCATGACCCCGATGCTCTCAAGGACGGACAGACGGATAAGGGTTCCGGACGATATAAGAAAGTCGCACGGGATCACGGTCGATTCCAGGGTCTGGCTGGAGTCGGGGCACTCGTGGGGGTGCACACCAAGCCTTGAAAGCCTGTAAAACGGCCACGCTTTATGCGTGTGTACGTCCTGAAACACTGGGCCAAGTGCGCCAACTTGCAAGCTCTGCTTCAGAAGCGCCTTCTCCGCGCTGAGCAGATTAGTGACCATATCCTGTTGGGGAATGCTGTCTTGGTCCAGCAGTAACACGTGTGTAGCGTCGTTGCTTTTCGCCCACGCGATGCCGCGATTATGAGCGTACCCGATGCCGTAGTTTCGATCGAGTGGCATCAAACAAACGTCGGCGCACTGCAATTGATCAAGCAAACATACGTGCTCCCGACTGGACCCGTTGTCGACGATAACAATCCGCCAAACTTGAGGTAGAAGCGCTTGTACGAGAAAACGAATACGCTCTCTTGGTTGATAAGACACGACTACTGCCGCGATCCGCATGATTCGGGAACTCGAGTCAGGTGTCAGCTTCGAGATACCGAATTCCCGGACGACCGATCCAAGTCGAGTGCGGGCTGCGCGAAAGATCGTAGATGGACACCAGTGCCTTCCGTTTGAACAACGATGCAAAGGTCGATACGTCTCGCCAGCATCATCGCGCCGCCTCTGCTTAACGCAATATTGATGCCCTGAAAGTCTCGAAGATCGTGAAGGTAATTCAAGAATCTACCTATCATCTTGACCCCGATTGAAACATTCCAGAAAGCATCGCGGAAGTTAGTTCAAAAGCGGATACCGGTCAATTGGTGGATGGTGCTGCGCACTTGATTCGCTGACAATGCGGCTCCAATTGTCGCGATCAGGGCGTAACCCTCTATCCCCAGTAGCTTGAACGGGGTGCAGATGATCGCCAGCAGCACGGACCAAACTTGGCCGGCGATGTTCGCGGCGACATTGAACCTCACCCGATTCACGGGTTCCGTTTCACCTGGATTTCAGCGAGCATCGTGATCGCCGGCTTTCAGCTCAGCGCTTTTCGCCAACACCGCATGACAGGCTTCCAGGCAGACCTCCCACCGGGGCAGCGCAACGCCGAAACGCCTGACCAGCTTTTCGCTCGACAAGCGCGAATTTCCCGGGCGACGCGCGGGCGTCGGATACTCGCTCGACGCGATCGGCACGATGGGGGCCGGAGAATCGGGCCGTTCAAGCCGGGCGATCTCCCTTGCAAATCCGTGCCAGGACGTGGATCCCGAGGTCGTAGCGTGGTAAATGCCGCGCGCATCTCCGAGCGCCGCGGCACCTTGACGCCGGAGGAGCTCGGCGGTCGCTTCCGCTAGCCCCCGGGCGCAGGTCGGAGCTCCGATCTGATCGGATACGACGCGTAGTTCTTTTTTCTCCTGAAGCAAACGCCGAATCGTAAGAAGGAAATTCTTGCCGCGCGCCGAGTACACCCAGCTCGTGCGCAGTATCAGATGAGCGCCGCCGATGTCATGAATCGCCTGCTCTCCCGCGAGCTTGCTGCGGCCGTAAGCGTTGAGGGGATTGGGGCGGTCCTCCTCGACATATGGTGTATCTTTCGTTCCATCGAAGACGTAATCGGTCGAATAGTGGATAAGCAGCGTTTGAGCGCGCTTCGCTTCCTCGGCCAAGACGGCCACGGCTGCCGCGTTGATTGCATGAGCCGCGCCGGGTTCGCTCTCCGCGCGATCGACCGCTGTGTAGGCTGCGGCGTTGATGAGCACGTCGGGCCGCACCGAGCGAACGACCGAGACGATCCGATCTGGAACTGCGAGATCCAGGCCCGCGCGGTCAAAGGCGATGACTTCGCCGAGCGGTGCGAGGGCACGCGCGAGCTCCCAGCCGACCTGCCCGTTCTTACCGGTCAGCAGAATCTTCACTGAAACACTTCGGCATCCCGCAGCCGCGCCCCGGCGGCGTCTTTGGCCGATAGTTCGGGAGCGCCGCCGGGGAGGGGCCAATCGATATTGAGTTCCGGATCGTTCCAGAGGATGCAGCGCTCGTCTTCGGGGGCGTAGTAGTCGGTGGCTTTGTAGAGCACTTCGGCAAATTCACTGAGCACGCAGAAACCGTGCGCAAACCCGGCCGGAATCCACAGCATCTTGTACGATTCGGCCTTGAGGCGAACGCCTTCCCATCGGCCGAAAGTGGGTGAGCTGCGGCGGATGTCCGCAGCTACATCGAAGATCTCGCCGGCGACGACGCGGACGAGCTTGCTTTGCGGCCGGCGGATCTGATAATGCAAGCCGCGCAGCACACCGCGTCCCGAGCGCGAGTGGTTGTCCTGGACGAAACGAGCGCGAATTCCTGTACGCTCGAACTCCCGCTCGTTCCAGCTCTCGAAGAAGAACCCGCGCGCATCGCCGAATACGCGGGGCTCGATGAGCAACACTCCAGGAAGGTCGGTCGGCGTAACCTTCATTTGTCGCGCGGATCGTCTCGCAGCAGCGACAGCAGGTAGTTTCCGTAACCGCTATTCCTGAGTGGCGCCGCCAGCGCCTCGAGCCGTGCGTCGTCGATCCACTTCTTGTTCCAGGCGATCTCTTCGGGGCAGCCGATCTTCAGACCCTGCCTCCGCTCCAGCGTCTCGATGAAATGACTGGCCTCGAGCAACGATTCGTAGGTGCCGGTGTCGAGCCACGCGTGCCCCCGTCCCAGCGTTTCCACGTGAAGCATGCCCTCTTCGAGGTAATGGCGATTGACGTCGCTGATCTCCAGTTCCCCACGCGCCGAAGGCTTGAGCGATTTCGCGATGCGCACGACTTGGTTATCGTAGAAATAGAGCCCCGTCACTGCGTAGTGCGACTTGGGCTTCGCCGGCTTTTCCTCGATGCTGATGGCCCGGCCCTTAACATCGAGCTCGACCACGCCGTAGCGCTGCGGGTCTTGTACCCGGTAGGCGAACACCGTCGCACCCGAGGGTTTCTTCGCTGCCTGCCCGAATGTGGGTTGCAGGTCGTGGCCGTAGAAGATATTGTCTCCGAGCACCAACGCGCAGGCCTCCGCGCCGATGAACTTCTCGCCGACGAGGAACGCTTGAGCGATGCCCTTCGGCTCCGGCTGGATCTTGTACGTGAACCTCACGCCCCAGGAGGCGCCATTGCCGAGGAGTTTTTCGAAGCGCGGCGTGTCATCCGGGGTGGAGATGACGAGGATGTCGCGGATATCGGCGAGCATCAGCGTGCTCAAGGGATAATAGATCATCGGCTTGTCGTAGACCGGGAGCAGCTGCTTGGATACGACCTGCGTCACCGGGAAGAGGCGCGTGCCGCTGCCCCCGGCAAGGATGATCCCCTTCACGCCTCGCCTCGACTGGCGTAGTTCTTCTCGATCCAATGGCGGTAGGCGCCGCTCGTCACGTGCGCGGCCCAATCCGGGTTGTCCAGATACCAGGCTACGGTCTTGCGCAATCCGGAATCGAAGCTCTCAGAGGGCGCCCACTCGAGCTGAATGGCGATCTTCGTCGCGTCCATCGCATAACGACGATCGTGTCCCGGGCGGTCTTTCACGAAGGAGATCAACATGGAATGCGGGCTCTTGCGATTAGGCCTCGCTTCGTCGAGCAGGGCGCAGATCGCGTTCACCACCTCGAGATTGGTCTTCTGGTTGTGGCCGCCGACGTTGTAGCTCTCGCCGACGCGGCCGCGCTCCAGGACCCGTCGGATCGCCGTGCAATGATCCTGCACGTACAACCAGTCGCGCACGTTGCCGCCCTCGCCGTAGACCGGCAGGGGCTTGTGGGTGATGGCGTTCAGGATCATGAGGGGAATGAGCTTTTCGGGAAACTGGTAAGGGCCGTAGTTGTTCGAGCAGTTGACGGTCAGCGTCGGCAGCCCGTAGGTGTGATGGTACGCCCGCACCAAGTGGTCTGCGGCCGCCTTCGAAGCTGCATAGGGGCTGTTCGGCGCGAAAGGAGTCGATTCCTTGAAGGGCGGATCGTGCGGCCCGAGCGAGCCGAATACCTCGTCGGTCGAGACGTGCAGAAATCGGAAATCCTCGCGTAGAGAGGGCGCTTGCTTTTCCAGCCAGATGTGCGCTTCCTCGAGCAAGGTGAAGGTGCCGAGGATATTGGTCTGGACGAAATCACCGGGTCCGTGAATGGAGCGATCGACGTGGGTCTCCGCCGCGAAGTGAACGACGGCGCGCGGGGCGTGCCGTTCGAGGATGCTCCGCACCAGTTCCCGGTCGCAGATATCCCCGTGGATGAACACGTGATCCGGGTTGTCCTTGAGGGCCTGGAGATTCGCGGGATTGCCCGCGTAGGTGAGCTTGTCCAGGTTGATCACGGGGCCTGCGCCTTGCGCGAACCAGTCCAGAACAAAATTCGAGCCTATGAATCCGGCACCGCCTGTGACCAAAATGGTCATTCCGAGGCGCGCTCCAGCGCCTTCAGTTTCGCGTACTTGTTGAAGCTGTTCATGCAGCCGATCGTGATGTGCACCAAGCCTGGCACGCCGTCGAGGAATCCAAGCCGCCACAGGTAGAACTTGATGAAGCGCAGCAAGGGTGAGAGCACCAGCTGGCACGTATTCGCGCGGCGACCCGCGGCGCGCAGCGATTCGGCCTGCAGGCTCGTGTAGTGGTTCTGCTTGTCGAGATACTTCTCCAGCGTTTCCGCCGAATCGTGAAGTAAGTCGCCTCGGAGCCTGAGCACAGGCGACCGGGGTACGATCTTTTCATGCACCGACTCGCCGCCCCAGCGCGCATGCCGGCGGTGAAACAGGCGCACGTTCCAGTCGGGATAGCCTTCGCCGTGCTTGAGCCAGCGTCCCAAAAAGCGGTTGCGGCGCGGAACGGCGTATACAAAGCCGCGCGGTGACTTGAGCTCCGCGACGATAGCCTCGCGAAGCTCTGGGCTCAGGCATTCGTCGGCGTCAACGCACAATACCCACTCGTGGCTCGCCGCGTCGACGGCGAACTGCTTTTGCGCGCCGAACCCGAGCCATTCCTTACGGACCACGCGCGCGCCGTGGCGGGCGGCGAGTTCGACCGTGCCATCCGTAGAGCCGGAGTCCACCACGACGACCTCCTCGGCAAAGGCAACGCTCGCAAGGCAACGTTCCAGCTGGCTGGCGGCGTCGCGTGTGATGATGGCTACGGACAAGGGCATGGGCGCGAAGGAAGAGACGGCAAACCCGTATAATCAGCGGCTTATGCGCGGCATTCTAACCGCCTTTGAGGCCGTCGGGGCGTTCTGATGTGGCGGGTCGCCTATAGGTTGCTCCTTTGGCTCGCTTTCCCCTTCGTGCTCGCGCGCGTGTGGTGGCGTGGGCGGCACGAGCCGGGTTACAGGCACAACCTAGCCGAGCGATTCGGGTTCTACCCCACGAGGCCCGCGAGGCCGGTGATCTGGTTGCACGCCGTGTCGGTGGGTGAGACACGTGCCGCGGAGCCTCTGCTGCGCGCGCTGCGATCCCGCCATCCGGGCTGTGATTTGTTGATTACCCAGATGACCGCAACAGGCCGGGAAGCGGCGCGGCAACTATTCGGCGGCGCCGTGCTCGTTGCGTGGCTCCCTTACGACTACCCCTCCGCCGTCCGGCGGTTTCTGCGCAGCTTCCGGCCTCGGCTTGGCATCCTTATGGAAACTGAAATCTGGTTTCACCTCGTGGGCGAGTGTCGACGCTCCGGCGTGCCGCTCTTGCTTGCCAATGCCAGAATGTCGGTCAAGTCGGCGCGCAGCTATGCCGTGGTCGCGCCGCTCGTACGGGTCGCTCTCGGGGGTCTGAACGCGGTTGCGGCGCAAACCACCGAGGACGCCGAACGGCTTCGATCCCTCGGCGCGCGCGATGTGGAAGTCACCGGAAACCTCAAGTTTGACGCTGATCCGGGCGCCCGGAGCGAATCACTCGCGGCGCAATTCCGGCACCGGTTTGGCAGTCGAGCAGTGTTGCTTGCCGCAAGCACCCGCGAAGGAGAGGAAGAGCTGCTGCTTGACGCTTTGGAACAAAACGCTCTCGGCGACGCACTTCTGGTCATTGTGCCGCGGCACCCGCAGCGGTTCGACACGGTGGCGCAGCTCCTCGCATCCCGCGGTCTGAAGTTCATCCGGCGCAGCATGAACGCGGCGCTCGATGCCGACTGCAACATCGTGCTCGGCGACAGCATGGGTGAAATGGCAGCCTACTATCGGGCCTGCGACCTTGCCTTCGTCGGAGGAAGCCTGCTTAGCTATGGCGGTCAGAACCTGATCGAGGCTTGCGCGGCAGGCGTGCCGGTGCTGATCGGACCCTACACCTACAATTTCGCGCAGGCAGCCGAAAGCGCGGTCGCAGCCGGCGCGGCGGTGCGCGTCAGCACTGCCGAAGAAGTGATACGGGTGGCACGATCCATACTTCGGGACGCGGGGCTGCGCGAACGAATGGGAAAGGCTGGGGTCGCTTTCTGTGCGGCGCATCGAGGTGCCACCGATCGGACGCTCGCGATCTGCGAGCGCCTGCTTGGGTGACTCCGGGAGGTTAATTCGTTCCCAGCAAGCGGTTCACCTCTTCGAGGTCAGCTTCGCCTAGAGTCCCCGAAGCCGACTTCAACCGCAGGCCGTTCAGGATCGTGTCATAGCGCGCCCTCGAAAGATCGCGCAACGTACTGAAGACCTGTTGCTGGGCGTTCAAGACGTCGATGTTGATGCGCACGCCGACCTCGTAGCCGAGCTTGTTCGAATCGAGCGCGCTCCGGCTGGAAACGAGCGCCGCCTCCAGGGCTTTTACCTGGGCCATGCCATTGGTCACGCCAACATAGGACTGGCGAGCGGATAGCGCGGCGGTACGCCGCGCGCCTTCCAGATCCTGCTGCGCTTTTTCGCGATTGGCGACCGCTTGCCGAACCTGCGAGCTGACGCCGCCCCCCGCGTAGAGAGGGATGGCGAGCTGCAATCCGATAGTGCGATTGATCGAGTCCGAAGCGGAATTGCTCAAGGCGGTGGCACTGATATTCGTTGAGTTCTGGCCCGCGCTGCCGACGATGTTCAAGGTGGGTAAATGACCGCTGCGAATGCGTTCGATCTCGCGTGCGGCGATTTCGAGCGCGGCCTCCTGGGCGCGTACCGGATAGCCTTGGTTCCCGGCAGCGGTGGCCCAGTCCTCCATAGAGTTCGGTTTGGGCGGGTTGAGGTCGATGTTTGGCTTCAGCGGTTCGAGCGCTTCTGGAAACTTGCCCACGATCTGCTGCAAAGTGCGCTTCTTGATTTCGAGATCGCTTTGAGCTGCGATTTCCTGGGAGGTCGCGAGGTCGAAGCGGGCCTGCGCTTCGTGAGTGTCGGTGATCGTTGCGGTGCCGACCTCGAAATTGCGCTTGGCCTGGGCGAGTTGCTCGGAGATCGCCACCTTCTGCCCCTGGATGAATGCCAGGCTGTCCTGTGAAGCGAGCACGTCGAAATAGGCTTGCGCGACACGCACGATCAGGTCCTGGGTCGCCTGGCCGAATGTGGCTTCGGCCTGTACCGCCTTGAATCCGGCCTCCTTGTACACCTGAATGTTCTGCCAATTGAAGAGAGGTTGCGTGAGCGTCACGGTATATCCGTTGGAATTGCCCAGGCGATATTGATACTGCTCCGGGGTTGCGCCTCGGAACGCTATGGCGATGTCGTTGTATTGAGTGAACGCCGTGGCGTTGACGGTGGGCAGGATCTGGGCAAGGCCCTGCGGCAGACTTTCAAGACCTGCGTCGCGCGTCGCACGCGCCGAGGCGTAGGTGGCATCGTTCGCGAGAGCGTCGCGGTAGATCTGCAAAAGGTCCGCTGCGCGGGTGGGCGCGGCCGACAATGCAACGGTCAGTGACAGTGTGAAACAAAGCCGTGGCATGACCGCTGCAACTTGGTAGGGGTTACCGCTAAAATTCGAAGCGCGCCGGCTGCAGCGCGTTCTTGAGCGGAGCGAGACAGGTCTCGAACAGATCGGTGGTATGGCATGAGTCCTCGCCAACGCTGGTAATGAGCCGCGCTTCCATTACCGGCGGGTCGCCGACGACCGCGAAAAGCCGCCCTGCTACCTTGAGCTGCAGGACCAATGTCTTCGGCAAAATCGGCGTGGAACCGGTGAGCACGATGACATCGTAAGGCGCGTGTGTTCGCCAGCCTTGCGCAGCGTCCCCAAGCTGGACAGTGGTGTTCTCCACGCCGCTGCGCCGAAGATTCTCTTCCCCGAATGCCTTCAGCTTGGGATTGATTTCAACGGAGTACACATGGTGCGCCCGGGCGGCGAGAAGTGCGGTGAGATAGCCGCTGCCGGTGCCCACTTCGAGCACACGCTCGTTTTTCTTCACCGCCAGTTCCTGCAGAATGCGCGCCTCCACCTTGGGCTGCATCATGCGTTCGCCCTCGTCTGCGCCCTCGTACAGGGGAATTTCCAGGTCCGAGAAAGCAAACGCCCGGTACTCGACGGGGACAAACTCCTCGCGACGCACCACGTACAAGAGGTCGAGCACGTCTTGGTCGAGGACCTCCCAGGTGCGGATCTGCTGCTCGACCATGTTGAAGCGGGCTTGCTCGACGCTCATGGGACGGGAAGTCGCGAAAGGCGCCGATTCTAGCACTGATTGCGGCCCGTTCCGGCGCGCGAGCATTCAGTCAAGCGTCTCGCGGTAGCGCGCGAGCGCCACGGCGCCCGCGGCGAGCAGGAACACGCCGATGGGCCAGAGGTTCGGAAGGATTTCGGAGACCTCGTTGCCCTTGAGCAGGATGCCGCGCAGGATGCGCAGGAAGTGAGTCAGCGGAAGGACCTCGCCCAGCCACTGCGCCCACTCCGGCATGCCGCGGTAGGGAAACATGAAACCGGAGAGAAGTATGGACGGCAGGAAGAAGAAGAACGCCATCTGCATCGCCTGCAGTTGGTTCTTGGCCAACGTGGAAAAAGTGAAACCCACTGCCAGATTGGCCGCGATGAAAACGACGAGCGCCACCGAAAGAAGCAGCAGGCTTCCCACCATCGGAACCTCGAACAACAGCTTCGCGGCAGCGAGGATGATCGTGACCTGGATGTAGCCGACGATGATGTAGGGCACGATTTTTCCGGTCATCACCTCGATGGGGCGCACCGGGGTCGCGAGCAGATTTTCCATCGTGCCGCGTTCGCGCTCGCGCGTCATGGCGAGGGAGGTCATGATCACCATGGTCATAGTCAGTATCGTGCCGACCAGGCCAGGAACGATGTTGTACTGCGTGACCCCCTCTGGGTTGTAGCGCCGCTGCACACGAATCTCAAATGGCGCAGGTCCCTGGACCATCGTTGCGAGCGGACCTTTGAGGTCGTGGTTGAGAGCAGTTTGGTTCAGTGCGGCCAGCGCCGCCAGCGCGTTGCCTGTCGCTGCCGGGTCGGTGGCGTCGGCTTCCACCAGCAGAACCGGCCGCTCTCCGCGCAGGAGTTTTCTCGAAAAATCCTCGGGCACGGTGACAAAAAACTGCACCTCGCCGAGCTGCAGCTTTCTCTCGCCGTCGGCGGAAGCCGCAACAATCTGGCTCACGCGGAAGTAGCCGCTGTTTTCCATCGCTCGAACGAGACTGCGGGAAAAAACGCCGTTGTCTGCGGCGAGCACCGCGGTCGGCAGCGCCCGGGGGTCGGCGTTGATTGCGAATCCGAAAAGGACCAGTTGCAGGATCGGAATCCCCACGATCATGGCGAAGGTGAGCCGATCGCGGCGCATTTGCACGAATTCTTTCGCGAGCACCGCGACGAAGCGGGCCCAGGAGAAGAGGTTCATTGCAGACCGTCCTGTGCCTGGTGCATGAGGCGGATGAACGCGTCCTCGAGACCCGCGGGAACGCGCCGCCATTGGAGCTCCGGACGCCCGCGGTAAGCCGCAATCGCTTCGTCCAGCGCGGCACCGTCCACGCCGCTCACGTGTAATACCGCGCCGAAAGGCACCACCATTTCGATGCCGGGCCGCACGCGCAACTCGTCCGCAAGCACCATCACGTCGGCGCCAGTGACCTGCCAAGTCGACAGACCCGAGCGCCGCACTACTTCGTCCGCCGTCCCTTGAGCGAGCAGCCGTCCGTAGGCGATGTAGCCGAGGCGGTGGCAGCGCTCCGCTTCATCCATGTAATGCGTGCTGACAAGCACCGTCAACCCTCGCGCCGCCAGATCGTGAATCTGGTCCCAGAATTCCCGTCTCGCTTGGGGATCGACTCCTGCGGTCGGTTCGTCGAGCAAGAGGAGCTCAGGTCGATGGATGAGGCAGGCGGCGAGCGCGAGGCGTTGCTTCCATCCGCCTGATAGCGTGCCGGCGAGCTGGCCTGCGCGCTGGCTCAACCCCAGATCCGCAAGGGCCTCAGCAACGGCTTGTCGGCGCAGCGGTACCGCGTAAACTCGCGCGATAAAGTTCAGGTTCTCTTCGATGGAAAGTTCCTCATAAAGGGAAAACCGCTGAGTCATGTAGCCCACACGCCGCTTGATGGACGCCTGCTCCCTCCGCAGATCGAAGCCCAGGCAGGTACCGTTGCCGCTGTCCGGCGTGAGCAGCCCGCATAGCATGCGAATCGTCGTGGTCTTGCCGCTTCCATTCGGTCCGAGAAACCCGTAGATGGTGCCTCGCGGTACCTGGATGCCGAAGTCGTCCACCACGCGCTTGCCCTCGAAGCTCTTGCACAGCCCGGTGACGTCGATCGCGAGGGAACCAGGAGCAGGTGCGCTCATGGAAACCTGACCTCAACCGGCTGGCCAGGATGAAGCTTCACCGCGTCGGCCGGCGCAGGCCGCGCCTCGACCAGGAACACGAGCTTGGCGCGGTTTTCGCTGCTGAAGATCACCGGTGGCGTGTACTCGGCCTGCGGGGAAATGTAGGTGATCTGCGCAGGGATCGGCCCCTCGCAGCCGTCGCATCGCACGCCGACCGCCTGTCCGATTTTCACCGAACCGAGAATTCTTTCCTGAACGAAAAAACGGACTTTGATACTCGTCGGTGGCAGAAGTGTCACCACCGGTGAGCCGGCCGGCACCCATTCACCCTGCACGTAGAGTGTGTCGGTGACCTGACCGTCACGCGGTGCACGCGAGGATTTCTGCTCTAGTCTCCAGTCGGCTTGCGCGAGGGCCTCCCGCGCGGCGGCGGTTGCCGCTTGCGCCGCGCGGATCTCGTCGGGACGCGCGGCGAGCTTTGCAGCGGCGAGTTGGGCCTTCAACTCGCTCACTCGCGCGCGGTCGCGCTCGCGCGCCGAACGCGCCGTGTCTGCGGCTTCGTTGGAGACAAATTTCGCGCGTACCAGCTCCTCCTGCCTCGCCAAATTGCTTTCGGAAAGGGTGAGACTCGCCTCGGCCTGTGCAAGCTGGGCCCGGATGGTGTCGACTTCCTCCGGGCGCTTGCCCGTGAGCAGGTTGCGGTACTGCGCATCGGCTTGGCGAAGGTGCTCCTCGGCCTGGCGTCGAGCGGCAGCCTCGTTTTCCTGCTCGAGCGCGAACAATGGCTCGCCGGTCTTTACCGTGGCACCGCGCGCTACGTGAAGGCGCGCGAGCTGCCCCGCGATGGGCGAAGCAACCCGCAGGTACTCCCCTTCCGCATAGCCCTGCAATACGCCGTTGGTCTGGTTGCCGCATCCCGCGATTGCCCCAGCCAGCATCACTATGTGAAAGCCCTTCATGCGGCTGCCTTCCCGGGAGTCGGGACGCGCAACCCTTCCAGGACCAGAGTAAGGTAACTATCGAGGTAACGCTCAGCGCTTAGCGGGTCGCTCTCATGTTTCTGAAAGGAATGGCGCCACAGCATCATCAACAAGAGCGGTCCCATCATCGCACGCGCAGTGGGATCGACGTCGAATGTTCGAAACTCGCCCTGCTGGATTCCGCGTTTGAGGATACCGGCCATCAACGCGAGTCCGCGCTGGATGACTTCCTGGTAATAGAAGCGGGCAAGATCGGGGAAGTTTCCCGATTCAGCGATGATCAGTTTAGGAATTCCGGAAAGCAGGTTACCGCCAACACTGCTCCACATTCCAGAGACGACCAAACGCAGCAGCTCACCTGCGCCGCCGGGAAATTCGCTGACGAGTGTTTCCGCATTTGCGATGGCCGGTAGGATCCCGCCCCGGACAACGGCTTTGAACAGGTCGTCTTTCCCGGCGAAATAGAGGTAAAGCGTACCTTTGCTTACTCCTGCGCGGGCGGCGACGTCATCGAGCCGCGTTGCGGCGAAACCTCGCTCGACAAAAAGTTCAAGTGCCGCGGCGAGAAGTTCGCTCGGACGCGATTCCTTGCGACGCTCTCTGCGCGATTTGCTCCTGCGCTTGACGGCGGGCTTCACGAAATCGAGCAATTGACCGTATCTAATGACTGACTGGTTAGTCATTAGACTTCGGCCCCTCACTGATGTCAACACCAAATGAACGCCGACGCTCCATCCCAACCGGCTGGACTTGAAGGGCGCTAAGCGATGAATCAAAATAGCCCTCGACAGCAACAATTTCTTGAGGGGGCGCAATTCTCGAAGCGCCGCAAGTCTGTTTAACCGTCCGGGGGCCTATCCGTTCCATGCATGTATCCCAAGAACGTTACGGCGACGCGCTGGTGCTCACCCCTGTCGGGCGAGTCGACAACAGCACCACCGACGGGCTGAAATCCGGACTTGACGCCTATGTAGCCAGCTGCCGCGCAGGGGGAAATCGCCTGGTCCTGGATTTTTCGAAGGTGGATTACATTAGCAGCGTCGGGTTGCGCGTCTTGATGCTGGCGGGCAAGGAAATCCGCGAACAGGGGGGCTCGATCGTGGTCGCGGCGCTCCAGCCTGTGGTGCGCGAAATCTTCGAGATCAGCCGCTTCAATCTTGTCTTCCAGTGTTTTGGCTCCGTTCGCGAAGCTCTGACCAAGGTTTCGCCGACCGCCTTGGCGGCTTATGATTCCGCCCATGGCACGTGACCGATGGCGCTGTGGGTCACGTTCTGGGGAACGCGCGGCTCCATCCCGGTCTCCCTGGACTCTGCGTCGATCAGGGACAAGCTTGCCCATGCGATAGTCGCGGCTTCGGATAAGCGTCTCGACACGCAAGAAAAGGCGCGGGCCTGGGTCGACTCTGAGCTTGACTTTGCCGTTTCGCACACTTTCGGAGGCAATTCCGCGTGCGTGCAGCTCGATGCGGGTGACGACGAGCATGTATTGTGCGATCTCGGGAGCGGCGTACGCGCCTTCGGAAACCATGTAATTACCCGGGATGGTCCTGCCAAGACCAACGTCTTCCACGTGTTCCAGTCCCACCTTCACTGGGACCACATCATGGGCTTTCCTTTTTTCGCCCCCGCCTACGTCCCCGGAAACAGGATTCGGATTTACGGCTGTCACGCTAATCTCGAGGAAGCGCTTCGCCGCCAACAGGACCCGCCCAGTTTCCCTGTGCCGTTTGATCGCCTCGGGGCCTCGATAGAATTCGTCACACTCCAGCCTGGCCGAAGTTATGAGATCGCCGGATGGAGCGTGACGGCGAAGCTTCAGAGCCATTCCGGTGATTCCTACGGCTATCGATTCGTCCGGGATGGCCGGATCATCGTCTATTCGACCGACTCCGAGCACAGGCTGGACGTCCCGGATGCGGTCGAAGGCGCCGCGACTTTCTTTGCGGACGCCGACTTGGTGATTTTCGACGCTATGTACTCGCTCGCGGAAGCCGTGTCGGTGAAAGAGGACTGGGGCCACTCGAGCAACGTGGTTGGGGTCGAGTTGTGCCAGCTTGCCAATGTGAAACACCTCGTGCTTTTCCACCACGAACCCGCCAACAACGACGAACGCATCGCCCAGATTTGGCGCGAAACCCTGCGTTACGAAGAAATCTCGCGAACGGGTGAACCGCTGCGCATCTCGGTCGCCTACGACGGCCTGGAGATCGAGCTCTGAGGGGCCGATCGTCGCGGGATGCCAGGGGCGCCGGCCGGTACTCCGGATCGGAGTTGGTCGCGCGAGCAAATCGCATTGGGGCGATGTTCAATTCACGCGGGGTGGGTCACGGTCTGGCCCTGCTTGCGCTGCTCCTGGTACCGATTCTGTGGCAGGACATGCCCGTCGTCGGTGCGACGCGCCTCGCGTGGCTCGACGGCTATCAAGAACTGTCTCCGCGCGAGAGGCGCTCGGCGCCTGCGGTCATCGTCGCCATCGACGAAGTAAGTCTGGACCGATTCGGTCAATGGCCGTGGCCACGCACCTTGATTGCACGACTCATCGATAAGCTCGGCGCAGCCCGCCCCGCTGCAATCGGGGTAGACATACTGTTTCCGGAGCCCGACCGCCTTTCCCCCGAATGGCTTGCACCATCGGTAGCCGAGGCTGATCCGCAACTGGCCGCGCGTCTCGCAAAGCTGCCGCGCCACGATGCGGTACTGGCCGCGTCGATCAAGGCCGCTCCCGTGGTACTGGGCTTCGCAGGGCTCGAGGCCGGCAAACCTTCCGAGGCGGCTCCGCTGACTCCATCGCTGCAAAGAGGATCCGACGCGCGAGCAGCTCTGCGCCACTATGCATCTACGCTCCGGAGTCTCCCGGAAATCGACTCGGCCGCGAGAGGACACGGACTGCTCAGCGCAGATACCGAAGCAGGCGTTGTTCGGCGCGTGCCGATCGTCGCACTCGTCGGCACGACCCCGGTGCTACCTTTGAGCCTAGAGACCCTTCGTTTGGCGAGCGGCGAACCGCTTTTCTTCGTGCGAGGCGGCGTGGCCGGGGTCGACGCCGTGGGAATCGGCGACCTGGTCGTCCCCACTCAATCGGACGGACGCCTGTGGGTGCACTACACCCCGCACGATGCAAGTCGATTCATCTCGGCAGCGGATGTGCTCGGCGAGAAGGCTGACCCCGCTCAACTCGAGGGGAAGCTCGTGCTCGTCGGCGTCACGGGGCTTGGACTAATCGACTATCAGTCCACGCCGCTTGGCGAGCGCATGCCCGGCATCGAGATTCACGCGCAGGTCCTTGAGAACGTTTTTGACGGCGCGCTGTTGATGCGCCCGCGATGGGCAACCTGGGTTGAAGGATTGGCGCTTTTCGTCCTGGGTTTGGTGGTCGTGTGTTCGGTACCTCGGCTCTCGCCCGGACGTTCGACGGTCCTGTTCCTTTTGTTACTGATCGCGCTGGGTGTAGCTGGCTTCGGAGCATACCGGGTGGCAGGGCTGCTCCTCGACGCTTCGGTTCCCGGCGCCGCGATCGCCTTCCTGTTCGCTGCGATGCTTGTCGAGACGCTCGCCGAAGCCAACGCCCAGAGAAAATTACTGCAGGAGCGCCTGCAACACGAACGCGAGTCTGCCGCGCGGCTCGCCGGCGAGCTTGACGCGGCGCGACGCATCCAGATCGGTAGCCTCCCGCGGCCCGAGTCGGCATTTCCTTCAGAACATCGCTTCGAGATTTCCGCCGCCATGGAGCCCGCGCGCGAAGTAGGAGGGGATCTATACGATTTCTTCATGCTCGATGCCGAGCACTTATTCTTTCTCGTAGGCGATGTATCCGGGAAGGGCTTGCCCGCCAGCATATTCATGGCGGTGAGCAAAGCTCTGTGCAAAAGTACTGCCCTTCGACGCGGGGGTCGGGTCGATGGATTGCTCCGTGAGGCGAACGCGGAAATCGCACGGGAGAATCCCGAGTCCTTGTTCGTAACCGTTTTTGCAGGCGTGCTCGACGTTCCGAGCGGTCGCCTGGAATATTGCAGCGCCGGACATGAACCGCCTCTCGTTCTGACTCCCGATGGCGAGATTGCTCGGCTTGAGGAAGGCGGCGGGCCGCCGTTGTGCGTGCTCGAGGGATTTTCCTACGTTGCCGCCGAGTATAAGATGAGCCGACGAGGAATTGTATGTGTTGTGTCCGACGGGGTGACGGAGGCGATGAATCCGGCGGGAGAACTCTACGGTGCCGGTCGGTTGCGCAAGGCACTCGAGCACGCGCGGAACGCTGAAGATCCGGCAGCCCTCGTCAATTCGATCCGTGCCGACATCGCGCAATTTGTCGACGGAGCGGAAGCTGCAGACGACCTCACGCTCCTGGTGCTGCGCTGGAACGGGCCTAGCGCACGTTGATTTCTACTCGCCGATTCCGCGGCTCGGAAACCCCGTCGGCAGTCGGGATCAAAGGCTCGCGTCTGCCGCGGCCAGCGGTCAGGATCCGCTCAGCCGGGATACCCATTCCCGCCAGGATCGATTTTACGCGCTCGGCTCGCTGAAGAGAAAGCGCATCGTTGGATGGATCCGGGCCGACCAGATCGGTGTGGCCAATAACGGTAATGTCCGGCGCCTGTCTGCTCGCCATCTCGGCAAGCAAACGCTTTACTTCCTGCTTCGATTCCTCGGTAAATTCGTCGTTGCCAATCTCAAAATAGAGGATAAAGGAGATCGGCCGTGGCGGCTGGGCCGCGAGTGCATTGCCAAAAACCTCCTTTACCTCGCTCTGGCTTGCAGTGCCGCGCTGCATACCGCCTTCGGATGTCGTCCGGGCCGTGGCGTACGCGGTATTGAGGACTTTGCCCTCCTTGTCCGGCAACAGCACAACCAAGTCTTGGCTCGGCGTGGCGCAGCCGCCCAGGACCAGTAACGCGATCAGCGCAGCGTAGTGCCGGCGCATGAGTCCTTTAGGGCTCAGTCGTTGGAGCGAACCAGGAACTCCGTTCCGCGGACCCCGAGTATCGAAGAAGGAGTCTTCACTTTCATGGCATCGGGAGACTGCTTGGCTATTTTCCCGGACACCACCGACAGAGTTCCCTTGCGGAGAGAGGATTCGAATGCACCTTCGTGCGTGGTCGAGTTGAACGCGTATCGCTCGATGGCAAGCACGCTGTTGGGGCCGACTGACAGAAGCGAATTGTCGACGAAGGCAATACCGGCCGATCCGTCCGCTCCGGTCACCACGGTGTCGGTCGCCTGCAGATGCGTTCCTACGCGTGCCGGGAGGCGATGGCCGCTGCGCTCCAAATACACCGAGCCCCTGGCGACCCTGAACTGCGCTATGTCATTTGCCCAGCTTGCAATCGGGGCGATGGTGCACGCGCAAACAACGACAAACCGACGAATGACGATCAAACGAGTTGATTGCATGATAACCCCCCAATAATTGGCCTGCCTACAATTCCGGAGGTGGCCAGCGCCTGCGAGGACGCATTGTTCCTATAATAGCTTAACGGCCTTTTCCCGGCTCATCCCGTCAATGGCTAACGCCCCGCTTGCCCGGTTCCCGGCCAGGATGGACTCCATGGCCGAAATCCGGACTTTTGTTGAGGACGCGTGTACCACGGCCGGAATAGGTCGGGAAGATTGCCTGAAGCTCCTCCTTATCGTCGAGGAATTATTCACGAACACGGTTACCCACGGTTACCGCGAGGAGAGCGAGTCCCCGGTGTGGATCGCATTTGATCCCTGCGATACGGGATTTAGCTTGCGCTACGAGGACGCAGCCCCGCCGCACAATCCGTTCGGCGAATATCGCCCCATGGATACCGGCGTCCTCATTGCTCAGCAACCGGTGGGTGGTCTCGGCTTAAAACTAATTAGATCGCTTGCCACGGACGCGGCCTACAGCCGCGAAGGCGAGCGTAACTGCATCAGGCTCACGTTCGCAGTGCGCCCCCGCAGTTGAGACGCTTGCCAACCCCCACCGCTTGGAGTAAGGTCCCTTCGAGCAACGTAGGGGTCCTGACCGAGCAAACTTGCCTGGGCGGGTGAGAGCAAACCCTTCGAACCTGATGCGGATAATGCCGCCGCAGGGAAGCGTTGAATGGCTGGTCCCTTCGCTCCCCTGCGGTCTGTGCCCAAAGTTTCTTGCCCAGACCGCGCGCGTCGACGACGCAGCGGTCAAACCCTTGCCGAACTCGCGCAAAGTCTACGTCGAAGGCTCGCGCAGCGACCTCTTTGTGCCGATGCGCGAGATCGTTCAGTCCGACACGCCAGCCTCGTTCGGCACGGAGAAAAACCCCCCCATCTTCGTCTATGACACCTCCGGCCCGTACACCGATCCCCAGGCGAGGATCGACATCCGACAGGGTCTTTTTGCACTCCGCACCCAATGGATCGAGGAGCGCGACGACACCGAAGAGCTTTCCGGCCCGACCTCGAGATACGGCCATGAGCGCCTGAACGATCCAAAGCTAGCGGACATGCGCTTCAGCCTGAAGCGGAAACCGCGCCGCGCCAAGACCGGGAGAAACGTGACGCAGATGCACTACGCGAGAAAGGGCATGGTCACGCCCGAAATGGAGTTCATAGCCATCCGCGAGAATCAGCGCCGTGACGCTTTATCCGATTTGATCACGCGCCGACATCCAGGCCAGGATTTCGGAGCTTCGATCCCGAAAACCATCACTCCCGGGTTTGTCCGCGAGGAAGTCGCGCGCGGCCGCGCCATCATTCCGGCGAACATCAATCACCCAGAGACCGAGCCAATGGTCATCGGTCGCAATTTCCTGGTGAAGATCAACGCCAACATCGGCAACTCGGCGGTGACTTCGGGCATCGCCGAGGAAGTTGAAAAGATGACCTGGGCTATTCGCTGGGGTGGCGACACCGTGATGGATCTTTCCACGGGGAGGCACATCCACGAGACGCGCGAGTGGATCATCCGTAACTCGCCCGTCCCGATTGGCACGGTGCCTATCTACCAGGCTCTCGAGAAGGTGGACGGGAAAGCCGAGGATCTCACTTGGGAAGTCTTCCGCGACACGTTGGTCGAGCAGGCCGAGCAGGGCGTCGATTATTTCACGATCCACGCAGGCGTGCGGCTGCCGTTCATTCCGCTCACGGCGAAACGCATGACCGGGATCGTGTCCCGCGGCGGATCGATCATGGCCAAATGGTGCCTCGCGCACCACGTGGAAAGCTTTCTTTACACGCATTTCGATGATATCTGCGAGATCATGGCGACGTACGACGTGAGCTTTTCGCTCGGCGATGGCCTGCGGCCCGGCTCAATCCAGGACGCCAACGACGAGGCGCAGATCGCCGAACTGAAGACCCTAGGGGAGCTTACAGACATCGCCTGGCGCCACGACTGCCAAGTGATGATCGAAGGACCGGGCCATGTCCCGATGCAGCTCATCAAAGAGAACATGGACCTGCAGTTGAAGCACTGCAAGGAAGCGCCGTTTTATACGCTGGGGCCTCTCACGACCGACATCGCGCCGGGCTACGATCACATTACAAGCGCCATCGGTGCGGCGATGATCGGCTGGTATGGCACCGCGATGCTGTGCTATGTCACACCGAAGGAGCATTTGGGCTTGCCGGACAAGGACGATGTCAAGGACGGCATCATCGCCTACAAGATCGCCGCCCACGCTGCCGACCTGGCCAAAGGCCATCCCGGAGCGCAAATCCGGGACAACGCGCTCTCGAAGGCGCGTTTCGAGTTCCGCTGGGAGGACCAGTTCAATCTCGGCCTCGACCCGGACAAGGCAAAGCAGTTCCACGACGAGACGTTGCCGCAGGAAGGAGCGAAGCTCGCCCATTTCTGTTCGATGTGCGGGCCTCATTTCTGCTCGATGAAGATCACTCAAGATGTACGCGAGTACGCTGAGAAACACGGTCTTTCAGAGCAGGATGCATTGAAGAAGGGTATGGAGCAGAAGGCGGTGGAGTTCGTAAGGAAAGGCGCGGAGGTCTATCAGAAGGCCTGAGGCATCAAGGCGGTAGTTCTGCCGCCTTTTTCTGGAGACACCGTGGAATTCGCGTTGCTCGCAAAGGCTCTAGTCCTCGGCGTCGTTGAGGGACTGACCGAGTTTCTGCCGATATCGTCGACTGGACATCTGATTCTCGTCGGCGATCTGCTCGGCTTCACCGATGAGAAGGCGAAAGTATTCGAGATCGTGATCCAGACCGGCGCGATGTTCGCTGTCGTCTGGGAATACCGCGCGCGGTTCGGGCGCGTGTTGGCAGGCCTTGCCACCGATCGCGCCGCGCAGCGTTTCGCGCTCAATCTCCTTGTCGCTTTCACTCCTGCAGCGATGTTAGGCCTTGCGTTCGGCAAGTTAATCAAGACCCATCTCTTCCACGCCGTGCCTGTTGCGCTCGCGTTCATCATCGGAGCGGTCATCATTCTTTGGGTGGAAAGACGTCGACGCGCGGCCGTGATTGACGGCGTGGACGAAATGACCTGGAAAGACGCATTGAAAGTCGGCGTTGCGCAGGCGTTCGCGCTGATCCCCGGTACTTCGCGCTCGGGAGCGACCATCATCGGCGGGATGTTGTTCGGACTTTCGCGACGCGCGGCGACGGAGTTTTCCTTTTTCCTAGCCGTGCCGACGCTCGTGGCGGCCGGTGCATACGATTTCTGGAAGAACCGCGCGCTCTTCGATTCGGGCGATGTAGGGATGTTCGCGGTCGGCTCGGCCGCGGCGTTCGCCTCCGCTATCCTCTGCGTGCGGTGGCTGCTACGCTACATCGCCGCGCATGACTTCACGCCGTTCGCCTGGTACCGGATCGCTTTCGGCGCGGCGGTACTCGTTACAGCCTACGCGGGACTCGTCAATTGGTCGGCGGGATAGCGGAGGGGAGAGCCGATCGAGCGGTAGCTTAGGTCAGCCTTGGACCCAGGGTAAGCCGGCAAAGCGCCAACCGCCGACCGTACCGCGATGGCCGTGCGGGTCCTTCTCGCCTTCGAATCCCTCGAGCACATTGTAGGAGTTGGGATAACCGGCTTGCGTTGCTGCCACAGCAGCGTGGTGCGAGCGCGCTCCTGAGCGGCACAAGAACATTACCGGTGCTTCGGTCCTCGCGACCCGCGCTTGGAGCTGTTCGACGAACCGCGGGTTGCGCTGGCCGCTCGGGTACGTGTTCCATTCGATCAATACCGATTCAGGAACATGGCCCACATAGTCCCACTCCGCCTGGGTGCGCACGTCGACCAGTTTTGCTCCCGGGACATTTTGCATCAGCGTGTGCACTTCAAGCGGCAGCAATGCTCCAGCGTAAGGTAGATTCATCGCCTCGGCGCGCTGTTTGGCCTGGGCCAGGATGCTCTCGATGGCGTCGTTCTTCATGATGGGATCCGGCAATAACGCGATAAGCATAGTTTAGCTCCAGGCAAAGCGATCGGAGTTGATTCGCACCGACATGGTGCGCATAATGACTGCTTTGTGCCGGTTTGGTGCGCCAGCCTCTAAATCGCTTCGAGTGCTCCCTTATGGCACAATGGCCTGCCTTTTTTGCGCCGGATGGCATGGAATCTGCAGAGATTCCATCGACCTAGCGCTCTGTTTCCCTCAAAACCCTACCAACAATCCGCAACCTGAGGAGATCCTGCAATGGCAATGTCTGCCAATGACGTCATGAAAATGATCAAGGACAAGGAGGTCAAGTTCGTGGACCTGCGCTTTACCGACACTCGTGGCAAGGAGCAACACGTCTCCGTGCCGGTCAAGGCTTTCACCATGGACAAGTTCGAAAGCGGACATTTCTTCGACGGTTCCTCGATCGCGGGATGGAAGAGCATCGAGGCCTCGGACATGCTGTTGATGCCCGATCCAGACAGTGCGCGAATGGACCCCTTCACCGATGAGCCGGTGCTCAACATCACCTGCGATTGCGTCGAACCCTCCGATGGAAAAGGCTACGACCGAGATCCGCGCACCATCGCTAAACGCGCCGAGGTCTACCTGAAATCGAGTGGTTTGGGCGACACCGCCTATTTCGGTCCCGAGCCCGAATTCTTCATCTTCGACTCGGTGACCTGGAACGTGGACATGTCCGGTTGCTTCTGCAAGATCAAATCCGAGGAAGCGCCGTGGTCCTCCGGGGAGGAATACGAGGGCGGCAACATGGGTCACCGTGCCCCGATAAAAGGCGGCTATTTCCCGGTGCCGCCGACGGACACGCTGCAGGATATTAGGAACGCCATGGTGCTCGCAATGGAGCAGCAGGGCGTTGAGTGCGAAGTGCACCATCACGAAGTGGGTGCAATGGGCCAGAACGAAATCGGTACCAAGTTTAACAGCTTGGTGAAACGCGCCGACTGGATGCAGATTTTGAAGTACACAGTCTGGAACGTGGCCCATTCCTACGGCAAAACTGCGACCTTCATGCCTAAGCCCGTCGTGGGCGATAATGGCTCGGGTATGCACGTCCATCAGTCGGTGTGGAAAGAGGGCAAGAACTTGTTTCAGGGTGACGGCTACTCCGGGTTATCCGACTTCGCCCTCTACTACATAGGCGGCATCATCAAACACGCAAAAGCCTTGAACGCCATTACCAATCCGGGTACCAATTCGTACAAGCGTCTGGTGCCGGGTTTCGAGGCGCCGATCAACCTCGCTTACTCGTCGCGCAACCGCTCCGCCGCGTGCCGCATCCCGCTCGTCACCAACCCCAAGGCGCGCCGGGTGGAAGTGCGCTTCCCGGACCCGACTACCAATTCTTATCTCGCTTTTGCGGCGATGCTGATGGCCGGACTGGATGGAGTGCAGAATAAGATCCATCCCGGCGACCCGATCGACAAGAACATGTATGACCTGCCGCCGGCCCAGGCGAAAAAAATCCAGCAGGTGTGCTCGTCACTCGAAATGGCCCTGGAGTGCCTCAACAAGGACCGCGACTTTCTGACCAAGGGCGGGGTGTTCTCCGACGACATGCTTAACGCCTACTGTTCCCTAAAGCATGAGGAGCTCACGCGCTTTCGTATGACGACCCACCCGGTCGAGTTCGACATGTACTACAGCTCGTAAGGCGCATATCCAAGGGCCCAGTGGCGCCGGGCCACGAATCCAATCCCAAAAGGGGAGGACGGAAGTACCCGATGTCGGGTGTTTCGTCCTTTTTTCATTTGAAATCAGTGTTGTTTTGGCCTACACTTAAAGCTCCCACTAGGGTCGGGGGGGGTGATGGCACTGAACAAGCGATTGATCGGCTGGGTTTTTCTCGCGCTGGCGGCGCCCTGTGGCCACGCTCAGAGCGAAGTGTACAAATGCCCCGACGCGAGCGGGCGTCCAACTTACACCAATGTCAAACGCGACACGGTGGGCAAGAACTGCACCTTGGTGAGCAAGGAAGTGTCCGTTGTCCCGGCTCAGGTCCCCACGCGCGGCGTGCAATCTTCAGCCGTATCGGATCCTGCCTCGACGCGCAACGAGAACCGCCGCAGGATTCTCGAGTCGGAGCTTCAGAACGAGCGGCAACTGCTGTCCGACGCCCGGCAGAAGCTCACCGAACAGGAAGGAATTCGCGACGGCGACGAGCGCAACTACGCTCGGGTGCTGGAGCGATTGAAGCCGTACCAGGAAGCGGTCAGCCAGCACACAAAGAACATCCAGCAGCTTCGCAGCGAGCTCGGCCGCTTCAGGTAAGGGCGACTCGCACCCCCTTTACGAATCGGGCAGCCTGGCTCGGGCAGGGGGTCTGCGCTTCCTTGGCGCTCCACCGCGCAGGCGCGCGGCATTACGGTCCCAGAAACGGGTCCGGCCCATGAGTCCGGTAGTCTCACCGGCCCTCGACTGGCTCGCCACCGCTGTGGTGCTCTTGGACCGGGCGCTAAATGTAAGGTACGTCAACCCTGCGGCGGAAACCTTGTTCGCGGCCAGCCGTAAGAGCATCGTCGACCAGCCTTTTCCGGGACTTTTCGCAGACTCGGGCTCCTTAGCAGCCCTGTTGAATCAAGCGATTCGCGGAGAGCGCGGCTTCGCTGATCAGGACTTGATCCTCGTTCCGACGGGCCAGGAGCCCCTGCACCTTGACTGCATCGTAACGCCGGTCGAGCTGCCACAGGCCGCGCTGCTGCTCGAGCTGCGGCCGATCGACCAGAGGCTGCGCATCGAACGAGAGGAGCAACGCATGACCCAGCACCGGGCCAATCGGGAGCTGATCCGCAACCTGGCTCACGAAATCAAGAATCCGCTGGGAGGTTTGCGCGGCTCTGCTCAACTCCTCGAACGTGAACTCGACCAGCCGAGCCTGCGCGAATACACCCGGGTGATCATCAAGGAGGCCGACCGTCTACAGGCTCTCATGGACCGACTCCTTACGCCGCATCGTCCTCCGAATCAGGTCCCGATGAACATCCATGAAGTATGTGAACGGGTGCGCAGCCTCATTCTTGCTGAGTTTCCTGAAGGCATATGGGTAAGACGCGATTACGACGTCGGTCTGCCCGAGTTTCGCGGGGATCCGGAGCAACTCATCCAAGCCGTGCTCAACATCGCACGGAACGCCGCGCAGGCGATACTGGGAGCCGGTGCTGCCGCCGGGGCTGGGCTCCAAAATCGGGGCGAGATCGTCCTGCGCACCCGGGTCGCCCGCCAAGTGACGCTCGCTCGGCGCTTTCACAGGCTGGCATTAGAATTGCAAGTGGTAGACAACGGGCCGGGCGTTCCAGCGGAAATCCGCGACCAGATTTTCTATCCGCTGGTATCCGGCCGTGAAGGTGGAACCGGACTTGGCCTGACCCTCGCGCAGACCTTCGTGCAGCAGCACCACGGGGTGGTGGAATGCGATAGTCAGCCGGGAAGAACCAGCTTCCGCATCGTGCTGCCGCTTCGCTGAAAGACCATGATGAGACCTGTCTGGGTCATCGATGACGACCGCTCCATCCGTTGGGTGTTCGAGAAGGCACTTGCTCGCGAAGGCATCCCCTTCAAAACCTTTGCCCAGGCAACTGAAGCGATGGAGGCGCTCGAAGCAGCCGGCGCCCCGCAGGTGCTCGTTTCAGACATCCGCATGCCCGGCACGTCGGGCCTGGAGCTGCTGCAAACCCTAAAACAGCGTTTCCCCAATCTTCCGGTCATTGTCATGACCGCGTACTCCGATTTGGAGTCGGCGGTGGCGGCGTTCCAGGGTGGCGCGTTCGAATATCTGCCAAAGCCATTCGACGTTGACCAGGCGGTCGAGCTCATCCGTCGGGCACTAGGCGAGAGCGTGCGGGAGGGCGAAACCGAGGAGTCGTTGCCCGGTACGCCGGATATCCTCGGGCAGGCACAGTCGATGCAAGAGGTGTTCCGCGCAGTTGGCCGCTTGTCGCAGTCGAGCGCCACGGTCCTGATCACCGGCGAGTCCGGAACAGGCAAGGAACTCGTGGCGCGAGCGTTGCACCGACATAGCCCGCGCGCAGACAAGCCATTCATCGCAATAAATACTGCGGCGATGCCAAAAGACCTTCTGGAATCGGAGCTCTTCGGGCACGAGCGTGGCGCCTTCACGGGGGCACAGGCTCTGCGGCGGGGTCGCTTCGAGCAGGCCGAAGGCGGCACCCTGTTCCTGGATGAGATCGGCGATATGCCGGCCGAGCTGCAAACGCGCTTGCTACGTGTATTGTCTGACGGAACTTTCTATCGGGTTGGCGGCC
>WNGL01002695.1_pt1 | contig 32448 bp, 29 predicted proteins | sample 5400591 | NCBI WGS metagenome assembly WNGL01 (sample SAMN13153377, study PRJNA577476) | soil metagenome | isolation source: 80 cm soil or saprolite under Garry oak tree replicate 1 | place: USA:California | collected 2016-06-15
TTGCACGCCGATTCCACGCGATCGATGCCGCAGGAATTCGCTGGCTATGGCTTCGTAACCGCTTGATCCATCCATCTGTCAATCCTACCGAATCAACAGGCTCCTGTTGATAGAAGGACTTTAGTCCTGACAAACGCCCCAGTGTCCGCGGATAGAATTCCGGATGGATGATGGCCGATCCGGACAGAACCCCGCTTTTCAGCTCAATGCCCGGGGTTCGACGTGATGAGGGAGCCGGTGGCAAGCGACGTCGGATAGGGGAAGTAGAGCTCGTTGCCGTCCGGGTCCGCAATGACCATGAGCCGGTAGCCCCACTGCCCGTCCTTCACATCCACGCCGCGCCCCTCCAGCTCCGCGCGCAAGGCATCCAGCACGCCGACATCGAGCGAGATGAACATCAGGCCCTTGCCCACTTTACCGGGCCACTGAGAAGAGAGAATGAGCTCGCAACCCTGCCGGTCGACTTGCGCGACCCACGTTTTTCCCTCCTCCTCATATCGCCACGGTTGCGTGAACCCAAGCTGCTTCACGTAAAAATCGACGGACCTGTCGATATCCGCTACGAACAGCACAGGCCTCGCAAACCATTCTTTGCTCATGACGTTCTGTTCTCCATTTGCCGTGATCGAATTCGACGTTCCGCCAACGCGAGCCATAAGAATATCTTTGAGAAATTGGTCCGCGCAAACGGCGGGTGGCTGACCCTTTACTTCCCAATAAATGTGCTGGTGCCCCATCCTTCCACAGTGTCATCGTGGAAGGGTGGGAGACGATGAACTGCATTTCTCCACCGCTGCTTCCCATGGCAGCAGTTTCAGAACACCTCGTAATAATCTGCAAATCCGCGCGCGCCAAACCAATCCAAAGTAAGACGAAGAAAAGGCAATTGTTCCACGTGGAACATTTTCGGCCCAGGCGAACAAAGAGCAATTGTTCCACGTGGAACATTTTCGAGCGCCGTATGGGAAAATTGAGGCGGTCTGAAGTTTTGGAGAATCATGGCGAATTGGGATGAACGGTGGATCAATACTGCGGCGCTGCAAGCGAGTTTCAGCAAAGACCGCAGCACAAAGGTTGGCGCAGTAATCGTGTCAAACGACCAGGTCGTGGTGTCGATGGGATGGAACGGATTTCCCCGCGGTTGCGATGACAACGACGACAGCCTGCACGAGCGGCCGACCAAGTATCTGTGGACCGTTCACGCTGAGCTGAACGCCGTGCTCAACGCCGCGCGAAAGGGTCGAGCGATTGAAAACTGCACGCTCTACTGTACGCATTCTCCCTGCGCTGCTTGTTCGCTCTTGATTGCACAAGCCGGGATTCGACAAGTCGTTGTGCCGGCGATTCAGAACGAAGATTTTCGCGCGCGCTGGCTAAGCGATCTGGCAATTTCTCAGGAAATATTTGCGCGGATGAAGGTGATTTACCGGTCAGTGGATGTGCCGATCATCATTCCGGGGCCAGCCGCTGGCTGAGAGAAGATTCAGCCACGACAAGAATGCGATCTGGCCACGCCGAACGATTGAGCTCCTGCGCTTAGTCGTGCAGCACAACGCTGATCAGCGAGCCGTGTACTTCCATCCCCACGCCGCTGTAGCTGATGAATCCAAGGTCGCGAAAGCGATTGAGGAAGAAGCTGACTCGAGAGCGGGTGGTGCCGATCATCTCCGCAAGCGTCTCCTGACTGATCTTTGCGATGACCGGCATCGGCTTCGACTCCTGGCCGAAGTTGGCCATCAAGAGAAGCAATCGGGCAAGCCGCTTTTCGCCCGAGTTGAAGAGCTGATCGACCAGGTCCGCTTCCATGCGGATGTTACGCGAGAGCACATGGGCAAGGAACTGCTCGGCAAATTCCGGTTCGCGTTGAAGGAGGCCGACCATTACATCCTTTTCGATGCGCGTGATTGCGCTGGGTGTGAGCGCGCTGGCCGTTGACATGCGCACTCGCTGTCCAGCCAGACATCCCTCGCCAAAGAAACTCGACTCGGGCAGGATAGCGACGACAGCTTCTTTGCCGCTGTGTGACACGACGGTGAACTTGACCGTGCCGCTGTTGACAATGAAGACCGCATTGGCTGGATCGCCCTGGGTGTAGACGGCCTCCGATGGCAGGTATTCGCGGCGAGAGCTTCCGGAGCTGAGCTTGGCGAGCAAAAAGCGGGGATCGAAAACCGGAGTCTTTAAAGGAACGACGCCCAACTCCGCCGGAACAAACGTAGAAGGAGGGCCATTCGCGTCAGGCAAGCGCGACCGCGGGCCTTTGATTAACTTTTTCACCGAAGATGATGAAATGGGGAGCTTGCGGGCCAAGGAGCACCTCACGCTACGACTGAAGTTGCGTCCCGCTTCTTGCAGGCCAAGGCCAATGCGGTATTCGCGCCAGGCCGGTCAATTCTGCCTCCTTCTGGCGTTGTGCCAAAGGATGTGCAGCCGTTTGTAGACCGAGGGGCCAAAGTGCGGTCTTCATTGTATGCTCTTACCGGATGCCGAAGATAATGATTTCAGGAGCACCCTTCGTGGAGAGGCGCGGCGGTGCATCCTGGCGCGACGATGCCGTATTTCATGTCGAGAAAATGCTGAAGACCGTCGGGGAGAAGCGGAACGAGTTCCTGCCAGGTGAGGACCTTGCAGCGAACTCGCAAGTGAGCGGATTTGACAGCGGCCATGACCTGAAACCATGCTTCGCGCAGATCGGGACGGCGCTGGTCGTGAATGACGCAGAAGCTCGCCGACTGTGCGTGGGCGGCGAGCACATTGCGAATGAGTTGATAGCTCATGTAGGCGGGCGCGCGTGGCTGCTGTTCGTCGGCACGCGCAGCGATCTCGGCCTGAAAGGCGCGGGCCTCGGCGCCGTCGTCTTCGCAGGGCGGCTCCCACTCTTGAGTGAATTCTTCAGCTAGCTCGACGGCCTCGCGGCGGCGTTTGAGGCGGATCTCGGCTCGCGGCAACAGATCGCGATCGAAGACCTTATCGAAGTCGCGGTAGGTTCCCACAATCGCCGCTTCCCTGCATTGAAAATCCGATTCGGTGAGCTTGGATTCGACGAGCAGATCGCCCCATCGCATATCGACTTCGGTGCGATCGAGGCGTCCGTTGGCGAGCGGTACCCGCGCCTTCCAGCCGAAGATGGGATGGTTGGCGGAACCCACTCCGAGCAGTCGCTGCATTGCCGTCGACTCGATCACTCCCGGCGTGCAGAAGACATTCATGAGGAGCGCGTCAGAACTCATGGAGGAGTCGAGCTCGCGCCAACGCCGTTCAGCCCTGGGCAAAGAGCGGCCCTGCGCATGAACCTTATCAAAGCGCTTCGCCCACTCCGGGCGCACAGTGATGGCGGCATAAGCGGGCTCGTAGAAGTTTCCGTGAAGGTTCTCTTCTGGCGCGTAGACGATGACGGGAAAGCCGCCGTGGCTCTCGACGTGCGCGCGTCCGCGAGCGTATCGGCGATTGCGCAGGGCAAGCTCGATGCGCAACTGGCTCGAATACGGGATAGGAGCGCTCAGCATCTGTCACAAGGATAATTTGCCCGGTCGGATTCACTGTGCCTGACTGAGTGTTGGGAGCACGCTCTCGTCTTGCAATGTCAGGTTCTAACAATTCTGATATTTCCAGTTGCGCTGCTTGCCTTCGCTGATCCATTCAACAGCGGTAGCGATGCGCTTGTCGCGAGTCTCGATTCGCTTTGCATCGGCGATCCACTCGATGTACTCCCGCTTGCAACTGGGACTGAAAGCTGCGAAAGCTGTCGAAGCCTTCTTATTCGCCTTGAGCGCCTTGCCGAACTCGGGCGGTGCCTTCACCGCAGGCGCTGGTGCTTTGACCACTTTGTGCCGGGCGGCGATCGGGCTGGTGTACTGGCCGCTGTCGATGAAACCCTTGGCCTGCCGCAGCAAGCTGAGCATCTTATCAACCGGCAAATCTTCAACTCGCGCGATACGACCCAGCGTACCCATGGCGCCCGGCTTAATCACCTCCGCTTCGCGCACCACCGCCGCAATCTCTTCGCCCCAGAACCCAAAACTGCAATGCTCCTTGAACGAAGCCATGTTGCAGAGGATCGCGCCCTTGTATTCAAAAAACGGCCGGCTCCACTTGATCGTCTCCACAACTTCTGGGCACGCTTTGTGGACCAGTTCGCGAATGTGTTCCAGAATCGGCTGCGCAAAGGGTTTCGCCTTCGCAATGTAGACTTCAACCTTCGGTTCGAAGTTGTGGCCAGTGCTCACGATTCACTCCTCCATCGCTGCAAAACAGTGTAAAGGCCCTTCGCCGATTTCGTCATAAGTAAGTGACACGCCTATGCGGCTCATGGAATCGCAGGGAGCCTGTTGCTCGATGCCTCTATCTGTATCGGAGCCTGCCTGCTGGCAGGCTCCTTGCTATCGAAGTTCGATCGTAAGATCCTCCGCGTAGCCGTTGACCTTGAGGAGGCCGCCGACACAATGCTGCGCTAGAGCGGAGCAGTGACATCGATCAGGGGGGAGTTGAGTTCGGCGGCCAGGAGCGGGGGGCGGCACAATCATGAGAAAATATGAGCTGTGATCGCGCGAAACCTCCTATCTTCCTCACTCATTTTGTTTGCGATGATTGTGTTCCTTGGGAACCCCCTAACCGTTTTTGGCTCCAATAAAAAAGATGACGAGAAGGCCGGAGCGACGCTGTTTCGCGACAAGGGCTGCGCGTATTGCCACGGGGTCGGCGGAGCTGGCGGCAAGAAGGCGCCGGCACTGACGGGGTTGCCGAAAGACAAGACCTGGACACCGGATAAGATGACTGACCGAATTCTGAATGGCGGGAAGAAGATGCCGCCGTTTCGCGAGGCGCTGACAGACGATGAGGTGCAGAAACTGATCGCGTATCTGCGCACGAACAAGAAGCCCGTCCCGCCGCCCGCACCTTCGCAGAGTGAGACTCCGGCGCCTCCTCCGGGTCAATAACCGGAGGCCTGCCGGCGTGAAGCGCGTGGCGGGCCTACAGGGTTGGCCATTCGACTTTGGTCAAATGCGTCGAGACTTCCCAAAGGATTCGACCCATGGCGGAATCGAGCACACGCATGTCGAGTGCCTCGGGAGCCGGCGGTCCAATCAGATCAGCAAGGCCTTTTCCATTGGAAGAATCCTGTTCCGATTCCGTTTCGGTTCGCGTGAGAAGCGCTTGGAGTGCGCCGCCGAGTTGTTGGGGAACGAGCCCGAGAGCGCGGCGATACCAGCGGAACGAACCTTTGACTTCGGTGGCGTTGGCAATATGCGCGGCGCGTGCGCCGAGAGGTTGGGCCGCCGAGGCCAGGAGTCCCCAGCCGTGAGCGTCGCTCTGGCGCTGGAGCTCGATCGCAAAGATGAGCATCGCCAATTTGGATTGGCTGTAGGCTTTGAGCGGTGTGTAGTTGCGCTCGAGCTGCAGATCGTCGAGGTGGATTTCGCCGTGGTGACGACCGGCGCTGGTGACCTGAACAACGCGCGGCTGCTTGCTTTGACGCAGGAGTGGAAGCAGCCTGGCGGTAAGGGAAAAGTGCGCGAGGTAATTTGTACCCAGATGCAGTTCAAATCTGTCGCGCGTGACCTGGCGCCTGAGGAGTGCAAGGGTGGAGGCGTAATTGATGAGCAGGTCGACGGGACGCCCAATGCGCGTTCGGCGAAGAGCGAAGTCGGTGACCGAGGTCTGGCTCTCTAGGTCTAACTTTTCATAGCGGGCGAGGGTGTTGGGGGCGAGCTGGCGAATTCGGGCGAGAGCATCGTGTCCCTCTGCAGCATTCCGACCGGTCAGGACGACATCCGCACCTGCCTGCGCAAGCCCCAAGGCAATTTCGAAGCCAAGGCCGCTTGTGGAATTTGAAATGATTGCCAGTTTACCGACTTCCGGAGGGAAGTTTGCCGCAGACCGATTCTTCTGCGTGGAGTTCGAATCATGCACGTGACTTTGCGTTAACTCCTCATGAACTAACCCATTGAATGAATGACGAGTCACTCATCCAAGGGCAGATCAGATTTGGCCCGTGAGACTGTAGTAGGGCAAAACCGGAGATGAAGGGTTCTCATGAATTCTGTTCATGCTCGCCGCTTACTCCACCCCAGCGACGTGGACCTGTCGCTGGGGACCCCGGCCCTGGTGATCGCGTCGCCTTTAGGATTTAGGTTTCGCGATACGGCATCTCTGGTCTTGCGATAATGGCCCGTTAGACCTCTCCAAATGAAGTTGAATCCGAGCTCTCGGCAAATGGACTCCTCATCGGGATGGACAGCGATGTACTCGACTGTCGCCTCCGCGTGGGCTCTCATCAGCAAGACCAGAAATTCAGCGGAAGCGCGCTCGAGATTTGCACCTTCCGCGGCCTCCTTGGTGGTATGCAGCATCTCCGTGATTGCGATATTAGGACCTTCAGCATCCTTTAATAGACGCCCCGATGCCCGAAGCTGCTTAAGAACATTGAGTCGCTTGGGCTGGAGCTTTGCCAGGTCGAGAAATCGATCCCAAATGAAGCGGAGGCGGGTGCATGCGTCTGCTTTGTAAGGGTATTCAGCCAGTTCTCTGTCAAATTCCTGCCGCACTTCACGGTAGAGCTCGTTCATCAACTCGTCTTTGTTCTTGAAGTAGGTGAAAAGCGATCCCTCGGCCACGCCGGCCGCGTTTGAGATCGCAGACGTTGGGGCGTGCGCTATTCCACGATCCGCAAAAACATCCATTGCGGCGTCGAGGATAGCTTTTCGTTTGTCACCACTCTTGGGACGAGCCATTTACGAGCTTCTCCGCATCCGAGAAGTTAAGCGCGTACTCACTCATTTATAGTACACCGGATTTATGGAATCGCAACCATTTTTTCTGATTTTGCTTTCCAGCCTAACGTCAGCAAAGCGCCCTCCACCTGAGATCCCAAACAATACCTTGGTAACTGCCTCGGCGAATCGACCCATCGCGAACTCGTCCGCCCCCGCGTAGCATGGTGTCTAAGGCCCCAACCGCCCCTCGTCGCCGTCGGCTCATTCTTGCCGCGGCCAAAGCACCCGGTTCGGAATGCATGGAGGCACAACGCGTGAAACAGTTCAAAATCTTCGCTTCAATATCGATCCTGTCGCTGGTGTTCGGAGTCGGCACAATCAGCTTCGCCCAGGACAAACACCACGATAAGCAAGACAATGGCAGACGTGAGGATCACGGAAGGCAGCAGGACAGCGGCAGGCCGCAGCATGAAGAGCACGGACAACCGCAGCGCGGCCACGACCAGTTCCGCCAGCCGTCAGGCCACAATGACCGCTACCACGTCGACAATGGCCGTCATCTTGGCCAGATCAAGCAAATGGAGCGCTCGGACCAGGAGCATGACTGGCAGCAACGTCGCGCCAGCCATTGGGAGTCCGAACACCGCGATTGGCATGCGCGCGGCGGCTATCGTGGCTACCGGGTTCCCGACGACTATTTCCGCGTCCACTATGGCAACGGACACTGGTTCCGTGTCTATGGACTTCCCTTTGCGTATGAGGGCAGCTACCCGCGCTTCCAGTTCGGCGGCCATTGGTTCGCGATCATGGATCCGTATCCGGAGTATTGGGGTCCAACCTGGTATCAGTCCGACGATGTTTACGTCGACTACCGTGGCGACGGTTATTACCTGTTCAACCGCAGATATCCCGGCCGCCCCGGACTGGCGATCAACATTTCGTTCTAAGCGTGGCAAAACGATGGGCGAGCGGGGTCGCTCCTCGCCCATCGTTTGATTTCCTGATTCGACAATCTATCTTTCTCAAAACTCTCAGGCCAAGTACCTAAGTGGGAGAGCCGCCGCTGGAAGTGGTATGTACAGCGTTGTGGCGCGCGGCGTGTACTGATTCGACTGCGAAGTTCCACGGCGCAGAACAGGTTTGCTACTCCAAAAACTTCCCTTGTCACAAATTTGGATGAAGCGAAACCAATGAGAGGAAAATCATGAAGAAGGGTTTCTATGGCAAGTCGTTTCTTTACGCTGCGGCCTCTTTGCTGCTCGCAGCTCTGGCCGTCGCGCAAGCTCCGGCGACATCGAAAACGGTAAAGACTCGCGACGCTGCGAGTGGCCAGGCTTCTGGCCGCGAAGCACAGAGCGGCATGTCTACCGGCCGACGCCAATACCAACCATTTCCGAACCGCGAAGCATCAGGCGCCGCGCCAGCTAACCCGGAAGCTGGTAACGGCGCACAAACTGCCCGCGAAGCATCGAGCGGCATGGCGACCGGCCGACGCCAATACGGCCCACGGCCCAGCAGCGAAACTGCAAGTGGCCATGCTACCGGTCGCGAAGCATCGAGCGGACAGGCTTCTGGACGCGAAGCACAGAGCGGCATGTCTACCGGCCGCCGCCAATATGAGCCCTCGCTAACCCGGGAAGAAACCAGCGCCGCGCCAACCAGCCCCGAAGCAGCAAGCGGCGTACAAACCGCCCGCGAAGCATCGAGCGGCATGGCAACCGGCCGCAAATCGGGCAGCATCCAGGCAGGCGACTTCAATCGCGGTCCGAATGCGAAAAGCTCCGCGCATGCAACTGAGACGCTGGATGCGGCACCTGGAGGCAGCGGCGTCCCGGCACAAACCTCCAAGGGCTCAAATCCCTTGTACAAGGAAAGCGGCAGCGCCGGTGTCAATCCGCTGTATGAGTCAAAGGACAAGACAGCAGCGGCTCCCGAGCCAAACGCAACCGGTCACGCTGTCGTGGAGTACAAGGATGGCGAGGACGGCACCATGCGTTATCGCCCGGGAAATAACAAGACGGCAAAGACTGCCGATAAGACCAAAGGAACCACCCGCTAAGGTCTCGCTCTCTCTTGATTGGGCTCACCCCGCCCGCATCTGAAACGCCACCGGCGGCAGCTTAGGCTGCCGCCGGTAGCGTTTCAATGGCACCTGCGGTCATGCAGGCCACAACCACAGCGGCTGTCTGCGATTCATGTTGATTCTCCCGTATCGAGTCACAGCAGCTATGCCTTGTCTCCGGACGGTTCTCAACTGGCAGTGTTGGCTGAGTCACAGATTCGGCTCTTCCCGGTGCGGGAGGAGTAGCGAAATGCTCAGAGCGCTCGCGGTGCGACGGGCACAATCCGGCTAGTCTTCTTTCGTATCCTTGTTTCCGGCCTTTGCGTCGCCTGTCTCTTTCTCTTCGTCAGCGCCGGTTGAATCGGCCGGATCGACCGTTCCAAAGGAATCGTTCACTACGCCTTCGGCGTCCGCACTTTCGTCGTCAAAAATCTCCTCCGGTGCGGCTGGCTTCGTTCCATTGGGCATGTTGATCTCCTGTGGAGATAGATGCCTAAGGCGTTCGCTCAGTTGGCGTGACTAGTCAGGATCGGCAGTTTTGCAGGGTGGCCTTTTCTTATGGGAAAAAGCCACTCAACTTCAGGGAATTCGGGCACAGTAGCCGCGGAACCGCTGTAGACGGACCCGATGTCATTCGCGAAATAAAGAGCTACCCAACAACAGGGGTGGCTTGAACCAGGGAGAACAGTCCACCGAAGGCGGTCTTCAGTTCTCCAATCGTCATTTGTCCTTTGCGGCCCGCTGTGCACTGCAACTGACCAACCGTGTCGTCATCCTCAAACAGGAGGATATCCCCATAGAGGAAGGTGCCTCCATTGTTCATCAGTGTCCCGGTCACGATCAGTTTCCGGCCGGGAACGAGCTTTCGCACCTGAGGGTTGGCGCCTGTGTAAAGGCGGCAACTTGGAGCCGCCTTGTTGAGTTGCTGCCAGTTGGTGAAGGTTCCGTTCTGGAAATAGACCGTGCCCTCGTTTGCCGGCAATATGACCTCAATATTGACAACGACCGCCGAGCCAGCCCCGATATTGGCGAGAGGAGTGGTATCCGGCAAATCCGCGCTTTGCCCGTTCGAACGAAGCGGGACACTCAAAGAACAGGCAACAAGAGCGAGTAGAACAGCGAAATTGCGAAAAGGGCGCATTTGCTGGGTAACTCCTTTCAAGGGGACAGGGACTGATTGGGCTGAATTTTAGCACTCGTGAATCCCTTCGCAATATCAAAAAACGACTTAGGGGCATTTCGCATGGTGACCAAGGTTCCCAATCGCGACTCGCCGGAGAGGTTGTATACTTCCGTCGCCGCCATGATTACTTCGAAAAGCCGCCTAGCGTTCCTGCTTCTTCTGTTGCCGCTGATTGCTTCCGCACTGCACGCTCAACGCCGATTCGTGCATGCTTCTGGCCCTGAACTCCTCGACGCCGACGGCCGAACACTTATGCTGCGCGGCATTAACCTTGGCAATTGGCTAGAGCCTGAGGGCTACATGTTTCACTTCGACGGCGGCCCACAGTCTCCGAGTGAGATCGAGGACCTGTCGAAAGAACTGATCGGCCCTGAAAAGGCCGCCGCCTTCTGGCGCGAATGGCGCGAAAGTTACATCACCGAAGCTGATATTGATCGGCTCAAAAGGAACGGCTTCAACTCCATTCGAGTTCCACTGCATTGGAAATTCTTCGACAGCGACGATGCGGAGGGCTTTCGGCTCGTTGACCGGCTTGTACAGTGGGCTCGCAAAGATGGCATCTACGCGATCCTCGACCTGCACTGTGCGCCGGGAGGACAGACAGGAACCAATATCGACGACAGCGGAGGTTATCCGTGGCTTTACGGCAGCCTAGAAGCCCAGGCTCACACAGTCGCAATCTGGCGGCGTATCGCTGCGCACTATAGCAAGGAGCAAATTGTTCTCGGCTACGACCTGCTCAACGAGCCGATTCCGCACTATCCTCAACTTCAGCAATACAACAAAGATCTTGAGCCGATATACCGGAAACTCACCGAAGCTATCCGAAAGGTCGACAAGAATCACGTGCTGATCTTCGGCGGCGCACAATGGGACAGCAACTTCAAGGTCTTTGGAGCGCCGTTCGACTCCAACGCGATGTACACCTTCCACAAGTACTGGACCGCACCCGACGTCAGCGTTATTCGCGAGTATCTTGATTTCCGCGATCGCTATCATGTGCCGATCTGGCTTGGCGAGTCCGGCGAAAACAAGGATGAGTGGATCGGCGCGTTCACCAAAACGCTTGAAGACAATCACGTCGGCTGGTGTTTCTGGCCTTACAAGAAAATGGACTCAACCTCGAGCGTCGTCACATTTGACCGGCCGATTCACTGGGACGAGATCGTAAAATTTGCCGCAGTGCCTGCCGGCACGGGCAATGCCGAAAAGAGAATCGCGGCCCGCCCATCGCAAGGAGACATTGAGGCCGCCTTCGTTGATCTGCTCGACAAAATCAGATTTGCCAATGAGCGGGAGAACAGCAGCTACGTCAAGGCCGTGGGGCTGGCTCCAGTCAAATAACCGATGCAGCATTTTTTCTACTTGAACCTGGCTCTTGTTGAAGCATCCTCAGCAATCACTCCGACCCCTGTCCCGCCGTTCTCGACACCGAGTTCGGCGTTGTACACTCAACGCAAGCCTATGCGGACTCGCATTCTTTTCGCTTCCCTGATGGTCGCTGTTCCGGCCATGTTGTGCGCCCAAACTCCTGCCAAGACGATCCCTAAAATGACAACAAAACTGACTGCCGAACAAGTGCAACGTTCCGCCATCGTGATTGATACTCACGCTGACACGCCACAGCGATTCATCGACGAGAATTTCGACCTCGGCGACCCGCTGGGCAACGGCAACTTCAACCTCGATGCTGTGCGCACGGGCAACCTGGGCGCGGAATTCTTCTCCATCTGGGTCGAACCCGTCGCGAACAAGGGCCAGTACGCTCGCCGCACGCTCGTTCTGATCGACGCGGTGAAGCAACAGGTGGCGAAGCACCCGGACAAGGTAATGTTTGTGACCACTCCGGAAGGCATCGAGCTGGGGCATCGGGAGCACAAGCTTGCAGTGCTGATGGGCATCGAGGGCGGTCATTCCATCGAGGACTCCATCGCCCTGCTGCGGCAGTATTACGCACTCGGCGTCCGCTACATGACGCTGACCTGGTCGAACTCCAATGGCTGGGCCGACAGTTCCGGTGACATCAATGACACCTCCATTCCACATACTAAAGAGGGCCTTAGCGAGTTTGGCAAAGACGTGGTCTACGAGATGAACCGGCTTGGAATGATGGTGGACATATCGCATGTATCGGACCGCACCTTCTTTCGCACGCTGGTGATTACGCGGGCACCGGTCATCGCCTCTCACTCGGCTGCGCGGGCGTTGTGCGATGCGCCGCGCAACATGACCGACGACATGCTCCGTGCGGTGGCCAACTCAGGCGGGCCAAATTCCAAAGGTGGAGTGGTGCAGGTCAACTTCTTTTCGGGATTCATCTCTCAGCCTTATCGCGATGCGATGAAAGCGATTGAACCCGAAGCGAAAAAGGCCGTGGAGGCGTTGAAGGCTAAATACAAGGCCGACGGGAAAGAAGCTCCGCAAGCTGAAATCGAAAAGCTACAGCGCCAGTATGCGGATAAGATTCCACGTCCGCCGCTTTCGATGCTGATTGATCATATCGACCACATCGCAAAAGTTGCCGGGGTGGACCACGTTGGACTTGGCTCGGACTTCGACGGTGTCGGCGGGCAATTGCCGGAAGGGATCGACTCACCTGCCGATCTGCCCAAGATCACCGCGGCACTTATGGAGCGCGGATACTCTGCCGAAGATTGCCGCAAGATTCTCGGCGGCAACCTGCTAAGGGTTTTTCGCGAAGTGGAGCAGGTCGCAAAAGAGTTGCAAGCGGAGAATCGACCGCGCATCACAAACAGACAGCCATTTGACAAGCCTCAGAAGTAGCTCGTTCCGAGTGTCGTAAGCCAGGCACTATACTGGCCTACGTCCAATTCCCGTTCACGGAGATTCCCCATGCACCGTTTGCATGCACTTCCCGTTGCACTGTTCGCCGCGATCGTTCTTCTCTCGCCGCCTGCCCAATTGCACGCCCAAGATAAGGACACCTCTTCCAAGGCCGATGACTCGGAAAGGGCTGAACAAAAAGCAGCCGAAAAGGCGATACTCGCCGATTCCACTACTCAGGGCGCAATCGAGATAGCGGGCCAGCATATCGGCTACACCGCCATCGCCGGCACGCTCACCGTGGGCGCAACCGATGTTCAAGATGCTCAACTCGGTCTTGACGGCAAGCCCCAGGCCAGCAGCCAGCTCGCCCTCAGCAAGCCCAAGGATCCGAAGGATGTACCTCCTGTATCACGTATGTTTTACGTCGCTTACTTCAAGAAAGACGTGAAAGTTGAAGACCGCCCCATTACTTTCTTCTATAACGGTGGTCCAGGCAGTTCCACTGTCTGGCTGCACATGGGATCCCTGGGTCCCAAGCATGTAGTGACGGACGGCGACCAACACCTGCCCGCAGCTCCTTATAAGCTCGTCGACAACGCCTACTCACTGCTTGATACGAGCGATCTGGTCTTCATCGATATGCCGGGCACCGGCTTTGGCCGTCTCATCGGCAAGGATGCAGAGAAGGCATTCTGGGGAGTCGATGAAGACGCCAACGCATTTGCTCGCTTCATCGCCCGATTCATCACCAAGTACAACCGCTGGAATTCACCTAAGTTCATCTTTGGCGAGAGTTATGGCACGACGCGCTCCGCGGTGCTTGCTGATGTTCTTGAGAACGGGAAGAGCATCGACATCAATGGCGTCATTCTGCTCTCGCAGATATTCAACTTCACCACGGATATCGACGGACCGCGCGGCAATCCTGGCGTAGACCTGCCGTACGTGCTCGCGCTCCCGACCTACGCCGCCACAGCTTGGTATCACAAGAAGCTGTCGCCGCAACCCGCCGCACTCGAGCCATTTCTCAAAGAAGTCGAAGATTTCGCCATGGGACCCTACAGCCACGCGCTCGCCCTTGGCACAGATATTTCGGCGACAGAGAAACAGCAAGTTGCCGAGAAGCTTCACGACTACATCGGCCTGCCCACTGCCTACCTGCTTAAAGCAAATCTGCGCGTCAGCGGCGGTGAGTTTGAAAAGACCTTGCAGGACGAGCAGGACCTGACCACCGGCCGCCTCGATACTCGATTCTCCGGGCCGCACCTGAACCCGCTGAGCGAGAATGCCGAATACGATCCGCAAAGCTCGGCCATCTCCTCAGCGTATGTTTCGCTTTTTAACGATTACGTTCGCCGCGATCTGAAGTATGGCGAAGGACAGACGTATCTTCCCGAGGCACAATTCGGCACTTATCAGTGGAGTCTCGTGCACAAAGGCAACCCAATCAGCCTCAACGTCGCCCCGGATCTCGCCGAAGCTCTGAAGACGAATCCTCGCCTCAAAGTAATGGTCAACGGCGGCTACTACGACCTTGCGACTCCATTTTTCGCGGCCGTCTACGAGGAGAAGCATCTTCCCATTCCGCAGTCTCTGGCCAAGAACATCGAGTACGACTGGTATGAATCGGGACATATGGTCTACGTTCGCAACGAGTCGCTCAAACAACTCCATGATCGCGTGGCCGCCTTCATCAAGAGCACCCAGGCCGACAACAAATGAGCTATCCGGGCATTCAGCTACCGCACCGGCGGCGAACGCAGTAGCTGGTAGCTGTGCTCGTTGTACCTATCGTGTCGTAGGAGTCCTAATGAAACGCCTAGCTCTGGCTGCAATTTTGCTCATACCAGTAGCCGCAGCCGCGCAATCTTTTTCCATCACGTTCCCAAAGGAATTGAGCGCGGAGCCGCTGGATGGGCGATTACTGCTCTTGCTCTCGACGAATCCGAGCGATGAACCCCGGAACCAGATCGACGACACACCGCGCACGCAGATGGTCTTCGGGCTGACAGTGGACGGATGGCAAGCGGGCCAGCCTGCAGTGGTCGATGCGAGTGCATGGGGCTACCCCGTTCGCAGCCTGAAAGATGTTCTCCCAGGCGAGTACACCGTGCAGGCCGTGCTCAACAAGTACGAGACCTTTCATCGCAGCGATGGCAAAACCGTAAAGCTTCACATGGATCAGGGCGAAGGGCAGCACTGGAATATCTCGCCCGGCAACCTGTATTCCAAGCCAACGAAGGTCACCGTGAAGCCGGGCGGCGAGCCCATCGCAGTTGCGCTCACCGAAATGATTCCGCCAATCCCCCCGCCGGCTGACACGAAATACATTCGCCATATCCGCATTCAGAGCGCTGCTCTCAGCAAGTTCTGGGGCAGGCCAATGTTTGTGAGCGCAATCGTGCTTGTGCCTGAGGGTTTTGACGATCATCCGAATGCGCATTTCCCGCTCATCATCTTTCACGATCACTTTGTCAGCGACTTCGACAACTTCCGCACTACACCTCCCGATCCAAATCTGAAGCCGGACTACAGCGAGCGATTCCACCTCGCGGGATACAACCGCATTCAGCAGGAAGAAGCCTACAAGTTCTATCAGCAGTGGATTGCGCCGGGGTTTCCCCGGGTACTCATCGTGAAGATTCAGCACGCGAATCCTTTCTATGACGACTCGTACGCGGTGAACTCGGCAAACGTCGGGCCGTATGGCGACGCAATTGAAAATGAGTTAATCCCCGCGATTGAAAAGCGGTTTCGCGGCATCGGGCAGGGCTGGGCGCGCTTTGTCTACGGCGGATCAACGGGCGGATGGGAATCGCTGGCGGTGCAGGTGTTCTATCCCGATCATTACAACGGAGCCTTTGCCGCGTGCCCCGACCCGATTGATTTTCATGAATTCACAAACATCAATCTCTACGAAGACAAGAACGCATTCTTCCTTGAGGGAGCGCACAAACGCGTTCCGCAGCCGGCCATGCGCGACTACCTTGGCCGCACGCTCATCACCACGGAAGACAATAATGCCTACGAACTCGCGCTTGGCGATCACGGGCGCAGCGGCGAACAGTTCGATATATGGCAGGCGGTCTACGGGCCGGCGGGTGCCGATGGATATCCACAACCGATCTTCGATAAGGTGACAGGAGAAATCGACCATAACGTGGCTGACTATTGGCGCCAGCACTACGATCTCGAAGCAATTCTCCAACGGGACTGGGCAAGGCTTGGCCCGCTGTTGGAAGGCAAGATTCACATCTATGTCGGCTCGGACGACACATACTTTCTGAACGATGCTGTGTATCGGATGGAAGATTTCCTAAAGACGACGAAGGATCCTGCGTATGGCGGCGAAGTGACGTACGGCCCGCGCGCGGAACACTGCTGGAACGGCGATCCAACACTGCCCAATGCGTATTCGCGGCTGCACTACAACACGCAGTACATGTCGAAGATCTTGGAGAGAATCGAAAAGACCGCCCCCAAGGGAGCGGATCTCAGGAGCTGGAGGTATTAGGGCATGCGAAAGAGAATTACTTTGCTCCGCGTCCTGGCCTTCCTGCTAGTCGCAATCGGCGTCATCTGGATATTGCAGGGGATCAACGTTCTGCCGGGAAGCTTCATGACAGGACAGATTCAATGGGCGTATCGCGGCGGAATTGCAGCAGTCCTTGGATTGGCGATATTCCTGTTCGATCTCAAGCGGCGCAGGCGATGAGAGCGCCGCCTACGAATTATCAGATTACAAGCTTGGATTACCTACACTATGTGGTCCTTAACCGCTTGGTGTAGATGTTTGCGGCGCGGCCCCGGGCATAGAAGTTTTCAGTTCGTCCCACTTTGCTATAGCCGCTGGTCTGATAAAGCCGGATTGCCGGCGCGTTTTCGGCGTCGACGTGAAGCCAGATTTCGATCGCTCCCTCGGCGTGTGCGGAACCCTCAACGCGGCGAAGCAACTCCGCGCCGGCACCCTTTCCGCGCTGTTCCGGAAGAACTTCTATGGTTGCAATGTATGCGTAAATGCCGGTTGTCTGTTCCGACCACTCGACGATCGCAAAACCTGCCATTTGCCCATTTGCTTCGGCAATCCAGGTCGACCCATCGGGCGATTCCACAAGCTGGCGCATGTATCGGCGCGCAAACCGAAGTGGCGGCTGAAAACAAATCTCCTCGATTGCGTAGAGATCGTCGAAGTCCTCGGAATCGAAGAGGCGATAAACCATCTTCCAACTTTATCCTGAAAATAGAGAGCCACCCTGGCGTGAGGATGGCTCTTTGTTTGTGCTCGAATTTCGCCGCGGCTTAGCATTTTCGGAATTGGTGTAGACCGGAAGCATGCACTCAAGGTGGCTTTTTCCTGAACCGGGGTCCCCATGGACAGGTCTTCGTCCTTGGGGTGGAAGAAGAAGGCACCTTTCACGACTCTCAAAAAGTCTACGTGTATTCAGAAAATGCTCTAGACCTTCGCTTCGAGGTCTCGAATGACCTGGAAGAAACGCTCGTCAAGACGGCGATTGGTGGCGATTGCTTCCTTGATCGTAATGTCGGTGATGTCGAGGCCTTTGAGCACCGCGATGCGTCCCCACTTCTTCTCGTGAACCATGTCGATCGCGTGCAAACCGTAGCGTTGGCCGAGCAGGCGATCATACGCGGTGGGAACACCGCCACGCTGGGTGTGGCCGAGATTGACTGACCGTGTCTCAAAGCCAGTCTTCTTCTCGATCAGGCTCGAGAGCGCCTCGCCGATTCCGGACAAGCGCGCATGGCCAAAGGAGTCCACTTCCGTCGACCCGATAACCTGGCCAACTTCAGGCAAATGGCAACCCTCTGCAACAACAACGACGCCGTAATGCTTGCCGTTGTCGTAGTTGTATTTGAGCAAGGCGCAAACATGATCGATATCGATTTCCTGTTCGGGCACAAGAACCACATGCGCGCCACCGGCAATTCCGGAGGCGTAAGCGATCCAGCCCGCGTCACGGCCCATCACCTCAACCACGACGACACGATTGTGCGAATCGGCCGTGGTGTGAATGCGGTCGATAGCTTCGGTCGCAATGGAAACGGCAGTATCAAATCCAAAAGTCGTATCGGTGCCATTGATATCGTTGTCGATGGTCTTCGGAACGCCAACGCTCGGAACTCCATTTTCGCTAAGGAACAGGGTTACCGACTGCGTGTCATCGCCGCCAAGGGCGATCAGCGCGTCGATCTTGTTGGCCTTCAGAACCTCCTGGACCTTATCGATGCCGCCGGGGATCTTCTTCACATTGGTGCGCGACGAATGGAGTATCGTGCCACCCTTGAGCTGGATGCCGTCGATAGTTTCCAACGTCAGCGGAATCCAGTTGTTGTCAAGCACTCCGCGCCAGCCGTTGAGGAACCCGATGAATTCATCGCCATAGGTCTGGATTCCTTTTCTCACAGCGGCATAGATCACCGCATTCAGCCCGGGGCAGTCGCCACCGCCGGTTAACAAAGCAACTCGCATCTTGAAATCTCCTGGTCGAAATTTACGCGGCCGATCCATGCAGTGAGAACGTGGTCCGTGCCGGGAACTATCCCTGAATTTAGGTGTGGGTCAAGAACCGCCGGCCTCGACGCCTTAACCAGTATAAGCGGCAGTTGTAAAGAGACCTCGTGACCGCGCTCACTTCCATGGGTCATTCTTGCACCCTGGCAGTTCCCTGCTGCGGCCCGGGATGATTCAATAGGGTATGCCCGGAACCGGTGCCCTCTTATTGCTAGCCTTCGCCAGCCTGGTGGTTGTGGTGCTGCTGGTGTTGCTGCAGTTGACTCGGCTGGGATTTGTGGTGCGCTCGACCATTCCGGATCGACCGCGACGCCGCATGTTCATCGCATCGGTCTCGTTTCTGATTACATTCGCCGGCGTGCGGTTCCTGGTGAGCATGGTGATCCACAATCAAGGACCATTCGGGTGGGTCGTGGTGCGTGGACATCACATTCACCACCTGGTATGGGGCATCCTCATTCTGCTGTTGGTTGGCTACGGATGGTTGCTCGATCTCGGACGCAGCCACTCTCCCCTTTCTATCTTCTTTAGCCGCCTGATGTCGGTCAGCTATGGAGCAGGTGCTGCCCTCACGCTCGATGAATTTTCACTTTGGTTGAACCTCGAACCGGATGCCTATTGGTCGCGCGAAGGACGCATCAGCATCGACGCGATCATCCTGTTCGGCAGCATCCTCGCCGTCGGCGCATGGGGAGCGCCGTTCTTCCGCGGGCTGCAGCTTATGTGGAGTAAGCGACCCAGCTTTCGCAGAGATCTCAGCCGGCCGGAATCTTCTATTCGCCGCGTGCGGTTGCTTCGTCCGCGTAAAGCGCGTCGATTTCCGCCGCATAACGTCCCGTAATCACGCGCCGCTTGAGCTTCATCGACGGCGTCAGTTCGCCGGAATCCTGAGTCCATTCCTCTGCGACAACACGAAACCGCTTAATGGTTTCGAAGTTTGCGAGACTTCCGTTTGCTTCACGAACGACCTCTCCATAGAGAGCGACGACCCGACTATCGGCGACGAGCGACACGCGGTCGCTCACGTCTACCCCATGATGCCTGGCCCAGTCTTCGAGGGCGGTGAAGTTGGGACAAATGAGAGCGGAGATGAACTTGTGCTTGTCACCCACCAAGGCCGCCTGCGCCACGAGGACGCTGTTTTTCAACTTGTTTTCAATCGGCTGCGGTGCCACAAGCTTGCCACCCGAGGTCTTGAGCAGCTCCTTCTTACGGTCCGTGATGTAGAGGAATCCATCCTCGTCAAGATGGGCGATATCGCCGGTCCGGAACCATCCGTTCTCGTCAAAACACTCAGCATTCGCTGTAGCCTTATGCCAATACCCCGCAAAAACTGCCGGCCCGCGAACCAGCAATTCGCCGTCCTCGGCAAACTTCAGCTTAACGTTCGATATCGTCTTACCCACCGAACCCATTCGCTGCGCAACAGGGCTGTTGAGAGCGATCACCGGTGAGGTTTCGGTAAGTCCGTAGCCCTCCCAGAGGGCGATGCCCGCTGACGCGAACCATTTCGCTGTGTCGATGCCCAGTGGCGCTCCTCCTGAGACAAAGACTCTGACTCTGCCCCCAAATGCCTCGCGCACCTTGCAGTAGACCAGCTTGTTGGCGAGTCTCCAAAGAGTGGATGAGGGCCTGCCGCCGCGGTAAACTGTTTCGCGGTGCCGAGCTCCGATACTAAGCGCCAACCCCAGCAACCTCTTCTTCACGGGCGATAGTGAGGCCTTCTGCTCCACGGCTTGCCGAATCTTCTCGTAAACTCGCGGAACCCCGACAAACACTGTAGGACGGACCTCTTTCATGGCCTGTGGCAGCTTATCGAACTGCGCGCAATAGGCGACCTGAGCGCCGTGAGCATACATCACGTAATCGAGGGCACGGGCCGTAATGTGCGACAGCGGAAGAAAGGAGATACATGCGTCCGATGAGTTGAAAAGGAAGCCATCGGCAGCAGTGTTTTGGTTTGCCGCGATGTTGCCATGAGTCAGCATCACTCCTTTGGGCTCACCCGTTGTGCCGGACGTGTAGATGAGCGTCGCCAGATCATCGGGGCCAACCGAGCGAACCATCGCATCGAAAACCGGGTCGCGCTCCGCGCCGCAATGATCGGCGTCCGCCAGCACCTCAGCGAAGGAGGTTGCACCCTCCGGTTTGGCGGCTGAGTCCATGATCAGAATCCGCTCCAACGGCGTCTGCGCGCGAACGGCATTCAGCTTTTCATACTGTTGCCGAGTCGAAACAACAGCAATGCGGCAGCCAGCGTCTTGCACAAGCATGGCAATTTGTTCGCCGGTCAGAGTCGGATAGATCGGCACATTGACCGCGCCGATGGCCAGGGTCGCAAAATCTGCGACTGCCCATTCCCAGCGATTCTCCCCAATTAAGGCAATGCGATCGCCCTTTTGCGCACCCCATTCGAGAAGCGCATGGGCGAGCGCCCGAACCCGCTGGTAGAGCTCGTCAGAGGAGATGGGGTTCCACTGGCCGAATTCGTCCTGCCATAGCACAACGCGCAGGTTGGCCGCAGCCGCAACGCGGCAGAATAGGTCATTGATCGTAGAAAGCGGTGCGATAGTTGTCATTTCTTGGGCGAATTCGTGCTTGGTCACGGGTGGAGGCGTGCCATTCGAGAGTGTACCAGCGTAGACCTGCGCAGTGAATTACAGATTACCCGGAACCCGCCCTTCTCCAGATCATGATTGCGATGATGACGAAAGTGGGTCACCCGTCCATAATGAGCCAACGTCTCTTCTCTTAAAGCCGGTAAACTATTGCCACTCCAAGGCGACCGTTTTTACCGGTTCGAAGATTCCGGCCGCGTTCCTTCATGAATAGGCAAACTCCAGAAACGCTTTCCGTGCTGCCTAATCCCTCGGTGTTTCGCGGGATGCTGTTTGTTCAGCGCGTCTGCCTGGCGTTGTCGGGCCTGGCTGTGCTCGACGTCCTCTGGACGTGGCTTCGCGTTCGGTGGTCGACCACACCTCATCCGGGTGCAACTCCCATCAGCGCCTCAATCATGCTGACCTTGATCGTTTGTTTCGCGAGCCTCTTGCTCTCAGAGCCAGAGAGCTCGGGTCAATTGCTCGGCTACCTAAGACGCCTCGTAAACCTTCTGGCGTGCCTCGCCCTGCTTGGTTTGATCGTCGTCACTGAATTTGTCTTTGAAGTGGTCCCTGTTTTCGGACGGAGCTCCACCAGTTCTGCGTCGCCAGTCATCCTGATCTGCCTCGCATTGCTTTCGCTCGTGGTCGTCCTCCGCCAGGCCGAACACGGCGTCTTTGCAATCTTTATGGGTGTTGGCATCGGCAGCCGGCTTGCGCGAATTTTCGCGCCGATCCTTCTTGCTCTGCCGTTTCTAAGAGAAGCCGTTGTGGCGGGACTGACCAAATCGGGCGTGCTACCCGGACCATACGGCGATGCGATTCTGGCTTCGGCCGGAGCCACGATTCTGTTTGCAATCTTGCTGTTCTTTACCTGGCGAATCAGCGGCATGGAGAACGAGATTCACGATCTCATTCTCCGCGATGATGTTACGCGCCTCTACAATTTCCGAGGTTTTCACATGTTGGCCGAACATGCGCTACGCCTGGCGCAGCGATCCAGCCTTCCTTTTTCGGTCCTGTTCATAGACCTGGAGAATGTAAACAAGATCAATGCTGAACTGGGAGCCGACGCCGCTACCGCCTACCTTGCACAGGCCGGAGAACTCCTAAGAAAAACGTTTCGCGAGTCGGATATCAAGGGACGAATCGGCAGAGATGAATTCGCAATAGCGGGTCAGTTCGATCGCACCGGCATTACTGTAGCAGCGTTGCGCCTTGAAGCCGCTTCCGTTGCACACCGCTCCGAAGGCGGCTTGCGCTTCCCGCTCACGTTCAGAATTGGGCACGTCACGTCGAATGAAGATTCACATGAATCGCTGAAGGATCTGCTTGCGAGAGCGGACAAGAGCCGATACCAGCAGAAGCGATTGAAGGACCTGCCGGTCAATTGAAGCTGCTCCGGGGAGCTCGGCTGCTCAATCAAGCTTGTGGCTTCGGCGTGAGGCGAATGAATTTGCTCGATTCGTTTTCCCAATGCGCAAGGAGCCATTGCGCGCGGGTGCTCGCAGTCTTGGCGGCATGCAATTCTACCCATTCTTTGATCGATTGGCGGCCTGCCGCTTCGAGTTCCCTCCATGTTTCCGGCTGAAGAAACGCGCCGTTGTAGCGGCCTTGCGAAAGAAAGACCCCGTCCTCGTCGTAAACCCAGGCCATGCCCCCCGTCATTCCGGCGCCGAAGTTAATTCCCGTCGCACCGAGCACGACGGCCAGTCCGCCGGTCATGTACTCGCAGGCGTGATCGCCTACTCCCTCCACAATGGCGCGCGCCCCCGAATTGCGCACCGCGAACCGCTCTCCTGCACGCCCCGCCGCAAACAGCCAGCCGCTGGTGGCCCCGTAAAGAGCCACGTTCCCCAGCAGCGTGTGCTTTTCGCTCTGTTGCGCCGCACGCCCTCTCCCGCGCAGAACAAGTTCTCCGCCGCAGAGTCCTTTGCCTACAAAATCATTTGCAATGCCTTCCAGCTGCAGCGTCATCCCGGCAACGGCGAATGCACCGAATGACTGTCCCGCAACGCCCTTCAAATCGAAGGTCAGGCTCGACCCGGTTGCATCCGGATTTTGCGTTTTGTAGAGTGCGATCTGACCGGCAAGGCGTGCACCAAGCGAGCGATCTACATTGCTGACGCGCGCCTCTAGTCGAAACGGCTGGTTATTCTTGTAGGCTGCCAATGCGGGTTCGACCCATGCATCATCGGTGGGTTTGTGTTCTTCCGGCCGGTCATTGCGCCCGCCCTGCCAACAGACCGCTCCACCTGTCTTCTCGGCGATGGCCGCTCCAGCCAGGACAGCTTTGAGATCGAGGCCTGCGTCCGAACGCACCTGCTCGAGCAAGTCCGTTCGGCCGGTAGCTGAGGATAGAGAAGGCAGCCCAAGCTTCGCAAGCAACTGTCGCACCTCTGCTGCAATCTCGTTGAAGAAGCGCACCACGTGTTCCGGCCTCCCGCGGAACTTGGCGCGCAAGTCTGGACGTTGAGTGGCGATACCCGTAGGGCATGTATTCAAATGGCACTGGCGAGCCATATCGCAGCCCAACGACACAAGCACCGCTGTGCCAAATGGAAACTCATCGGCGCCCAGCATGGCTGCGATGACAATGTCCCGCGCAGTGCGCAAGCCGCCGTCGGTGCGCAGACGAACGCGGCCGCGAAGACCGTTGTGAACCAGCACCTGCTGCGCTTCGGCGAGGCCCAGTTCCCAGGGATTGCCAGCATATTTGATGCTTGAAAGCGGGGAGGCGCCTGTTCCTCCCGAATGCCCTGCAATCACGATGTAATCGGCATAAGCCTTGGCCACGCCGGCAGCAATCGTGCCAACACCGCAGCCAGACACGAGCTTCACGCCAACCGCCGCTCGAGGGTTCGCGCGCTTCAAGTCATAAATAAGTTGCGCCAGATCTTCGATGGAGTAGATATCATGATGCGGCGGCGGCGAAATGAGCTGCATTCCCGGTTGCGCGTGACGCAAGCGAGCAATCAACTCCGTCACTTTATGGCCGGGCAGTTGGCCGCCTTCGCCGGGCTTGGCGCCTTGCGCGATCTTGATCTCAAGTTCCTCAGCGTGCGCAAGGTACTCCGCAGTCACACCAAATCGTGCGCTCGCCACCTGCTTGATCTTGTTGTTCAGCAGGGACGGTGCGCCGTCAACTGTTGCATAAACTGCGGGGTCCTCGCCACCCTCGCCCGTGTTCGAGCGCGCACCCAGCAGGTTCATGGCCTCGGTAATCGTCTGATGCGCCTCTGGTGACAACGACCCAAATGACATTGCGCTCGAGACAAACTTCTTCGTGACTCTTTCTGCGGCCTCAACCTCATCGATCGCAATTTCCGGACCCGCAGGACGAATCTCGAGCAGGTCGCGCAGGTGAGATGGCTCCGCCTCTATCATCGGCGCCGAGAAACTCGAAAATGGCGCAAGAGCAAGTGCCGCTCCTTGCTTCGTTGAGCCCACCACGGTTTGAAGAGCGCGCACGGTTTGCGGCTGCCATGAATGCGACTCCGCTTCATCGGCCTTGCGGAAGCGCACAAATCCATAGTCCGGAAGCTCCGGTACCTTGGATGGCGCGGCCCCGTCAGACGAACCATCTGCCGACTCGTGGGTCAGTCGCTCCGAACTCCAAAGCTGGCGCACGTAATCCTCGATCTCCTTGAAGCCAAATCCTCCGATGGGTGCAGGGACGCCGGTGAAGCACTTCTCGACCACCGCGGCGGAGATGCCAATTGCATCGAAAAGATGCGCGGCGCAATAACTGTCAAGAACACTGATGCCCATCTTCGACATAACCTTGGCCAGTCCAAGCTCGAATGCATGCAACAGATTCTCTTCGCCTTTTTCAGCATTGAGGCTGCGCGCCGTCTCCAGCGCCAACCAGGGACAAACCGCACCCGCGCCGAGGCCAAGCAGCACCGCGACGTGATGGATCTCCCGGCAATCGCTCGCTTCGACGGCAACACCAACTTCAGCGCGCACACCGGCCCTTGTCAGTTCCGCATGCACCGCACCCGCAGCCATCGCCATCGGAATCGGAAGCGCCTCGGGCGTCGCTTCGCGATCGGTAAGTAACAGGAGAGACGCGCCCGCAGCCACCAGTTCCACTGCCCGCCGCACCAGAATGTCGACTGCAACCTCCAACGTTGTGTCGGGCGAATAGAGGCAGTTCATGACCGCACGGGGCATCTTTGCCGCATGCGCGTGATGACCATGCTTGAGGGCGTGCATCTGTCCAAGGGTCAGCAGCGGCGAACTCAGCGAGAGTCCCGGCAGCGGTTCACGGAGTTCAAAAAGATGCGGCCACGGGCCTAGGCGGGTGTGCATCTGCAACACGACAGCTTCGCGCAGTGGATCGATCGGTGGGTTCGTGACTTGCGCAAATCTCTGCCTGAAAAATGCATAGAGCGGGCGCGGCGCTCGCGCCAGCGGAGCCAACGCCGTATCGTCTCCCATGGACCACACAGCATCTTTGCCGTCGGCTGCCATCGGCTGCAAAATCATGCGCACGTCTTCTCGCGTGAATCCAAATCTGCGCTGCAAGCGATTGAGTTCTGCCGGATCGAGGGGCGGTGGCGCCTCCAGCGAGTCTTCAAGCGGCGTATCGATTCGAATCAGGTCCTGGTAGTGGCGCTTCGCGTCGTAGATTTGCAGAATCTCGTCGTTCTCAAAAAACTGGTGAAAGTCCAGATCGGCCACGATCATCTGGCCTGGGCCGAGCCGGCCGCTGTGCACAATGTGATCCGGGTCCATATCCACCAGTCCAACTTCAGACCCCGCAACCACAAGACCTTCGTCATTCAAAGCAAATCGGCATGGCCGCAGACCGTTGCGATCGAGAATCGCGCCCACCTGGTGGCCGTCGGTAAACGCCAGTGCGGCAGGACCGTCCCATGGCTCAATGCAGTCCCCGCAGTATTGCAGGAACGCCGAGCGATTACCCGGATTGGCTGGAGGCACCAACATTCGTACGGCTTCCCCAACAGTGCGACCATTGTGCGCCAGCAATTCCACAATCTCATCCAGCGAAGTGGAGTCCGAGCCGCCCTCAGTAAGAACTGGATACAGATCCAGCGGCATACTAGCGGCGCGCGCCTCCATGTTGGAGCGATTTCCCCAGATCGTGTTGATTTCACCGTTGTGCGCCAACGTCCGAAACGGTTGCGCGCGATCCCAGGAAGGCAACACATTCGTGGCGAAGCGCTGATGGAAAAGCGCGATCGGTGTCTTGAACTCCGGGTCAGCGAGGTCGGGATAGAACTCAGCGAGCAAGCGCCCAGCGCATAGCGCCTTGTAAATCATCGTCGCAGACGAAATGCTGACCACATAGCCTGGCAGTCCGGAGCGGTCAAATTGCTTCCGCGCAAGATAGAGCCTGCGGTCAAATTGCGCAGAGTCATCAGAAGTTACGAGCACATGCCAAATTGACGGGCGCGATGATGCGGCAATCTCGCCAAGTGCCTCTGGCCGGATGGGTACGGATCGCCAATGAAGAATATCCAGATTCTGCGCCGCTAGCGCGTTTTCCAGTTCCGCTCGCTGATCGGCATCCTCTTCAGGCAGGAAGATCACCCCCACTCCGAGCGGACTCTCTTCCGGCAATTCGATGCCGACTTTCGACAGCAGCCATGCGCGCGGGATCGTCGTGGTCACGCCCACACCGTCGCTTGATTTGCCGTCCGCTGCTACCGCGCCGCGATGCTCAAGGCGCGCCAGAGCCGTTAGCGCATAGCGGAGGATTGAATGGGAAGGCTCGGACGAGAGCTGGGCTACGAATCCGACACCGCACGAATCTGAATCGAAACGTGGGTCCAGCAAGCTGTCGCTAAGATATGCCGGCGGGCGCGCAGAAGCGGGCCTTTCACCCTGTTTTAACGGGGAGATATCCGTAGAACGGGATAAAAGACGATCGGGCCAACCCATATGTAACTATACGACCTTTGTAGATTAATTGCCGTCCTCGCATGTGCTGATCGGAAGGCGGCAATCAAGGGAATCAGGCAGTTCCAGCCCGCCGGTGGGGGTCTCGTGTCACGCTTCGCGGTCTCGGATTGCGCCCCAGCAAGTAACTTGCTTGGTTCGTCCCTGCGGCTCCAACAAACCGTCTTGCATACTTATACACTCTTCTTGTATATTTATGCAAGCGCGGCCGCACACTGCGAGCCGCGTTTTGATTTGCTCTAAAATACCATGAAGTTTCAGAGACACAATGCGATACGGGAATTGGTTTCGCACGCACTCGTTGCCAACCAGGACGAGTTGCGGCGCAAGCTGCGTCGCCGTGGATTTGAAGTAACACAGGCGACCCTTTCGCGGGATATTCACGAGCTTCGCCTCTCAAAGGGGCCGGGGGGGTATTCCCTGCCCAACGGAAATGGAAACGGAAACGGAGCAACGAATCACGTTCCCGATGAAGAACCGCCCGCAGTTGCCGACATGCTCGAAAGTTTTGGTTTGCAAGTGCGGCAAGCCATGAACCAGGTAGTTATTCGCACGGTGATGGGCGGCGCCCAGCCGCTAGCTGCAGCGCTTGATCGCGAAGGCTGGAGCGACGTTGTCGGCACGATTGCCGGCGACGATACTGTGTTGGTCATTTGCCAGGATGTGCGCCGCGCAAGCGATGTGGAATCGCGGTTAAGGACGATTTTGGAATCATGAATGTAACTGCACAAACCGCTGTCGTTGGAATAACGGGTTACGCAGGCGCAGAGTTAGCGCGGCTCCTGCTCCATCATCCTCGCCTCAAGGCTATGCCTCCGGTTTTTGCGGGCCGCGTGGACGAAAAGGATATAGCACGCGGCGGAGTTCCTCTAACCGAGATCCATCCGCAACTCGCCGTCAATAATGGCAGCAACGGTTTCAGACTTCAGCCCTTTTCGTGGGAGCTTCTTGAGAATCGTGGCGTGGAAGTGTTGTTTTTGGCCACTCCGCATGAACGGTCGCGAGAATGGGTTCCAGAGGCACTCGACCGCGGTCTGCGCGTAATTGATTTAAGTGGAGCATGGCGGCTAACGGAAGCAACGAATCGCGCAGTCTATTCATTCGAGGACGAAGGATCAACAGTTGCCGTTGCGACTCAGGCAAAGTCCGTCTACGGATTGCCCGAGCTGCATCGCGCCCAGATCGCTGCGGCTCAGCTCGTCGCGAATCCGGGATGCTACGCGACATCCGTGATTCTCGCTCTGCGTCCTCTCATCGCCGCCGGGCTCGTTGATTTATCGCACGGCATCGTCGCCGATTCCAAAAGCGGAGTGAGCGGCGCGGGTAAGGCTCCAACTCCAAAGACGCACTACATGTACGCAGCCGACAATTTTTCGGCATACGGGGTGTTCAGCCACCGTCATACCGGAGAGTTGTTAGAACAGATTGGCATCGGATCGGGCGACATCGTGTTTACGCCACACCTGTTGCCGATTCCTCGCGGAATTCTTTCCACGATCTACGTGCGTTTTCGCGCGCCACAAACGAGGGCGAGCGTCTTGCAGGTATATCGCGAGTTCTTTTTCGGCAGTCCGATGGTGCGCATCTACGATCATTCGCTGCCGCAAATTCAGTTTTCGGTGCGCACGAACTATGCCGATATCGGCTTCCAACTCGCATCGGACGGCCGACGCGCAGTGATTGTCAGTTGCCTCGATAATTTGTTGAAAGGCGCGTCTGGACAGGCCGTGCAAAACTTGAATGTGATGCTCGGTTGGGGCGAATCGGAGGGGCTTGAATGAAGTACGTCGTCAAATTGGGCGGGGCGGGTCTCGAAGTTCCCTCACTGTTGGAAGGCTGCACCCGCGCGATTGCGGAACTCGTGCGCGATGGCCATCAGGTCGCAGTGGTGCATGGCGGCGGGGTGCAGTTGACGCGCATGCTCCAGGCGCTAGGCAAACAGAGCGAGTTCATCAATGGTCTTCGCGTCACCGACGCTGAAACCCGCAACATTGCACTCATGGTCTTTGCCGGCAAAGTGAACAAAGGACTCGTTGCCGCGCTGGGCGCGATCGGCCAGCCCGCAATGGGAATGACGGGCGGCGATGGTCTGTTGTTTCGCGCACGCAAGAAGCGAACGGCGCCCGACCTCGGTTTCGTTGGCGAAATTGCTTCCAGCGATCCGCGATGGCTTGACGCTATCTGGAAACTGAATGGCGTGCCCGTAATTTCATCGATCGCTCTTGGGTTTGATGGCGAATACTACAACATCAATGCCGATGAAATGGCTGCCGCCTGTGCAGTCGCCTGTCGCGCCGATGCGCTCGTCTTTCTCACCGACGTGGCGGGAGTAAAAGGGGCAAACGGCGAAGTACTCCGATGGCTCAGCATCGATCAGATCGCCGAGATGGCAAAAAGTGCAGTGATTTCCGGTGGAATGTTACCCAAGCTCAGCGCCTGCCGCGAAGCTCTCTTGAACGGCGTAAAGCGCGTAAGAATTCTTCCTGCGGAGGCGGCCGGTTCCCTTCCCGACCTGTGCAGTTCCCGCGTAGCGCACGGCACCGAAGTGATGGTGGCCTGAGGAGAAATTGAATTGACGAAACTCGACCAAATCCGCGCAGCTGAATCGAGGCTATTGCTATCAACCTACGACAGAAACCCGATTCTCTTCATCGGTGGAGAGGGCGTGCACCTCGTTGACGAGAACGGCGAAAAATACCTTGACCTGCTCAGCGGCATTGGGGTCAACGCGCTTGGCTACGGCCACCCGGCAATTGAAAGAGCGATTGTGAACCAGAGCCGCGCGCTCATCCACACATCGAATCTTTTCTACCACGAGGGGCAGGCGGAACTCGCCCTGCGCCTCACTGAACGTACCGGCCTCGATCGCGTGTTCTTCTCCAACACTGGCACAGAGGCGTGGGAAGGCGCGCTCAAGTTGGCGCGAGCCCATGCAGGCTTGTTGCGCAGCGAGGGCAAGCAGATCGGCACCAAATTCCTTGCGCTCGAACAGAGCTTTCATGGCCGTACCTACGGCTCCATGTCCACAACGTACAAAGCGAAGTACCGCGAGCCCTTCGGTCCAGTAGTTCCCGGCGTGGAGTTCGTCCGCTTCAACGATGTCTCTGATCTTCGCGCGAAATTCTCCAACGAAGTCTGCGCGATTCTTGTCGAGTCGATACAAGGCGAGGGCGGAGTCAGGCCTTTGACGCAGGAGTTCTTCGCAGAAGCGCGTGCGCTGGCCGATTCAACCGGAGCGTTGCTGATCGTCGATGAAATTCAATCCGGCATGGGCCGCACCGGCAAATGGTGCGCTTACCAGCATTATGGAATTCTGCCCGACATCACAGCGCTGGCGAAGCCGCTCGCAGGCGGTATTCCAATCGGGGCAGTCCTCTGCACTGAAGAAGCCGCGCGCGCAATCCACATCGGAATGCACGGCACGACTTTCGGCGGTGGCCCCCTGGCCTGTGCTGTTGCTATCGCGGTCATCGACACCATCGAAAGGGAAGGCTTGCTCCAGCATGCGATTTCCGTGGGCGATTACTTCCAGGCACAATTGCGGTTATTGGCCAAGCGCCACGAAACAATCATCGATGTGCGTGGAAAGGGCCTGATGGTAGCGGCCGAACTCGATTCCGCGGAGCTGGCCAAGCTCACGGTTGCCGAGATGCTCAAGCGGCACATCCTGATCAATTGCACCAGCGATACTGTGCTGCGCTTCCTGCCGCCCTTCATCCTGGAGCGCGCCCATGTGGACACCGCCATCGAAGCGCTGGACGAAATTTTCAACGAACATGCCGCGGCCTTAAGCGGCGCAAAATCTGCCGCCCAGGCATCTCAACCCGCAGGAGGAAACAACCGTGGCTACTAGAGCTACCATCGAACGCCGGGAACCGTCAGTTCCCGTGCAACAGGACAACGACATCCTCGCCGCCGCAGCGCGTCTCGCTGGCGAAGATCTTTGCTCTATCGCCGACTTGTCGAGCGGCGAGGTGCGTGCCATTCTCAAGCTGGGCCACGACGTCAAGCTCAATCCACGCGATTACCGTCATGCCCTCGACGCAAAGCAGATGGTGCTGATGTTCGAAAAGGCGAGCCTGCGCACACGGCTCGCATTCGAGACTGGCATCAACACCATGGGCGGCAACGCAATCTTTGTCGATCAAACCAACTCGCCGCTTGGTGAACGCGAAGCGATTGCCGACATAGCCCGAAACGTGGAGCGGTGGGTCGATGTGATCGTCCTGCGCACCTATGCGCATGACACCATCACTGAGATGGCTGCCAATTCCAGGGTGCCGGTTATCAACGCGCTCTCCGACTTTGAGCATCCATGCCAGGCTCTCGCCGATTTCATGACACTCGAGGAGCACTTCGGTTCCGCCGCAGGGCTTAACTTCACCTATGTTGGCGATGGGAACAACGTTTGCCATTCACTGATGCTGACGGGCGCGCAACTTGGCACTAACGTGACGATCGCTACCCCGCGCGGATATTCGCCGGACATCGAGATCGTGACCAAGGCGCGCGAGATCGCCGAGGCGAACGGCTGCGAAGTCCGTCTGCTGCAGGATCCGCAAGCCGCAGTCGAGAATGCCGATGCTGTGTACACCGATGTGTGCGTCAGTATGGGATTCGAGCATGAATCAACTAAGCGTGCGCCCATCTTCCGGCCATTCCAGGTCAACGAAGCTCTGATGCAAAAGGCGGGCCCCAATGCGGTCTTCATGCATTGCCTGCCCGCGCGCCGTAATGCTGAAGTAACCGACGCAGTTCTCGACGGCCCGCAATCCATCGTTTTTGATCAGGCTGAAAATCGCATGCACGCGCAGAAGGCCCTATTGCTATTGCTGCTGGGCGGGTTGGCCAACGTTGCGAGTTTTCAGTAATGCTGTCATATCTCTTCTAACAAGTGGGAGGATTTATGAGCATCCGTTTGCGAGGATTTGGGAAGCGTATCGCGGTAGCTTCTGTTTGTGCACTATTCGGATGGACGGTTGCAGCTCAGCCGTCGACTCCTGGGACTTTTGTAATCACAATTTCGCTGTCCGCACCAACAATACACGTTGGAGAAGGCCCAGTGATAACGATGATTACATCGAATCCAACCGATCATATCGTCTTTGCCGGACAAGGACGCGGAGGCGGACCTGAAGTAGAGCTATTGAATGACAAGGGCGAAGATCTGGGAGTTCATGCTGTGGGCGGTGTGAGTAAACATCCGGACTCTGGATTCGTCCTGGGAATCAATAGGGACGCCATGGGTCCGGGTACACACATGAGGGCCTTATGGCCTCTCAAACCAGAGCCAGGATATTTGGTGCCTGGAGTGTACAAGTTAAGGATCCATCGGCGCGACGTAAAAACTGGCACCGATGTGTACTCAAATGCAGTCACACTTACCATCGCTCCTTAACTGTGTCCTGCACGTGGCGTTTGCGCAGATTGCTCATTCCGTTCCTGACCGTTTGCATCCAGCCGGAAGCCGGATGCTCTTTGAGGTTCCCAAGCATGTCCGTAATTCTCGAATCTCTTCCCGTCGGCCAGAAAGTTGGCATTGCCTTCTCCGGCGGGCTCGACACCTCCGCCGCCCTCCACTGGATGAAGCAGAAGGGAGCCATTCCCTACGCCTACACAGCTAACCTGGGCCAGCCTGACGAAGCAGA
>WNGL01007797.1_pt1 | contig 32438 bp, 28 predicted proteins | sample 5400591 | NCBI WGS metagenome assembly WNGL01 (sample SAMN13153377, study PRJNA577476) | soil metagenome | isolation source: 80 cm soil or saprolite under Garry oak tree replicate 1 | place: USA:California | collected 2016-06-15
ATTTTCGATCTCAAGGATGAAGATACGCTGTGGTGCACCGCCGACATTGGGTGGGTCACCGGCCACAGCTATATCGTTTACGGCCCGCTGCAAAACGGCGCCACCACTCTGATGTATGAGGGCGCCCCAAATTTTCCTGAGCCCGACCGCTTCTGGTCGATCATCGACCGTCACCAGGTAAACATTCTCTACACCGCGCCCACCGCGATTCGCACCTTCATCAAGTGGGGAGACCAGTGGCCGAACAAACACAACTTGCAAAGCCTGCGCCTCCTCGGCACCGTCGGCGAGCCGATCAATCCCGAAGCGTGGATGTGGTATCGCGAAGTCATCGGCCACAACCGCTGCCCGATCACCGACACTTGGTGGCAGACGGAGACGGGGCACATCATGATTGCCCCGATTCCGGGGGCGATTGCTACCAAGCCGGGCTCGGCAACGCGGCCGTTCCCGGGCGTTATGGCAGATGTGGTCACCATGGATGGCACGCCGGTGCCAGCCGGGTCTGGCGGATTTCTGGTTGTGAAGAAGCCGTGGCCAGGGATGGCGCGGACTATTTATGGCGATCCTGATCGTTACGTGAAGCAATATTGGTCACAGATTCCCGGCATGTACTTTACTGGCGACGGGGCTCGCAAAGATCAAGATGGATATTTCTGGATCATGGGGCGGGTGGACGATGTGCTCAACGTCAGCGGCCACCGGCTTAGCACCATGGAAGTGGAGTCAGCGCTGGTGGCGCATGAAGCCGTGGCCGAGGCTGCGGTGGTAGGGCGTCCGGATGAGCTTAAAGGTCAAGCCATTTCCGCGTTCGTTACGCTCGAGCACGGACGAACTCCCAGTCCCCAGCTCAAAGAAGAGTTGCGCAGCTGGGTGGCGAAAGAAATTGGTGCGCTGGCTAGGCCTGACGATATCCGCTTCACCGACATGCTGCCCAAGACTCGCAGCGGCAAAATCATGCGTCGCCTGCTTCGCGAGCTGGCCACGAACGGCGAAGTCAAAGGCGACACGACAACCTTGGAAGATTTCGGCGTGATTGCAAGGTTGAAGGAGAGCGACGAAGTCTAGCGGTCTTGTAGCGCGCCACTTCTCTATGAGGATGTAAGGGATCTATCTCGCCCGCGCGCACACTGTTTGTATTTTAAGGTTAATGCCCTAAGACGAATCCGGTAGAGAAAATTCAAGAAAGAATTAGCGCACGGGCCTTGACTCCGTCGTGCCACGTTCTATCATTGGTAAAGCTCCTCCCTAGGGTAGGGGACAACCCAAAACAACTTAATAGAAAATTTGGAGGAAGTCCCCATGAAACTGAATGAAAGCATCACGACGTATGACGTTGCCGAGGCTTTACAGGGCGAGACCGGCAAGTTCGAAAGTAACCAGCCCCAACGGAGAGCGCTATTTCGTTACGTGCCAGCCCGGACACTCTATTGTCAGCTTGGAGTGGGCCGGTTCTGAGCCGAACCTGCAACCCTTTCTCGTGCGGAAAGTAGCTCAACCTGTCACGACGGAGGTCGCACAAAGAGATCCGCGGCTGCCTAGTACGGTTTGGCAACCCGACAAACCCCAACAAGCAAACGCCCGGTCCCGATCAGGCCGGGCTTTTGCTTTTTTCCCAAGGCTGGCGGAGGCAAAGTTCCGCTCGCCTCTACTCTTGTCATCCTGAGTGGAGCGAAGGACCTTTGCAAATTGCGGCCTGCGGCTCGAACTCTTGCTGCTCATAACACTATTGATCCAGATCTCTCCACTCGGTATGGGTGAGACGACCCAACGCGATTGTTTTGCTTCGCAGGCGTCACTTAAGTCCGTGGCGGGCGTAGCTTGGCTCGGGGTGACTACAGAAAGACGCGCTCGTTTATGGGGTTCTCTCTGCCCCGTCCTGGGCGCGAAATTCCTTGAAGATTGGATTCTTTTTTAGGTGTTCCGGAAAATGCTTCTCGTAGCGCGCCAGTCCCGGACAGATGAAATGATGCGCTCGCGTAAATCCAAATGTCTGCATCTCCTTCATCGCTTCTTCCGCTGACCATGCTTCGATCCCCATGCGGTATGAGGCGATCATCATGCCGTCGCGATCGTCTCCCAGACGGCAATGCACAAAAACTTTCTTCCCGGGATTGTTGCGGAGCAGCTTCAAAAATCGCGCGAAGACATCATCCCTCGGAAACGGACAATGCCATGGAATTGAAACGTGCTCCATTCCAAGACTGCGGACCTCTTTCCCCTCGCCGTCGCGCTTGGTCCCGCGGACGTCGACGACGATCTTGATGCCCATCTTCGCCAGTTCCTTGAATCCTTCGTGCGTCGGTTGGGACCCGCGATAGAGCGTCGGCGTGACCTCGGCAAATTCTCCCACGCCCTTGAGCAAGGTCTTTCGAGCCATCGCGTGTCCCTTGCGAATATGTTCCGTGCGAGGTTTCGCGGGGGGCGATGCCGACTCGGCGATTGACTGCAGCTGTACTCCAAGCGTGCTGCCAACGAACACACACCATGCCAGCGCGCGAGAACCGCAAAGACTCAACCTGGTGTAAACGGACATGACAATCACTTCGATGCAAGAACACGGGGTTACGCACCGCCTTAGAGCCCTCGAAGCAATCGGGAGAATCCTGTATTGCCCGAGACCTGGGGTTGAGCGGAGCATTCCGCATAAGGGATATCTAGGCCCAGACGATTATCGATTCCTCTCATAATCTTCTATGCGCAAGCGCACTCAAGTCGTTAAAGCGAAGGCTCAGCCGGAGACGCTCAAAGGTTGGCGACAAATCGCATCTTTCTTAGGGGAGCCGATTTCGGTGGTTCAGCGATGGGCACGCACCGGAATGCCAATCTCGCGCCAGGGCCGGTCGGTGATGACTTCACCTGAACAGTTGAACGCCTGGCTTGGTCGAGAATCCGGCAAACCGGTGCACGTCATCACTGGGGAAGCGGACCTGACCGCCGAACTGAAGCGAGGACTCTCCTCGATTCGTCGCGAAAAACAGGCATGAATGGATTTCCCTTTTTTATTTCCCTCGGCTGGGAGGAACATGACCGCAGAGACTGCGCCACAACCTCACTGGCTCAACTTGATAGCCAATTGCCGCTCCGGCTGCGTCATTTGGCTCCAGAGCTTTTGCAGATTTTGCTGCAAAGCTGGATTGTCAGGTTCTTTTCGCAGGGCCACGGCAAACCAGCGATACGCCGTAGGTAAATCGCGAGGTGCGCAAAGGCCGGTCGAGTACAGTGCACCCAGCGAAATCATGGCCTTCTCATTCGATTGGTAAGCGCTGGTTCGCAGCATCTTCAGACCGCGATCGCAATCCTGCGCCACGCCACCGCGTCCATAAATGTATCTTTCCGCATCGATCACTACCGAGTCTGAAGGGATGGCCGGCGTGGGCTTTGAACCTGGGACAGCGCCAGACTTGCGCGCCGGCGTTCCTGCGCTTGCGCGCGCTGGCGGTACTGCTGGCGCTTCCGTCTTCGAATCCGGACGCGCCGCAGTGGAGTCAGTGGAAGCGCTCTCGTTCGATTCGGGAGCCTTCGATTCAGCCTCGGGGGGCGTTGCTGCCGGCGAGGTGGATGGAGCGGCTGTCGAACGTGATGAAGCATCTCCGGCAGCGGGCTGTGCCGCCGATGCTCCCGTGGATCCAGCCGGGGCGGAATTGCCGGGGGCTGAGTCGTTAGGGCCTGAGCTGGTAGAGCCCACGGGCGCCGAAGAAGAGTTATCGGTACCGGGTGTGGTCCCCGCCCCTTGACCGGCTGGGGGAGACGACGGTTCCCCTGCGGGAGAGGCACTAGTGGGAGCCGCCGACGGATCTGTCCCAGTCGTTGCGGTGCCCGGAGGTGCGGGCGCCGGCGACGAAGAATCAGTCTGCGATGGAGGACCGGGGCGCGGAGCGGGTTGCACCGCAGCTTTTATTTCGGCGGCAAGCCAGGAGAATCCCCCGGTCTTCCAGCGCAAGTAGCCGAAGCCGGCACACAAAAGAAGCGCGACAAAGATCATCAGCGCCTTGCCTCGGCCGCGTCTCGGTTCCTGTTCATCATCCTCCAGCAGATAATCCAGATTGCGAGATGATTTTGCCGGAGCCTGGTCAAGCGCGTAAATCGAGTTACCGCGCGGCATCCGTTCAGCCGGGCTCGGCTGGTTCAATCCGAGAAATGACGGTCCGCTGATAATCGGGCTCTCGGCGGAACTGGCTACACGCGATGGGCGAGGCGAACCAGGCTGGGCCGGGGTGTTCGCAGGAGCTTCAACTCGCGGAGGCAGTGGTGGCCGAGGTTCCTTGGATTGCGGCGAAGACGCACCGTGCGAGGCGCTCTCTGCGGGGGAAATGCCCGGCCATGCCTGAGTCTCCGCCCCAGCCAGCAGGGATGTGCCACACATCCCGCAGAAGCGGTGGCTCTCCAGATTTTCATTTCCACAGCGGCCGCAGCGCACGCTATCCTCCGTACATCTAGCTTACGACATCTTGGTAGTTAGATGTGTGCCTGTGACTCTACCCGCAAAATAGTGCCACCAGAACTGCTCAGGGCAGTCTGCGCAGCTCAGATTTTTGTTCCCTCGATCCTTCTCAGTGGTATCTCCCCCTTCCCCTTCCATCGCCCGGTGGCTGCATGCCCGCGATCCGATTGGCGTCGATCTGGAGCAGAGATGCTCTGGATTCGACCACCATCGACCTGCGCCTGTCGCTGTTTCCGTGGGCGAAGTTTCGCCGGCGCAAGGCCGCTGTCAAGATGCACACCTTGCGGGACTTGCACGGCAACATTCCCACATTTATCCGCGTCACCAGGGATGGCCGCAACCTCTTTGAATACGCCTTACGGGACAATGGAAAGACCGACTCGTCCGTGAATGCGATAGACGGCGAAATCATTGCGGTCCACGGTGAAGATCCTACCGCTGCCTTCTCGTTCAGCAACTCTGACGAGTGCCGCATCCGCGAGATCCATCGGTCGGTCGGCATATTTAATCATAAGCTCTCGTATGCGCAGTATATCTACCAAGCCGAGCGACATGAGTTGCACTACTCCTCGCGCCAGCATCTCCCAAAGAGCTTCTTGGGCTTTGGGAAGCTCTCCCAGCAAATACACCGCTTCGAGGAGTGGAGGCCACACTGTGACCAAGGGTTCTCGCAAGGTCTTCAAGCAATCGACGCACTTTTCGTGGTACTGATCATCCGCGTCCACAAGAGCCACCAGCGGCCCAGCGTCGATGAGAATCACTTGCGGCTCCGCCGACTTTTGAGAACTTCCGAGAAGCGCAGGCCCGTGTCGGTGGAGCACCCCCGCATCCCTCCGTGGACTACACCAATCAAATCGGCCATCGCTTCATAGGGTGCAGCGATCGGCTCTTGCTGCTCCGCCCAAGCTTCGATCGCCTGCCGAATTACCTCGGAGATGGAGACCTGTCTGCGGCGAGCTATGCGCGCGATTCGTTGCCTGGTCTTCGGGTCGAGTCTCAAGGTCAAAGGAGAATCCATGGGGTCACCGTAGCCTAAAGTGTGTCGGATTACACTGCGTAATACAAGACGATGGTTGACCCCGCTGCAGTGGAGCAGTAACAACGATTTGGCGGACACGGTTCTCGCGCCCCCGAAGTGGTGGCGAGGGGCGGATGGGCGGGGTCGCCGAACCTCAGGCTTTCAGAACCGCAGCTTCATACCAAACTGAATCTGCCGTGCGCCGGTCGTCTGATCGGCTCGACGGACTTCTCCGGTGGATTGTCCGAAGGTGCCGAAGTCGGGGGTCAGATTTCCGGGCTGGGTGAACTGGACGCGATTGAACAGGTTATAGGTCTCGGCGCGAAAATCGAGTCCAACGCGCTCGGTGAGGCTGACGGATTTTTGCAGAACCATGTCCCAGTTGTTGATTCCGGGGCCGTAGAAGTGATTGCGGCCGAGGTTTCCGGCGCTTCCAAAGGGAGCGTCCGAGAACAGGCCCAGATTCGGTCCGGTTTGCGTGAGAGGATTACTGATAGGTACTGGCGTACCCGCGGGATTAAAGTTGGGGCGCTGTGGTTGCCCGGTGTGAGCGGTGTCTGTGGCAGTGAAGATCTCGTACGGAAGGCCGCCGGAGAAAGTTGTGATGCCGGCCACTTGCCATCCTTCAAGGATCGTGCCGGTCATGCCTTCGGTGAGATGCGAGCGTCCGCGGCCGATCGGGAGTTGCCAACTATAGTTGAGCACCAGCCGCTGCCTTACATCGAAGTCAGAATTGCCACGCTCGGCGGCGAGATCGAGGGAGTTGCGAGGGAATCCCTGATTGCCCGCTGCGGGCACGAGCGGGTCGGAAGAATCGTCAATGGCATGCGACCAGGTGTACGCGGCTTCGATGGCTAATCCATGGGACATGCGCTTGGTGATGTTCGCTTGCAGCGCGTTATAGATCGATGAAGCGGCATTGTTGAAAAATTCCGCGTGCAGGAACGCGTTGTTGTTTACGGCATCGAAGGGGAGCAATCCTTCCTCGGCGCCGAAGTACAGAGCATTGAATTGCAACACCTGGGGCGGAACCCCATCGGCTATCAATTGGGAGACAAGAGCCGGTTGCGGAGGATTGCCATCGACGAGTCTAAGCAAACGCGTTCCCCTCGACCCTACATAATTGACTTCCATTAGCACGTTGCCGGGCAGTTCCCGTTGCACTCCGACGTTCCAGCTTTGGCTATAGGGCATGCGCAAATGCGGATCGATGATGAAGGGCAGCAGGCCCGATCCCTGGGGGACCACGGACGTGGTGGTGAGTGAGGGCGGGAGGGGCAATCCGGAAAGTGGTGGTCCCACGCAGAAGCCCACCTGACTTTGAATCTGGGGTGGAGTACACGGTGGTGTGCCGAAGAAGGGCGCAAAGAACACCTGCTGGAAGGGCGGGTTGCCGCGGGTGAGTCCGAGCAACTGGCCAAAGAGCCGGTCGTGAAAAATGCCGTAGCCGGCGCGGATGGAAGTCTTAGCGTTTTTGAAAGGATCCCAGGCGATGCCGACGCGCGGCTCAAAGTCGTGCCAATCATTGTTGTAAAGCGGAGGCAGGCCCTTGTCTTTCTGCCCGGCGACAGTGAAGGTGAAAGCAGCCGGTCCACTGGGATTGGTAAACAGCGTGGACAGCAGATCGTTCACCTCGTAAGGAACCCCGTTGAACTGATAGCGCAGGCCATAGCTGAGAGTGAGGTTGGGAAGGATTTTGAAAGCGTCCTGCGCGAAGGCATTGAATTCCTGCTGGCGGAAACCTCGTAGATCGTCGGGGGCGCGATTGCCGGTCTTATTAAAGAATTGGGCTTGTGTGACAGATCCCACGGTGCCGAAGAGCGACCAAACCATGTTCTGTAGCGTAGGAATAGCGTCTACTTGAGTTCCCGTGAAAAATGCGGGAGCGTTGCCAAAATTGGAAAAGTTGTTGAAGTCAACCGTGGGCCGGGAAAGAAAATCATTGGTGCTGTTGGAGTAGACATCACGAGTCTCGACGCCGAACTTGAAAGTGTGATGACCGCGGGCCCAGGTGATGTCGTCCGCCATGGTATAGGTGCCGCTGAATCGCTTGGAACCATTTCTGTCGACGATGAGCAGACAGCCAAAGCCGTCCACGCCGGGAAGCGGAACATCGACACCGCGGCCGAGAGAATCCGTGAGACCTAAACTGTCGAGGATGTTTAAACCTTCGCAATTCAGCGGGAAGTTGATCCGGTTGGCGCCGACTCGAAAGTTGTTCACCAGCTTCGGATCGATCACAGACGTGAGCTGCACGGAGGCATTCTGTCTTCGTTGTAGCGTTCCGGTTCCTCCCAGCCCCGGAAGGAAATCGGTATGGTCGAAGTTGGGATCTTCTAAACGGTTGAAGGTGTAATGCACTGCGACCGTTTCGTTCCGAGCGAAGCTGTGGTCCACGCGGGCGCTCAGGTTGTCGCCAGTGGTGATGGACTTGCTGGGAAAGAAGAGCTTGGCTCGCACATCGTCCACAACGGGGCCGTTCGGTGCGGGATAGAGGGCTAATATCTTCTGAATGGTGGGATCGAGGGGTAATCCATTGATATTGTTCGGCGACAACGGTGTGCGGACATCAATGGGCTGGCCGAGGTAGGTAAAAATCCCAGACTTGAAGGCTTCCGTCGGTGCGCTACTGGTGTTGGTGAGGGTCGTGACGAAGCGTTGGCCATCATAGTTTGCGAACCAGAAAGTTTTGTCGCGGTGGATGGGACCGCCAACTGAGAGACCGAAGGTGTTGCGGACGTAAGAGTCCTTAGGGGCGACCTGTCCGGCTGCATTGGTCTGATGATTGAAAAAGTCGCGTGCACCCAGCGCGCTGTAGCGCCCAAACCAGTAGAGGTCGGAATGAAAGTCGTTAGTGCCCCGCTTGCTCACGATGTCCACGACGGCTCCGGTGTTGCGGCCAAACTCGGGCAGGTAATTGCTGGTGATGACGCGAAACTCCTGGACCGAGTCCGGATTGAGTGAGGTCAGGCCGGGCTGCGGCAAAGACAAGCCAGGAATTTCGGCATCATTGTTGTCGGTACCGTCGAGCCGGAAGTTGTTATTTCGCTCGCGGGAACCATTCACGGAAAGTCCTTGCAGCAGGGAATTGCCCTGGATCGCGCCGGGGGAAAGCAATATCAACTGGTAGGGGTCTCGAAGAATCATGGGGAGATCCTCCATTTGCTGGCTCCTTACAATGTTCCCAACCTGGGCGTCGCTGAGGTCGATGGGAGCCACTGTTTCGCCCTGCACTGTCACTTTCTCGGTGATGGCGCTTGGTGTAAGGATGGCGTCGAGGGACTGGACCTGGTCGACAGTGAGTTCCACTCGCGGATATTCCACTATCTTGAAGCCTAATTTTTCGATGACAACATCGTAGCTGCCGGGGCCAAGACTCGCGATGCGGTAGCTTCCGGAGCGGTCGGTCAAAGCGCTGCGCGACGCGTTGGTTGCATTGTTGCGGACGGTTACTTTCACTTCGGGCACGACGGCGGCTGTGCTGTCCTTCACCGTGCCAGCCATGGAAGCGGTTTGGGCCAAGACTGACTGCGAACAACAGAACGCTAGCAGAAGCAGAAGGGAACCAGGCAAATGACTCTTCACGGGACGTCTCCCCCGGAGCCAGGATTGCGGTTGTTAGTAAAGGAATCCGCGAAGCCGGAAATGGTTGCCCGAAACACTTCAGGTGCGGTTTCTGAAATGCAGATTCTTAGCGCTGCTCGCTATACTACTTGTATCCGCGGCTGCTCGATCGAGAAAAGTCCTTCGGTATCTAGATGAAAGCGGCTACTCTGACCTCGCCTCAAGCCGTTTCAAAGCGGCCTCTTCGGATTGGCCAAGTGGCTCAGCCTGCACCAAAACAAGGTCAAATTCTGTTGCGGGTGCGGGCCTGCGGGGTCTGTCGCACCGATTTGCACATTGTTGAAGGCGAATTGCCGGTACGTCGTGCGGGGGTGATCCCCGGCCACCAGATTGTCGGCGAAGTTATGGCCGGAGCTAGGGAGGGACTTCCCGTGGGTACGCGTGTGGGTGTTTCCTGGATTGGGGGCATTGATGGCACGTGCCAGTACTGTCGTCGGGGGCTGGAGAACCTTTGCGATTCGCCAACTTTTACGGGCTACACCGTGGATGGCGGATATGCCGAGTATGCCCTGGTGCGATCCGATTTCGCTTTTCCGCTTCCCGAGTCGCTCGATGATTTGCACGCAGCTCCGCTATTGTGCGCCGGCATTATTGGTTTTCGCAGCCTTCGTGTGGCCGGGGTCGAGCCTGGAGAGCGCGTGGGACTGTTTGGCTTCGGTGCGTCTGCACATCTTGCAATTACGGTCTTGCGCTCCCGGAGTTGTGAGGTCTACGTGTCGACACGAGGAGCGCGGCACCGTGAATTGGCGACTTCTCTGGGGGCGGTCTGGGTAGGCAGCGAGAAAGATAAACCCCCCGTAGAACTTGACCGCGCAGTGACGTTCGCCCCCAGCGGCGATGTGGTCATAGAGGCTCTTGGCAGTCTGCGGAAGGGAGGAGTCGTAGCCATCAACGCCATTCACCTCGACCGGATTCCGCAGTTCGATTACGATCGCCTGCTTTGGGGCGAGCGCCAGATTCGAAGCTAGCCAGATCGGCCTTCGGCCGAAGGTGACCGCGTTTTCGCTCGATCAAGCCAACGAAGCTTTGATCGCGCTCAAAGAGGATTCGATTGACGGAGCTGCTGTGATCGTGCTGTGAGCCTCGAGCCAGTTTTGCGATTCGATCCTAAATCCAACCCGGTCCTGTCCGTTTCTCCCGGAACCCGAAACGTTCGCGGGCGTCGCCCACCTTCTCGCAAAAAGCGCGAGAAGGGGTGGGGCCTCCTCCGTGGGACACCCCTCGCAATAATTCTCAATCTTCAATATGCGAATCGATCTGCTTCGCTCTGGATGACATTCCAAAATTAGCATTAGGGATGTCCGCCGAAGAATTTGCCGACGCCAAGGCGGAACTCCACTGTGTTGAGGCCTGGATTTATACGGGTGAGGCCTGCGTTGGAGATGTGCAGGTAGCGTAGTTCGAGGCTCCAATTATATTTCGCGCCCAGGATGTGTGTGCCGAGGGCGGCCGAGGGCGTGAAGTTTACTTTGCTGGTGAAGGCGGGAACGTTGTGGTTGGTGAACAGCGCGCCACCTCCCAGTTCGAGATAGGGCGAAAGACGGCCACGGCGCTCGAAGTTCCACTTGAGGCCGAGGGGATTGAAGCTCCCACCATAGGCAGTATGGGCAGGCTGGAAAACCAAGAACACCGGCACAGCGTCAACTGCATATTCGAGGCGTCCGCGGAAAATGCTGGGAAGATGCGGGCCGGTGAGGATCCAACCGTATCGGAGTCCGGCATGGAAAACTCCCGTGCGAGCGGTGCCTCCCGGGACGGAATGGCCGCCGGCGGCCCAGATCTCGAATTCTCGAGCGCTGTCTGCGGGACCCGGATCAACTTGGGCGAGGCAGAATGCGGAAGCGGCTGAAAGGATAACAACGGCGGGAATCAGAGAACGCATGGTTTGCTTGGACTTCGGAATTCAGGGCGAAGATGTGAGGCGAAAAAATCACAATACAGGAAAACGACCAAAGCGAACAATGAAAACCGGACCGCAGGCTTCGGCGGTGGCCTGCGTTTTCGCTCGTGAACCATGGCTCGTAGGACGACTCTTGGGAGCTTACGAACCGCCGTTGGAGATTGATTCGCGGTCGGTGCGGGGGGCTTGCGCGACAAGTTGCAGCAGATCGTGAGCAACCCTGGTGGTATTGTGGCGAGCGACTCCGGCATGTTCTTCGAGGTGTTCGCCCAGGACGGGGATTACGCCCAGGGCCTCGATGGTATCGAGGTCGGCGACGATCTGGCAAGCGCCTTCGAGGGCATACTTGGTCTTGAGCTCATCGGACACTGGCGTGCGGTTGATAAGGGCGTAATCGAAGAGCTGCCTTTGGGCGTGGCGATTGAGTGCCTGAAGGTGATCGGCGGCGCTGAGTCCGAGACTTTCATTCGCCTGTGTCATCAGATTGCAGACATAGACTTTGGTCGCAGGAGAATCCACGATGGCTTGGGCGATGCCTCGGACCAGGAGGTTAGGAATGAGGCTGGTGAATAGCGATCCGGGACCGATCGTGATCATGTCGGCGCGGGCAATGGCATCGAGAGTTTGCGGCATGGGGTCGGGGTCGGAAGGGATGAGGAAAAGTTCAATGATGCGTCCCGTGCTAGCGGTGATCTTGGTTTCGCCGCGCACGCGTGTGCCCTCCTCCATCAGCGCTTCGAGTTCGATGTTGGAAGTGGTAGCGGGATAGATGTGGCCGCGTGTAAGCAGAATTTCAGAAGAGAGGCGCACGGCTTCGGAAAAATCGGAAGTGAGGGAAGTGAGCGCCGCGAGAAAAAGGTTGCCGAAGCTGTGGCCTTCGAGGCCAGAACCTTTATCGAAGCGGTGACGGAACAGTTTGGAGAGCAGGGCTTCGTCTTCGCTGAGCGCTACGATGCAATTGCGAATGTCTCCAGGGGGGAGCATGTTGAGCTCCTTGCGCAGGCGGCCGCTGGAGCCGCCGTCGTCGCTGACGGTGACGACGGCGCTGAGCTCTCGAATGGGGAGCAAGTCGGCAGGGACGCTGCGGGATTCTCCGGGATACAGCACGAAGCGCTTCAAGCCTTGGAGCAAGGTGGAGAGGCCGGTACCGCCCCCGATGGCGACCACCCGGAGACCGCGCTCGCGAGCGGCTTTCTCGGGGGCCGAAAGCTCAGAGGTTTTGATTTCCATGGTGTGGTTCGCGACCAGCTTTGGCAGAACCAGCGCTGCAACAAGGGGACTTCACGGCCAACTTCGTCGTCGCGGACAGAGTCTTCCTGGGGACCGAGATCGGCGCCTGGGTCCGGATACAGGAGTTCAGTGAAGCGCGGGTCTTCCGCAAGATTTTGGAAGTCCGAGTCGTTGCGCGCTTGATAACGCAGATTGGGATTCATGCGAAGAGACTCGTCGAGCCTCCTGAGCGAGTCTTCCACATGGCCGGTAAGGCAATCTAGTGCGGCAAGACCGTAAAGCACGTAATCCGCTTTGGGCGACTGTTTGTGGAGTTTATCGAGATGCTCGCGAGCCGTGACGTAATCTCCAACGTTCATCAGGGAAACCGCGTAGTCGAAATGCTCTTCGGTGCTTTTGAACTGATTGCTAGTAGCGCGGTCGAGGTGCTGGTTGCAGGTATTGAGATGAACGCCGGCGCGGTCAGCCAATTCTCGATTAGGGCCACTGATGAGTTTCTGGAAGTGAGGTTTCGCCTTCTCAAACTTGTGCTCTTGCATGGCGCGCAGACCGACTTCATAGCTTTGGACGGCCTGGGCATATTGAGGATCGTCCCCCAGCGACTTCTTCGCGGTAGGTTTTTGGGCCATGTGCAGAACTCTTCCTGTGGTCTTCGTAATCGATACTCCTTGCGTGCGCGCTTCGGTGTTGCGTGTAAAGTATCGCCTAAATGGCGGGTTAGGGCAATTGGGGTCGACGAGTACCGTGTACCGAGTAGTGAACAGCCGGCCTGCGGATAATCCCAAATGTCTTCTGGCGAACGTTCGAGGCCGATTACGGGGTGTTTTTAGCGCTCGGAAACTGGCAACTCGGTTGCTAATGAACGGCCGCAACCGCTTCGAGGTCTATCTGCTTCCACTCGCCCTTGATGATGCCCTGACGAATCTGTGCCGCCGTCCTACCCTTCTTGTGCTGTCGGTAGGAATAGTAAACCTCTTTGAGGCAGATAGCACAGCGGGCCCCGTGCGTGCTTTCAAAGCAACTATGCAAGCTGTTATGGCCCATGCGGTCGCAATAGCAATAGCAGGGCTGCTGGTGAAGCACCGTCGGAATCTCAGCTGCCAAATCGTAGGCGTGAGTCTGATAGGGAGATTGAGCGTCGGCGCCCCAGAGTTGGTCTTTGCCAAGGATGGGCGGCAGTTTTGTACCCTTGGGCGGAGGTCCGGCGTTGAAAGCCGGCACCCCAACTTCCTCCTGGCTGGTTGCCCACGGTGCCGACATCACGAGGGTGACCAGAAACACGAAAGCGACGGTGAGGATTCTGCGGAGTGCCAGGGGCTGAATGCGGACACGAGTAGTCATTCTGGGGTCTCCCAACTCGCATTTTACCTTGTCATGGGCAAAGCTTGAAAGCCGCAGACTCTCGGGGTTGGGATGGGGGCAACCAAACCCAAGGCAGGATGATCTGTATACAATAGAGTCCGCAATGGCCTTGAGCACGGAAAACGAACCTTCTCCGGGAGCTGCCTCCGCGGTCTCAGAGGCGAGCCTGGGTCCGGACGGTTCCTGCGCGCCGCATAAGCTGGGATTGGCCAGGTCTGGGTGGGGCTTATGGCTGCGTGATCTGTTCATTTCTGTGGCGATTTCTGCTTTCATTATTGTCTTCATTTACCAGCCGGTGAAAGTTGAAGGTACCAGCATGATGCCTTCGTTGGCTGACCAGGAGCGGATCTTCGTCAACAAGTTTGTCTATCGCCTGGAGCCCATTGAACGCGGCGATGTGGTGGTATTTCGGTATCCGCGGGACCCGTCGAAGAGCTACATCAAGCGCGTAATCGGGGTGGCGGGAGATCGAATTCGTATCGACGGCGGACAGGTGTACGTGAATGATGAGACCCTTGACGAGGATTATGTTCCGCCGGCCTATAGCGATGCACGGTCTTATGCGGAAATAGTCGTGCCCGCGCATTCTTACTTCGTGCTGGGTGACCATCGTTCTATGTCGAACGACAGCCGGGATTTCGGACCGGTGAATCAGAACTATATTTACGGCAAGGCCGCCTTTGGTTACTGGCCCATGGACAAGATGGGGCGGGTGCGATAAACCGGTCTTGAAGCTTTAGGTACCGTACCTTTCTGCGGTTTCCGACGTTATACTCACAACGCCTCGACGACAGCGTGCGAGTGTATTACCTGGGCTGGATAGCGATGAAGCCGCTTGCCTATACATCTCCTTACGCGTGGGTTTTTTGGTCGGTCTTTCTGTTTGCATACCTGCCAGAGTTCTCGGTAGTGGCTCGCGCACGCCCGTCGCCGGGGGAAAACACCGATCGTGGATCGACCTGTTTGATCGTCCTGGCCGGATGGATCGGTATGACGGCGGCATTCGTGGTCGCCGGAATTCCCGCCTTTAGCTTCGCGCGCGGGCAGAGAATCTGGTTTATGGCCGGGATTGTGACTCTGCTATGCGGCAGCCTATTGCGGCGTCACTGTTGGCGGGTTCTAGGAAAACACTTCACCGGCAATGTGAAAGCGACGTCTGATCAACCCGTGATTGAAGCCGGAGCCTACCGGTGGGTTAGGCATCCTTCATACGCTGGAGGCATGTTGATGTACATCGGGACCGGACTGGCACTGACGAACTGGCTCAGTGTTTTGATGATTACTGTCGCGGGAGCTCTAGGCTACATCTACCGAGTGCATGTCGAAGAGCGGGCACTCCTCGCCAACCTGGGCGCGCGGTACGAACAGTACATGCGACGCACAAAGCGGTTTGTGCCCTTTGTGTTCTAGCCGTGGGGTTCAAACTGGTTTCTGTCGATCCCGTATCGGATGACGACTTCTTCGGAGCCTCTTCCCAGTAAGTGAAAGCCGTTATTTTCAAGAACGCGGATGGACGCCTCCAGTGCCGGCAGCGTCTCCGCTGTGACCAGGCGCACGTCGGGATGGGAAAATGCCCAACCGATCAGGCCGGCTACAGCTTCGGAAGCAAAACCTAGTCGCTGGTAGTCGGGCATGACTGAATAACCGATCTCCACCATTCCTTCCCGGGAAGGCTTTCCCTTGAAGCCACCAATCCCAATGGCTCGTGTCCTTTCCTCGGCTCTGCCGGGGAGCAGGAAGTACCAGGTTCCCCAGCCAGCAGCATCTGGATTTTCTTTGAGGTACTTGAGCGTGAACGCCTTTGTATTGTCGTCGTTCAATGGCGGTGGCCAAACTCGAGGAACGTCGGCTTCGAGCAGACGGGAAAATTCAGCAGGGTCATTTAGGTCGGCCGCGGCAAGTTCCGCTGTGGCGGACCTTAGTTGGAGTCTTTCTGTTCTCAGCAGGATAAATCCCATGACAACGATGATAGGGCTCGGCGAATGTGTTCCGCCTTTTTTTTATCGCATGCTGCAAACCTTTTTCTTTGCCAAAAGTCTCTGTTGGACGACGGTCTTTACACCAGGCGGAGACATGAATATGACTAGCCGTATGGTTACAGTTTTTGTTGTCTCGATGTCTATGGCCTGGAGCGCCTCTTTGTCGGCACAAGCGGCCGCGTCGCCTGGCGCTCCCGAATCAATGCACGATGGCTGGTCAACCACCAACTTAGAGTCGGCAGGAATCTCGGCGAAGTCCCTGCGGGAGATGGAGAACGCGATTCATGCGGGCGATTTCAAGAAGATTGGGAGTGTTCTAATTGCGCGGCAGGGCAAGCTTGCCTATGAAGGTTATTTCGACGGCGACGCGAACACGCTCCGGGACACTCGCTCGGCAAGCAAAAGCATCACCGATATTCTGGTTGGGATTGCTATTCGCGCGAGGAAGTTGAATGGAGTCGATGCCCGTGTGCTGGCCCTTCTGCCGGATCGGGCACGGAAGGTCCAGAACCCTGATCCTCGGAAAGAGAAGATCACGGTGGAGGACTTCCTCACCATGAGTTCGCCGCTGGAATGCGATGATTGGAACGATGCTTCGCGGGGCAACGAAGAACGCATGTACGTGGTGGAGGATTGGAGCCAGTTCATCCTTGATTTGCCGATTCGCGGAAGAATGCACTTCGGCGAGCAAGTGGAACTGCCGTCTTACGGGAGATATTTCAGCTACTGCACTGGGGGCGTGTTCACACTTAGCGAGGTGTTGGAGAAAGTGACCGGGAAGCGCACCGATCGTTTTGCGCAAGAAAAACTCTTCGGGCCCCTCGGAATTAGGGATGCTCAATGGGTGTACTCGCCCCTGAATATTCCGCAAACTGGCGGCGGACTTCGTTTGCGCAGCCGGGATCTGCTGAAGATGGCACAGTTGTACTTGAACGGCGGCATCTGGCAGGGAAGCCGAATCGTTGACGAATCCTGGGTGCGAGCGTCGACCCAGGCGCACGCCCGGATCGACGATGACACCGAATATGGCTATCTCTGGTGGATTAGGTCGTTCAAGTCAGGCGGCAAGAGTTATCCGGCGTTTTACATGAATGGCAACGGCGGGAACAAGGTTCTGGTGTTTCCCGGCCTCGATATGGCCGTGGTCGTGACCAGCACAAATTTCAACACCCGAGGCATGCACGAGCAGACGGAAAAGTTGCTGACAGACTACATTTTGGCGGCGGTTGGTCCTTAGAATCTACGGCGGCACGGCTGTGGGCTACAGTCTCTAGGCGGGAAGGGAAAAAACTCTCCGATCTCGCGATTCAAATGCAATTCTCCTCAGTGACAGCACAAATTTCTTTTCAATAAAAAACGTTCCAGCTTGGCAGCAGTTCCCTGCTAAAATCGTTAAAATCCACTGCCCGGAGCGAGAATGCAGGCAATCCTTGCGCTGGAAGACGGCCGAGTCTTCCGAGGCAAAGGCTACGGCGCCAAAGGCGAATGTTACGGGGAAGTAGTTTTTAATACTTCCATCACCGGCTATCAGGAAATTTTTACTGATCCCTCCTACTCCGGACAGATTGTTGTCCTGACCAACCCAGAGATCGGCAACTACGGAACCAACGACGACGACAACGAGGCCACGCGTCCATGGATCGAGGGGCTGATCGTTCGCGAGTTCTCGAAGGTCAGCTCGAACTGGCGCTCGCAGCAAGTGGCCGAAGAGTATCTGGAACAGTTCAAGGTTCCAGTACTTTCCGACATCGACACGCGCTCGTTGGTGCGGCACTTGCGCGATCACGGCGTGATGCGGGGTGTGATTTCGACCATCGAGAGTGATGCGGATAAGTTAATCGCAAAGGCCCGCTCAAGTTACGTGGTGAAGGATGCAGGGTGACGGTGGTTCCCGCTGAAACGCGAGCGGAAGATGTTCTCGCGCTCAAGCCGGACGGAGTGTTCCTGTCGAACGGGCCGGGCGATCCCGAGCCGTGTACCTATGCCGTCGATTCGATCCGCCGATTGATGGGACGGCAGCCGATTTTCGGAATCTGTTTGGGTCATCAACTCACCGGTATCGCACTCGGTGGCAAGACCTTCAAGCTGAAGTTTGGACATCATGGTGGGAACCATCCGGTCAAGCGGTTGGCCACTGGCAAGATTGAAATCACGGCGCACAACCATAATTTTGCCGTCGATCCAGACTCGCTGTCAGACAGTGAAGTCGAACTCACGCACATGGATCTGAATGACTCGACTCTCGAAGGACTACGGCACCGGAACTTGCCTTTGTTCAGCGTCCAGTATCACCCGGAAGCCGCGCCCGGGCCGCATGACTCGCATTATCTGTTCAAGGAATTCACGAGGATGATGGAGGAGTGGAAGGGGTGAAGCGCGGGGTGCCCGCCTCGTCCGTGCGAGTGCTGGCCGCCAATGTTTTGAAGGAGTGCGGCTTCAGGCGTGCCGCACAGAACCCTGGAGCGAATCCGCAAAAGCGGCCGCCGAAGCTGTGCTGCCTGAATTCAAGAACAAGACTGCATCCATGCCAAAACGCACTGACATCTCGAAAATCCTAGTCCTCGGATCCGGGCCCATCATCATTGGACAGTCGGCGGAGTTTGACTACTCTGGCACGCAGGCCTGCAAGGCGCTCAAGTCTGAAGGCTTTGAAGTAGTGCTGGCAAATTCGAATCCGGCCACCATCATGACCGATCCGGAGTTTGCCGACCGGACTTACATTGAGCCGCTAACCCGGGAATTTCTGGAAGAAATCATCCGCATGGAGCGCGAGATGTCGCCGGGCGCGGGCTTTGCGATTCTTCCTACCGTGGGCGGACAGACGGCGCTGAACTTAGCCATTGAACTCTCCGACGGCGGGGTTCTGGAAAAGTACAACGTGAGCCTGATCGGCGCCCAGATCAGCGCCATCAAGAAAGCGGAAGACCGTCTATTTTTCAAAGATGCGATGCAGAAGATCGGGCTCGACGTTCCCAAGTCGGCGTTGGTGAACAACACCAAAGACGGGCTCGAGTTTGCCGGCAAGATCGGCTTCCCCGTGATCATACGGCCGTCGTTCACGCTGGGCGGTTCGGGCGGCGGAATGGCCTTCAACCGCGAAGAGTTAATGGAAGTGCTGGCGCGTCGTCATTTGCTCGATCGAAAATTTCGACCCCATGGGCGTGCACACCGGCGACTCGATTACCGTAGCTCCGGCGCAGACGCTTACGGACCGCGAGTATCAGGCGATGCGCGACGCTGCGATTGCCGTGATCCGCGAGATCGGAGTAGAAACCGGGGGATCGAATATTCAATTCGGCGTGGATCCTGAGACCGGGCGAATGGTTGTGATCGAGATGAACCCGCGGGTGTCGCGCTCATCGGCGCTGGCGTCGAAGGCTACGGGATTTCCGATTGCGAAGATCGCAGCCAAATTGGCCGTGGGGTACACGCTGGATGAGATTCCTAACGACATTACCCGCAAAACACCCGCCTGCTTCGAACCGACGCTCGACTACGTTGTGGTGAAGATTCCGAAGTGGCAGTTTGAGAAGTTTCCTGGAGCAGATGAAAACCTGGGCCCGCAGATGAAGTCGGTGGGGGAAGTCATGGCCATCGGCCGCACGTTTAAAGAGGCGCTGATGAAAGGCGTACGCGCCCTTGATACGGGAAAGCGCGTCGGCGGAGCGAAGATTGAGCCCAAGATTTTGACCCAGCGGTTGGTGACGCCTCATCCCGAACGGCTGGCATATGTACAGTACGCGCTGCGCCAGGGACACACGGTCAAGCAGATCGCGAAGATGACCTCGATAGATCCATGGTTTCTTTATCAACTCAAAGAGATTAACGACATGCAGCTTGAGTTGGAGAAGCACCCGATGGAATCGATTCCCACCGAAGTGTTGCGCGAGGCCAAGCGCATGGGATTCTCGGACGGCCGTCTGGCGGGAGTATGGCGGCTGGAAGGACAAGAAAAAGTCCGACACCTGCGCAAGAAGCACGGCGTGCTGCCGGTGTACAAGCGGGTGGATACTTGCGCCGCCGAATTTGAGAGCTTCACACCGTATCTTTATTCGACTTACGAAGACGAGGACGAGGCAGCACCGACCGAGAAAAAGAAAGTCATTATTCTGGGCAGTGGGCCCAACCGCATCGGGCAGGGAATTGAGTTCGATTATTGCTGCTGCCACGCTTCGTTCGCGCTGCATGAGGACGGTTACGAGACGATCATGATCAACTGCAATCCTGAAACTGTCTCGACCGACTATGACACCAGCGACCGGCTCTACTTCGAGCCGCTCACGTTTGAAGATGTGTGGGCGATTTATCAGCATGAAACGTCAAAGGGCGCGCCCGTGGGCGTGATTGTGCAGTTCGGCGGGCAGACTCCGTTGAACCTTGCCTTGCCGCTGAAGGCGGCGGGGGTAAATATTATTGGCACGTCACCGGAGTCGATTGATCTGGCGGAGGACCGCAAGCACTTCAACAAGCTGTTGGAGGAGTTGAAAATTCCGCAGGCGCCGGGAGTGATGGCGACCTCGATCGAGGAGGCTATCGAGGGTGCTAAACGCGTCGGATATCCCGTCGTGGTGCGGCCTTCGTATGTGCTGGGTGGGCGGGCGATGGTGATCGCTTACGATGAAGAATCGGTTGTGCGCTACATGAAAGAAGCGGTTGAATACTCGCATGATCGTCCGATTCTGATTGATCACTTTCTGGAAGATGCCATTGAACTGGACGTGGATGCGCTGTCCGACGGCGAAGATGTGGTCATCGGCGGTATTATGCAGCACATTGAAGAAGCAGGCATTCACTCGGGGGATTCGTCGTGTGTGCTGCCGGCAGTGGACATCCCCCAGCCTCTACTGGAGCGCATGCGGGAGTACACCTTCCAGCTGGCTCGCGCGCTGAAGGTCGTGGGTCTGATGAACGTTCAGTTCGCCATCCCGCGGGGAAATGGCGGCCCTTCGGGAAATGGATCAGAAGCGGGCAAGGTTTACGTGCTTGAGGTAAATCCCCGAGCGTCTCGCACCGTACCCTATGTCTCAAAAGCCACGGGCGTTCCGATGGCTAAAATTGCGGCGCGGCTCATGACCGGGCGAAAGCTGCGCGAGTTCCTGCCGGAGAATATTGCGCGGCGGTCTGATCTGGATACGGGGCATTGCTATTACGTGAAGTCTCCGGTGTTTCCCTGGAACAAGTTTCCTGGCGTGGATACGGTGTTAGGGCCGGAGATGAAGTCCACCGGCGAAGTCATGGGCGTGGCTGACAACTTCGGCGAGGCGTTTGCCAAGGCGCAATTGGCAGCGGGGCAGAAGCTGCCCACACAGGGAACGGTCTTCCTCAGCGTGACGGACAACGACAAGCGGCAGGTCGCGGATCTTGCCCGCAAATACGTGGACATGGGTTTCAGGCTGGTGTGTACCTCGGGTACCGCCGACGTCGTCGAAAACGCCGGCATGAACGTGGAGCGGGTTTATAAGGTGAAAGAAGGCCGACCGAACGTGGTGGACTTCATCAAGGGCCAGCGCATTCAGCTGATCATCAATACGCCCACAGGATTGGAGCCCTGGTTCGATGAGAAAGCCATTCGCCGGGCAGCAGTGACGGCGCGGATTCCGACGGTCACAACCCTGTCCGCGGCGCGGGCGGCGGCAGAAGGTATCTCAGCTTTGCAGCGCGGTGCAGTGAATGTGCGGGCGCTGCAGCATTTGCACGCGGACCGCGGGGCCAATGTCCGAGGCTAGAAATCCCTGGAGAGAGGTCTGAGTCATGGGTCAGAACTCTGCGCTTATCCGCAAGTGGTTCGACGAAGTCTGGAACAAGGGCCGGGAAGAAACCGTGGATGCGATGTGCGCCCAGGATGTGATTGGACACGGCCAAGCCCAGCATGGAGCCGACATTCACGGGCCGGAGCACTTCAAACAATTTCTGCGCAGTTTTCTGAGGGGATTCTCAGATATTCAGGTCGAGATCCACGACACTATCGAACAAGACGACAAAGTCATGGCGCGCTGGACCGCAACCCTGACGCATTCCGGAACGTTTCTGGGGATACCTTCCTCGGGCAAGCGCGTCAGTGTTAACGGCATGAGTGTGCAGCGTATCGTCGGCGGGAAAATTGTCGAAGGCTGGGACAACTGGGACCAGTTAAGTTTGCTGGTGCAGCTGGGCGCAGTGCTCCCGGCCAAATTCCTGTAGAGATCCGTTTTCTTCGACATCCGATCGCATCTTCAGGTTAGAATCGCTCATGCTGCTTTCCGGAATCTTTCCTCCTATCACGACGCCCTTCTATCCTGACGGCAACGTGTATTTCAAGAAGCTGGAACACAATGTCGAGCGCTACTCGCGCACGCCTGTGGCGGGCGTTGTTGTGCTCGGCTCGACGGGCGAGGCCGTCATGCTCTCTGATTCGGAGCGCCGTGATGTGCTCGAATCCGCGCGGGAGGCGGCTGCGCCCAGCAAAGTTCTGATTGCGGGGGCGGGAATCGAGTCGGCGATTGAGACGCTGCGGCTGACTGAGTACGCGGCTGAACTCGGATACGACGTCGCTCTCGTGCGCACCCCGCATTTCTATAGAAAGCAGATGCATGCGGCGAACCTGCTGGCTTTTTACCGGACGGTGGCCGATGGCTCGCCGTTGCCCGTGCTGATCTACAACGTCCCACCGTTTACGGCCTACGACATTCCCGCCGAGACCGTGGTGGAGCTGGCGGAGCATCCGAACATCATCGGCATCAAGGAATCGGGCGGGGATGTGGAAAAGGTTCGCAAGATGGTGGAAGGGACGCGGCATATCAAACGCACCGCGGCGGTCACGGAAACTTTCGATGCGGTTACGCCCCGCATGCTGGCGGCCGCGGCCGGTTCGAGTGCACATGGCGGCGGGGAACTGCTGCAGGTGGGCGCTTTGACTGGGGGTGCGGCAACATCCCCACAGTCTTCGCCGCAGCCGTCTGCCAGCAAGGCGTCGTCTGCTGCTGTGACGGTGGTCGGTAATCTGAAGACGAGGCAAAAAGAAGTTGGATTCCAGGTGCTAGTTGGAGCGGCGCAGAAACTGCTGCCTTCTCTCGAGGCGGGCGCAGTGGGAGCGATCCTGGGTTTTGCCTGTCCCGCTCCGACGGAATGTTATGAAATCTATGCAGCTTGGAAAGAAGGCGACGCCGATCTGGCACGCTTGAAGCAGGAGCGCATAATTAAAGCTGCGCAGCGCGTGGGATCTGACCTGGGAATTTCGGGACTGAAATACGCGCTGGATTGGAATGGATACTACGGCGGGCCGGCGCGGTTGCCACTGCTTCCGCTTACGGCTGTGCTGAAGGCTGAGGTTGAGCAATTGATGGTGGACTTGCGCAACTAACTCCTGGCGTGATTCCCGAGGCTAGCGCCATTCGTGTGCGCCATTATAGTCCGGCAGAAAAGCGTCGCTCCCATAGACGTATGATCGGTTGCCTGCAGAAGTGGCCGTACTCGGACCCTCGATTCGAGCACACCACCCATGACTCCCGGATCGTCGGCAAACAGCAATGTAATCGCGGGATCTGATCTGATCTGCCGGAATTACCGCTTGTGACTGGAACGACGTTGGCGTATACTCGGTTCGAACGAACGTTCGAATAAGCCTTTCCCGCGGGTGAACATGGCAACTCCCTCGACTGCGTCGCGAGCTTCCTCCCGGCGTCACCGCGCAATATCGGCTCCGGCATCGCGCTTTGACCGGCGCCTGGCGGAGATCCTCAGCCACGCCACCGACGTCTTCTGCGAAAAAGGTTATGAAGGTGCCTCCATGCGCGATCTGTCCCGGGCCAGTGGCATGTCGCTGGCGGGACTTTACTACTACTTCGAATCCAAAGAGCGCCTGCTTTTTCTCATCCAAAGGCACACCTTCAGCACCATTGTGCAGCGGTTAAAGGGACGGTTGGAAGGCGTGATCGACCATGAAGAACGTATCCGCATCTTTATTCTGAATCATCTGGAGTATTTTCTGGCTAATCAGCAGGCGATGAAAGTCCTGTCGCATGAAGCCGACGTGCTCAAGAATGGTTTCGGATCGGAAGTGGCCGCCATCAAGCGCGAATATTACCGGATTTGCGTTGGTCTGCTGGAAGATCTGAAACGGGCTCAGGGATTGGAATTCGCCACGCGCATTGCCGTGCTCAGTCTGTTTGGCATGATGAACTGGATTTACACTTGGCACAATCCGCGAGTTGACGCTGACGCCGAGCACCTGGCGGGAGAGATGGGCGACATCTTTCTCGGAGGCGTGATTAACGGCAATAAGAATCGGGAGAAGACCCCGGCGCGGAGATGAAGGTGCGAATTCACAGTTTGGGATTAGGTTGGAAACGAATTCGTGGAGAGATCAGATCGACTTAAACAAGGAGTTTGACCATGGCGACTACTATGCAGCCCACGGCCGGAGAATCCACTAAACAATTGGTCAATTACCGCACGGATAGCGGTGTAGCGATTATCGAGATGTGCGATCCGCCCGCCAACACCTATACCTACGAGATGAACCGGCAATTCGATGAGGCGATTCTCAAGGCTCGTATGGCGAATGACGTCTACGTGATTCTTCTGACCGGCGCGGGCGACAAGTTTTTCTCAGCGGGCGCGAACATCAAGATGCTTTCGAGCGTTGATCCAACGTTCAAGTATTACTTCTGCCTGCACGCCAACGAAATGCTGCTGCGTCTGGAACACACGCCCAAGCTGGTGATTGCGGCGATCAACGGGCATTGCGTGGGCGGAGGCCTGGAGATCGCAATGGCTGCCGACATCCGCATCGCGCGCAAGGATGCAGGGAAAATTGGATTGCCGGAAGTGAATCTGGGCGTGCTGCCGGGGACGGGCGGCACGCAGCGATTGTCGCGCTTGGTGGGCAAGAGTAAGGCGATTGAGCTCATGGTCACAGGAAATACGTTCTCCTTTGAAGAGGCGCAGGAGCTCGGCATCGTCAACGATATTTATGAGCGCGAGAACTTCATGGAGAACGTTATGGAGTATGCGAAACAGTTCTGTCCCCCGAACAAAGCAGCGAAGGCAGTGGGGCGGATTAAGCGCGCGGTGCAGACTGGCTGGGAGATTCCGATGGAGTCGGCGCTGGCGGTTGAACGCGAGAATCAACAACTCTTGTTCCAGAGCGAGGACGCGAAGGAAGGTTTGGCGGCCTACGTTGAAAAGCGGCCCGCGGTGTTCAAGGCGACGTAGAGTATTCGAAGTTCGCGAGAATTTTGTCGAGGTGGAGGACTTACATGGGCGGAGTTTTTCTGACCGCGGGAAGAATGGCTTGCGCGGGTTCTTGCAGTCTTAGAACTGACGGGCGACGAGCCGCCGTACAAGGACAAAGATGCTAGCAGCGACCAAGGTAAAGCTTGAGCCCGGACGATTGTTGATTGCGGGCCGGTGGGTGGAGACCGTGAAGAAGTTCGACACCACCAATCCGGCGACGGCCGAGGTGCTCACCGAGATCTCCGTGGCCTCCGGCGAAGATGTGGATCGCGGGGTCGGGGCGGCGCGGCATGCGTTTGAAGACCGCAATGGCGCGTGGCGCAAGCTCTCTGCCGGCGAACGCGGACGCCTGATCTGGAAGCTGGCCGACTTGCTTGAAAACAACATTGATGAATTCGCAGAACTCGAAACCCTCGACAACGGCAAACCGATTTTCGAGTCGCGCTACGTTGATATGCCGATGGTGGTTGACGTTCTGCGCTATTACGCCGGATGGGCGACCAAAACTTACGGGGAGACCGTCAACACCTTCGAGACTGCATTCACTTACACACTGCGCGAGCCTGTAGGCGTTGTAGGAATGATTGTTCCCTGGAACTTTCCGCTGCTGCTGGCTTCGTGGAAGCTTGGTCCGGCGTTGGCCTGCGGCAATACGGTGGTGTGGAAGCCGGCGAGCCAGACTTCTCTGACCGCGCTACGCTTCGGAGAACTGGCCGTTGAGGCCGGAGTGCCGGCTGGCGTCCTCAATATTGTTACTGGTCCTGGGGAAGTGGGGCGAGCAATGGTGAAGCATCCGAGCACGCAGCCATCAGCATCCGCGGTTGCTTGAGGTCTGATGCTGAGTGCTGACTGCTAATCGCTCATTCCCACGAAAACAGCGAGTGAGGATTTACTTTTATGCCGGGGAAAGTTGCAAAAATCGGAACCTTCAGCGACTGGGTCGGCCTGTTCAACGACTGGCGAAAGGATATTGGCATCGATTCCCGAGAGATTGATGCCTTCCACTTTGACACGCTTTACGGCGCAATCGATACGGAAGAGATTGAGTTCGGATCGTACAAAGGCCGCCGCAAGTGGGAAAACTTGCGGCAGATGCCCACACAGCAGATGCGCGACGCGCTGATGAATATGATCGTCTATCAGGGCGACACCGAATTTGCCAGCGTGGAACAGCAGCGTAATCTGCTCGAAAATGCGCCCACGGACTGGGATCGGCGAGCAATCCTGCGGGTGATGATCGAGGAAATGCGCCACGGTTGGCAGATGTGCGCCCTGCTGGTGGACCACTTCGGCTACTCGGGAAAAGTTGAGGCACAAAAGATGTTGGAGCGCCGCTCGTTTGAAAACAAGCGCCTGCTGGGCGCCTTCAACGTGGATGTCGACAATTGGATGGACTTCTTCACCTATACCGACTTCGTTGACCGCGATGGCAAGTTCCAGTTGCAGATGCTCAAGTACTCGGCATTCGCGCCGCTGGGGCGGTCGATGTCATACATGCTGCGCGAGGAAGCCTTCCACATGGGCACCGGCAACGACGGGTTGCGGCGTATTGTCGCTGCGGGGGTCATTCCGGCCTGGCTGATCCAGAAATATCTCAACAAGTGGATTTCGAGCTCCTACGACCTGTTCGGCACAGATCATTCATCGTCAGCGCATTGGGCCTACGTTTGGGGGGTCAAGGGGCGCTACGATGAGCCTAAAAACGACAAGACGGCCGACCTGGACGATTTGAACGATTACAACCGGCATCTTTATCGCGACGAAGTGGCAGGATTGATTGCGCGTTTCCATAGTGCGCTGAAGCCGGGCGAACCGAAACTTTATGCGCCGGATATAAAGTTCAATCGCGAGATCGGGCGCTGGGCCGGTCTTAAGTTCCACGCACAGACCGGCGAACCACTGGATGACCGCGCTTACGAGGAGCACTTGTTGGAGTCCATGCCGTCGGCGGAAGACAAGAAGTTGCTGCTGGACATCATCGGCAGCGAGAAGAGATGGATCGTGGAAAAAGAAGGAGCGCGTGATCCGCTGGAGACGATTGGCGAAGTGCGAAAGTCGGCGATCAATTTGTGAGTCGAGGGGGCCTCTCACCACAGAGGCGCACAGGGATGGAGAACACTTAAGAAGGGCGGAACCGTCCTGGTGAGCTGATTTGTTCCGAGATGACGGCGCAGCTATGGCGACCTTAGCGTCAAATAAGATCACGCGCCTCACACTGGACGTGCAGCCTCCGGTCGGGCGGATTGCACTGAATAATCCGCCACTGAACGTCATCGACCTGGCGATGATGGAGGAACTTGCTCAGACTCTCGGGCAGATCGAAGCGCGCCCAGATGTTTCTGTGGTCATCCTGAACGGCCAGGGCAAGGCATTTTCCGCGGGGGTGGACGTAGCGGCTCACACTCCAGACAAAGTGGGAGAGATGCTCGCCCAGTTTCACACCGTGATCCGGACTTTGGTTGCCAGTAAGAAAGTGACAATCGCTGCCGTACACGGGTGTTGTCTAGGCGGTGGCGCTGAGCTGGCCATGGTTTGCGACATGGCTTACACGGACGACTCGGCGCAATGGGGGTTTCCGGAAATCAAGCTCGGCTGCTATCCGCCAGTGGCGTGTACGGCATTGGCCGCGCTCGTAGGACAGAAGCGTGCGGCTGAATTGATTCTGACCGGACGGAGTATTGCCGGCAGGGAAGCGGCGGAGATTGGGTTGGCAAATCGATCCATGCCGGTCGGGGAATTGGCGGGCGCCGTGGATGAGTGCGTTGCTCACTTGCTCAAGCTCAGTCCCCGGACGCTGGCGGTGACCAAGAAAGCGGCGTACGCGTGGGATGCCATGCACTTCGACAAGGGATTGGCGCGGGCGGAGAAAATCTATTTGGAAGAATTGATGAAGACCGGCGACGCGCAGGAGGGAATCCAGGCGTTCATGGAGAAGCGCGAGCCCAAGTGGACGGGAAAGTAGATGTGTGGCGGGCGATCGCGACCAGCGACCAGATGGAATACGAGATCAGCCCCGAAGAAGTGAAGGACAAACTGGATGCCGGTGAGGAGTTCACTCTGGTAGACGTCCGCGAGCCGTGGGAGTGTGAGACCGCACAAATGGCCGGAGCCAAGCTGATCCCGATGGGTGACGTGCCGGCGCGAGCCCATCAGGAGCTGGATCCTGAAGATCACATTGTGGTGCTTTGCCATCATGGCGTGCGCTCGATGAATGTGACTGCGTGGTTGCGGCAGCAGGGATTTGAGAAGGCGCAGTCCATGCGCGGTGGGATCGACGCGTGGTCGCGGCGGGTGGATGGGAAGGTACCGGTGTACTAGGCGCAGCTTTTGGCTCTTAGCCTTTAGCCAAACCCACTGCCTAGAAACCATGGGCTCAAAGGCCGAAATCTGGCAATGAAAAAAGAACTCGTTGCACTCAAGATTAATGGCCGCTCTTGCGAATTGGCGATCGAACCCAACTCGTTGCTGCTCGACGTGTTGCGTAAGGATCTGGACCTCACCGGATCCAAGCGCGGGTGCGACGATTCCTCTTGCGGCGCTTGCACCGTGCTGCTGGATGGGGTTTCCATGCTTTCGTGCACGCTGTTGGCGGCCAGTTGCGAAGGGCAGGAGATCACTACCATCGAAGGCGTCAGCGAGCACGGGAGTCTGGCGGCGATTCAGAAGGCTTATGGCGACTGGGGCGGGGCGCAGTGTGGCTACTGCACTCCGGGTTTCATTATGACGGTGAAGGCGCTGCTGGCGGAGAATCCTGATCCCTCGGAGGCTGACGTTCGGACCGCGTTAAGCAGCAATCTCTGCCGCTGCACTGGATACAACCAGATGTATGAGGCGATCCGGTCGGCAATTCGAGCGGAACGCAGCGCCATGGCGGCGGCGAAGGAATGCCTGCTTCCGACGGCAGCAGGTTTCTCCGACCCCGCTTCGCGCGGCGTTCGGAATGACAAGACATAAGGTTCGCGCCGCAGCAGGATGACGAGACATGGATAACGGTTTCTCTATCATCGGCAAGCCGACCGCCATGGTCGACGCTGCCTATAAGACCACGGGCTCGGGCAAATACACCGACGATCTGAGCCTGCCTGGGATGCTCGTGGGTAAGATTCTGCACTCGCCGTATCCGCATGCTCACATCAAGAGCATCGACACGACCCGGGCCGAAAAGCTCGAAGGCGTAGTAGCGGTCGTGGTCGGCAAAGACGCACCAAATCCTTATGGCATTCTCCCTGTGGGACACGATGAGCACGCGCTGGCGCTCGATAAGGTTCGCTACGTTGGCGATCACGTGGCCTGTGTTGTGGCGGTGGATGATGTCACTGCCGATAAGGCGCTGGAACTCATCGACGTTGAATATGAAGTTCTGCCCGCCTACTTCGATCCCGAAGAATCGATGAAGGCGGAGACCCATCTCATCCACGACAACAAAACGCACAACATCGAAAAGGATTATCACCATGTCTTCGGCGATCCGGAAAAAGGTTTTGCCGAGGCCGACCATGTTGCCGAGGCGCGCTTCGTTGCGAACGAAGTGACGCATGCCGCCATGGAGCCGCATTCCACGCTGGCGTCTTTTGAGCTCGATCCGCACACGGGCAAGATGGGGCGGCTGACGGTGTGGTCGTCGACCCAAGTTCCGTATTACCTGCAGCACAAACTGTCGCTGGTGCTGGAAATGCCGATGTCGCAGATTCGCGTTATCAAACCTCTGGTGGGCGGTGGTTTCGGCGGCAAGAGCGAAGTAATTCCGCTGGAGATTATTGCCGCGGTGGCGGCACGCAAGGCCAATGCCCCGGTCAAAATTACCTATACCCGCGAGGAGGTCTTCTGGGCGCACCGCGGACGGCCGCGAACGATCATTGATCTCAAGACCGGCGTCAGGAATGACGGGCGCATTACGTCAGTGAAAGCGCGCGTCGTGCAGGATGGCGGGGCATATTGCTCATACGGCGTCGTCACAATTCTCTATTCGGGTGCGCTGCTGGGGGCGCTCTACGACATCCCTAACATTCAATACGACGGATACCGTGTGCTCACAAACAAACCGGCTTGCGGCGCCATGCGGGGGCACGGCACGGTGAACGTGCGCTTCGCCTTCGAGACCCAACTGGATGAACTGGCGGCTGAAATTGACATGGATCCGGCCGAGATACGCCAACGCAATCTGCTCACGCCGCCTTGCGTCACCGTCAACGGGCTGCGTGTGCAGAGCTACGGCTTGCCGGAATGTATTGCGAGAACGGTGGAGCGTTCCGGCTGGAAGCAGCGCAAGGGTAAGCTGGCGAAGGGGCGTGGGTTAGGCATTGCCTGTAGCCACTATGTGAGTGGTGCAGCAAATTCCATCATTCGTTCCGACATGCCGCATTCGACTGTGAACATCAAGATTGACCGCGATGGCGGCGTGGTTGTGTATACCGGGGCTTCAGAAATTGGCCAGGGCTCGGACACCATGACCGCGCAGATCGCCGCCGAGGCGCTGGGATGCTCGCTGGCTCGCGTACGAGTGATCGCTGCTGATACGGATCTCACTCCGATCGACATTGGCTCGTACTCCAGCCGCGTAACTTTCATGGCTGGGAATGCGACCCTGCGCGCTGCCGAGGAGGTAAAGAAGCGGATTGCGGCCGCTGCAGCGAAAAAGATGAACTGTGCGGCAGATGATCTCCTATTTCGCGACGATGTTGTGTCGAAAAGGGGAAGCGCACCCCATGCCATGAAGAACAACCCCGGAGAAGAAGAAGAGACAACGCAAGCCGGAGCGACGGTCAGCGGGCGCGTTGAGGGGCAGATTCTGCGGGGATCGCTGCAGCAAAAGCGGAAAGATGAAGGGCCGAAGGATTGGATGACCTTCGAGGAGGCGGTTGTGGCGGCGATTGATTTCCACGGAGCGCTGAGCGGGACTGGATCTTATGCGCCTCCTCAGGAAGCCCGCGGGGGCAAGCACAAAGGAGCGGGCGTGGGACCGTCGCCGGCATATTCTTATGCGGCGCAAGTGGCTGAAGTCAGCGTCGATGAAGAGACCGGCGAGGTGACGGTGCATAAGGTTTGGGCTGCGCACGATTGCGGGCGGGCGTTGAATCCGGTCTCGGTGGAAGGCCAAATTATCGGTTCCGTCTGGATGGGCATGGGTCAGGCGCTGACCGAAGAGATGGTGTGGAAAGACGGCATGCTCATGAACCCGGGGCTGCTCGAATATCGCAGTCCTTCATCGGTGGAATCGCCAGAGGTGGAACCGATCATCGTGGAGAGTATTGATCCCGAGGGACCATTCGGTGCGAAAGAATGTAGCGAGGGATCCCTGGCCGCGACAATTCCTGCGATTGCCAACGCGATCTACGACGCCGTGGGGGTACGCCTACATGAGTGTCCGTTTACGCAGAAGCTGTTTGAGCCAGAATATGTGCTGGATCTGCGCAGAATCCCGGGATTGCGTGGCATTCGGTCGCAGGCGAACGCTGGAGTGGAGATTGGGGCGGCGACGCCTCTTAGTGAAATCGAGCGCTCCAGCTTCCTGCAAGGACACTACAGCGTCCTGTCCCAGGCGGCGGCGACCGTAGCTTCTCCTTTACTGCGCAACATGGGCACGGTAGGTGGCAACATATGCCTGGATACGCGCTGCCTCTGGTACAACCAATCGCTCACATGGCGTAAGGGTTGCGGTTTCTGTATCAAGAAAGACGGCGACCTGTGCCACGTGGCGCCGGGCGGAACCAAGTGCTGGGCCGTGTTTTCCGGCGACACGCCCGCGGCCCTGCTATGTCTGGAAGCGGAAGTTGAGATCGTTGGTCCGGAAGGGGTACGGCGCATGCCGCTCGCCCAGTTCTATACGGGGATTGGGGATAATTACAGGAAACTTCAGCCCAATGAGTTGTTGACACGCGTGTTCCTGCCGACGTCTTCTGCGGATTATCACGGTGTGTACCGCAAGCTACGCGTGCGTGGATCGATTGATTACCCGCTGGCCGGTGTGGCGGTAGTGATGAAGCGATCGAATGGCCATGTGGTGGATGCGCGCTTGGCGATTACGGCGGTGAATCCGGCACCGATGCTGGTGAAAGGCGCGAGCGGGATTCTTGCTGGCAAGATGGTGGATGATTCGCTGGCCGAGGTCGTGGGCGATCTCGCGGCGAGGACGGCGAAGCCCCTGACCACGTCAGCTCTGACGCCGGAGTATCGACGGGAGATGATTCGGGTGTTCACGAAGCGGGCGGTATTGGCGGCGGCCAGCAACTGAAGACAGGTTTTCTGCGGTCCCGCCGGGACCTGGTTATTCTGTTTTTCAGTCTTCCCAGCACGGAAGTGCTGGGCTACTATCAATCGTCCCTTCGGGACGAATGTCGGACCTAACTGCCGCAATTGCGCGATGGTGAAACCAGCAACCACAAACGGCTCATTGTCTTGATTACCGACTGCCACATACACATCCAGCCCGTCGAGATGTTCAAGCCGCAGGCGCTGGAGCTGATGAAAAAGAAGCGGCCGGACTTCGACCAGATTGTTGAATTTTGCCGTTCTCCCAAGCTATTCCTGAACCACCTTGACGTTTGCGGCGTCGACCGAGCGGTGCTCATCAACTATGTGGCTCCGGAAGTGATTGGCTTTACCCATGGCGTGAATCAGTTCGTGGCCGATTATGTTAAGACAGATCCCAAGCGGCTGATCTCCTGCGGG
>WNGL01001142.1_pt1 | contig 32405 bp, 50 predicted proteins | sample 5400591 | NCBI WGS metagenome assembly WNGL01 (sample SAMN13153377, study PRJNA577476) | soil metagenome | isolation source: 80 cm soil or saprolite under Garry oak tree replicate 1 | place: USA:California | collected 2016-06-15
ACTTCCGTACCACCGATGTTACCGGTGTTGCCGAGCTTCCAGCCGGGATTGAAATGGTTATGCCGGGCGATAACGTCGCCATGACCATCAAGCTGATCACCCCGATCGCAATGGACGACGGCTTGCGCTTTGCCATCCGCGAAGGCGGCCGTACCGTAGGCGCAGGCGTTGTAGCTTCAATTATTGAATAAATAAGTTACGTTACGAGGTTATAAATGCAGAGCCAGAAGATAAGAATCCGCCTTAAGGCATATGACCACAAATTGCTTGATGTTTCAGTAGGTGAAATTGTTGATACTGCGAAAAGAACTGGTGCGCGCGTTGCCGGACCAATTCCATTGCCGACCGTAATCAATAAGTACTGTGTTCTGCGTGGACCCCATGTTGATAAAAAGTCTCGTGATCAGTTCGAGATCAGAACACATAAGCGTTTGATTGATATACTTGACCCTACACAGCAGACGGTTGATGCTCTCATGAAGCTGGATTTATCTGCCGGCGTTGATGTCGAAATTAAACTGTAACTGCTACTACGACTGAATAGGACTCAATATGATGAAAGGTATCATCGGAAAAAAACTGGGCATGACCCAGATATTTCTTGAAGACGGAACAAGAGTACCTGTAACTGTAATTCAGGCGGGTCCTTGTTATGTTGTTCAGAAAAAAACTGCTGCTAATGATGGCTATTCAGCGGTACAGGTCGGATTTGAATCGGTTGCCGCTGCTAATGTTAACAAACCTTACCTTGGACACTGTACAAAATCTGGTCATGGCGTTTTCAGGCATCTGCGTGAATTCAAAAATGCACAGGTTGAGTCCATGAATGTTGGTGACGAAATTACCGTCAACGAGTTTGCGGTTGATGATGTGATTGATGTTACCGGTACCAGCATAGGCAAGGGTTTTCAGGGTGTTATAAAACGCTGGAACTTTAAGGGTGGTCGTGCATCCCATGGATCGCGTTTCCATAGAGCGCCTGGCTCCATCGGTGCATCTGCAACTCCATCACATGTTTTTAAAAATAAAAAGATGCCCGGTCAGATGGGTAACGCTAAAGTTACCGTACAAAGACTTAAAATTGTACGTGTTGATTCTTCTGATAACCTTATCCTGATTAAAGGTGCGGTACCTGGCCACAAGAATTCTATCGTTACGATCAAAAAGAGTGTTAAAGCTTAGTACTTCGGGAGTTTGTGTATGCCTTCAATAGCGGTTTTTAATATGAACAAACAACAGGTCGGTGAGGTTCAGCTGTCCGATGATGTGTTTGATGTTGAAGTAAGAGAGAGTCTTATACACCAGGCACTTCGGATTCAGCTCGCGAATCGGAGAGCAGGGACTGTTGCAGTCAAGAATCGTTCTGCAGTGCGCGGCGGCGGTAAAAAGCCGTTCAAGCAGAAGGGTACCGGTAATGCGCGTCAAGGCTGCAGTCGTGCTCCCCAATATCCTGGCGGCGGTGTTGCCTTTGGCCCACAACCTAAAACATACAATCTTAGTATGAATAAAAAAGCCAGATGTGCTGCTCTCTGTTCAGTTCTAACCTATAAACTGCAGACGAATAATATAACGGTTCTGGACAAAATTGAGTTTGATAAGATATCTACCAAAGATTTTAAAGGTTTTTTGAATACTTTCGATCTCAGCAAGTCTTTGATTGTAACGGATGACTTTAATAATAATCTTTATTTATCAGCTCGTAATGTGCCGCATATAAAAATGTTGAAGCATGATGCACTAAATATTCACGACATGCTTAAATATAAGCATATTATTTTTACCCAGGACTCAGTGCAATCAACTGAAGGAGTATTGCAAAAATGAATATTTACTCCGTAATCAAAAAACCACATGTTACCGAAAAAACTTCTTTGGGTTCCGACACAAACAATACAGTTGCGGTAGTCGTAGATAAGGCAGCAAACAAGATAGAGATTAAACAGGCTATTGAGAATCTGTTCAAAGTCAAGGTTGCGGATGTCCGCACGGTAACCGTGGCCGGCAAGGTAAAACGTTCTGGCAAAACTTTTGGCAAACGTTCCAACTGGAAAAAAGCTTATGTTACGCTCCAGGAAGGGCAATCAATAGATTTCTTTGAAGTCTAACTAATACGTTTGGGGTTCACAATGGCAATCAAAAGCTATAATCCAACTTCGGCTGGACGCAGACATCAGACTTGTTCCGCGTTCGCTGAAATTACTAAAACTACTCCTGAAAAATCCTTGCTTGTATCACTTAAAAAGAGTGGGGGCAGGAATTCCAATGGCCGTATTACTTCCCGTCACCAGGGCGGCGGTCACAAACAGAAATATCGTATTATCGATTTTCGTCGTGACAAACGCAGCATTCCTGCTACCGTTGCCAGTATTGAATACGATCCGAATCGCAGCGCCCGCATCGCGCTTCTGAATTATGCCGATGGCGAAAAACGCTATATTCTTGCACCACTCGATTTGAAAGTCGGCGATGTTATCATCAGTGGTCCGGAGGCTGATATCAAGCCGGGTAATTCGTTGCCGCTGCGGGCAATTCCACTCGGTACCGTTATTCACAATATTGAACTGAAAATTGGAAAAGGTGCCCAGTTGGCAAGAAGTGCCGGAACCTTTGCTCAGCTCATGTCCAAAGAAGGCAAGTATTCCCAGGTCAAGCTTCCTTCAGGGGAAGTCCGTTTGGTACTGCAGGATTGCTATGCTACCATCGGGCAAGTTGGTAATACCGACCATGAAAATATAAATATTGGTAAAGCCGGCCGTTCACGTTGGCTAGGCAGGCGTCCTAAAGTACGCGGTGTTGCTATGAACCCGGTTGACCATCCACATGGTGGTGGTGAGGGGCGTACTTCTGGCGGACGTCACCCTGTAACACCATGGGGTATTCCGACCAAGGGTTACAAAACGCGTACTAACAAGACTTCTGACCGCTTCATAGTCAAAAAGCGCAGTAAATAATTCGTTGAGAGGCTGAGATACTATGGCACGTTCGATAAAAAAAGGTCCATTTATTGATGACCACCTGAACAAAAAAGTTCTGGCTGAAGGTCCTAATTCCAAAAAAATTATTAAGACCTGGTCACGCCGTTCAACGATCAGCCCTGATTTCATCGGGTGTAGTTTTGCGGTTCACAATGGTAAAAAATTCATCCCTGTTTTTGTCACTGAAAATATGGTTGGCCATAAAATGGGTGAATTCGCTCCAACAAGAACATTTCACGGTCACGCCGCTGATAAAAAGAGCAAAGTCAAGAAGTAGTAAGGGAGCTTATAATGGAATCCAACGCTAAACTCTCATCTGTACGCCTTTCGCCACGCAAAACTCGTCTTGTAGTTGATCTTGTGCGTGGAAAGGGTATTCAAGATGCACTGAATATCTTGCGGTTTATGCCACAGCCTTCTGCCAAGCTTGTATCCAAGCTTCTTAAGTCAGCTGTATCTAACGCAGAGCAAAAAGGCTTATCAGATGTTGATCGCTTGTTTGTAAAAACAATTTATGTTGATGGTGGTGCTGCACTTAAACGTTTTGTTCCTCGTGCAATGGGGCGTGCCAGCAAAATACGTAAGCCTACTAGTCATATTGCTGTAACCCTTTCAGACTCGAAATAGTTTTATTACGTGGAGGTGTAGGTTGGGACAAAAAATCAATCCGATTGGCTTCAGGCTCGGTGTTACAAAAACATGGGATTCGAAGTGGTACGCTGAAGCAGATTATGCCAAGTTATTGCATGAAGACCTTGCGATTCGTAAGTTTTTAAAAAAACGCTTGTACAGCTCCGGTGTTTCCAAAATAGAAATCGAGCGTGCTGCAAATAAGTGTAAAATTAATATTTTTACTGCCAGACCAGGCCTTATCATCGGTAAGAAAGGGTCTGAAGTTGAAACGATTAAAAAAGAGCTTGCCCTGATTTCGGCAAAAGAGATCTTTATAACTATAAACGAAGTTCGCAAGCCTGAGCTAGATGCTCAGTTAGTTGCCGAAAATGTAGCATTGCAACTGGAGCGTCGTATCGCTTTCAGGCGTGCCATGAAAAAAAGTGTTACTTCAACGCTTAAATTTGGTGCAAAGGGAATTCGAATTACCTGCTCCGGTCGTTTGGGCGGCGCAGAAATGTCCCGTACAGAGTGGTATCGCGAGGGTAGGGTTCCGCTGCATACTTTGCGAGCGGACATTGACTACGGCTTTGCTGAAGCCAAGACCACGTATGGTCTTATCGGCATCAAAGTGTTGATTTTCAAGGGTGAGATTCTGCCTGGTAAGTAATTCTTTAAATTGCACAATAGGAGCACGTATCAATGTTAATGCCGAAACGGGTAAAACATAGAAAACAGATGAAGGGTCGTATGTCCGGTAAGCCCTGTAGAGGTATTGAACTCTCTTTTGGTGAATATGGACTGCAGGCAACCGAATGTGGCTGGCTTGATTCGCGGCAGATTGAAGCGGCTCGTATTGCCATGACCCGTTATATAAAGAGGGGTGGTAAAATATGGATTCGTATTTTCCCCGATAAACCGCTTACTGCCAAACCGGCTGAAACCAGGATGGGTAAAGGAAAAGGCTCGCCAGATTCATGGGTGTGCGTTATAAAGCCTGGTGTAGTGCTGTACGAAATGGAAGGCGTGACAGAAGAGATTGCTCGCGAAGCGCTCAGGTTGGCTGCCCATAAACTGCCCATTTCTACAAAGTTTATAATCAGGGGAGATGCCCATGAAGCCTAATGATCTTAGAAAAATATCAGCTGAAGAGCTGTTAAAAAAGCAGGCTGAATCAACTCAGGAGCTCTTTAACCTTAAATTTCAGCTTCATACGGGCAGACTTGAGAATACTTCCAAGCTGAAGAACCTTCGTAAGAATATAGCCAGAATTAATACAATTCTCACCGAGAGTAAGGCAGGGGGAGTATCGAAATGAGTGAACGCGGTCACAGAAAAACTCAAGTAGGCGTTGTTGTGAGCGACAAGATGGAAAAGACTGTTGTTGTAAGAGTTGACCGTCTTGTTAAGCACAGTGTCTACAGCAAATATATTAAACGTAGTGTAAAATACAAGGTTCACGATGAACTTAACAGTTCCAAGGTTGGTGATCGTGTTCAGATTATTGAATGTCGCCCTTTGAGTAAAGATAAACGCTGGAGCATTAAGCAGATAATTGAAAGCATCTCTTAGTATAGGGAGTAACATCAAATGATTCAAATGCAGACAGTACTGGATGTAGCCGATAACTCTGGTGCAAAAAAGTTATTTTGCATTAAGGTACTTGGTGGATCTAAAAGAAAATATGCAAGTGTTGGTGATATTATAGTTGCTTCTGTGCGTGAAGCTCTGCCGAATTCAAAGGTTAAAAAGGGCGATGTTGTCAAGGCGGTTGTCGTTAGGACCGCTAAGTCTTTGGGTCGCCCTGACGGATCATATATCCGTTTTGATGACAATTCAGGTGTTGTCATCAACAATGCTAAGGAACCGGTTGGTACTCGTATCTTCGGTCCGGTTGCCAGAGAATTGCGTGCTAAAAAGTTTATGAAAATTATTTCTCTTGCACCGGAAGTACTATAAAAATATCGGAGAATGATGATGCAAGTCACTAAACCTCATGTTAACAAAGGCGATACCGTAATGGTTATTGCCGGTAAGGAAAAAAGTAAAACTGGCAAAATTCTTCAATTACTGCCTAAGAAAAATGGCGTGATCGTTGAAGGTCTTAATTTAGTAAAGCGCCATGTAAAAGCTAAAGGTAACGAAGCTGGTGAAATTAAGGAGAAGGAAGCTCGAATTCATATCTCCAATGTTATGCCATATTGCTCAAAGTGCTCTAAACCAGTAAGAACAAGCAAGAAGCTTTTGGAAAATGGCGAAAAACAACGTGTCTGTGTCAAGTGTGGCACAACACTTTAGTATTACTTTGGAGGAATTTATCTAATGTCTCGTTTAAAAGATATATATACATCGGAAATCGTTCCCAAGCTTCGTAATGATTACAGTTACAAGTCTTGTATGGAAGTACCTCAGATCACGAAGATTGTTGTTAACATGGGTTTGGGCGAAGCGATCCAGAATGTTAAAATTCTTGATTCCGCTACTACCGAGCTTGGGCTTATCACCGGTCAAAAGTCCGTAATTACCAAGGCCAAGAAATCCATTGCAACGTTTAAACTTCGTGAAGGCATGCCGATCGGTTGTATGGTAACTTTACGTCGCGATCGTATGTATGAATTTCTGGATCGTTTGATCAATGTATCGCTTGCCAGGGTGCGCGACTTCAAGGGTGTGTCTGGTAAGGCCTTTGACGGCAAGGGTAATTATACACTCGGTGTCAAGGATCAGCTTATATTTCCTGAAATTAACTACGATAATGTAGATAAAATAAAGGGAATGAATATTACGATTGTAACAACGGCTAAAACGGACGAAGAAGGTAAAGCTCTTCTCAAGTACCTGGGCATGCCGTTCAGGAACTAAGATATCTGGAGGATTCTGTGGCAAAAGTATCAATGATCATTAAATCTCAACGTGCACCCAAGTTTAAAGTTCGGCAGCACAATCGTTGTCCGGTCTGCGGGCGTCCCAAAGCGTTTTACCGCAAGTTTGAGATGTGCAGAATTTGTCTGCGCAAGTATGCCTCGTCTGGCCAGATTCCCGGCGTGATAAAATCGAGCTGGTAACTAAAAGCCACATATAGATTAAGAGACAGGAGCACATTCACAATGTCCATGACAGACCCAATTGCTGACATGCTTACCAGAATCAGAAATGCAAACATGGTAAAGCACCAGAAAGTTGACATTCCATCATCCAATATGAAAGTCAGTATTGCTAATGTACTAAAGCAAGAAGGCTTTATTAAAAATTATAAGGTTATTTCTGATAATCTTCAGGGTGTTTTGCGTGTTTACTTGAAGTACATTGACGAGAAGGATAGCGTCATTAACGAGATCAAACGTGTTAGCAAGCCTGGTGGCAGAGTTTATGTCAAGTCTGAGGACATTCCACTTGTAAAGAGTGGACTTGGAATTGCGATTCTTTCCACATCAAAGGGTATCATTACTGATAACGTTGCTCGTAAGTCCGGAGTTGGCGGCGAGTTGATCTGCACTGTCTGGTAATAATAGCGACAAGGAGTACTTTTAGATGTCTAGAATAGGTAAGTTGCCAATTGAGATACCAAAGGGCGTGAAGATATCTTTCACTGATTCAGTACTATCCGTTCAGGGCCCGAACGGCTCTTTAACCCGTCAGATCATGTCGGTTGTTTCACTAGATATTCGTGATGTAGCCATTGAAGTATCACGTTGTGACGATTCAACTGCCGCCCGTGCTGCTCATGGCCTTACGCGTACACTGATCAATAACATGGTTGTTGGTGTTACCAAGGGGTTCCAGAGGGATCTTGAGATTAACGGGGTTGGCTACCGTGCTGAAGTTAAAGGTAAGGAGCTGGTTTTAGCTCTAGGTTACTCGCACCCTGTAAATTTCCCGATTCCCGACGGTATTTCAATTGACGTGGAAAAGATGACGAAGTTGTCAGTCAAGGGGTTTGACAAAGAGCTTGTCGGTCAGACAGCTGCAAAAATCAGATCTTTCCGTAGCCCAGAGCCTTACAAGGGCAAAGGGATTAAATATGCTGACGAGACTATCCTGAGAAAAGCTGGCAAAACCGGCAAGAAATAGTCTTTATAAGGAGTTTTTTGTGGCTAAGACAGCAATTAAGACAATCACTCGACTTAAACGTCAAGTTCGAGTAAGGAAAAAAGTTCGCGGTACTACTGAGCGTCCGCGTCTTAACGTATTCAAGAGCGCGCGTCATATTTATGCGCAGATAATCGATGATACGAATGGTACAACGCTTGTTGCCGCCTCTACTTTATCAGAGGCAGCAAAGGATCTTTCTAATTCCGGCAATATTACTGCAGCAACTTTTGTAGGCAAGGAAGTCGCCAGGCTTGCGCTTGCTAAAGGTGTATCGACTGTAGTTTTTGACCGTAACGGTTTTCTCTATCATGGCAGGATCAAAGCGCTCGCTGATTCAGCCCGCGAATCCGGGTTGAACTTTTAAGCGTACGGGAGGTTTTCTTTGAGTCGGATTAATCCAGCAGAACTAAATCTTAATGACAGGGTTGTTCATATCAGTCGTGTTGCCAAAGTTGTCAAAGGCGGACGCCGCTTCAGTTTCTCAGCATTAATTGTTGTTGGTGACGGAAACGGTCATGTTGGATACGGACTTGGTAAAGCAAATGAGGTTCCTGAAGCTATCAGGAAGGGCGTTGAACAGGCTAAAAAGAACCTTATTAAGGTTCCTGTAAATTCAAGCCAGACAATCCCTTTTGAAATCGAAGGTAAATTCGGGGCGGGCCGCCTTCTTATGAAGCCGGCTTCTGCAGGTACCGGTGTTATTGCCGGCGGTGCGGCACGAGCAATCTTTGAAGCGGCGGGAATTAATAATATTCTCTCAAAATGTTTGGGTTCTAATAATCCTCACAACGTTATTAAGGCAGCTTTTCAAGGTCTTCAACGTCTTAAGACTCCAGAAGAGATTGCTGCTCGACGTGGTATTACAGAATAAATATTTATGCGGGGAACTAATTATGAGCAGTCTGCTTAAGATAACACTCACTAAAAGTACTATTTGTACTCCTAAAAAGCATCGTGCCGTAGTTGCGGGTCTTGGCCTGTCGAAGCTTAACCAGACGGTTGAGCGTCAAGACAGCCCACAAATCAGGGGTATGATCAATAAAGTTGGTCATCTATTGACCGTTGAATAGATAAAGGGGTTTATTTCATGGAACTTAATAATTTGAGACCTTCTATCGGCTCAACAAAAAACAGAAAACGTATCGGTCGTGGTACTGGCTCAGGTCACGGAAAAACTGCGACTAAAGGTCATAAAGGTCAGAAAGCCCGTTCAGGCGGCAGTATTAAAGCCGGCTTTGAGGGCGGACAGATGCCGTTACAGCGCCGTTTACCAAAACGTGGCTTCACACCGCTCGATCGGGTTGTCTATTCGCTCGTGAACATTAGTCAACTGGATATTTATGAATCCGGATCTGTCATTGATGTAATGTCTCTTGTTTCTAATGGCCTGATCAAATCAAATCGTTTCGCTGTTAAAATTCTTGGTAATGGTGATATTACCAAGTCCTTAAAGGTATCAGCGAATAAATTCAGTCAGTCTGCAAAAGATAAGATCATTGCTGCTGGCGGCAGTGTTGAGGAGATTGCATAGTGTTTGAAGCCCTCCAGAATATATTCAAGATCCCTGAATTAAAAAAGCGCGTCTTGTTTTCTTTGGGAATGCTTGCTGTATATCGCGTTGGTTGTCACATACCGACTCCTGGAATTGATAGAATTGCACTAGCCCATTTTTTTAAACAGTCACAAGGGACTCTATTAGGCCTTTTCGATATGTTTTCAGGCGGCGCATTGGAGAGGTTGACAGTTTTTGCACTCGGCATTATGCCGTACATTTCATCTTCAATCATTTTCCAGCTTTTGACGGTGGTAGTTCCTGCTATTGAGAAACTGTCTAAAGAGGGTGAAGCGGGGCGAAAAAAGATTATACAATATACCCGCTATGGTACAGTAGTTTTGAGTATCGTTCAGGGCATGGGTGTCGCGGTTGGCCTTGAAAACATGCGTGGACCAGCCGGCGAGCTCGTCGTGCCGAGCCCTGGTTGGGGTTTCAGGATTTTAACAGTTATAACGTTAACTGCCGGTACCGCTTTTGTCATGTGGCTTGGTGAGCAGATGTCCGAAAAAGGCATTGGTAACGGTATATCGTTGATCATTTTTGCCGGAATTGTTGTTAATATTCCCAAAGCACTTTATAACACTGCCAAGCTCGTCAACGCTGGTCAACTTTCCATATTTGTACTTCTCTTCGTTCTGGCGCTCATGTTCGCTGTTATTGCCGTTATAGTTTTTGTGGAGCGTGGACAGAGGCGTTTATCGATTCATTATGCCAAGAGAGTCGTCGGGCTTAAAACATTTAATGCACAAACTTCACATTTGCCACTAAAAATCAATATGGCCGGTGTGATACCGCCAATATTTGCATCCTCAATAATAATGTTCCCAGCAACTATAGCAAATTTTATAAATATACCTTGGGTTCAGAATGCTGCTAAGAGCTTGTCACCCGGGCATTTGGTGTATAACATTTTTTTCGTTGCTTTTATCGTGTTCTTCTGTTATTTCTACACGGCTGTAACTTTTAACCCTATTGATGTCGCTGAAAACATAAAAAAGCAGGGCGGCTACATACCTGGAATTCGTCCAGGTAAAGAGACTTCGGATTTTATTGACACTGTGCTTACAAGGCTTACTTTCGCCGGGGCAATTTATATCTCGATTGTGTGTGTCTTGCCATCAATATTAATCGGGAAGTTTAATCTTCCCTTTTATTTCGGTGGTACGGCACTTTTGATTGCTGTGGGTGTTGGTATGGACACCGTTTCCCAGATAGAGTCACACCTCATTACCCGAAACTACGAGGGTTTTCTTAAGGGTGTCCGTATCAAGGGGAGGCGATAGGCGTGAATATTGTTCTCTTTGGGCCTCCCGGATCCGGAAAAGGAACCCAAGCGCAGTTTATTGTCGAGCGTTATGGTATCCCGCAGATTTCAACGGGTGATATGTTAAGGGCAGCTGTAAGAGCCAAGACACCACTTGGTGATATGGCCAAGTCTATCATGGATGCCGGCGGCCTTGTTTCTGATGAAATTGTGCTTGGATTGGTTAAAGAACGTGTATTGCAGGACGACTGTGCGTCCGGTTTTATTTTAGACGGATTTCCGCGGACGGTTCCACAGGCTGATGGTCTGATTTCCTTGTTGGACGAAATCGGTAGAAAAATCGATTTAGTTATATCTCTGGAAGTTAACAATCAGGAGCTGATTAACAGGCTGTCTGGAAGAAGAACCTGCCCTGCGTGCGGCAAGGGCTTCCATATAAGTTATGATAAACCGATGCGAGAAGGTGTTTGTGATTCTTGTGGCGCCTTGCTTGTCCAGCGTGACGACGACTCTGAGTATACGGTCATAAACCGACTAAAGGTATATGAGCAGCAAACATCATCTCTTAAGTCGTATTTTAAAGATTTAGGTTTGTTTTATAGTGTTTCGGGTAGTGGATCTATTAGTGATATACAGTCTCAGGTATATTCTGTTATAGATAAGGGTGGTATTGGTGATCATTCTTAAGTCTCGGCACGAGATCGACAGAATGAGAGTTGCTTGCTGTATTGTAGCTGAGGTTCTTGAAGGGTTGCGCTCTTTGGTTTGCCCCGGTGTCACAACATTTGATCTTGAGCAGTTTGCTTCTGCTGAAGCTCAAAAGCGCAATGCAAAGTGCGCTTTTCGCGACTATCACAAATATCCAAGTTCCTTATGCTGTTCGCCTAATAATCAGGTCGTTCATGGTTTGCCTGATAAGAACCCGCTGAAATCAGGTGATATTCTAAGTCTGGATTTTGGTGTTGTTTACGACGGTTTTTATGGTGATGCTGCTATAACGGTCCCTGTAGGTGTTGTTTCTGATACAGCAAATCAATTGATTGCTGCTACTGAAAGTTCTTTGTACGCCGCCATTGAAATGGCGATCCCCGGAAACAGATTGGGTGATATTTCCGCTGCTGTACAGGGTTATGTCGAGAGCAGAGGTTATTCAGTCGTTAGAGACTTTGTGGGCCATGGAATCGGAAGGAGCTTGCATGAAGATCCGCAGATTCCGAATTATGGCTTCCCGGGTAAAGGCGTGAAGCTTAAACCTGGTATGGTTCTGGCGATTGAGCCGATGATCAATGAAAAGTCTCATGAAGTTAAAGTATTGGACGATAATTGGACTGTTATAACGTGTGATGGTGGTTTGTCAGCTCATTTTGAACATACCGTAGCCATCACTGAGAACGGACCTGAGATACTAACGCGGATATGTTCTAAATAATCCGTGCAAGGGGAATTTATGAAAGTACGTGCATCAGTAAAAAAAATATGTGACAAATGCAAAATTGTCAAACGCAAGGGTGTTGTGCGCGTTATCTGCGACATTCCTAAGCATTCTCAACGTCAGGGATGAGTTATTAAAGGGGGTATTTCCATTGGCACGTATTTCAGGTATTGATTTACCAAAAAACAAGCGGATTGTTATCGCTTTAACGTACATTTACGGTATAGGCAATTCTTCTGCAGAACGTATTCTTTCTGCTAGTCAGATAAATCCGGATACGCGTACCGATAAACTTACAGAAGCTGAAGTTGCCCGGCTTCGTGAAGAGATCGATCGCAATTGCAAGGTTGAGGGTGATTTGCGTCGCGAGATTTCAATGAATATCAAGCGGCTCATGGACCTTGGATGCTATAGAGGCCTGCGTCACCGTAAAGGTCTCCCCTGTAACGGTCAGCGTACAAAAACAAATGCACGTACACGCAAAGGTCCTGCACGCACTGTCGCCGGTAAGAAGAAATAATTTAACTAGCTCTGGAGAATACGAATGGCAAGCCCATCAAAAAAGGTAGTTCGTAAGAAAAAAGAACGTAAAAATATTTCAAATGGTGTTGCTCATATTCAGGCGACTTTTAACAACACCATTATTACCATTACAGATCCGGTAGGAAATGTTGTTGCGTGGTCTACTGCTGGAGCCAAGGGTTTCAAAGGCTCGCGTAAGAGTACTCCTTTTGCAGCCCAGATAGCTGCTGAAGATTGTGCCAAGAAAGCGCAGGAACATGGAATGCGTACCGTTGAAGTCTATGTAAAAGGCCCTGGATCCGGTCGCGAATCAGCCCTCCGTGCTCTCCAGGCAGCCGGTTTTAGTATTAGTTTCATTAAGGATGTCACTCCGATTCCACATAACGGATGTCGTCCGCCAAAAAGAAGAAGAGTCTGATATAAATCGTAACAACTTTCAAGGGGGTTTTCATTGGCTCGATATACAGGACCTTCATGCCGTTTGTGCAGAAGAGAAAACACAGAACTGTTTTTAAAAGGCGATCGTTGCTATACCGATAAGTGTGCAATCAAGCGTCGTAATTATCCCCCGGGCCAGCATGGGCAGGGCAGGACGAAAGTATCTGCATACGGTACCCAGTTACGCGAAAAGCAAAAGGTTCGTCGTATCTATTGCATTCTTGAAAAACAGTTTCGCAGTTACTTTCAGTTGGCTGACCGGATGAAAGGTGTTACCGGCGAGAATCTGCTTTCGTTACTTGAGCGTCGTTTTGACAATGTTGCATACCGTCTTGGTTTTGCAACGTCTCGTTCCGAATCTCGTCAGCTCGTTCGTCACGGCCACTTTACTGTTAATGGTCGTAAGGTCGATATTCCATCGGTTCAGCTTAAAGCTGGTGATGTTATCGAATTGCGTGAAAAAAGCCGCAAAGTCGTTGCTATCAATGACGCTCTGGAAGCAGTTGTACGTCGTGGAATACCGCAGTGGTTAGAGCTAGATCGTGATTCCTTCAAAGGCACACTGAAAGGTGTTCCTACCCGTGAGGACATCACAACTCCTATCCAGGAACAGCTCATTGTTGAGCTCTACTCCAAGTAATTTCTGGATACTGCTGATTCTAGTTTCGAACGACAACCGGGTTTCTATTTCCGGAGGAGGTAGCAATGTATAAAAACTGGCGGGATCTTATCAAACCGAAACAACTTCAGGTTGAAAAGGATACACTAACAGCTACTTATGGCAAGTTTTATGCTGAGCCGTTTGAGCGTGGTTTTGGTACGACCTTGGGCAATTCGCTCAGACGTGTTCTGCTATCCTCGCTTCAGGGTGCTGCAATTACGTCTCTCCGGATCAAAGGTGTATTGCACGAATTCTCTGCTATTCAGGGTGTTACAGAGGATGTAACCGATATAATCCTGAACCTGAAGGGCGTCAGGCTTAAACTTCATTCTTCTGATCAGGCTGCAGTTCACTTTAAGCATAAAGGTGTCGGGATCATTACTGCCGGCGATATCATTACAGGGCATAATGTCGAAGTAATGAATCCGGATCACTATATTGCGACATGTGGTAAAGATGCCAATCTTGAAGTAGAGATGATCGTAAAAATGGGTAAAGGATATGTATCTGCGGATCGTAATCGCGATGAGAAGTCTCCGGTAGGAACTATTCCAATCGACTCGATTTACACTCCGATAAAAAAAGTAAACTTCTCGGTGACAAATGCACGCGTAGGTCAAATGACCGATTATGATAAACTTAATCTTGAAGTATGGACTGACGGCAGTGTTAAACCTGAAGATGCAGTTGCCTATTCTGCTAAAATATTGAAGGAACAACTTTCCATATTCATTAATTTTGATGAGGAATTTGAACCGCAGGTTGACGAAGAGTCCCAAGAGGACAAAGACAAGGTCAACGAAAATCTGTACCGTACAGTCGATGAACTTGAACTGTCAGTACGATCGGCCAATTGTCTTAAAAATGCCGGAATCAAACTGATTGGTGAGCTGGTTACAAAATCCGAGTCCGAAATGTTGAAGACTCAGAACTTCGGCCGGAAATCACTAAATGAAATTAAAGACATTCTTTCAGATATGGGTCTTACATTCGGGATGAAAATCGACAGTTTTCCTGATCCGGAGCTGATGGTCAGGTTACGTGGCGAGCAGAAAGAAGAAGAGTAATTTACTATCGGGTCTAGTTTAGAAAGGAATCTTATATATGCGTCACGGTAATGCTGGTAGAAGACTGGGCAGGAAGACGAGCCATCGCGAGGCGATGTTCAGAAATATGGTAACCTCCCTGCTGGATCACGGAAAAATTACAACTACAGATGCCAAGGCTAAAGAAATCCGGGTCGTTGCAGAGCGGATGATTACGCTTGGCAAGCGTGGAGATCTTCACTCGATGCGTCTGGCCGCTTCCGTTATTCGCGAGAAATCGGTTGTTTCTAAACTGTTTTCAACGATAGCACCTTGCTACAAGGAACGTCTTGGTGGTTATACCAGGATCATCAAGCTTGGCATTCGTCAGGGTGATGCTGCACCGCTCTCCTTGATTGAACTCGTTGAAGCGGAAATGAAACCTTCCAAGGTGAAGACGGCTCCTGTCAAACCCAAACAGGTTGTCGCAGCTGCTGCCCCTGCAGTCGCTCCTGAAGTAGCAGTTTCGGCTGCTGCTGAAGCCTAATCTTGTACTGTACATAGGATAAAAAAACGGCATGGAATTATCCATGCCGTTTTTTTGTGATTAGAGTTGGGCATCCGCACCCAAAGTATTACGCCTCCCCATTACCCTCCCCTAAATCCGTCACCGTACAATTGAATTCAATTTTGTTGACATGCGTTGCCGGTATTCAACGATCTCTTTACGCAGTGAAGCCATGCGCGCCATTTTTTCATCTACAAGGTTAATGTGCCTGTCCAGAACCTGAATAAGTGCCGGGATCATCCGGTCGGTTCTTTTGGCCTCTCCGTAAGCGGTGTAGAGATCCTGAAGCTCCTGTATCGTAAGACCGAGCTCTTTGAGTCTGATAATAAACCTGACCCTCTTGGCTATATCCTGAGTGTAGAAACGGTTGCTACCGTCTGAGCGGGGGGCCGCCTCAATTATTCCGGCCTCCTCCCAGTACCGCAATGTCCGGGTGGTAAGGTTCAGGCTCTTGGCCAGGTCACCTATTGAAATCAGCTCTTCTTGCTCGTGTAATGAATTCATAGTAATCCCTGATTCAGTCTGCGCGGTTTGCGATTCGAGAGTGCCGTTATTGATGTGGCATCAAAACCGCGCGGTGTTTTGCAGGCCTGTATTTACCGAAATATCATTGTTTGCATTATCCTGTCAAACTAAATATGGACAATACAAAACATGTTTTATTTTGTGTTGACATAAACGTAAGGTCAACAGTACCTTTTGCCTGTATTAACTCCAGTCCTTGCCGAGTAGGTCTCATTGCTGATTCCGGCACTTATCCATTTCTGCCGTTTCTGCCGTTGGTAGTGCGGTGTAACACGATTATATCGTCTCTGCGAATCGTGAACCGGTCAGACTGTATGACCATGGACTCTTTGCCGGCCGCTGCCGGTTGTTTTTCCGCCGTGAGCGTGCGTTATGCCCGCAGTCTGGTATAATTATATGCAAACAACTGCTTATTTGAAGATATCAAAATAATGTTTGACAGCGTATCTCCGCTGAATTATGTTTCCTTTACGTAAGGTTTGCGCGTGACGGGGCATCGGTTTTCGAGGGAGGTTGCAGATGAGTTCATATCCGACATTAAATTTTGATCTGGGTGATACCGCTGATCTGCTGAGGGACACCGTCATGGCGTTTGCCCGGACGGAGATTGCTCCCCGGGCGGCCGATATCGACCGCGAAAATCATTTTCCGATGGACCTCTGGCGGAAGATGGGCGATCTGGGGCTGCACGGCATCACCGTTTCCGAAGAATACGGCGGTGCCGGGATGACGTATCTGGAGCATGTCGTGGCCATCGAGGAGATCAGCCGCGCCTCGGCGGCCGTTGCCCTTGCCTACGGCGCTCATTCCAATCTCTGCATCAACCAGATTTACCGCAATGCCAGCGAAGAGCAGAAACGGCGCTACCTCCCCAGGCTGATCAGCGGTGAACATGTCGGCGCCCTCGCGATGAGCGAAGCGGGTGCCGGGTCGGATGTCGTCAGTATGAGACTGAGAGCGGACCGGCAGGGCGACCGTTTCATATTGAACGGCACCAAGATGTGGATCACCAACGGCCCACATGCCGACACGCTGCTGGTGTATGCCAAGACCGATATCAACGCCGGCTCGAAGGGGATTACCGCGTTCCTGATAGAGAAGTCCTTCAAGGGGTTCTCCACCGCCCAGAAGCTCGACAAGCTCGGCATGCGCGGCTCCGATACCTGCGAACTGGTGTTCGAGGATTGCGAGGTGCCGGCGGAAAATGTGATGGGCAAGGTCGGCGACGGCGTCAGGATCCTGATGAGCGGCCTCGATTACGAGCGGGCGGTACTGGCGGCCGGACCGCTGGGCATCATGCGGGCCTGCATGGATGTCGTCATTCCCTATATCCACGAGCGGAGGCAGTTCGGCAAGGCCATAGGCGAATTTCAGCTGATGCAGGGCAAAATTGCCGATATGTACAGCACGATGAATGCCTGCCGGGCCTATGTCTACGCGGTGGCACACGCCTGCAGCGGCAAAAACGCGATCAGAAAAGATGCCGCCGGCGCAATCCTGTACGCCGCCGAAAAGGCCACCTGGATGGCGCTGGAGGCGATCCAGATCCTGGGGGGCAACGGCTACATCAATGAATACCCGACCGGCCGCCTGCTCCGCGATGCAAAGCTGTACGAGATCGGCGCCGGAACCAGCGAGATCCGGCGGATGCTGATCGGGCGCGAACTCTTTAACGAAACGGCTTAGGTGCCAAAACATAAAAGATTTTTCGCTCCACCCCATCAGCTTAAGTATAAGAAACAAACATGGGAGAATATTCCGCGATGACCATACTGAAAAGCGGCGTCCGCCCCCAGGCGGATGAATTCCGCGCCAATTCCAGATTGATGACCTCCCTGGTAGCCGATCTCCGCGAAAAGGTGCAGAAGATCAAGCAGGGTGGCGGTGAAAAAGCCTGCACCAGGCATACGGAGCGGGGCAAACTCCTCCCCCGCGAGCGGATCCGGCAGCTGCTGGATGTCGGGTCGCCGTTTCTGGAGTTCTCGCAGCTGGCGGCGTGGGGGATGTACGGCGCCGACATTCCCGCCGCCGGGATCATCACCGGCATCGGCAGGGTATCAGGGGTTGAGTGCGTGATCGTCACCAACGATGCCACGGTCAAGGGGGGCACTTATTACCCGCTCACGGTGAAAAAACATCTGCGGGCCCAGGAAATAGCCGGGGATAATCATCTCCCCTGCATCTACCTGGTCGATTCGGGGGGGGCAAATCTTCCGCAGCAGGATGAGGTGTTTGCCGACCGGGACCATTTCGGGCGGATTTTCTTCAACCAGGCCAACCTGTCGTCGCGCGGCATTCCCCAGATCGCGGTTGTCATGGGTTCCTGCACCGCCGGCGGCGCGTATGTTCCGGCCATGTCCGACGAGAGCATCATCGTCAGGAACCAGGGGACCATCTTTCTGGCCGGCCCCCCGCTGGTCAAGGCCGCCATCGGCGAAGTCGTCACTGCCGAAGAGCTGGGGGGCGCCGACGTGCACTGCCGGACCTCCGGCGTGACGGACCACTACGCCGCCAACGACGGTCATGCTCTGGAGCTGGCGCGGCGGGCCGTCGCCAACCTGAACCGGGTCAAGCGGCCGCAACTGGCGGTCAAGGCTCCGGTGGAGCCGCTCTATCCGCCGGAAGAGCTGTACGGGATCATTCCGACCGACACTCGCAAGCCATACGACGTCCGCGAGGTGATCGCCCGGATCGTCGACGGCTCCGAATTCGACGAATTCAAGCAGCTCTACGGAACGACGCTGGTTTGCGGCTTCGCCCATATCTGGGGTTATCCGGTCGGCATCGTGGCCAACAACGGCATCCTTTTCTCCGAGTCGGCGCTCAAGGGGGCGCATTTCATCGAGCTCTGCAGCCAGCGCGGCATCCCGCTGGTCTTCCTGCAGAACATCTCCGGGTTCATGGTCGGCAGCAAGTATGAAGCGGGGGGGATCGCCAAGGACGGCGCCAAGATGGTGACCGCCGTCGCCTGCTCAAAAGTGCCGAAGTTTACGGTCATCATCGGGGGGAGCTTCGGCGCCGGCAATTACGGCATGTGCGGCAGGGCCTACGGCCCGCGTTTCCTCTGGATGTGGCCCAATGCCCGCATCTCGGTCATGGGGGGAGAGCAGGCCGCCAGCGTCCTCGCGCAGGTGAAGCGCGACGGCTTCGAGGCGCGCGGCGAAACCTGGCCGATTGAAGAGGAAGAGGCCTTCAAGAAGCCGATCCGCGACCAGTACGAAACGCAGGGACATCCCTACTACGCCAGCGCCAGATTGTGGGACGACGGCATCATCGATCCGGTCGATACCCGGATGACGCTCGGCCTCGGGATTTCGGCCGCACTCAATGCGCCGGCAGAGAAGACGGAATTCGGCATTTTCAGGATGTAGTTGTTTTAGGTTTGAAACGTCCCCTCTCCCTGAGGGAGAGGGCTAGGGTGAGGGGGAATCTCGGTATTCTATACCACTCCCCCCTCATCCGGCCTTTGGCCACCTTCTCCCTCAGGAAGAAGGAATCTAAGTAATTGCGAAAGACACTCTCATGAGCGAGCAGACAATCCTTACTCAAATCGATGACCGCGGCCGGGCAATGCTGACGCTGAACCGTCCGGAGCTGCACAATGCCTTCGACGATGCCGTTATCTCCGACCTGACGGACGCGTTGCGGCAGTTGGATGACGATCCCGATGTCCGGGTCGTGCTCCTCGCCGCCAGTGGCAGAAGTTTTTCCTCCGGAGCCGACCTGAACTGGATGCGGCGGATGGCCGACTATTCCTATGAGCAGAACCTGGCCGATGCCGAGGGGCTGGCGGAGCTGATGCGCACCCTCGACACGCTTTCCAAGCCGACGATTGCCCTGGTCCAGGGCGCCGCTTACGGCGGCGGCGTCGGGCTGGTGGCCTGCTGCGACGTCGCCATTGCGGTCGGGCGGGCCTCGTTCTGCCTGTCGGAGGTCAAACTCGGACTTATCCCGGCGGTCATATCTCCCTACATGGTTGCCGCCATCGGCCCCCGCGCCGCACGGCGCTACTTTCTGAGCGCCGAAACCTTCGACGCCGCCGAAGCGCACCGGCTCGGGCTGGTGCATCAGGTCGTTGCCGATGAGCAGGAACTGGCGGCCGCGGCGGAGCTTATGGTTGCCCGCCTCCTCGCCAACGGCCCCCTTGCCATGGCCGCCGCCAAGAACCTGATTGCGGCGGTCGCCGGCCGCCACGTGGATGATGCCCTGATCGCCGATACCGCCGGAAGAATTGCCGACCGGCGCTCATCTCCGGAGGGGAGGGAAGGGCTCTCCGCTTTCCTCGAGAAACGCCGGCCGGCATGGGTAAAGCTATAACCAAATAAAAGGACGGCACCTATGTTCGATACAATTCTGATCGCCAACCGCGGAGAAATCGCCTGCCGCGTCATCCGCACCGCACAGCGGCTGGGCATCCGCACCGTGGCCGTCTACTCCGATGCCGATGCCGATGCCCTCCATGTCGCGCTGGCGGATGAAGCCCACCATATCGGCCCTTCCGCCGCCCGCGAGAGCTACCTGGCCTTCGACCGTATTCTTGAGGTGGCGAAACTGAGCGGCGCACGGGCGGTCCACCCCGGCTACGGGTTTCTCTCCGAAAATGCCGCGTTTGCCGAGGCGTGCGCCGGGGCGGGAGTCGTGTTCATCGGACCCCCGGTCGGGGCGATCCGCGCGATGGGTTCGAAGAGCGCCGCCAAGGAGATCATGGGAGCCGCCGGCGTACCGCTGGTGCCCGGCTATCACGGCAACGAACAGGGGGCCGACTTCCTGCAGGGTGAGGCGGACCGGATCGGGTATCCGCTGCTGATCAAGGCCAGTGCCGGCGGCGGCGGCAAGGGGATGCGGGTGGTCGGGCAAAGCGCCGGGTTTGCCGATGCGCTGGCCGGAGCCCGCCGCGAGGCGATGTCGAGTTTCGGCGATGACCGCGTCCTCCTTGAGAGGTACCTTGCCAGACCACGCCATATCGAGATCCAGGTGTTTGCCGACAGCCACGGCAATGCCCTGCATATCTTCGAGAGAGACTGCTCGATCCAGCGCCGCCATCAGAAGGTGATCGAGGAGGCCCCGGCCTTCGGCATGACCCCGGCCCTGCGCTTGAGGATGGGCGAGGCCGCCGTCGCCGCCGCCCGGGCAATCGGCTACGTCGGCGCCGGAACGGTCGAGTTTCTGCTCGACGAGCACGGGTCGTTCTATTTCATGGAGATGAATACCCGCCTGCAGGTGGAGCACCCGGTAACCGAGATGATCAGCGGCCTGGACCTGGTGGAGTGGCAGCTGCGGGTTGCCGCGGGGGAGGCGCTGCCGCTCGGCCAGGAACAGCTCGCCATCAGCGGCCACGCGATCGAGGCCCGCATCTACGCCGAGGACCCGGCGCGCGATTTTCTTCCTTCAACCGGCAGGCTGCACCACCTGCGGACGCCGCATGAAAGCGCCCATGTCCGCATCGACTCCGGCGTGCGCCAGGGAGATGAGGTCAGCATCCATTACGATCCGATGATTGCCAAGCTGATCGTCTGGGACAGCGACCGGAATGCCGCCATACGCCGCATGAGAGCCGCGCTGGCCGACTTTCAGGTCGTGGGGGTGACCACCAACACCGCTTTCCTCGGCGACGTCGTCGCTCACCCGGCCTTTTCCGGGGGAGAAATCGACACCGGTTTCATCGAGCGCCATCGGGATGCGCTGTTCCCCGAGGCCGTTCCGGCGTCGGACCGCACCCTGGCTCTGGCGGCGCTCGATCTGATGCTGAGCCGCTCCGCCGAAGCGGAACTCCGGGCCCGGAGGTCGCACGACCCCTATTCACCCTGGCACGGGACCGGCGGCTGGCGGCTCAACGGCGACAACTACCACCATCTGCATTTCATCGATGAAGAGCGGATCGTCACGGTCGTGGCCCATTACCGGCCGTCGGGATTCCTGCTCGACCTCCCCGGCGGCAGCATGATCGTCCGTGGCGAGAGGAACGGCGCGGACGAACTCTGCGCGGACCTGGGCGGAACGCGGATAAAGGCGGCCGTCATCCGCAATGGCGCCGTCCTCACGGTCCTGGACCGGGGAAAAAGCCACCAGCTGATGATCCACACCCCGCACACGGTCGGAGAGCAGGATGAAGCGGCCGCCGGACGCCTGACCGCCCCGATGCCGGGCAAAATTGTGGCGCTCATGGTCGCCAGCGGGGTCAGGGTCGAGCGGGGCACGCCGCTCCTGATCATGGAGGCGATGAAGATGGAGCATACCATCAACGCGCCGTGCACCGGGAGCGTGGCCGAATTTCATTATCCGGTCGGGGCGGTGGTCAACGAGGGCGCCGAACTGCTCGATTTCATCGCCGAGGCCCGGCAGCCGCAGCCATGAGAGTCCCGAAACATGTGAAAATGGTGGAGGTCGGCCCCCGTGACGGGCTGCAAAACGAAGCGGCGATCGTTCCGGCCGACGTGAAGATCGAGCTGGTCAACCGGCTCTCGGCAACCGGCCTCACTGCCATCGAAGTCACCAGTTTCGTGTCGCCGAAATGGGTGCCGCAGATGGCGGACAACGCCCTGGTGATGCTCGGCATCACCCGCCGTCCCGGCGTCAGCTATCCGGTACTGGTGCCGGGGATGCAGGGGTTCGAGGCGGCCGTCGCGGCCGGGGCCGAGGAGATCGCCGTTTTTGCCGCCGCCTCCGAGGCGTTTTCCCGGCACAACATCAACTGCTCAATTGCCGAAAGCCTGGAGCGGTTCGCCCCGGTAATGGTCGCCGCCAGCCTGCGCAACATCAAGGTGCGCGGCTACGTTTCCTGCGTGCTGGGGTGCCCGTATCAAGGCGATGTCCCGCTGGAGGCCGTGGCACAGGTCGCCCGGCGGCTGCTGGAGTTGGGGTGCTACGAGATATCGCTCGGCGATACGATCGGTTTCGGCACTCCGCTCAATGTCCAGGCGCTGATCAAAACGGTTGCGGCGGTAGTGCCGCGCCGGCGCTTGGCGGTCCATTTCCATGATACCTGCGGCCAGGCGCTCGCCAACATCCTGGCAGCGCTCGAACTGGGGATCTCCGTCGTGGACAGTTCGGTCGCCGGTCTGGGGGGATGCCCCTATGCGAAAGGGGCCGCCGGAAACGTCGCCAGCGAGGATCTGCTCTACATGCTGAACGGCATGGGGATTGAAACCGGTGTCGATCTTTCCGCGCTGGTCGATGCCGGCCTGTATATATCAAAATACCTGGGACGTAAGTCCGGCTCCAGGGTCGTGCAGGCGCTCGGGTCGAAGATCGAACAGGAAGCAAAAACGGAAAAATGAACATGGATATACAGGATGAACAGGATGAAATGCCGTGAATTTCACCAGAAAGAATTGTGTTTCTAATCGTGTATATCCTGTCCATCCATGTTCAAAATTGCTCCAAATTCATAAAGGGTCATCGCTATGAAACTGCTGAGAACCAAGATATGGTGCTGGTGGGACATCGTGCTTCTCAAGTGGTGCTGTCTCTTCCTGGGGATGGTTGTGGGCGCTTACTTCAATGCTGTTGTCATGCGGTACGTCTGGGTAATTCTGGCTGCTGCGCTCCTGCTGGCGATCAGGCCGGCTGTTGTTTACTTCAAGGAGTAACCGGTTACCGCAATCAGGCCGCCTTTCGCATTACATCAGTTTCATCCCGCAGAAATATCTCCGCTGGAATTCCGAGCCTTTTGTGCAGGGCCTTTGCCATGGAAAACGAGACGGCGCGATTGCCGCTCAGCATGTCCGAAACCCTCCCCTTGCTCCCGATAATCGGCACCAGATCTTGCTGTTTCAGCCCTTCCTGTCCCATGCGGAAACGTACCGCTTCGATTACCGTCGGGAATTCCAGTGGGTAATGAATGTCTTCATACGCCTTGACAAGAAGCGCCAGAAGTTCCAGCCGATCTGCTTCGGGTGTGCCGACCGGCGGATCGTTGCCGATCAGTTTGCCGATCTCTTCCAAGGCTGCTTCGTACTCGTTTTCTGTTTTAATAATTCTGATGTAATCCATTTTGTGCTCCTCAAAAAGTCTGCTTGTCGTATTCCGAGTGCGTCCCAATCCAGCGAATCATAACAATTTTCGTGTTGTATGCCACCTGAACTGCCAGCCTGTAACTGTTGCCCTTAACATTGAAAATGACGATATTGTTGGACAGAAAACTTGCCGAAGGATAACGCTCCTTGATATCAGCGGGACCGGCCCATGAAGCGTGGATTGTCTCGCGATACCAAGCCAGAAGCGGACCTTTTGCATCGGCATGCTTCCTGGAAAACTGATCAATGGTTTTGCGTGAAATTACATTCATACCCATAGAGGCAATACTAGGGTATTGACTGGACTCTGTCAAATCAAAAGTTCGCACCATGGGAACCGATTCTTTTCAGCTTTTATCCGTGTTAATCCCATTCATCCGTGGTTCCAAAAAAGATTTCAGTCCATGAAGTTGTCCCCGCCTCAGACGGATTCTCAACCCTCCCATTTTTGCTCATTAAGACACTTTCTTCAAAATTTTACATTTATATAAAACGCTTGAATAACAGCATGTTATGCGATGTGTTCAGAAACTATATGCTTTGTAACATACTGGAATCATTTGTAAAATCAGCAAGTGTAAAGAAACTGTACACCTTTAATGTTCCGTAACTTGCTGATTATGCGCTTGATTGTTGCGCGTGGATGCGTTACGGAGATTATGAAATATTTATCAGGTAGCTTACCGAAATGCAGTCTATTTCAACTATCAGTTTCCATTTGCCTTGGGAGTGAGCCGTGCTAAACAAAAGACGTAATGCAAGATTTGACTGTAACAAGAAAGCTCGGCTGGATTGGAATGGTGCGTCATACCTCGGTAATGTCATAAATCTGTCCATTGCAGGCAATGGTGTGCATCTTTGTGTACATATTGATGGTTTGCTCCCAGACGTTAACTTGGATGATGAATGCCTACTGTGCCTGATTGACGAGCAAAACCCATACCCTTATAACTATGATTCCAAGATAATCAGGGTCGGTACTTCTGAAATTGTTTTAAGCATACTCGATATGCACATGTCTTTATGAAGACCGATCCGGTCATTAACTCCGTAGGACGGGGTCGGACCAAGTTAACCACATGAAATAACAAAGCTAATTAACCAACTTGGCCCTGTTTATGGCCTTAGAATCACGTTTTTACCGGTAAAAAGAGGCTTCTAAGAATGGCGAGAGCAAACCGACATCATATTCCAGGGCAGGTGTGGCACATTACCCACCGTTGCCACAAAAAGGAATTTCTCCTTAAATTCGCCAAGGACAGGCGGCGCTGGCATTCTTGGCTCTTTGAAGCCAAGAAGCGCTTTGGCTTGAAAATACTCAACTATGTGGTCACATCCAATCATATCCATCTGCTGGTGGTCGATAGCGGGCCGGATATTATCCCAAAGAGCCTCCAACTGATAGCCGGGAGAACCGCTCAAGAATTTAATCAACGCAAGGAACGAAAAGGAGCCTTCTGGGAAGACCGCTATCACGCTACTGCTGTTGAGCAAAATGAACACCTGATTCGCTGCCTTGTTTATATCGATCTCAACATGGTCCGTGCCGGCGTGGTAAGCCACCCTTCAGAATGGGAAATGAGCGGCTTCAACGAAATCCTGAATCCGCCCGAACGGTATGGCGTGATTGACATGTCAGGTTTACGGAACCTTTGCGGACTCCCAGACCCCGAGCAATTTTCAGAGCAGCATAGGAAGTGGATTCAAGAGGTTATCACCAATGGCAAAGATCAGCGTGAAAGTTGCTGGACGGAGAGCATTGCCGTTGGCAGTATCGGTTTTGTTGAAGAGACAAAGTCCAGGCTTGGAATTATGGGAATGGGGAGAAGAATCGAAGAGCAAGAAGCTGGCCGCTGTGTGTTGAGAGAGGAATTTGAACCTTATAGTACCGTTTTTGACCCCGAAAATGGGCGTTTAAGCCTGAATAACAGCTGTTTTTGGGATGTTTTGCCTGCGGATTCAATGGGTTAATTCGGTCCGACCCCGAGCAACATAAGGGTGCAGACCTTAGGTCTGACCCCTAAAGATTTTACCCAAAGAAACCGGCAGGTCAAGACCGACCCCGTTAACCAAGGATTAGATCATGGATTCGATAATCAAAATTTTTACAGAGCTACCTGATACATCAAAAGCAGCGATCATCGCCTCGATCATTACCGTTCTTGGCGTAGTTATTGCCGCAACTGCCGCATTTATAGGTGTTTACGTTACTCATCGCGGGCATGAGAAACGATTTAGCAGGCAGCTTGAGCATGATAAAGAGGTTAAACGCATTGAGCGTGAGATGGCTCTGCGTAAGGAGATTTTTTTAGGCGCAGCTGAAGCAATCGTCGCTGGCCTTGGTGCCGTTACTCGATATGCTGATCTGAAAGTACCACATGATGAGCTTGCAAAGGAATTTGTTGAGAAAAGGAGTGCAATTGCCAAGGTGCACATTATCGCTCGGGAGGAGACGATTTATGCCGTATCAGCGTTTATGGACGAACTTAGTGCGACACTTATTCGTTTATCTCTCCTACGCCAACCACTAACGCAGATGCAAGGTAGGCTTAAAACCTTGGACGACCAAATTCAAGTATCTGGAAAAGAAAAAGACCGTCTTATAGAATTGATGAAACAATTGAATTTCGAAGGCAACACGGAACAGCACCGATGGAACTTTGTTAATAATACTTTTGAATTTGAGGATAAACGAATAAAAGAAGCGATTCAGGAGCAACAGTCATTGTCATCAAACCTCAGATCAGCTCATTTGGTTTTTCTTGAAACCTGTTATGAATCTTCCGCTAAAATAAGTAAGTTACTAATACCTGCTGTAAGAGAGGTAAGATCAGAGTTAGAATTACCTTTCGACGAATCAAGGTACATTCTAATGATCGAGAATAGCAGCAATCAGCAAACTACATTGATCAAAGAATTCATTGCGAAGCTGCAAGGTTGAATGGCTAACATTCGGCGGCAGACGGTCGGCAAAAAGACCGCCGCCGCTGCGCAGCATCACCGTTGGTCAGAAAAAAGATGCCTCATTTATGGAACTAAAGGAGCGAAAAGTGGAGGTCAGTGCTTGGCATAATGGCGCCGGAACCTATGGTGTACGCATTGGTAAGCCAAACCGTGAGCAATTATTTAACAAATCATGGGAGTCAATTGAGGTAGACGTTGATGGGTGCCTATGTCAGTTTCAGTTGACATCCCGCTTCTGGGAAAACTGCCCAGAATTCAGAGATAGCGGTTCCACGATAATTCGAGACTGGCTTAATACATATCATTCGACAAATTGGCCAAGGGGAAATCCGCCACGATTCAAGCTGATTCCCTTGGGTGGTCAGCGATTCCGCCTCATGCCTTAGAGGAAGAAGGGTGCTCCTCGAGGAAATTTAACGTGAGATACTTCGAATAGTATAGCATCTGATTGGAGGAAAGCGTAATTGGAAACAATTAATATTATAGGTAAAATCACTATTCCGGAACGCTTATGTATTGATGTAGAAGTCAAACTACCTGTAACTGAGACTTGTGTCGGAGTTGGCTATAGTACTAAATACACGTTATCAAATATTACGTCAGATAGCACAGTTATAGATTTTGATATAGCTTTAAATTACGATCTGCCTGAAGTAGTTACTAATGAAGAATGTAAAAGATGCATTATAAATAGTGAAGAAACAGGGATTCACGTTGTGCACCTACTTGGTTGTACTGGAGCATTTTTTAACCCAGGCCTTGAAATATATAAATACGTAAATGCAGTTGTCTGTAAGCTTGCATGTGCAACCGACTATATCAGATTATACAACGCATTTTCAGATACACTTATGTCAAAACAGATAGATTCAGTTGACATAATATGCAAATGTAACAGAAAAATCTTTGTACCTCTTGCTAGATCATTTCCAGGATTTTGCAGCGGAATGTCAAGAAGTCCGTCAGCTATTGGAAACAACGAACTTAAAAGGTGTTTTACAACTGAAATGCAACAATATGAAATATATTGTTTAAGATCAGATATGTTTTATTCAAATAATCAAACTGATTCAATAATAACACTTCTGTGCACAATGTTAGAGACTGAGGCATATTCTTGTTTCAGAAGAAAAAAAGGTGTATTTCCCACTAAAAATTATTCACCAAAAACATATCTTGGTGAAACTACATTACTAAATACAGCTATTCCATTCAGTGATATAGATCCAGAAGCATATGCACATTGTCATGAATTATGGGGAACCCGTCATGAAATGGTTCATAATGGCCAATTTAAAGTGCGAAAATATAATGGGGCACATGGCGTTAACAAAGAAGATCTCAGAGACTTTGGCGGTTTTGATCTCCGAAATTTTAGGGCCGCAGCCCTTTCGGCTGTTCGTTGGCTGCAGAGTTTGTAATTGCTTCACAGAGAGATGTATGGGGTCAGCCCTCGACATTGAAGAACCAATAAGGGTCAGGTCTACATTTTCCATTAAATTGAATAATGTAGACGCGACCCCTATGTTACAACGACCCTTATGTTACGAAACTGCCATATATATTTTGATACGAGCCTCCTCTTCAGATCGGTATTCTGCAACCCGTTCTTGAACAGCCTCTTCGAGTGCGTGCCGGAGTGCTGCGGACTCGAGGTCCTTACAGTAAGCGGGCGTTCCGGCCTGCTGACGCCAGGAGTTGTCCAGATTACCACCATCGACCGGGTCGAAACCAAGGTCGTCGATAAGTTGAAGCACTGCTGCCTTGCCATCCAATGAATCTCCAAAGACAGAGAGCGCAATTCTGCCGTGCGCTCCTTTCGGCGCCCCCTTCTCAAGAAGGCTCTTGGCGAACATGTTATTGAACGCCTTGATTACGGGACGTCCGATTTGGTGCGCGACCCACTGGCTGTCCGGCATACCTCGATCAATCGCCTCGATGTGGCCATCGCGAAGCTCCGGATGGTAATTGCCGGTATCGACCACGATGACGTCGGATGAAACGTTCGCAAACAGCCCTTTCGGAAGATCGACAATGGCTTTTGTTGGAATCGAAATGATAACGATTTCTCCGGCTTTTGCGGCTTCAATCACAGAAACTGCCTTTGCACCAATTTCATTCGCCAAATCGACCAGGCTTTCCGGTCCTCTTGAATTCGCAATCGAAACTTGATGTCCGAGTTTAGTGAGGTGGCGCGCAAGCGTCCCGCCAATGTTTCCAGAGCCTATGATTCCGATCCGCATATGAATTTCTCCTTTGAAAAACTGGCATTAGGCGTCAGAGCTGCACATCTGACAGAATAGCCCATAGACGGGACTTTGTAAAATGGGTGGCCTTGTTTTCCCTCTGATAGATTTCGATCAATTCCTTGTTAACGTTTGAGGGTCAGGTGAAACAGGAAGGATTGATCAGTAATGATATCGTGCCTGAAGAAAATCTATCCGGTCATCACGAACAAGATAGACGATGCGGTGTTCCTGGGTGAGGCGTCTTGACCAGGCGCCTGGTGTGAGATATTTGAGCGGTTCCGGCTTGCCGATGCCGGTGAATGGATCGCGCATGATTGCTTCAATCAAATCAACAGCCCGCAACGCGACTTTTCGGTCAACCTCCACCCAGTGACGCAAGTCTTCACGGAACTCCGGTTGAAAAACAGCATCCCGCTGCTTACTCTTCAAGGCCAACCTCGGAACGAAGCGATTTCACCGAAGATGCTGTTCCGCCTCCCTTCAGCGCACGTTCCAGTGCGGCAAGAAGCCTTTCGGCATTTTTGGGGGAACGCATCAGGTGGGAGCTTTCCACCAGGCTTTGCAGCTCGTCGGCGGCAATCATCGCTACATTGCTTCCCTTGCGGCGGCGTATCAGGACGATCTCCCGGTTTTCCGTCACCTCGTCACAGAGACTGGCAAAATTGGCCCTGGCATCGGTATAGGTCGTCTGCAGCATGTTTGTTCACCCCCTTTATATGTACAGGAATACTGTACATGATGACCTGTTGACCAGTCAACAAAACAATACGTAAGGATAGAGATCCGGGATCGGATCAAACAGAAAAAAACAGGGGCACTCTCCTTTATCAGAAGAGTGCCCCATTCAGATAACTTATAAAGTTTAGGCTGCTTTTCTGTGTGGCTCAAGCACCGACAATGCTGCGGGGTCATGATCGAGTAGAATCAGAGCAGTGCTTACCGCCCGACTGGGCAACAAGTCGCCGCTTTCGTATTTCTGGAAAGCCCGCGGACCGCCACCGATCAAGCAACCTGCTTGTTCCTGGGAAAGATGAAGTTTTTTGCGGATTCGGCGAATTTCTTCCGGCTCCAGCAATCCTTCACACCTGGCCTTTAGGAGATTCAACTTCCGATCAGATATTTTCATATCCTCACCGGTATGGATACTCTCCTCTGATTGGTCGCAGTACCAACCGGGCATAACGAAAGTAAGGCTCTCGCCTTTGTAGGTAAGAGTCATAGGGCGCACCCCACGATACATCGGCGCCCCCGTTTCCGGACAGATGGGATTAGTCATTGTCTTTCTCCTTGAACGACAGCAGCAAGAACTCGGTTATGGCGTCGGCCGTGAACTTTACATACAACATACCCGCCGGTGACGGGACATGATACACGTCCTGCCACAGTCTGGAATCTGCATAAGCTGTCATAGATTTATAGAAATGGCCTCGCTGCATTGTCTGGATTGTGCCCACAATCTCGGCACGCCCATATCCAAGCGACGCTGTACTCCGAAGTGCTGATCCAGTGACGGCAAGCCTTTCAACGGCAGCAAAAGTTGCTTTGAATGCGTCAAGATCGTATGTGGGTTTCCGTTTTTCGGCCATGAAGAGTTTATACACCATAATGGTGTATACTGCAAGGCAAATGTCCAACAGAAAAAAACAGGGGCACTCACCGTACTGGAGAGTGTCCCGATTTATTCATAAATATTTCCGAAATATTTATCAAGCAGTCTGGCCGGGCAATCCGCATAAATCCCGGTCAACCCTCCTTAACGTCCTGCTGAAACAACCTAATCCTCCCCTTCATCTCCAGCCCTCAAGTCCGTATGACGCGCCTTGTAATTGTACATGCTGCCAATCAACGGAGTGCTGGCAATTGCAAGTAAAACAACCCCAAGTATCAGAATAGTCGTTGCCATGGTGTCTTCCTCCTCCCTCCAGATCCGATTTATCCAGAACTTTCATGACCTCATTTGTAGTAATTATAACCCTTATCAAGACTAAAAGACTAGATAAGTTTTGTTGTAAATGCACAATCATTTACGGGCTCCGGTACACGAGCCGAAGAGATGATTGCAAGCCTCCCCGGCAGGGGAGCGGCGGTGCGTGATGGTGTATTTCTGGTGGTTAATCATGCTAGAATACCGGGTAAAGAGGGCGTCAAACGATGCCGTTTGCAGACCGGGAGGATGTATGCAGACCGCCGGAAAAAGCCAGCCGACAAAACTTGAAGAACTTCCGAATATCGGAAAAGCGATTGCGTCCGATCTCCGCGCTATCGGGATCCTTCTCCCGCGGCAGCTTGCCGTCCGGGACCCGCTGGCGATTTATATCGAACTGGGCGGCGTGATGGGGCGGCGTCATGATCCCTGCGTGCTCTACACCCTGATGGCGGTACGGCACTTTCTGGATAGCGGCGAGGTTCTTCCCTGGTGGACGTTCACCGGGGAGGGGAAGAAACTGCTCGCCTCGATTTCGGGAGCCGGAACCCGCTCCGCATAACCGCTGCCAATCTGTTGCCCCGCCTGTCCCCCGCCCCGGTCAAGGCTGAATCTTATGGATGTAATCTACGAATTCTGTTAATAATAGACGGTTGTATATGCAGTCAGGAGCTATTTTGATGACCAACGAAACCGTTCGACTCACCCATACCGTCAAGGGGGCGGGGTGCGCCGCCAAACTTGCCCCCGGCGACCTGGACCGCGCTCTCTGCGGCCTCGACCTGCCGGTGGACCCGAATCTGCTCGTCGGCCTCGGCCAGGCTGATGACGCCGGGGTCTACCGGGTCTCTGACGACCTCGCCCTGGTGCAGACGCTCGATTTCTTTCCGCCGATGGTCGATGACCCGTTCAGCTTCGGCCAGATCGCCGCCGCCAACGCCCTGAGCGACATCTACGCGATGGGTGGGGTCCCGAAGACCGCGATGAACATCGTCGCCTTTCCCGCCAAAACCATGGATATTTCGATTCTGCGCGCGGTTATCGAGGGGGGGCTGGACAAGATGCGGGAGGCCGGGGTCGTGCTGGTCGGCGGGCATACTGTAGAGGACAGCGAGCTGAAGTACGGCCTGTCGGTGACCGGCTACATTCACCCCGGCCGCATCCTGACCAAAAAGAACCTGCGAGCCGGCGACCGGCTGATCCTCACCAAACCGCTCGGGACCGGAATCATCTCCACCGCGATCAAGGCCGGGCTTGCCGATCAGCCGCTGATCGACCGGGTCACCCGGGCCATGTCGACCCTGAACCGCGACGCCGCGGAAACAATGGCGGCGTTTCCGGTGCATGCCTGCACGGACATCACCGGCTTCGGCTTCCTGGGACATCTGGCCGAGATGGTCGTGGATTCGGGGCAAGGGGTGCGCATCAAGGCGGCATCCGTCCCGGTGTACCCCGAGGCGCTGGAGTGGGCGGCCATGGGGCTGATCCCGGCCGGCGCCTATAACAACAGGAACTTTCGCGGGGCTTTTGTCGATTTCGGCGCCAACGTAGCCCAGCGGGTTCAGGACCTGCTCTTTGACCCGC
>WNGL01002179.1_pt1 | contig 32405 bp, 30 predicted proteins | sample 5400591 | NCBI WGS metagenome assembly WNGL01 (sample SAMN13153377, study PRJNA577476) | soil metagenome | isolation source: 80 cm soil or saprolite under Garry oak tree replicate 1 | place: USA:California | collected 2016-06-15
CGTGACGATTACGAATCCGAGCGGCCAGACCCAGACCGTGCCGCCTGCCGTCGCCATGGCGCCCGCGGCCCAGCCCGCTGCCGCGTCGCCGCAACAAGCGGCGCCCGCTCCTGCGGCACCGCAAGCGGCGCCGGCTGCCGCAGCGCCTGCCGCCGCGGCCGCGCTCGCGCCGTCGCTGCCGCCTTCGGTCGCGAAGAAGGCCGCCACGCTTGCGACCCAGGCCCCGCAGGGAAGCGCGCAGCCGGGCGCCGCCGGATCAGCGGCGACACAGCCCGCGCCTCAACCGGGCCAGCCGTTGCCGGGAATGAAAGGGCAGCCGCTGCCGTCGCCGACCGGCACGTCGACAACGCCGACAACGCCTTCGGCCGCGATCGCACCGGGGACGTCGACCCCGGCGGCGGGGAGCGCCAAGCCCGCAACGGCGCCATCGCAAGCGCCCGCAGCAAAACCGGCGACACCATCATCGCCGTCAGCCGCGATAACGCCGGCGACTCCGTCGCCCGCGCCCGCGGGCGGTGCCAAGCCCGCAACGCCCCCTTACCGCAAAACGTCGCCATCGCAAACGCCGGCTGCTAAGCTGCCGCCATCGACGCCCTCGGCCGCGGTCACGCCGGCGGCGCCACCACCGGCGCCGCGAGCGAGCGCCAAGCCCGCAACGCTGCCGCCGCAAACGCCGGCTGCCAAGCCCTCTGCACCGACAACGCCTTCAGCGGCGATCACGCCGAGCACGCAATCGCCTGCAAGCAAGCCCGCAACGCCGCCGCCGCAAGTGCCTGCTGCAAAACCGTCGACACCATCATCGCTGCCGGCGCCGACCAAACCGATTATCGCGTCGCCCTCGCCGCCTCCGGCAGGCGCTGCCAAGCCCGTAACGCCGCCGCCGCAAATACCCGCTGCGCACCCGGCGACACCGCCGCCCGCAAAGCCCATTGCGCCGGCCGCGGCCGCTGCGAGCCCGGCACCAGCTGCGGCGCCCAAGGTTGCTCCGCCGCAACCAAAGGGCTGCCCGCCAGGGAAAGCCATGGCGGTCGTGAACGGTCAGCCCACCTGTAAGTAAATCAAGTCGTCGGCAGCACTTCTTTCGGAACGGTGGTTGCCGCGAGGCACGCCACTCTGAGGCGGGGCGCGAGCCTTGCGGAAATCTGCGACGAATCCACCTGCGCCTAAGCGCGATCGATGGCCTTGCTTGCGAGCGCGTCTGCGCTCGCGTCGCCAACCAACGCCGATGATTGTCGCTCGCAACGCTCGCGCCAAGTTCTTGTTGGATCGCGGACGTACGCGGTTGATCAGGACCACATCGTGTCCACGCGCGCTCGCGCCGTCGCCGGAAGCGTCGATTGCCCGCGCCGCTTGCGAGCGCCGTTGACCTCTTGCCGGCAAGGAAGGAAGAGTGCAGTTTAACTTTCGAGCACCGTCTTGGCAGCGTTGGTCGATTCGACATTCTCGCCAGGCGCTTTGGAGCGACCGGAATGACGATCAATGTGACACGTCGCGCGGCACTCATTGGGCTTTCGACTTGCGTTGCGGTGCCGGCGCGCGCGCAGACGACAAGCAGGTCCAAAGACGCCGTGGATACTCTGACGCTCCAGCAGCCGGCAGTCTTTGACATCACCGCGAATACGGGAAGCCTGAAGGAAACCGTGCAGAAGGGACAGCAACTGGTCTGGCGCCGGAAAGAGGGTCCGAGCGATGGCGGCTTTCAAGTTAGCAATATTTCCATCGCGTTCCTGCGCAGTGAAAGCGGGGGGCAGGTGAAAATGACCTTCTCCGGCAACGTTTCGTCGCTCGGCTATCTCACGTCCGAAGAGGCAAAGTTGAACGTCATCGTTCGTGCCAAAGGCGGCGCATCGCTTCACTCCTGGAGCTTCGGCATTTCCGTCAAGTGCGCCGACAAGGACCAGCCACTCACCCCACTGACACATGACGTCCCAACCGACGTCTCCGCCAATGTCTTTACCAATGTCAGCGCCGTCGAAGTTGCGGAGCCGGCCGAGCCGAACTTTCCCGGGGTGAAAATTCAGAAGTGTAATTGACAATACGCCGTTGCGCTAAGCCGCGGCATGTCAGCTTCCAGCAATCGCCGGCATGCGCCTTTGCCGCTGCGCGGCTTGCGCCGCCGTGAGCGGATCACATCTTGGCCGGATGCGCGCGGATGATCGCCTCATTGACGGCCGTGCCCCAACCGGGGCCGCTGGGGAGGAGAAGCTCGCCGTTCTCGATCACGTAAGGCTTGGTCAGGAGCTTGGCTTTCCACGGCACCTCGTCGGCGTCGAACTCCATGATGCGGAAGTTGGGGATCGCCGCGCAGAAATGCGCGCTCATGATATTGGCGAGCGGGCCGTTGAAATTGTGCGAGGCGACGTTGACCTCGTAGGCGTCGGCCATGGCGGCCATCCTCGTCGCCTCTAGGAGCCCGTTCCATTGCGCGTCGATGATGGCCACGTCGACCGAGTAATTTTCGAGGTAAGGCTTGAGATTGCGACGGCCGAGGATCGTCTCCAGCGAGCCGATCGGCGTGGTCGTCGACTGCCGGATCAGGCTCAGCGCCTTGGGTTCGAACATGTCCATTTCGAGCCACATCAGATCGAACGGCTCGACCGCCTTGGCGATGCGCCGCAGCCCCTCGGGCTTGTAGTTGAAGTTGAGATCGAGCAGGAGCCGCACGCCTTCTCCTGCGCCTTCGCGCAAGGCGGTGAGCTGGGCGATGAGCGCATCGAGGACGTCGTTGTCGAGGTTGAGCTCGGGATGGCCGATGCCGACGCCGACCATGCCCGGCGCGAACTGCTGGCCGCCCTTGCCGTCGAACAGCAGCACGTTGGTTTTCAGCGCCTTGAAGCCGCGCTCGCGCGCCTCGCGCGCGGCTGCTTTGAGATCGTCGAGCGTGCGCACGGCCGGGCGATCGATCACCTTGCCGTCGAAGAGATCGGCGCAGCGGGCGCGCAGGACTCCGCAACGCGACCAATAGACCGGCATGCGCTCGCGCACCGCGCCGCCGAGAAGCTCGTAGACGGGAACACCGAGCGCCTTGCCGCGGATGTCGAGGCAGGCGTTCTCGATGGCGGCGATGGCGTGGGACGTGAGTCCGCCCGCGGTCGACCGCGAGCGGGCGTAGAGCGCGGCGTCAATGCGGGCGATCGCGCACGGGTCCTCCCCGATGAGCGTGGCGCCGAGGCCCTGGATCAGGGAGGTCATGCCCTTGCGGCGGCTCTCGTTGAACTCGGACCATCCCGTGATGCCTTCGTCGGTGGTGATCTTCAGGAACGAATAGGTGTCCCACCCGCCGTCGGCGTGGAAGTCCTCGAGCTTGACGATCTTCATTCGGTGCCTCGTGTTTGGTGTTTTTGGCACGTTTGCTGCGCTGACAAGGCGCACAAAATTGTGCCATGGTTTGCAGACGACACCAACCGCAGCGCGGAGCTCGGTCGGCATGCGATATCCCCGACGCGGTCTGCGTGAAATCCTGCCGGCGCTTGTGCTGCTTGCGCTCGCTCCCTGCGCGCTCGCCCAGCCGAGCGGCGTGGCCGAGATCGCGGCTTACCAGGGCGCCGACCGCGAGCAGCGGCTGATCGAAGGCGCCAAACGGGAGAAGGAGCTCACCTTCTACTCGTCCATACCGCCTGACGACATTGCCGCTTTGGTCTCGGCCTTCGACCGCAAATATGGCGTCAAGGTCAAAGTCTGGCGCGCGGATTCGGAAGGGTTCCTGCAACGCATCGTGGGCGAGGCCAGGGCGCGGCGTTTCGAGGTCGATGTCATGGCCGGCTCGAGCTCGGCGCTCGAGCCGCTCTACCGCGAGAACCTGCTGCAAGAGGTGAAATCGCCCAAGCTCGCCGGCATCATCCCCCAGGCCATTGCTCCCCACCGGCAATGGGTGGCGGTCTATCTCAGCACCATCGTGCAGGCCTACAACACCGATCTCGTCCGCAAGGACAGCCTGCCCAAGACTTACTACGATCTGCTGCGGCCGCAGTGGAAGGACAAGCTCGGCATCGAAGCGGAAGATTTCGATTGGTTCGCACAGGTGGTCATGGATTTCGGCGAGGCGCAAGGGCTACGCCTGTTCCGGGACATCGTCGCCTCGAACGGCATGTCCGTGCGCAAGGGTCACAGCCTCCTCACCAACCTGGTCGCGGCGGGCGAGGTGCCGTTGGCGCTCACGGTCTATGGCTTTTTAGCCGAGCAGGCCAAGAGCAGGGGCGCGCCGCTCGACTGGTTCGTCATTCCGCCGGCGATCGCCCGGCCCACGGCCGAAGGGCTGGCGCGGAACGCGCCCCACCCGAATGCGGCAGTGCTGTTCTTCGATTTCCTGATTGGGGAGGAGGGCCAGCACATCCTGGCCAAGCGCCAATTCGTCACCGTGAGCCGCAGCATCGAGACGCCCTTCAACCAGGGCCCGCTCCAGCTCATCGATTCGGCCATGATCCTCGACCACGCCCGAAAGTGGCAGGACCTCTACCAGAAGACGATTGTCGCCCCGTCACGCTGACGGGGATGGCAATCGGATGCCAGTGGTCAGAAGAGTCTCTTGCGCGTCGTGATCATCGATCCCTGATTGCCGCCTACTCGACCGCCGCCTTCTGCTGGTCCGGCCGCAGGATCAGCTTCTGCACTCGCCAGGTCAAAATCTCGGCGACATAGAGTTCGTTCTCGGATGGGCACGCGATCTCGTGAATCCACCCGAATTGCTTGAGCTGCTTGCCCGACTTGCCGAGATAGCCGAGCACCTTTCCATCCAGGCTGAGCTTGTAGATGCGGCCGGGATAGGAGTCGGAGCTGTAGAGCACCTGGTTCGGCCCGGGGGTGATGCAGAGCGCCCACGGCGCGCCCGGGGTGAAACTGCCGCCCGTTTGCAGATAGTTGGTGAGATCTGGCTTGTTGCCGATCGCCGGCTTGGCGTTCTCATCGAACGGCACGTCGATCTTGATCTCGCGCTTGAACGTGCCGTCGCCGTCGAACACCTGGATGCGGCGGTTGTTGCGGTCCCCGACATAGATGTTGCCCTGCGCATCGGCGGCGATGCTGTGCACGAGGTTGAATTCGCCCGGGCCTTTGCCGCGCTGCCCCCACGACTTCACCCAGTCGCCGTTCTTGTCGTATTTGGCCACGCGCGAATTCACATAGCCGTCGCTGATGTAGATGTTGCCCTGCGGATCCCAGGTCACGTCGGTCGGCTGGCGGAAGCGGCCGTCGACAGCAGGCAGCGGCGGGTTGGCGTTGCGCTCGTGCGGGTGGGCGTCGAGATCGGAGGCTTCCGATTTGCGTCCGAACACCATCTCGACCCGGCCCTCCGGGTTGAACTTGATCACCATGTCCGAGCCCTTGTCGGTCGCCCAGATGTTGTCGTCCTTGTCGACGCGCACGGTATGCGCAAACGACCAGGCGTAGAGGTTCTTGCCGATCTCGCGCAGGAACACGCCGTTGCGGTCGAATTCCAGAATCTGCGAGGCTGTATTGCCGTAGGCCGGGCCGCGGCTGGAGCCGCCGCGTGAATAGACGTAGATGTGCCCCTTTGAGTTGACGGCGACGCCGGCAACCTCGCCCAGATGCATATCCGGCGGAAGCTTCAACAGGTTCGCGACCGAATCGTAGGGAATTTCGGGCGGTGATTGTTGGGCGAATGCCGACGGGCTCAGCAGTACGAGTAGCCCGACAAGCCAGCGTTTCATGGCGACCTCCCTAGACCGTGTCCTGGCGACGTTTTTGTGCGCGCGCTCGACCGCGTCCGGGCGCGCGGCAACGCCGAGTATACAAACCGGCGCTCTTGCAACACAATCCGCCCGCGCGCGCTAGACCAAAGCAGGAGATTAAAGACATGCGTTACATCGATGCGTTCAATCATTTCTTTCCCAAGCGCATTTACGAATTGATGCTGCAATCGCCGGCCGGACAGAAGGATCTCGGCAAACGCATGCGGGGAATTCCGGCGCTCTACGACGTCGAGGAGCGACTGCGCGTTGTCGATTCCTTTCCCGATTACACTCAGGTCATCTGCCTCGGCATGCCGGCGATCGACCGGCTCACCGGACCCGATCATTCGCCCGAATGGGCGCGGCTCGGCAATGACGGGCTTGCCGAGCTGGTCGCCAAATACCCCGACCGCTTCGTCGGCTACGCCGCCTCGTTGCCCATGAACGCACCTGAGGCCGCGGCCAAGGAGGCTGAGCGCGTGTTGTCGAACGGCGCCAACGCGATCCAGCTGCACACCAACGTCGACGGCGCCCCGATCGACCAGGACCAGTTTCTCCCGATCTACGAGATCATCGAGAAGTCGGGCAAGCCGATCCTGCTGCATCCGATCCGCACGCGCGAAATGGCGGACTACCGCAGCGAGACGACGTCGAAATACGAAATCTGCAGCGTGATCGGCTGGCCGTTCGAGACCGGCGCCGCGCTGGCGCGGCTCGTCTTTTCCGGCATCATGGACCGCTTCCCCAACCTCAAAGTCATCTCGCACCATCTCGGCGGCGTCATTCCGTATTTCGAAGGGCGCGTTGCGCACAGCTGGGATCAGTTGGGTGCCCGTACCTCGGACGAGGATTATTCGCTCATATTGAAGGGGCTGAAGAAGCGACCGTTCGACTATTTCAAGGCCTTCTACGGCGACACTGCGCTCGCCGGTGCGCGCGCGCCGACGATTTGCGGGCTGTCGTTCTTCGGGGCGGATCACGTGCTGTTCGCGTCCGATTGTCCGTTCGACAAGGAAAAGGGCAGGGGCTACATCCGCGCCACCATCGCGGTCATGGAGTCGCTCGATCTGCCCAAGGACGACATGGAAAAGATCTGCCACCGCAACGCAGAAACTATGTTTGCGCTGCGAAAGAACTGAACGAAGACGTGGAGCCGCGACGGACGGTCGAACCGACGGCAAGACGACGCATCGATTTCTGGCGCCTGCTGCGGCTAAGCGCCCGAAACATCGTCCGCGTATGCGGAACCATTGAATGCGCCGCCGCGCGCAATTACCTTTGCGCCGGCATACCGGGAGGAAGGATGTTCGCGCGTTGGCGAGCGGCGATGGCGGTCACCGCGGCCTTGGCGGTGAGCCCCGCGCACGCCGATGCGGTCGCCGATTTCTACAGGGGTAAGCAGGTCAATCTGATCGTCGGCTATGGACCGGGCGGCGGCTACGACACCTATGCGCGGCTCTTGGCGCGCCATCTCGGCAGGTTCATTCCCGGCAATCCAAGCGGGATCGTGCAGAACATGCCGGGCGCCGGCAGCCTGCGCGCGGTCAATTATCTCTACAACCTCGCGCCCAAGGACGGCACCACCATCGGCACGTTCGCGCGCAACATGCCGCTCATCGGACTCCTCGGCGGCAATTCGAACGTCCAATTCAAGCCGCGCAAGTTCACGTGGCTCGGTTCCACATCGAGTTTCGTTCACGACGCCTACATTCTGATCGTGCGCAAGGACGCGCCGGTGAAATCGATCGACGAGGCGCGCCGCCCCGACCTGCCGCCACTCGTGCTCGGCGCCACCGCCGAAGGCGCCACGGGCAACGACGTGCCGGTCATCCTGCGGGACACCATCGGCCTGCACGTCAAGCAGGTCGTGGGCTATCCGGACAGCGCCTCCATTTTTCTCGCGATCGAGCGCGGCGAGGTCCATGGGCGGACCGTCGATCTGTCGACGCTGAAATCGGTGAAGCCTGAGTGGCTCAAGCCCGACGGCGGTTTTCGCGTCTTGGTTCAGTTCGCGCGCGCGACCCGGCATCCCGATTTTCCGGACGTGCCCACCGCGCGCGAGCTCGCAAAGAACGAGGCGGCCCGCGCGCTGATTGAGCTGGCGGAGCTGCCCTATGCGCTGTCACGGCCCTTCGCCGCGCCGCCAGACCTGCCGCCGGATCGCGCCAAGGCGCTGCAGCGCGCGTTTCTCGCGGTGCATGACGATCCGCAATACCTGGAAGATGCCGCCAAGCTCAGGGTCGACGTGAGCCCGATCGGAGGCGATGGGGTTCTCCGCGCGATCGACGGGATCGGCAATGCGGCGCCGGAGCTGTTGGAATACGTCCGCAAGCTTCTGGCCGAGACCCGGGGCGGCGGGTAGCGCGGACTCGCGGTTCGGGGTAATGCCCGCCGCGACTGCGGCGCGATCTCGGCACCCGCGACGTTCGCTCGTCTTTCCAGTTCGTGTACACTATCAAACTGGGCTCGACAAAAATCGCACTCGAGCGGGTGCGCCGCCCATTGAACGCGCATTCGAGCGTCCCGAGGAAACCCATGCACGACACTCCCGATCAAGTGCACTGGCACGAACCGAAAGCCGGCGAGAACGCCGGATACGGCAAGTTCAAGCGCGCGCCGATGCCCTACGACCGCTTCATGGAGGCCGAGGGCGTGCCGGTCTATCGCGGCATCGGGGTTCGCCGCGTGCAGGACCTGCCGCTTGTGCCTTGGAAGCGGCTCGGCGGTCGCGGCTCGTATATCCAGCTCTTCGGCACCGAGGGGCTGTGGGGCCTTTACCTCGTCGAAATCCCATCCGCCGGCGCGCTCAACGTGGAGCGGCACCTCCATGAAAAGGTCGTGCTGGTGGTCGAAGGCCGCGGCACCACCGAGGTCTGGCAGGAAGGGCAGGGCAAGCGGCACGCGTTCGAATGGCAGAAGGGCTCGCTGTTCTCGATTCCGCTCAACGCCTACCACCGGCTCGTGAATGCGGCGAGCGCGCCCGCGCTGCTCTTGTGCGGGACCTCGGCGCCGAACGTCATGAACGTCATCGACAACACCGATTTCGTGTTCAACTGTCCCTATACGTTCAGCGAGCGCTTCGCCGGGGCGGAGGACTATTTCAAGCCCCGGGATGATATCGAGCCGGATCCGATCCGCGGGCTGGCGATGCGGCGAACCAACCTCATTCCCGACATCGTCAACACCAACCTGCCGCTCGACAACCGCCGCTCGCCCGGCTACCGCCGAGTCGAGCCGTTCATGGCCGGCAACCGCTTCTATTTGTGGATCGGCCAGCACGAGACCGGCCGCTATTCCAAGGCGCACAAGCACGCCTCCGCCGCCGTGCTGGTCTGCATCAAAGGCAAGGGCTACACCTATACTTGGCCGGAAGCGCTCGGCACCACGCCGTGGCGGGACGGCAAGGCCGACAAGGTGCTGCGCCAGGACTACGAGCCGGTCGGTCTGGTCTCGGCGGCGCCGATGAGCGGCGACTGGTTCCACCAGCATTTCGGCATCGGCAAGGAAGGCCTGCGTATCACCGCTTGGCATGGGCCCAACAACCAGCGCTCGCGCAAGCCCGGTCGTCCCGGCGAGCAGCTCATGGACTACGGCGCCATCGATCTCGGCAAAGGCGGCAGCGCCATCCCGTATCACCAGGAGGATCCCGCCGTTCGCAAGGAATTCGAGGCGGCGCTCGCGCACGAAGGCGTGGCGAGCCGGATGAATCCGGAATTCTACCAGCGGCCTCCGGCCGAGGGTGAAGTGGTGATGGGGGACGTCATGTAGGCGCGCGATCCGAAACGAGACGCAGCAGGAGGCAGCATGAAGCGCAGCATCGACCGAATTCTCACCACCCACGTCGGAAGCCTGCCGCGGCCCGCCGATCTGCTCGCCGTGGTGCGGGCCAAGGAAGAGGGCAAGCCCGTCGACGCGAAGGCCCACGCCGCGCGGCTGCGCGACGCGGTGGCCGAGGTCGTGCGCAAGCAGATCGACCTCGGCATCGATATCATCGACGACGGCGAATTCGGCAAGCCGAGCTTCGTCTCATACGTCAACGAACGTCTTGGCGGCTTCGAGTTCGACAGCGAGGCGCCGCGGCAAAGCCCGTGGGCGGGCTCGCGCGAAGCCAAATCCTTCCCGGAGTTCTACGGCGACGGCCACGTGGCCGCGCGCCAGACTCACATGGTCTGCACCGCGCCCGTCACCTATCGCGGCATGGCGCAACTCAAGACCGACATCGACAACCTCAAGGCGGCGCTCGACGGCGCCAAGCCTCAGGAAGCTTTCATGCCGGCTATCTCGCCGACGAGCGCGGCGGATTGGCAGCGCAACGGCTACTACAAGACCGAAGAGGACTATCTATTCGCCATCGCCGACGCGCTGCGCGAGGAATACGAGGCGATCGTGAAGGCGGGTCTTTTACTGCAGGTCGACGATCCGCATCTCGTCACCTACTGGATCAAGGAGCCCGAGCTCACCCTCGAGCAGTTCCGGAAATGGGCGCAGCTCCGCGTCGAGGCGCTCAACCATGCGCTGCGCAACATTCCGCCGGAGAAGGTCCGGCATCACACCTGCTACGGCATCAATATGGGACCCCGCGTGCACGATCTGGAGCTCAAGCACATCGTGGACCTCATTCTGAAGATTCGTGCCGGCGCCTATTCCTTCGAGGCCGCGAACCCGCGTCACGAGCACGAATGGAAGGTGTGGGAGGGCGCCAAGCTGCCGGCGGGCAAGTCGCTCATCCCCGGCGTGATCAGCCACTCGACGGTTTTGGTCGAACATCCGGAGCTGGTGGCCGAGCGCATCGTTCGCTACGCCAAGGTGGTGGGGCGCGAAAACGTCATCGCCGGCGCCGATTGCGGCTTTGCGACCTTCGCCGGCTCGAAGGAAGTGCACCCGAGCATCGTATGGGCGAAGTTCCAGTCGCTCGCCGAGGGCGCGAAGATCGCGAGCCAGCGGCTGTGGGACGGGCGGTGAGCTGGCGGGATCAGTGCCTACCGCTCCCGGACTCAGAGAGCGGTTTTTTCGGTATCTTTCCGCAGCGCATGCGCTCGCGGGCGGGCAGGGTGCAGTCCAGCCAATGCCGCGGCGAGCTGTTCTCCGGTCAGATCCACCGTCACGGGCTCGAGCGCATCGCTGCGCTCGGCCACGAACCCGATAATCTCGGCGGCGGCATATCCGGCTTCCTGCAGCGCGGCGACGCAACGCTCGACCTGCGCGAGCGGGACCGCCGCAAGGAGTCCGCCCGATGTTTGGGGGTCGAACAGCAGCGGGTAGAGCGGATGCTCGGCCACCGTTGCGAACTCCCGGATCGCGCGGCGCAGGCGCACGTTCTGCGGCTGCAACGATGAGAAGATGCCGCGCGCGACGGTTTCTCGCGCCCCTTCGAGCAGCGGCAGGCGATCGATGGCGAGCGTCGCGTCAACGTCGGAGGCGCGCACCATCTCGATGAGATGCCCGATGAGACCGAACCCGGTTACATCGGTCGCGGCATGGACGCCGTGCTGCCGCAGGATTTGGGCCGCCTCGGCGTTCGACGCAATCATGTGAGCGATCGCCGCCATGACCCAGCGGGCCTTTGCCTTGCGACGCATGTCGGCGGCAAGCAGCGTGCCCGTGCCCAGCGGCTTGGTCAGGATCAGCCCGTCTCCGGGCTCGAGACCGCCTTTGCGCAGCGCCGCCGTCGCCGGGACGAGCCCGTGAACGGCAAAGCCGAGCGCCAGTTCGGCGCCCTCGCTGGTGTGCCCGCCGACTAGCGCGCAGCCGGCCTCACGCAGCACCTCGTTGGCGCCGGCCATCATCGCGGACAAGTCCGCCTCGACCTTGCTTTCGAGCCCGTACGGCACGGTGGCGATCGCCAGCGCCGTCTGCGGCTCCCCGCCCATGGCATAGACGTCGCCGAGCGAGTGGTTGGCCGCGATCTTGCCCAGCGTGTAAGGGTCGTCGACGATGGCGCGGAAATAGTCGACCGTCTGCAGCGAGAGCTGCTCACCGCCGACGTCGACGAGGGCAGCGTCATCCGGCGCGTCGAGCCCCACCACGACGTCGGCGCGCGCAGCAGGCTCGATGCCTGCGAGCGCGCGTGAGAGCACGGTGGCGCCGACTTTGGCGCCGCAGCCGCCGCAGCGCATGGCGATGGCGGAAATTTCCTCGAGCGCCTTCCGGTCGGCCAACGGCGGCAGCGCCGCCGGCGGCGGTGTCATCTCCGGCAGATCGTTGAACTTGCGCATGAAGCGGCGATCGATCCAATCCTTCCAGCGCCACACCCAGTCGCCCTCGACCACCAGACCGTTGCGGGCACCGACCGCATGGCGCCCTCCGGTCGAGACCAGATAGAGCGCCTCGCGCTGCGGCCGAAACCGCCGCAAAGATCGGCCGGTCAGCGCGCGGCGGATGTTGTCGGCGAGCGCCGGCCCGGCGCGCACGGCGTAGACGCCCGACTTCGGCAAATCGCGACCGGAGAACGCGATGGTGTCCCCAGCAGCGAACACACCGTCGCGTCCGGCGACGCGCAACGTTGCGTCGACCCTGAGAAAGCCGCGGGCATCGAGCGGCAATCCGGCCTTTGCCAGCCAGCGCGCCGGCGCCGCTTGCGTGGTCCAGAGAATCTCGTCGGCCGCGATCGGCCCGTAGCCCTCAAGGATGAGCCGTCCGGCCTCGACGGCGGTGACAGGCGCACCGGTGACAACGGCGATCCCGCGCGCGGCGAGAATGGCGTGGAAGCGTGAGCGGAACGCCGCCGGAAAGCTCGGCAGGATGTCGGCGACGTCGGAGACGAGGACGAACGATAGTCCGCCGGCATCGAACCCGGCACGCGTGACCGCTTGCCGCAACCGGTGCTCGACCGCGAGCAGAAGTTCGACGCCACCGGCACCGGCGCCAACCAGCGCCACGGCTGTGCGCCCTTTGCGCGCGAGAACGCGCGCCTGTAGCGCCTCGAACCGCCGCAGAAATCCGTCGATCGGCTTGACGGGAATGGCGTGCTCGCTCGCGCCGGGCACATCCGCGGTGTTCGGCGTGGAGCCGATATTGAGCGAGAGCAAATCATAAGGAACCGGCGGACGACGGCGGCAGATCACGTGGCGGCCGGCGAGATCGAGGTCGACCACTTCATCCTGATAAAGCCGCGCCCCGGCGAACCGGGCGAGCGGACCGGTATCGATATGCGCGTCGTCGAAACCGTAGTGGCCGGCGATGAGGCCAGGCAGCATCCCGGAATAGGGTGTGTGCACCTCGCGGCTGATCAGGGTGAGGCGAACGCCCGGGATCGGTTTCATTCCGAACATGCGCAGCACCGTGACGTGGGAGTGGCCGGCGCCGACCAGCACCACGTCCTTGAGCACGGGATGGGCCATCCCTTTCATGCCGGCCTCTCCGCGCCGACCAGGCGACCCATCGCCGGTTCGCTCGGCGCTTCCGACAGACGCGTCGGCATCGTGTCAATGCGTAATCGTTGACGCAGGCCACGGGAGAAGGCATCGACCGCCATCGACAGCAGCGCCGTGACCAGTATCAGCACGACCGCAACGTCGAGCCTGAATTCGGAGATGGCGGCATCGATGTAATAGCCGAGCGTTGCCACTCCCAAAATACCGAAGATCGCACTCTCGCGCAGGATGATCTCCCATCGGTAAAGCACGTAGGCGAGGAATTGGCCGTAGAGACGCGGCACTGTTTCGTAGCAGTACAGATTGACGCCGCTCGGGGCATCGCGCCGATATTCCAACACGTCGGCGTGACGACCCATCAGATAGCCGACGATGGCGCCGTTGTGGAGCGACAATGCGATGATGGCCGGCAGCATGGAGGGGCCCAGCAACTGGAGCAGCACGTAGACCAGCATGTATTCGGGGGTCGAACGCACGACCACGAGCGCGACGCGCCCGAGCGGCCGTCCGAGCCGGCCGGCAAATTGTCTACAGATGAACGGGAACAAGATCAGTGCGATGACGCCCATGGCCACCAGCGCCACCTGCGAAAGCACCAGCGTCTGGATCACGCCCGGCACCGCCTGCTTGGTAATGATCGGCCACAGCCAGGCGGCGAGGTTCTGCCAGGTCGCGGCCGCGAGCAGATCGGCGTCCCGCAGCGGCGTCGGGATGATGTCGTGGGTCAGAAAGCGGGTGAGGTTGGCGAGCGCGGAGCCGCCGCCGATGGTCTCGGGCAATACCAACACGCTGGCGATGATCAGGATCGGCACCGTCGACGGGCGCGCCCATAGGCGGCGCGTGCCGATCAGAACATAAAAGGTCAATAGCAGCGCGGCCGCCTCCCGGTAGTAGCCCTGCTTGAAGAAAGAATCGAGATGAAAGCCGATGGTCGGTAAACCGACGAACCCCAACACCAGAGTCGAGCGCATGCCGCATTCGAGGCGATAGAGCGTGTAGGTCCAGAATTGCGGTGCGAGCTCAGGAATACGCGCATAAGCGAAGCGGGCAATGATCGATGTTCGCGCCGGCAACACGCGTTCGACCGCCAGGTCGGCCTCCTCGATCATCTCCGCGAATACCTTCGCGAAGATGCCGGAATACGGAATGGCGACGGCAAGAATGCCTGTGGTTGCCGACAGCCCCGCGATTTGGATCAACAGCAATGCCCAAAACAGCTCGTGCACCGAGCGCAGGAACGCGCACAGGATCCGGACGGCGCGCAGCCGTGCGAAGACCAGCGCCAGCAGAAACCCGGTGCTCGCTCCGATCGCGACGCCGAGCACGGCAAACGCGACCGTCCACACCACACTCATCATCTCGATGGAGAAAAGGTCCGGCCGGATCAGCCCGGCTGCGAGGCGGCGCATCTCGGCCCACGGGTTGAGCGCGCTCACCGCGAGGTCGGAGAGCATGAGCGCGACCGCGGCGATCAGCAGGAACAGCCAGCTGACGGACCGATAGCCGAGTTTCGGAAGTGCGAGGCTCGGTGTCGTCATGGCCTGCTGGATCATCCGCCGTAATAGGGGACGAGATCGACGGCGGCGATCGTGCGCGACGGCGCATCGAGCACGATGCGCCCTTCCTCGATCACCACCACGCGATCGGCATGGGCGAGCGCAAGGGAAATATCGTGCATGGCGAAGATCGCGGTGTCGTGGCGCGCGCACAGCTTGCCGAGAATGTCCGCGCCCTGGCGGCGGTCGAGTGCAGACACCGGCTCGTCGCCGATGACGATCGCGCGCTCGTTATAGAACGCGCGGGCGACGGAGGCGCGTTGCTGCTGGCCGCCGGACAGCGTCCCTGCTTGCTCGAACAGCTTGTCGGCGAGCCCCACGAGTTCGAGCGTGTCCTCGACCTCGGCAATGTCGCGGCTCGCCGGCCACACTAAATTTCGTAGATTGTGCCACGTCGAGTGTCGATCGAGCCGGCCCATATAGACGTTATGGAAGACCGATAACGTCTTCACCAGCGCCGCCGCCTGCGGGATCAGCGCGACTTTATCGGCGAGCCGGGCGTGAAGCAGGTTGAGCAGCGTCGACTTGCCGGCGCCGGATCTGCCCATGACCGCGACGCGCTCGCCCGCGTTGATCGTCAGGTTTATATCGTGCAGCACGGCGCGGCCGGCGTAGCCGGCCGATGCCTTGCACAATTCGACCAATGCCGGCACGGCGAGCGCTTCAGTTCAGGAGGTTGGTTACCTTGCCGACTTCCTCAATGGGATCATAGTCGGAATTCTTGGCAGGGATGAACTTCGAGCGGGCGAATTGATCGAGGATAGCCTTGTCGTCGATGGCGAGCAACGCCGCGCGCAGCTTCTCCTTGAACCCCGCGCCATACGTCTTGTCGACATCGCCGCGCACCGTCCATTGGTAGTCGGGAAAGGTCGGCGTCTCCCAGATCACGATGACCTGCGTCGGATCGATCTTGCCGGCTCGCTTGTCGAGCTCCCAAACGGTGAAGTCGAGCACGCCGACCTCGAAGGCGCCGGATTGCACCAGTTGGATCGTCCGACTGTGGTCGCCGGAGAAGCCGACGCGTGCAAAGACTTCGTCGGGACCGCGCCCGAACGCGCTGCGGATGAAATACTCCGGCATCAGTCGACCGGAGGTCGAGGCGCGCGATCCGAAGGTGAACGATTTGCCCGCGATCTCCTTTGGAAACTCCTTGGATGGGGTGAGGCCGGTCTTGGTGTTGGCGATGATGAACGACTTGAATGCCACGTCTTCGGCGCCCTGCGCGATCGCGTCCGAGCCCGGCACCTGGCGGCGGGCCTGCACGCCGGTGAAGCCGCCGAACCAAGCCAATTGCACCTGACCGTTGGTGAACGCGGTCACGGCTGCGGGGTAGCTCTTCACCGGCAAGTACTTCACCGGCACGCCAAGCTTGGTCTGGAGATAGTCGGCGACCCGCGTGAAGCGCTCGACCAGGCGAGTTTCATCCTGGTCAGGTATTGCCGTGAAGACAAAGACCGGTTTGTCTTGCGAGAACGCCGCCCCGCCGTACAAAGACATCGCAAGCGCTAACGCTGCCATCGCCCGTTTCATCGACAACTCCCTTTGGTCTTGACCCAGATCATTGATAAACCTGCCCGATGCGACAGAGGTTCAAAATCGCACCGCAATCGCTTCACATGTTCGTCAGGTCCGTGCCAGCCCGCGAGTTCCGAACCCGCGCGTTCGCCCGGTCCCGGCCCCGGGGTGACGGAGATTTTGGCATGACCTCGTCAATGAGTTTTCTCCACGCAGCCTTTTCGAGCGCCGGTCGAAACAGATGGGCGCGGCGCGCGATCGCGCGATGCACGCGCTCGAGGAACGCGCTATCGGTCTCGATCCGGCGCAGCAGCTGTGCCAGTGCTTCGGTATCGCCGACCGGAAAATAGCCCGGATAGTCGCGTCCAAGCAGGCCAACCGAACCGTCGATGCGCGTAGCCAGCACCGGAACGCCGGCGGCGACAGCTTCGGATATCACGTTTGCTCCACCTTCGCTGAGCGACGACAGAACCATGGCCCGCGCACGGCCGAGCAGACGCCGGACGTCCGCGCGCGGCCTGTCGCCGCGCCAGACGTAGCGTGGATTGGCCGCCATCTCGGCCTTCGCCGCTGCCGCCCATTGCGGCGTCTCGGCGGCGCCAAGATGCACGATGCGAATCCGCGAGCTTGCCGGCAGACGACGCGCGGCCTTGGCGGCGCGGAACGGATCCTTCACCTCGCGCAGATGGCCGATCACGGCGATGTCGAAGCTGGCTCTCCGCCGGAGATGCACACGAGGCAGCGCCACAGCCGACTGATGCACGACGCGAACTTTACCTCGAAACCGTGCGGGCACGCGCCGTCGCACGAGCTCTTGCAGCGCAACGAGTCGATCGGCGCATGCGAGCGAGCGCAAAGTCGGCGCCGGATCGCGATCGATATAGTCGTAGACGTCAGTGCCGCTCAAACCCACGATCAGCGGTCGATCGGGGTAAAGCTCGCGAAAGTTCCGGATGCTGTCCGAGCTGCGCCACGCGTGGAGGGCAATCATCAGGTCTGCGGCGGCTCCATTGTATCGATGGGCAATGTGAACGTTATGGCCGAGCTCGCGCAAGATCCGCGTCCAGCGCATGCTCGTGGTCTGGTTTCCGGACCGTGACGACGAACGAGTCGGTGTGATAAGAACGATCTTCATGAACGATAACCTTATACACCGGCCGACGAGCGGCGCCACAGCCGACGAACTCGCGGCTCAGCTCTGCAATGTACGCACGTGCACCCGTCGCGTGACGGACGATCTGTCAATGCAGCAGTTGATGGGACCGATGCTGCCGATCGTCAATCCCATACTCTGGGAGATTGGGCATGTCGGCTGGTTCCACGAATACTGGACGCTTCGTCATGCCCACGGCGGTGCGCCGATCCTCGACCGCGCGGACCGCCTGTGGAATTCGAGCACGGTCGCCCATGCGACCCGCTGGGATCTGGACCTGCCCGACCGCAACGGCGTGTTCGGATATCTGACGGATGTGCTCGAGCATCAACTCGACCGCCTCGGCGGCGGGATCGAACTCCCTGCCTGCTATTTCTACGACCTTTCGATCCGGCACGAGGATATGCACGTCGAGGCGCTCGTCTATACGCGACAGACGCTCGGATATGCGCGGCCGGAAAGTCTTGGGCGTGCGGCAACGCATCGCGCCGGCGCGTGGGGAGGCGACGTCGAGGTGCCCGGCGGGCGCTGGCGGCTCGGCTCGACCGCCGCCGATGGCTTCATCTTCGACAATGAGAAGTGGGCCCACGAGGTCGAGATCGCGCCGTTCCGGATTGCCAAGGCCCCCGTCACGAACGCCGAGTTCGCCGCTTTCATAGACGGCGGCGGCTATCGCCGACGGGAATTCTGGAGCGCGGCGGGCTGGGCCTGGCGCGAGCGCCTCGCCGCCGAGCAGCCGGTCTACTGGCTTAAGCATGACGGCGGCGGTTGGACGTGGCGCCGCTACGACAAAGTCGAGCCGCTGCCGCCGAACGCGCCGGTGACATTCGTCAATTGGTACGAGGCGCAAGCCTGGTGCAACTGGGCCAAGCGCCGGCTTCCGACCGAGGCCGAATGGGAAGCCGCGGCTGTCGGCGAAGCGAGCGCGGACGGCTCCCGCCTGGCCGATAGCAAGCGCCGTTGGCCCTGGGGCGAGGCGGCACCGAACCGCGAACGCGCCAATGTCGATTTCGCCTTCGACAGTCCGCTCGATGTCGCTACCTGCGCCGCCGGCGACAGCGCCTTCGGATGCCGGCAGATGGTCGGCAATGTGTGGGAATGGACGGCCTCGGATTTCGTGCCGTTCCCCGGCTTCGCCGCGGATCCATACGAGGATTATTCGCAGCCGTGGTTCAACACGCGCAAGGTGTTGCGCGGAGGAAGTTTCGCCACCAGTGCACGGCTCGCGCGGCCGGGCTACCGCAACTTCTTCACGCCCGAGCGCAACGACGTCATCGCGGGATTTCGTACCTGCGCGCTGTGAACGAGCTGGCGAGGGCTCGATTCTCCGCATCGCTTTTCTGCAAACGATCGTGCACGCCCTTCGAAAATGCTCAGAGCTCGATGAGATATTTCAGGAACACGGCGATGCCGGTGGCAAGAGCGATCCCAATCAGGATAGCGACTGCCAGCTTAAGCTCCGCACTCCAACTCGCCGCAATGATGCGATCCATCGCAAACGACCCCTGTGGTATCTCGCCGCCGGTATAGGCAAGGCTCGCTAGCGGCCGGCTCCTCTCGGCAGCAAATAGGTCGTGAAGACGCGAGCCGTGCTGGCCGAGGTGTTCACCTCGCCAAGGAGGGTGCCAGCGGGCGCTGACCAAGCCTCGCCCGCCTTGTGGACCTTGCGCTCGGCACCGATCTGGCACGTGACCTCACCGGCTATGATGATGTTTGCCGTAAAGCCGACGGAAGCCCGCTCTGCGCGCCAGCCGGAAGCGAGGTCGCTCACCTCCTGCACGATGTCCGCTTCGGCAGGCAGGGCCGGCAGAGGAAACCTCGCCTCGTACACGATCGTCGGTTCGAATGGGGAATCCTGCACCGTCGTGGTTTGCGGCGCGCCCGGAGGCAACAGAAAATTGGTGAGGAGGCGAGCCTTGCCCGGCCCGGTATTGCCCGCGGCGTGGACTTGGCCGGAACTGTCGGTCCAGGCTTGTCCGGCTCGATGGGAATGTTCCATGCCGGCGTGCCGCAGGGTGATCTCGCCTTCGAGCACAAGATTGATCGCCTGCCCCCCGTGCGTATGCCACGAGGTCCACGCGCCGGAAGGGAAGTCCACCACGAGCTGTACCACTTCGGCCTGCAGGGGAGCACTCGTGACGTCGAACCGCGACTCCGCGACAACCCTGCGGTCTGCGGGACCGCCGGCATTGAGACTGAGAACGGTAGCCGGGCTCGCGGCCGTCGCGATCGCGATGGTCAGAACCCGCCGCCTCGCATAGTTAGGGCTATTGGGCATAGGGCATCCGTCATTCCTTCAACGGGCCGTCACGATCGTGGTGCAGGCGCTTTCGAGCTTGGGAAGTTCGCGGCTCCTCGCCATCTGCACCTTCAGCTTGCGGCTGCCGCCGCGGACGACCGGACAGTAGGGATCGGGCTCATCGAGTGCGTTGAGCAGCCGCCGACGCCCGGCGCATCCCCCGCCGCAGGATTCGACGTAGCTGCAGCTCCCGCAGCGCGACGGCACGCCGCGCGCAGCGGCAAACGGATCGGTGTTGGTGATATCGGCTCCAAGCTCGAGCAGCAGATCGAGCGGCGCGCCGCCTCCGGGCCAATAAACGCACGGCTGCACCGTCGCGCGCGGCGTCACTCGTACGGTCGCGGCGCCGCAGCCGCCGCGCCGTGCCGGCAGGCCCGCCATCGCGCGCACCAAAGGCTCCCCGATCGCGATCGCGTCGGTGCGGGCAAACAACGCCTCAAATCCCCGCCAATATTCATCATACGTGAGTGCGAAAGCGTCGGACCGTACGGACTGATAAACATTGATACGCAAAGGCGCGTCATACGACTTGACGATGTCGGCTATCTCGGCAAGACGATCGAAATTCGATCGCATCATGACGGCAATGAAGGTGACCGACACGCCCAAGTCGCGGCAGCGTGCGGCTTGTTTGTGGATGAGGCGCCAGTTTTTAGGGCCACGTTGGCGGTCCTGCTCGGCCTCGGTCGGATAGTCGAGCGAGAACTCGACATCGTGAAAGGCCCTCACCTCCGCGTCGTCCAGCGCAGCAATCGAATAGCCGTTCGAAGTGATCGTCAGCTTGATCGGCTCCGAGCGCAAATAGTCTACAAACTCGGCAAAGTCCGGATGCATGCCATTCTCACCGGTGCCGAGATTCACCGAACGCACCGGCAAGCTCTTCATCACCGCCCGGACTTGTTCGAGCGACAAGCGGTCGAGCCTCGTCGGATCGCGATAGCAGAACGCGCACGCCAGATTGCATTCGTTGGTAAGCCCGAGGCCGAGTGCAAATCTGCGCTCCGTCACGGTCCCGGTCGAGCTGTCGCGAGATTGTGATGCAGAAATGACCATGACCGTTACGCCCCTCGTGCTAGACGCTTGACGAAACCATACTCTCGGTCATTCTCGCTGCGATGACCTTAGCGGTGGGGCTCCAGCCAGACCAGCAGCCCGAACGTCGCAACGATCACGTTACAGTGTACGAAGAGAGGTTCGAGCCGCTCACGAGCGCCTTTGCGCTGTCCGCAATTGTCGTTGGTATGGCCCAAAGTCCACGTCACTGCGCCAAGGCGGGCATACCAAGGCGGGCATAATCGGGTACGAGCAAAACGCGAGACGAGTTAAGCTTAAGCTCGACGGCGCCGTGGTGGCACAAATTCCCGCGCCTGCGCGGGCCGGCACCCGCGAGGTCGCATCGCCGGAGACATCCCATGCCGAATCCGCTCTCTGATTTCTGGGATTTCGTGATCGGGAACACCGATGATCACAACGCCCTCGGCGTTTGGAAGTATCTTTTCGTTGCGCTGTTCTTGGCGCTCATCGTCGCGAGCGTCGTGATCGCCATCAAGAACTGGCAGGAGGACCCCTCCCAGCGCACGGGATCGCACCTTGGCACTTGGTTCGTGCGCGTGCTCGTGGGGGGAATGTGGTTTCAAGGGATGCTGTGGAAGCTACCCCTGCCGGTCTCGGGCGGTTTGCAATACTGGACCGAACAGATGGCCAACCGTGCTGCGTTCGAGTTTCATCGCGAGTTGGTGACCGCGGTCTATCTTCCCTATCTCTATATCCTCAATCCCATCATCTTTCTTGCCGAGCTCACTTTTGCCGTGTCGCTCATTCTCGGGCTCGGCGTACGTCTCATCGGCGTGCTTGGCATCATATTCGTGCTGCACCTGTGGCTCGGCATTTACCGGCCCGGCAGTCCCGCGGAGTGGCCGTGGTCTTACATATTCCTTGCGATGGTGATGTTTTTCTTTGCGCTGCACGCCGCCGGTCGAAGCCTCGGCCTTGATGCCTGGCTGCGCCGCAACGTGGCAGCTGTGCGTGATAGAAAGGGCTTTCTCGGCACGCTGCTCAATATCGTCGGCTAACCGCCGACCACACGCAACCTACCTTCCGCTGCGCAGCCGTGCGAGCAGCTCCGCCGTTGGCCATCCGTCGGCGGGCAGGCCGAACTTGATCTGCGTGTCGCGGATGGCGACGCGGCTCTTGAGGCCGAGCACGCCGTCGATGCGGCCGACGTCGTAGCCGCGCTTTTCCAGAAGCTGCTGCAGCTCGCGGGTTTCCTCGAAGGTGATTTTCGGAATGTTCGGGCTGCCCCGGTTCATGGCCGGCGCGCCGTCGAGGCGCGTGGCGTAGTAGGCTGCCGTCAAAGAATAGTTGAGTGATTGGTTCCACTTCAGATAGGCCTGAAAATTGTCGTAGGCGAGGAAAGTGGGTCCGAACCGTCCCAAAGGCAGCACCACCGACGCCGGCATGTTGTCGTTCGGCAATGGCTTGCCGTCGGCACGCGTCACGCCCCAGGCCGCCCACTGCGAGCGCGGATGTTGGATCGAGAGGTCGGCCTCCTTCCACGGCAGGTTCGCGGGGACGCGCACCTCCTGCAACCATGGCTCGCCGCGCTTCCAGCCGAGATGGACGAGATATTTTCCGCTTGAGCCGATCACGTCGGCCGCGCTCTTGATCAGATTGCGTCTGCCGTCGCCGTCGTAGTCGATGGCATGCGCCATGTATTCGGACGGCATCATCTGCGTCTGCCCGAGCTCGCCCGCCCAGGAGCCGATCATTTCATCCGCGCGCAGGTCGCCGCGTTCGATCAAGCGCAGCGCATCGAACAGATGCCCGCGGAACATGTCCGGACGGCGGCAGTCGTAGGCGAGGGTGGCAAGCGATTTGATCGCCTGGTCCTTGCCCTGGCCGGCGCCGAAATCGCTCTCCAGCCCCCAGAAGGCGGTGATGACCGAGGCCGGCACGCCGAAGTCCTTTTCCTCGCGCGCAAAGGTCGCCTGGTGCTTCTTCATTTGGGCGGCCCCGTTGGGGAGGCGTCCGCCGGCCAGCATCTTGTCGGAAATTTCGAGGAAGTTCTGGGCGAAGAAGCGTTGCCCGCGGTCGATATTGATGATGCGCTGATCGAGCACCAGGTAGGGAGAAGCCGCCGCGATGGTGGCCTGCGAAATGCCTTTGGCTGCCGCTTCCTTCTTGAAGTTGGCGAGCCAAAGCTCGAAGGCAGCGGTGTTGCGGCAATTGGCTTGGCCGAACGCCGCCGTCGGGGCCGCCATCAGCAGCACCGCCAGCACAGCCCAAGTTTGTCGCATCGCTTGCATCGTCACTGTCCGCGTTGGCTCCGCCGTGCTTTGCGCGCTCGCTGCCCGATTCCCGACGCCGAGCTTCGGCAGGGCACTTCTTGCTCGTGCGCAGGGCACTTCTTGCTCGTGCAATGGCAACTCGCCTATTCTGATCGAGGGCTCGCCTGAAAGGGCGGAGCTTAGTATGAATTATCGGCGCATGGCTTAGAGACGACGAATTTTCGACAACATCATGACGTCGCGATAATCCAGGCGGAGACAGGACCATGCGACTTGATGCCTTGATTGCGCTCAGCATCGGCTCGACGCTGGCGCTTGGCGGGTCGGCGCTGGCGCAGCAAGCCGCGCCTGCCCCTGCGCCGCCCCCCGACTATGGCCCGCCGATCACCAATGAACAGGCAAAGGCCGTCGCCGCCGCCGCGCTTGCCGAGGCCAAGAAAAGCAATTCGCCTATGGCGTTCGCGATCGTGGGACCGGCCGGCGAGCTCGTCTATTTCGAGAAGATGGACGGCACCCAGCTAGCGTCGGTCGAGATTGCTCAGAGCAAGGCGCGCACCGCCGTGCTGTTCCGTCGTCCAAGCAAAGCGTTCGCGGATCAGTATGCCGCGGGCAATAGGGCATTCACGACCTTTCCGGAAAAGCCGGTGGCATCCGAAGGCGGCGTTCCGATTATCGTGGACGGCAAGATCATCGGCGCGATCGGGGCAAGCGGCGGCACCGATTAGCAAGGCGGCGTGGCAGCGCCGCGATAATCCAGCTGGAGAGAGGACCATGCGACTTGATGTCTTGATTGTGCTCAGTATCGCCTCGACGCTGACGCTTGGCGGCACGGCGCTGGCGCAGCAACCGGCGCCTTCCCCTACTTCCCCCGCGCCGCCCGCCGACTATGGGCCGTCCATCACCAATGAGCAGGCAAAGACCGTCGCCGCCGCCGCGCTCGCCGAGGCCAAGAAAAACAATTGGCGCATGGCGTTCGCGATCGTGGGCCCGGCCGGCGAACTCGTCTATTTCGAGAAGATGGACGGCACCCAGCTGGCGTCGGTCGAGATTTCCCAGGGCAAGGCGCGCACCGCCGTGCTGTTCCGTCGCCCGAGCAAAGCGTTCGCGGATCAGTATGCTGCGGGCAATACCGCGTTCACGACCTTTCCGGAAAAGCCGGTGGCATCCGAAGGCGGCGTTCCGATTATCGTCAGCGGCAAGATCATCGGCGCGATCGGGACGAGCGGGGGCACCGGCCAGCAAGACGGCATCGCGGCGGCCGCGGGCGCAAGCGCGGCGAAATAGGCGAGCGCCACAACGACGGCGCGCGCGACGGCGATACGGGCCCGGCTCCACGTCATAAGTCTATAGAAACTCTTGATTTTCGCCGGAGCCCGTGCCGCAGGCTCACGTCACATAAAATATCCGCGAGCCGCAACCCAACTTTCCCCATTCACGTCCGCGCGGTGCGCGCGGAAACGGAGCGCCGCGCCGCGCCCTTGAGCGCCGAGGATCAGGTGGTGCAGTCGATGCCCGATGCAAGCCCGACCAAGTGGCACCGGGCGCATACGGCCTGGTTCTTCGAGCAGTTTCTCCTGCTGCCGCATCTTGTCGGCTATCGCGTCTTCGATGAGCGGTTCGCCTATCTCTTCAACTCGTACTATGTGGCGGCTGGGCCGCGCCACGCGCGGCCCAAGCGCGGGCTCATCACGCGGCCGGACTGCGAGCGCGTCACCGCGTTTCGCGCCCATGTCGACGCGGGAGTGGAGCGCCTGCTCGCCGGCGCCGACGACTCGCAATTAGCCGAGGTGGTGCGCATCCTCGAGATCGGCCTCCATCACGAGCAGCAGCATCAGGAGCTCATCCTCACCGACATCCTCAACGCCTTCGCGCAAAATCCGGTGGCGCCCAGCTACGACGCCGATTGGCGTCCGCCGTCTGCGTCATCCGCGTCGGGCGGATTTGTCGCGTTGCCCTCCGGCATCCACGGCATTGGCTTTGCGGGCGAAGGCTATTGTTTCGATAACGAGCGGCCGGCGCACCGAGTCTTGCTGCAGCCGGCGTGCATCGGGCGCGGTCTCGTGTCCAATGCGCAATGGCTCGAATTCATGGCCGACGGCGGCTATGCGACGCCGTCGTTGTGGCTCTCCGACGGATGGGCGACGGTCGAGGCGGAAGGCTGGGACGCGCCCGGCTATTGGCGCAAGCGCGATGGCGCGTGGTACGCCCTCACGCTCGGCGGGCTGCGCCCGGTCGATCCGGACGCGGCGGTTGTGCACGTGAGCTATTACGAGGCGGACGCCTTCGCGCGCTGGGTCGGCAAGCATTTGCCGACCGAGGCGGAATGGGAAGTGGCGGCGCGCGCAAATCTCCTCGATGACGCCTTCGGCATCGCGTGGCAGTGGACGCGCAGTGCTTACTTGCCGTATCCGGGCTACCGCGCGGCGGACGGCGCGCTCGGCGAGTACAACGGCAAATTCATGATCAACCAAATGGTCTTGCGTGGAAGCTCGCACGCGACGCCCGCCGGCCATGCGCGCGCGAGCTATCGCAATTTCTTCTATCCGTCGGCGCGCTGGCAGTTCAGCGGGCTGAGACTCTTGGACTATGTGTGATGAATGCGCGTGCCAACGCGCGACGACCGGAGTTGAAGATGGCTGCGCAGATCCAGGCTGCTCTTCGCTACGAAGGCGCCGAGGCGGGTTCGTCGTTTGCGGGCGACGTCATTGCCGGCTTGACGGCGCGGCCCAAGCGGCTCTCCCCGAAATACTTCTACGACGAGATCGGCGCGCAACTGTTCGAGGATATCACGGCATTGCCGGAATATTACCTGACGCGTTGCGAGCTCGAGATCCTGCGCGAGCGGGCGCCTGACATCGCGCGCTTTTTTCCCGCGGACTCGGCGTTGGTCGAATTCGGCAGCGGCTCGAGCAAGAAGGTGAGGATGCTGCTGGCGGCGGCGCCGACGATCGCGGCCTATGTGCCGGTCGACATTTCCTCGCAGATGCTCATTCAGGAGGCGGAAGAGCTGCGACGCGATTATCCGCGCCTCGCGGTGCTCCCGGTCGAGGCCGATTTCACCCAGCCGTTCTCGTTGCCGGCCGCGGCCGCAGGGATGGCCCATACCGGTTTCTTCCCCGGATCGACCATCGGCAATTTCGAGCCGCATGAAGCCTCCTCGTTCCTGCGCCACGCCGGGCGCATGCTGGGACGCGGCGCAGGCTTGATCATCGGGGTCGACCTGGTGAAGGAGGCGAGCATTCTCAACGCCGCCTACAATGACGCGGCGGGCCTGACGGCGAAGTTCAACCTCAACCTCCTCGCGCGCATCAATCGCGAGCTCAACGGCGATTTCGATCTCGCGAGCTTCGACCATCATGCTTTCTACAATCGCGAGCGCCACCGCATCGAGATGCACCTCGTCAGCAAGAAGCGTCAGAAGGTCAGCGTGGCGGGACGCGTCATCGAATTCCGCGCCGGAGAGGCGATCCACACCGAGAACAGCTATAAATACACGCTCGAGTATTTTACTGCCTTGGCGCGCGGATCGGGATGGACTCCGGTCGCCGCATGGACCGACACCGGCGCAAATTTTTCCATCCATGCGCTGGCGTTCGAGGACCGCTGAGGCCCTTTTCGTAGGGTGGGCAAAGCGAAGCGTGCCCACAGGTCTTTCCCGGCATTGACGAGCGTGGGCAGGGCGCGCCAAGCGCGCGCCTTTGCCCACCCTACCGCCTCTGGACTATAAACACGCTCTTCCAATCGAATTGAACGCCTATGCCGATCTGCGAAGCCGACCCCTGGCGCCTGCAATATTTCGAACGCGCTGACTGTCCGCCGGACGTGAATATTCCGACCGAAGACAGCGACGCCTGGCTTTGGTATCCGGATCATCGCTGGGTCTACGACAAGATCGCGATCGCGTTGAGCCAGGGTCTCGATGCCGGACCGCACGGCGTGCCGCCCCAGCGCTTTCCCGTGTTCTCCAAGCCGATCACCAACCTCAAGGGCATGGGGATTGCGAGCCGCGTCCTCTCCTCGCAAGCGGAGTACGAAGCGAGCCTCACGCCCGGGCACATGTGGATGACGCTCCTCAATGGCCGCCATGTCAGCTCGGACGTGGCGGTCGTCGACGGCGAGCCGCGCTGGTGGCGCCACGTCACCGGAGAGCCCAGCGGGGAAGGCACCTTCGATCATTGGACCGTGCACGCCGCGCGCGATGGCGGCATCGAGGATTATTGCGGCGCGTGGATCCGACGGCATCTCAAGGGCTATACCGGCATCCTCAACACCGAGACCATCGGCGGTCGCATGATCGAGGTGCATCTGCGCATGAGCGATCAATGGCCGGACCTCTATGGCGCCGGCTGGGTCGACGCGCTCGTGCGCCTCTACGGGGAGCGGCGATGGGACTTCGCCGATCACGACCGGCGCGACGGATACAGCGTGGTGTTGTTCGGGCCGCATGGCCCGCGCTATCGCCACCCGCCGGGAGCGCTCGCCACACAGGTGCGGCAGATGCCCGGCGTTTCGAGCGTGCAGATCACGTTTCACGAGGACAAGGAACCCGAGCGCCATGCCATGCCTCCCGGCGGCTTTCGTCTCGCCATCGTCAACGCATTTGACCTGCAAGCCGGCCGCGCGGGGCGCGAGATGCTGCGGACGCATTTCCTCGCCCGCGCGGCGTGATCGTTCTCGTCGTAGGGTGGGCAACGGCGCTCGATGCCGTGCCCCATATCGACGTTGCGCTCTACGCCTTTGCCCACCCCACCGCCTGTTGGTAAAAGGACGGCGAAATCAAGCGAGGAAGTGACCCATGAAAATCGTCAGTTTCGAAGCCAATGGCGCGCTGCATCTCGGCGTGGTCGAGGGCGATCAGGTGATCGATCTGCAAGCGGTCGACAAGACCATACCCGGCGACCTGGGCGAATGTCTGCGCCGCAACAACGGCGACCTGTCGCCGCTCAAGGACGCGGCCAAGCGCGCGCCCGCGGGTGCGCGCCGCCCGCTCAAGGGTCTGACCTACGCCTTGCCGGTGGCGGCGCCGGGCAAAGTCCTCTGCCTCGGCCTCAACTATCTCGAACACGTCAAGGAAGGCTCGCAGCGCGACAATATTCCCAAATTCCCGACCATCTTCATGCGCGGCCGCACGTCCCTCGTGCCGCACGGCCAACCGATCATCCGGCCGAAGGCCTCCGAGACGCTCGACTATGAAGCCGAGCTCATCTTCATCGTCGGCAAGCGGGCGAAGCACCTCACGGCTGCGAATGCATATTCGTGCATTGCCGGATATTCCTGCGGCAACGAAGGCTCGGTGCGCGAATATCAACGCAAGACCACGCAATGGGACATGGGCAAGAATTTCGACCGCACCGGCGGTTTCGGCCCGTGGATGGTCACGGCCGACGAGTTGCCGGCCGGCGGCAAAGCCTTGAAAATCCAGACCCGGCTCAACGGGCAGGTCATGCAGTCGGATAACACCGACAACATGATGTTCCCGGTTGCAGAGACCATCGCCTATATCACGCAGGGCATGACGCTCGAGCCGGGCGATATCGTCTTCACCGGCACGCCCTCCGGCGTCGGCCATGCCCGCAAGCCGAACCCGGTCTGGATGAAGCAGGGCGATACCTGCGAGATCGACATCGAGGGCGTCGGCGTGCTCGTAAACCCGATCGAGAACGAGAAGTAGGGGGAGACCACCTTCTCCCACACGGAGTGCGCGGCGCGGTCAGAGCAGCACCCGCGGAGCTCGTCGCAATGCGAGCCTTGATGCTTTCAGACAAGCTGGAGATTGTCATGGCCACCTTGAATGTTGTCTCGATCTGCGGCTCGCTCCGCAAAGGGTCCTTCAACGCCATGGTGCAGCGGCTGTTGCCGTCGTTCGCGCCCGACGGCATGACCATCAAGCCCGCTCCATCCTTTGCCGAGTTTCCGCTGTACAACGCCGATATCCAGAACTCGACCGGCTTTCCGGCGCCGGTCAATGCGCTCGCCGATGCCATCCGCGCGGCGGACGGGGTGATTTTCTGCACGCCGGAATACAATTTCAGCATTCCCGGCGGCCTGAAGAACGCGATCGACTGGGTGTCGCGGCTGCAGAACCAGCCCTTTGCCGGCAAGCCTGTGGCGCTGCAATCGGTTTCGCCCGGACCCGTCGGCGGCGCGCGCGTGCAGTACGATCTGCGCAAGTCGATGATGTTTCTCGACGCCTTCACGCTCAACAAGCCGGAGATTTTCATCGGCAACTGCGCGGCGAAACTCGATGAGAAGACCGGCGAGCTCAAGGACGAGGCCACGCGCGGCTTCATCAAACAGCAGCTGGCGTCGTTTGCGACCTTCATCGCGCGGGTGGCCGCGAAAAGCTGAAGGCGCACGGGCCTCGAAATCTCCCGTCACAACCTTGCCCGGACCGGCCGATCCGGTATCAATTTGCGTTCGGCATCGCATCGGCGCGCGCCTCGCGCCTGGGGGGATAAATCGTGGCTGACAGGCAACTCGATGTGCTCGTGATCTGCGGCTCGTTGCGCAAAGGCTCCTATAACGCGGCGCTCGCGCGCACCTTGCCGGCGCTGGCGCCGGCGGGAATGAAGCTTCGCCCGGCGCCGCCGTTCGCGACGTTTCCGATCTACAATTTCGACATCCAGGACGCGACCGGCTTCCCGGCCGATGTGAACGCCTGGGCGGACGCGATCCGCAGCGCCGACGGGCTGATCATCGTGTCACCCGAATACAATTGGTCGATCCCCGGCGGCCTGAAGAATGCGATCGATTGGGTGTCGCGCATGAAGCAGCAGCCGTTCAAGGACAAGCCGGTGGCGCTGCAGTCGGCCGCCGGCGGCATCCTCGGCGGCTCGCGCATGCAATATCACCTGCGGCAGTCGCTGACCTCGGTCGACGTCATCTTGTTCGGCCGGCCCGAGGTCATCGTCACGTTCGCCGCGCAGAAATTCGACGAGAAGACGCTCGAGCTCAAGGATGAGACGGCCATCGGCATGATCAAGCAGCAGCTCGCGGAGTTCGAAAAATTCATCCGGCGCGTGAGCCCGAAGGAGTAAGCCCATGGCGAGGCTGTCCGGCCGCACGGCGATCGTCACCGGCGGGGCGAAAGGCATTGGCCGGCATTACGCGCGGGCGCTCGCCGCCGAGGGCGCGCGCGTGATGATCGCCGACATCGCCGACGGCAAGGAACTGGCGCGGGAGATCGCCGCCGAGCACGGGGCGAATTCGGTGACCAGCGCCATCGCCGACGTCAGCGACGAAACCTCGGTCAAGGCGCTGGTCGCAGCCACCGTCGAGCGCTTCGGCAAGATCGACGTGCTGGTGAACAATGCCGCGCTTTTCGCGCCGCTGCAGGAAACGAAGTGTACCGAGATCGACGGCGAGCTGTGGGACAAGGTGATGGCGGTCAATCTGCGCGGGCCGTTCTTGATGGTCAAGCACGTCGCCCCGCATATGATCGCCCAGGGCTACGGCAAGATCATCAATATCGGCTCCGGCACCGCCTTTCGCGGCATCCCGTGGATGCTGCACTACGTCACCAGCAAGGGCGGCATCATGGCGTTCACGCGCGCGCTCGCGCGCGAGCTCGGCGAACACGGCATCCGCGTCAACACGCTGGCGCCGGGCTTCACCTTGAGCGACACGGTGATGCGCGAGAATCCCGGTCACGTTGAGACCGCGCGCGACCGCGCCGTCCAATCGCGCTCGCTGCGGCGGGACGAGCATCCCCAGGACCTCCTGGGGGCGCTCGTTTTCCTGTCGTCGGCGGAGAGCGATTTCGTCACCGGGCAGACGCTCGCGGTCGATGGCGGCAACGTGAATACCTGATATTCGGCGCTTCAAACGGGAGATAGTTTCATTATATACTAATTCCCAGTTTTGGATTATTCTAATCTGATCGCCCCAATCGACCGAAGGGAGAGCGCCATGGCAAGCGCGACCGCCAGCAAGCGAGCCGAGAGCAAGGCCCCGGGCCCCAAGCACAACATCGAGGCCATGCGGCAGGCGTATTACGAGCGCATCGCCAAGCACGACATGACGCCGCTGTGGAAGGTGATGAAGAACGTCGTCACCAAGGAGCCACTGACGCGCTGCGCGCCGGTGATCTGGCACTACGACGACATCAAGCGCCTGGTGATGGAATCGGGCGCGCTGATCACCGCCGAGGAGGCCGAACGGCGCGTGCTGATCCTTGAAAATCCCGGCATGCGCGGCGAATCCAAGGCCACCAACACGCTGTTCGCCGGCGTCCAAATGATCCTCCCGGGCGAGGTCGCTCCCGCCCACCGCCACGTCTCCTCGGCCATCCGCTTCGTGCTCGACGGCGAGGGCGCCTATACCGCGGTCGAGGGCGAGAAGGCCTATATGTCGCCCGGCGACTTCGTCATCACCGCCAACTGGGCGCCGCACGACCACGGCAACACTTCCAACAAGCCCATGCTTTGGCTCGACGTGCTCGACTTTCCCCAGGTCAATTTCTTCGAGACCTCGTTCGCCGAGCAGTTCGCCACCGCGACCCAGCCGACCAGCCGGGCGGACGGGGATTCGCTGAGCTTCTACGCGTCGGGTGTGCTGCCCGACGGCGCGCCGGCGGCGCTCAATCGCAGCCCCGTCATCAATTACACCTACGCGCGCACGCGACCGATCATCGAGCGCATGCTGAAGGCGGGCGACGTCGACAAGCGCCATGGCGCGCGCGTGCGCTATGCCAATCCGATCAACGGCGGCCCGGTGCTGCCGACCATGGGTGCGAACCTCGCCCTCTTCCCCAAGGGCTTCAAGGGCGAGAAATACCGCGCCACCGACGGCACCGTTTTCGTCTGCGCCGAAGGGCAGGGCGCCACCACGGTCGACGGCAAGGTGCTGGAATGGGGCCCGAACGACGTGTTCGTGGTGCCGCCATGGAAGCATTACTCCCATCGGGCGGGCAAGGAATCGGTGCTGTTCTCGATCTCCGATCGCCCGGCGCAGGAAGCCCTCGGAATCTGGCGCGAGGATACCGGCCCGCATTAGCGTTCGAGCGTTCGCGGAAATTTTTGCAACCGCAGTAACCGGCGGTAAGCCCGCGCGGCGGGGCGTAAGCTTTCGTCGCGCGCGCATGCGTGGTCCTGAATAATCGCGGCGAACATGGGTCGGCATGATCTCCTTCGTTCATGACCTCCCTGCGCAGCGCGTCGTGTTCGCGCCGGGCGCAGTCGCGCGCGTCGCGGACGAAGCCGCGCGCCTCGGCTTCAACCGCGCGCTGGTGATCGCCACGCCCGGCAGCGGCGCCCGCCTCGGCGGCCGGCTGGTCGAAATACTGGGTGCGCGGGCGGCGGGGCTGCATGCTCAGGCCTCGCTGCACGTGCCCAAGCCGGTGGCGGAGGCGGGGGTGGCGGCCGCGCGCGCCGGCGCGGATGGCCTCGTCGCGGCCGGCGGCGGCGCCGCCATCGGGCTTGCCAAGATCATCGCGCGCGACCTCGGCCTGCCGATCATCGCGGTGCCGACCACCTATTCCGGATCGGAAGCGACCGCGATCTGGGGCATGAGCGAGGGCGAGCGCAAATTCACCGGC
>WNGL01001147.1_pt1 | contig 32349 bp, 29 predicted proteins | sample 5400591 | NCBI WGS metagenome assembly WNGL01 (sample SAMN13153377, study PRJNA577476) | soil metagenome | isolation source: 80 cm soil or saprolite under Garry oak tree replicate 1 | place: USA:California | collected 2016-06-15
CCTCCGTGCCCGCTATGCATGGAGCCGCCCAGGCCCTGCGCTGACCCGCTCAGCCCCGCTACACACAGCCCAGCAAGAACCAGCCCTCATGGGGGCCGACCCACCTCCTCCCGACGCCTAGCCCACCCAGCCCCAGCCCAAGCTTCCCGGGCGTTTCGTTACAGACGGTGACAGCTCGACAGTCGAGTGACACGCGATAACCCGTCTAATTGCTCGCGTGTGGCGCGATGATGTTCGCGATGGGTGACCGCGCCGAACTGGTCGATCGGGCGCGTCACCGGGTGGGCCGCAGCGCCGCAACATAGATGGCTGCTGGGTTGCGTGGCTGCCATCCGGGGAGCGGTTCGATCGTGTCGACCTGGGTGAAGCTCTGGCGCTCCCAGAAGGCGGGGGTGGCCGCGGTGCCGCTGCCTGGCGACCGCCAGCTGATGCTGGTCTGGGACCCGCCCCGGCTCCGGCGGCTGGCCCGGGTCCTGCTGTCCGTGTGGTGAGGAGACCGTCAGCTCTTACCTGCGGCGGTGCCCCACCAGCCACCTCGATCGACGTTCGCCTGGTGGGCCTGACCAATGTCATGCGCCAGATCGGCATCGCGCGGCGCGGCGCCGCCACCCCGATGGCCGGCGGGGGCCCGGCCGGCCAACGCTACCTGCGGCTGATGTTCGCCGCCGCGTTCTAGCGCTTCGGTCAGTCAACCGGCTGCCAGAGGCGGAACGTCGCGCCCTGGTTGTCGATGCACTCGGTGAGCAGCCCGTACGGCTTGCGCTCGGGCTCGTCCGCGCGGCCACCGGCCGCCCGGACCCGCTCGACCGCAGCGGCGATGTCGTCGACGCGGTAGGACAGCTGCACCTCCGGCTCCGCGCCTTCCGACGTCCAGATGCCCAGCGGCGGCCTGGTCTTGTCGGTGCGCCACGCGCCGGGGTGACCGGAGGAGAACGGCACCTGCAGCACGGCCTCGTAGAACTCCTTGGCCCGGTGCGCGTCCCGCGCCACCATCGTCACGTTCGCGACGTCGCCCTGGCGCAGCCGGGTGGCCTGCGCCGGCGGCCTCAGCAGCATCCAGCGGTGCCCGAACGGGTCGACGATCACCGAGCCGCGACCGTAGGGCTGGTCGACCGGCTCCCGCTCCACTGAGGCGCCGCGGCGCCGGGCCCGCTCGGTACTCCCGTCGACGTCGTCGACCTCCAGGTGGAGGGTGTGGCTGAACGTCGCGGGGGAGTCGGGCGCGCGCACGGGCACGTCGGGCCAGAGGTCGGAAGCTTCGGCGAACATCAGCACCGCGTCGCCGATGCCGACCTCGGCGTGGCCGATCGTGCCGTCCGCGTTGACGTGGAGCTCGCCGCGGCGCTGCGCGCCGAACACCTCGACGTACCAGTCCATGGCGCGCCGGGCGTCGGACACGACGATGTAGGGGGTCAGCGTCGGAGGCCAGGCGGGCTCGCGCTCGACCCGGGTCGCGGCGGTCTGCTGGGACATGGTTGCTCCTGGGGGTGCGAAGACCTCCCGGGTCAGCCGCAGGCGCAGCCGCCCGGCGAAGCCGGGGTCGGGATCGACCGGCGTGACGGGCTCGCGCAGAGCCTCAAACGGATCCGTCATCGCGAGCCCTCCTCTCCCTCGTAGATCCGGCGAAACGCGGCGCGGGCCCGCACCAGCAGCGCCTCGGTGGCGTGCACGGTGCGGTCCAGGTGCCGGGCCACCTCGGGTACCGGCAGCTCGTCGAGGTAGCGCAGCGTGAGCGCGGCCCGGTGGTGCGCGCCGAGCCGGTCGAGTACCTCGCGGGCCCGGATCCGGTCAACGGCCGTCTCCCACGGGTCGTCGACGCGCGCCGGCTCGCCGTCCAGCAGGCGCAGCCCGCGCCGCTCCCGCTCGACCCGCCGCCAGTGGTCGGCAAGCTTGTGCCGGGCAACCCCGATCAGCCACGGGATCGAAGGATCGGGCGCGCCCGGCTTGCGGACCGCGTGCACGGCGGCCAGGAACGACTCGGCCGTGAGGTCCTCGGCCAGGCCAGTGTCGCCGCACCGGGCCAGCAGGTAGCCGTAGACATGCGGCAGCGCATCGTCGTACAGCTTCAGCAGCCCGAACGCCGGGTCGGGCCGCACCTGCGGGTGCGTCACACCCTCATCGTCGCCCGGGCGGCCGACACTCCGACGGGCCAGTGCCGAACTTTTCCCGGACCGGTCAGTAGAGTCACCACGTGCAAACCCGCCGCTGCGTGCCGCGCGCCTGGCACGGAACCGGTCTCGGCAACCTAGAACTGGGTGATCTGCGTATCTGCCAGTTCGCCCGCTACTGGACGTGTATGGCGACCTCATGGTGGATGACGCGCTCGTCCCAGCGGCCCAGCGCTGCCCGGGCCGGTTCCTCCACCACGGCCCACTCGTAATCGTCCCCGGCGAAGGCCCGGACCGCGTCTAGGTCCGTGAACCAGGTGATGGAGGTGAACGCGACTTCCCCGTGCTCGTCCCGCCGCAGGAGCTGGGCGCCGCGGAACCCGCTGACTTCCCGAAGGTGCCCGCTCACTTCTGTCTCGTAGTGGCGCTGGTAGTCACCGGCTCTTCCCAGCGGCGCCCACCCGCGCCAGATCCGGGCGATCATGACCCCATTCTCTCGCCCCCGGGAACCGGCTGGTGGTTATTGCTTGGCCGGCCAGGTCGCCGGTTTCAGCCACGCGTTTAGGGTCGCCGTAACCGCGCCCGGACATGCACGGGCAATTCGCCTGCCGATCAGCTCGTCATGCTGGCAAACATGCCGGGGTCGTAGGAACCCCCCTTTTGGCGTACGATCACGCCGAGCCGGTTGGCCGCGTTGATCATGGCGACCAGGGAGACAAGCGCGGCGATCTGGTCGTCGTCGTAGTGCTTGCGCACCTGGGCCCAGGTTTCGTCGGACACGCCGTGGTGGGCGTCGGCGAGCCGGGTTCCCTCCTCGGCGAGCGCCAGCGCGGCCCGCTCGGCCTCGGTGAACACAGTGGCCTCGCGCCAGGCGGCGACCAGGTTGAGCCGCACCGCGGTTTCACCGGCGGCTGCGGCCTCCTTGGTGTGGAGGTCGACGCACCAACCGCAGCCGTTGATCTGGCTGGCGCGCAGTCCCACCAGCTCCTGCGTGGACTTCGGCAGCGGCGACTGCGCGATCACCAGGCTGGCGTTGGCGAACCGTTTGCTGAACTTGGCGCCGATCTCGTTGCCGAACATGTTGAATCGGGGTTCCATGACTTCGTCCTCACTCGTGGTGTTGCGTGCTGCTGGACTGGACGAACATGAGATGCCGGCGACCCGATCCCTGTGACAACGCCGGTTACGTGACGTGCGCCACAAGCAGGTGGCTACATCGGTGATATCTGACGCACCGCTGCTCACGACGCTGCCTCGGCGTCAGGTAATTTGGCAGCGGACAACAACGATTGGCTACCGTCTCGGTGTCACAAAACGGCGAGGCCCGGTGTCTGGTGGGTAACGCAGTCGAGAGTGAAGAGGAGCCCACCCATGGCCGGCATGTCGCGGACCGCGCCCGAAGATCGCGGCGGGAGCATGAGCCGCGACGGCCACCCGGACCCCGCCACCGAGGCGTTCCTCGCCCACCGCAACCTGCTGTTCACCGTCGCCTACGAGATGCTCGGCTCGGCCGCCGACGCCGAAGACGTCCTGCAGGAGACCTGGCTGCGGTGGGCGGGCGTCGACCTCGGCACCGTGCGTGACCGGCGTGCATACCTGGTCCAGATCACCACCCGCCAGGCGCTCGCGCGGCTGCGTACGCTCGGGCGCCGTAGGGAGTCCTACGTCGGCCCCTGGCTGCCCGAGCCGCTGCTCACCGCGCCCGACGTGGCCCAGGACGTCGAGCTGGCCGACAGCGTCTCGATGGCGATGCTGCTGGTGCTGGAGACGCTCGCGCCGGCCGAGCGGGCGGTGTTCGTGCTGCGCGAGGTGTTCGAGCTGGCCTACGACGAGATCGCCGAAGCCGTCGGCAAGACCCCCGCCGCCGTCCGCCAGATCGCCCACCGGGCACGGGCACACGTCGCCGCGCGCCGACCGCGCGGAGTCCCTTCTCCGGCCGAGACCCGGGCTGCGTTCGAGGCCTTCCAACGGGCGGTCGAGACGGGCGACCTGCAGAGCCTGCTCGACATCCTTGCGCCGGACGTCGTCGCCTTGAGCGACGGTGGCGGAGTCAAACAGGCCATGCCGCGGCCCATCGTGGGGGCCGACCGGGTGGCCCGCGTGCTGGCCGCCGGGCTGGGCAGGATCGCCGCCGCGGCCTCGCTGCAGCAGGCACAGGTAAACGGCTACCCGGCGCTGATCCTCCGGCTCAACGGCGAGATCGACACCGTCATAGCGGTACGCATCGACGACGGCCTCATCACCGGGCTCTACGCCGTACGCAATCCCGAGAAGCTGTCGCATATGGAGCAGGAGACCACCCTGCGCCGCTGAGTCTGGGGCGCCTCGGAAACGAACAACACACCCGGCATCTCCACCTGCACATCACTGCTGGCGACGGCGTGCGGCGCAGATAGTCGCATAGTTGGTTGTTCTGCGGGCGATAGTAGAGCGCGATGCAGCGGGCAAGCGTATCGCGGGTCGGCTCGGCAGGGTCAGTCCGGCAGGGCGCGCGAGCGCAGCGCCCGCTCGACGACGTCGCGGCACTCGGTCACCACCCGCGCCAGGCCCCGATCGCGTTCAGCGGCGCCGAGGAAGGCATCGATCCGGGCCAGCAGCTCCGGCGAGGCCAGCGGGTACGGGAACAGCAGCTGGCCGAACGCCAGCCGGAAGCTGCCCGGGCCGCCCTCGTCCCTGGCGGCCCAGACATCCGGCAGCGCCTCGAAGTACCGGTCGGCATACGGGCCGAGCAGGTGAGCGTGCTCGGGCTGGGCGAGGGCCGGCGCCACCTCGGCCAGGGTCTCGACGCCGAGGTCCTGCCTGCCGGCCAGCAGCGCCCAGGCCGCCGCCTTGTGGGCGGCGTCCGGCACGGCCGCCCGGCAGGCCGCGGCATGCCGGCGGCCCGCATCGGTCGGGTCGCCTTCTGCCTCGGCGTCGATCTCGGCGTCGGAGGCCCGGCCGACCGCGCACAGCCGCCGCAGCAGCGCCCAGCGCAGCTCGGTGTCCACAACCAGGCCGGGCAGCACGATGCTCCCATCCACCAGCCCGGCCAGCAGGTCCAGCTGCCCGGGCGTGCTCGCGGTCCAGCCGAGCAGCTGCGCCCAGGCCAGCTGATGGTCGCTGCCGGGCTCGGCGGCGCGCAGCAGCCCCTCCGCGGCCGCGGCGAGCCGCCGCTTGCCGCGCGGCACCCACTCAGGACCGGCGAACCGCGCGATCACCTGCGCGGCCACCTGGTGCAGGGTCTGCAGCACCGAGACCGACCGCTCCACGCCCATGCCGCTGCACAGCATTGCGGTGAACGCGGGCAGCGAGAGCTCGGCCCGCTGCGCCATGTCGATCACGGCGCTCCAGCACACGGTGCGCGCCAGCGGGTCGGCGACAGCTCCGACCGAGGAGGTTAGCGTGGCCAGCGAGCGCGGGTCGAACCTGATCAGCGCGTAGCCGAGGTCGTCGTCGTTGAGCAGGATCAGGTCCGGCCTCGGCAGCCCGGCCAGCTCCGGCACCGGGGTCCGGGCGCCCGACACGTCCACCTCGACCCGCTGGGTCCGCACCAGCGCTCCGGACTCGCCATCCGTCCCCGGCGCGCCGTCCGCCCAGTTGTACAGGCCGATCGCGATCCGGTGCGGCCGCAGCACCGGGTGCCGCTTCGGCGCCTCCTGGAGCACCGCGAACGAGGTGAACTCCCCGCCCGGCCCGGTCTGGAATTCCGGGCGCAGGGTGTTCGGCCCGGCGGTCTCCAGCCAGGCCTTCGACCAGTCCGACAGGCTCCTGCCCGAGCTTTGCTCCAGCGCGCGTAGCAGGTCGGCCAGGGTCGCGTTGCCGAACGAGCGTTCGGCGAAGAAGGCGCGCACCCCGGTGAAGAACGCATCTCGGCCGACGTAGGCCACTAGCTGCTTGAGCACCGAGGCGCCCTTGGCGTAGCTGATCCCGTCGAAGTTCGCCGCCGCCTCGGCCAGCGTCGGCACGTTGGCGGCGACCGGATGTGTCGAGGGCAGCTGGTCCTGCACATAGCCCCAGTTCTTCCGGCCGCCGGAGAACGTGGTCCAGGCGCCGGCGAACCTGGTCGCCTCGGCGCTGGCCAGCACGGCGCAGCACTCGGCGAACGATTCGTTCAGCCACAGGTCGTCCCACCAGCGCATGGTGACCAGGTCGCCGAACCACATGTGCGCCATCTCGTGCAGGATCACCTCGGCGCGCGCCTCGTACCTCATGCCGGTGACCCTGGACCGGAACAGAAACTGCTCGCCGAGCGTCACGCAGCCGGGGTTCTCCATCGCCCCGGGGAACTCCGGCACGAACACCTGGTCGTACTTGGCAAACGGGTAGGGGGTCTGGAACAGCGCGGTATAGAAGTCCAGGCCCTGCCGGGTGATCTGGAAGATGTCCCCGGGATCCAGGTGAGCGGCCAGCGAGGCGCGGCAGCCCAGGCCGAACGGGATCACCTGCCCGCCCGGGGTGGTGTGCGACTCGCGGACCAGGTGGTACTCGCCGGCGGCGACCGCGGTCACGTAGGTGGAGATCCGCGGCGTGGGCGGGAAGTGCCAGACCGCGGCCGGCTCGCCGTCCGGCCCGGCCGGGGTCACGGGCTCCGGCTCGGGGGCGGGCTGGTTGGACAGCACGGTCCAGTGCGCGGGCGCGGCCACGTGGAAGGCGAATTCCGCCTTCAGGTCCGGCTGCTCGAAGTTCGCGAACACCCGGCGGGCGTCGGCCGGCTCGAAGTTGGTGTACAGGTACACCTTCCCGTCGGCCGAGTCGACCGCCCGGTGCAGGCCCGCCCCGGTGCTGGAGTAGCGGCAGTCGGCAATCACCCGCAGCTCGTTGCGGGCCGCCAGGCCGGGCAGCGCGATCCGCCCGCCGGAGCAGGCGGCCGCGGGGTCGAGAGCCGCCCCGTTCAGCGTGATCTCGCGCACGTTCTCCGCGATCAGGTCGGCATACGCCGACGCGCCGGGCTCGGCGCAGCCGAACCTGATCACGCTCGCCGAGCCGAACACCTCGCTGCCGCGCGTCAGATCCAAGGACACGTCGTAGGAGTCAACGCTGAGCAGCCGCGCGCGCTCGGCGGTCTCGGCCCGGGTGATCTCGGCTGGCGGCATCATTGACTCCCGTCAAGCGGCGTACGGGTTGACCGGCTGGACCCGCTCCGCCGATCACGATCTGAGCGAGCCGGAGAATCGCGGCGGCGCCTGGACCGGGGAGCGGACGACGAACGAAGGCGGTGCCTCAAAACGTCCCGCAGACGAGCGGGAAACACTGGGTGGGCAATCCCCATCCGCCGCGCCGGCCGGGCACGGTACAGCGCCGAGATCCCGTCCTTGGCCGAGGCGAACGACCAGCAGGCCATGAACCAGACCGTCAGCAGCGTCCGCGTCCGGTCGAAGACCGTGCCCGCCGTCACCGAGGTCCGGTGGCCACAAGCCGCGCACATGAGGCGGCCATCGCCGAGCCGCCAGCCTCCGCCGTTGCCGCACCCCCGGCACACGCACCCCTGCGGCCAGCGCATCCACTCCAGGCAGTCAAGACAGTTGGCATCGGTGCGGAACCATGCCTGGAACTCGCCCACCGACCGCGGGTAGTGCAGGCCGCCGCAGGACACGGCCACCCCGCCATGCTACTCCGGTGAAATGGAGCCCCTGGCCGCCTTATTGGAGGCGCCGTTGAACGTCCCGGCCCGCCGCGTCACGCAGCTGCCAGCTGACGCCCAACGCTGTACAGGGCTCAGTACACGCATAACCGGCCCGTATGCGCGCCGAACTGTCTTGCCTGGGAACCGCATGAGACGAGTACAGACTCGGCGATCCGGCCCCCGATTACCGCGGTGCGCAGCTCAGACCTCAGTCACCGAAAGTAGCGGCATCCAGCGGCGGATCGGGTCAGCCATCCGCCCCAGGTGGTCCGTGGTCTGCCCCGAGGACGCTGCAGGCGCGAGGAAGTGCCCGGACCCTTGTGGTAGCTCGGGCCGCTCCGGTGGTCTAAGTAGATGGGGGCTTAGCAGAGAGTGGTGGGATGCACGCAGCGGGCAAGGCAGAACCGGCTGTGACGCCGGTGGCGGGCAACGCCAGTGATGACAGGGCGGCGTTCGAGCAGTTCGTGGGAGAAACCGGGCCGCGGCTTACCCGGGCGCTCGCGGCCGCGTACGGGTTTGAGGATGGGCGGGACGCCACCGCCGAGGCCCTGGCTATCGGTGAGTTCGCGCGTTCATAACGGGTGAGGCGTAACACTCAGCCCCAGCCCCGGCCGCGCGATGAGCAGCGTTGCTGTGGGTAGTTTGGCTGGCGTGAGTCTCTGCTTGGCCGCCGCCGGGGCCACTGGACGTACGGATCGAGCGGCTCACTGGAGGTGTCGCGGTGACGACGGATTCCTACGCTTCGGCAGCTGGCCTGGTTGAGCGCTCGGCAGCGGCGTATGTGTCAGGCGTGCCCGAGAACCCGGCCGACGATGGTTTCTTTGGGCCCGCCAGTGTCACGTGGCGGGTGAGCGCCCACCTCTCGGCCCCGGTCGCCGGGCTGCGGTCGTTGCTGATGCAGGCGCTGCACCCGCTTGCGATGGCCGGAGTGGATCAGCACAGCGACTGGCGGGATGATCCGGTTGGCAGGCTGGCCGCCACGTCGGCTTACCTCAGCGTCGTCAGGTTTGGCGAGCGCGCAGCCGCGGAGCAGGCAGCGGCCCGCGTTCAGCGCATACATGATCATGTCCACGGTGTCGACACGGTTACCGGCCACCCGTACGCCGCCAGCGACCCCGCGCTGCTGCTGTGGGTCCACGCCACGCTGGTCGAGTCCGGCATCGCTGCCGCACGCTTGTTCGGGACCCCGCTCTCAGCGGAGGAAAGTGACCGCTACACCGAGGAGATGGTGGTCGCCGCCGAGCTGGTTGGCGTGCCCGGAGCCTTGATCCCTGCCAGTTGCGCCCAACTCGAGCGCTACATCGCTTCGGTCCGGCCCGAACTCATCTGCACGCCTGCGGCCAGGGAGTCGATGGCCTACCTGCTCGACCCGCCGGGGCTGGACGAGGACATTGCCGCGATCTGGCAGGACATTAGAGATGGCGCGATCGCGGCGCTGCCGGTGTGGGCCCGTGAGATGTACGGCTACGACGCGCCGCGATCGCTGAGCACCAGCCGCCAGACGGAGATCCAGCAGGCGCTCGGCGTTCTCGATGCCGTGTTCCTCGGCGAGCCTGGCGTTCTTGAGGCCAGGCAGCGGATTGGCTTGCGCATGCGTGCGGCGCGGCGCGCGTGAAGGAGCATCACGGCGCGGCGCGGACGAAGAACGCTGGCGGTTCAGCGCGGACGAAGAACGCTGGCGGTTCAGCGCGGACGAAGAACGCTGGCGGTTCGGCGCGGACGAAGAGGGCTGGCGCAGGACGGGTCAGGAAGCTCGGCGCCACGGCGGCGGCCAGCGGCGCGATCGCGGTGCTGGTGCTGATGCGCGGCCGGGCCAGCCGCCTGCGCTTGGACCGGGGCCGGGCCGCGCTCAAGCTCGTCGTCCGCGGCGGAGCACGTTATGCCGCCAGCGCACCGCGGTTGTTCGCGGCCGCAGGCGAGAACCGGGAACGGCTCCGCCACGACCTGGCCCTTGAGACCGCCGAGGACATCGCCACCACCCTGGGCGCGATGAAGGGCGTCATGATGAAGATTGGCCAGATGGCCAGCTACATCGACGACGGCCTGTCGCCAGCGGTCCGGCGCACGCTTAGCCGCCTGCAGGACAGCGTCCCCCCGATGAGCGCAGAGCTGGCCGCCCGGGTGATTACCGAGGAACTGGGCCTGCCGCCGGAACGCGCCTTCGCCCGGTGGGATCCGGTGCCCATCGCAGCCGCTTCGATCGGCCAAGTGCACCGGGCGATCACACACGAGGGCCGCGCGGTCGCGGTAAAGGTGCAGTACCCCGGCATTGCCGAGACCATCGCGGCGGACCTCGACAACGTCGCCCTGCTCCGCCGGATGCTCCGCATCACCGCACCGAGCCAGGACGTTGACGCCCTGATCGGCGAGCTTCGCGACCGTATCCGGGAGGAACTCGACTACCGGCGGGAAGCCGGCAACCAGCAGCTCTGGGCCGCCTATTACAAGGGTCATCCCACCATCGAAATCCCGGGGATCATCAGTGACCTGTCCACCCGAAGGGTTGTGACAAGCGAACTGGTCACCGGGGCACGCTTCGCTGAGGTCTGCGGCTGGCCCCAGGAAGAACGGGATCTGGCGGCGGAGACCATCTACCGTTTTGTCTTCCGGAGCCTGTATGAAGTGCGTGCCTTCAATGGAGACCCGCACCCGGGCAACTACGTCTTCCACCCTGGCGGCCGGGTCACGTTCCTCGATTTCGGGCTGGTCAAGCACTTCGCGCCGGCGGAGTTGCGGCCGCTCATGCAGATGGCACGGCATCTCTGTGTGGACAACGATCCCGAAGGTTTCCGGCGAAGCCTGGAAAGCGCCGGCTTCCTGCGCCCGCACGCGCCGGTGAGCACCGAAACGATCGTGGACCACATGGCCGTGTTCTACGACAGCATCCGCGAGCCGGGAGCGCGGACCATGACTGAGGAGTACGCATCGGCCGTGGTGCGCCGCTTCTTCGACGTACGCAGCCCCATTGCTGCCTACGCCCGCATCCCGCGGTCGTACGTGATACTTCAGCGCATCAACCTGGGCCTGTTCGCCGTGCTCGGCCAGCTCACCGCAACCGCTGACTGGAGGGCCATCGCCGAGGAGATCTGGCCTTTCGTCCAGGGCCCGCCGTCCACTCCCATGGGGGAAGCGGAGGTAGCCTGGCGGGCCACCGCGCGACGGCCATCCTGATGCGGCGGTGGATGCCGGGCAGCCATGCGCAGGGGCCCACATAAGCATGAATGGTGATGTGTGCGCGCAGGGTAGATAAGGTGCTCGGTCCCGGCTCGCGGGTGATACAGGAACGGCAGAGTGGCCGCCGGAATGTATCACGGGCCGGGGCAGGCGCTCTGTTTCCGTTATAAGGGGGCGCCAGGAGCTGGTTAAACCGGTGACTGGGTGAGGGGGATACCGATGGAAACCGAGATCATGTTCATGGACTGCCCTGCGTATCTGGATAAAGACGGTGCGTTAAGGTGCGGGCTGCCGGCTGAGGTGGAGTACAGGTACGCCGTTGAATCAACCGACGCACCGCTTGAAAGCGCCAAAATCCGGTGCCCGCGCGGTCACTGGTTCAACGGTCCGGTCGAACTTCTCGCCAGGCATAAGCAGCAAGTTCCGGCCCGGCCGTACCCGCCGCCGCCAGGCGTTTCGATCACGAAGACATCCCCGGCTTCCACCGGCACCGAGTCGCAAGCCCGCAGGGGCTGCACCGATCCATCGGCGCGCTCCAGCCAGTGACGGCCGAGTTCGCCTGGCCGGCCGCCCGCCATGCCGTAGGGCCGGACACGGCGGCGGCTGCTGAGGGTGGTTACGGTCATCGGCTCGAGAAACCGGATGCGGCGCCGGCCGCCGTCGCCACCGCGCCACCGTCCGTCACCACCGCTGCCGCGCCGGATCTCATAGGACTCCAGCCGGACCGGGTACCGCCACTCCAGCACTTCGGGGTCGGTGAGCCGGGAGTTGGTCATGTGCGTTTGCACCACATCTGTGCCGTCGAAGCCATCCCCGGCACCCGAACCGCTGGCGACGGTCTCGTAGTACTGATACCGGTCGTTGCCGAAGGTGAGGTTGTTCATCGTGCCGGAGCCCTCGGCCATGACCCCAAGGGCCGCATACAGTGCCCCGGTGATGGCCTGCGATGTCTCCACGTTGCCTGCCGCCACGGCGGCCGGGTACTGCGGCGACAGCATGCTGCCGGGCGGGATGATGACGCGGACCGGCTGGAGGCAGCCCGCGTTCAGCGGAATTTCGTCGTCCACCAGGCTCCGGAAGACATAAAGCACAGCCGCCATGGCGACCGACGACGGCGCGTTGAAATTGCCCGGCAACTGGGCGGAGGTCCCCGTGAAGTCGATTTCCGCGGTCCGCGCCCGCGCGTCAACCCGGACAGCCACCCTGATCACAGCACCATTATCCAGCTCGTATTCGTATTCACCGCCGTGCAGTGTGGGTATGACGCGGCGCACCGACTCTTCAGCGTTGTCTCTGACGTGCCCCATGTATGCATGAACCACGTCCAGGCCGAACTGCCCGACCATTTGGTGAAGTTCCCGCACGCCCTTTTCGTTGGCGGCGATCTGGGCCCGCAGATCGGCAAGGTTGGCGGCTGGGTTGCGGGAGGGATGCGGCGCCGACGCCAGCAGGCTGACCGTCTCCTCGTCCCGCAGGGCACCATGTTCGGCAAGCAGCCAGTTGTCGATCAGCACGCCTTCTTCCTCGATCCGGGTGCTCAGCGCGGGCATGGAACCAGGCGTGATGCCCCCGATCTCGGCGTGATGGCCGCGGGAGGCGACAAAGAACAGGATTTCGTCCCCGTGGCTGCCGAAGACGGGCGTAACCACGGTGATATCGGGCAGATGCGTGCCGCCATGATAAGGGTCGTTCAGGACGTAAACGTCACCCGGCTTGATACTCCCGGAATTGCGGTGGGCAACCATCTTGATGCTCTCACCCATCGAGCCGAGATGCACCGGAATATGCGGGGCGTTCGCGATCAGGTTTCCCTCGTGGTCAAAAATCGCGCACGAGAAATCAAGCCGCTCTTTGATGTTGACGGAATGGGCGGTGCTTTGCAGCCGTACGCCCATCTGCTCGGCAACCGACATAAAAAGGTTATTAAAGATTTCCAGCATAACGGGATCTGCCTGCGTACCCACACCGCGCTCCGCTGGCGCCGCCGCGGTCCGGGACAGGAGCAGGTCACCCCGGCTGGTCACGTCCGCCCGCCAGCCCGGTTCGACCACGGTCGTGGCGAAGTCCTCGGCGATGATGGACGGGCCAGGGACCGCCGCGCCGGGCGCCAGCCCGGCACGGCGGTACAGATCAACGTCGGCCCAGGCACCAGCCACGAACATGGGAACCCGGGCCGCTGGGACAAGTGCCCGCGGCCCGGGTTCGGGCGGAGCCGTCTCTGTTGACAGCCCGGAAACGCCGATCAGCTCGGTGGAGACGGCTTCCACGGTCACCGTTTTGTCTGTCATAAGAAAAGAGAAACGACGGCGGTACAGCTCCTCGAACGCTGACAGCATCGCGGCCGCATCGCCGAGCGGGACTGGCAGGGCCGTGTCGGTCCCTTCGTAGCGCAGGTGAGCGCGCCGGACAGCCCGGACCCGGCCGGCGGGGATGCCTTCGGCTGCCAGTTCTGCCACGGCATCGGTTTCCAGGGTCTGGCAGAGCGTGGTGAGTTGCGGCAGTACCTGGTCCGACAGCGGGGCCTCGACCGCGGACTCGCGCATCGCCGTCACTTCGGCGAGGCCCATGCCATAGGCGGACAGGACCCCGGCGAGCGGGTGGATGATGACCTTGGTGATGCCAAGCACGTCCGCGACCGCGCACGCGTGCTGGCCGCCGGCGCCGCCGAACGTCGCGAGCACGTACCGGGTGACGTCGTAGCCCCGCTGCACCGAGATCTTCTTGATCGCGTTCGCCATGTTCGTCACCGCGATCTCCCGGAAGCCGGCGGCCACCTCCTCGGGGCTGCGCTGGTCGCCGGTGGCGGCCTCGATCTCGCGCGCCAGCGCGGCGAAGCGCTCGCCCGCGATTCCCGCGTCGATCGGCTGGTCACCGTCCTCGCCAAACACCGGCGGGAAGTACCCGGGCTGGACGCGGCCCAGCATGACGTTCGTATCGGTGACGGTGAGCGGTCCACCGCGCCGGTAGCACGCCGGGCCGGGATTGGCGCCCGCTGAGTCCGGCCCGACACGGTAGCGGCTGCCGTCGAAATGCAGGATTGACCCGCCCCCGGCGGCCACGGTGTGGATGCTCAGCATCGGGGCCCGCATCCGCACCCCGGCCACCTCGGTCTCGTACTGGCGCTCGAACTCGCCCGCGTAATGGGAGACGTCGGTCGAGGTTCCGCCCATGTCGAACCCGATGACGCGGCCGAACCCGGCGGCGGTGCCGGTGCGCGCCATGCCGACGATGCCGCCCGCGGGCCCTGAGAGGATGGAGTCCTTGCCGCGGAACCTGCGCGCGTCGGCGAGGCCACCGCTGGACTGCATGAACAGCAGCCGCACGCCCCGCAGTTCGCGGGCCACCTGATCGATGTAGCGGGCGAGGATGGGAGACAGGTAGGCGTCCACGACGGTGGTGTCGCCGCGCGAAACCAGCTTCATGAGCGGGCTGGTTTTGTGGGACTCCGAGACCTGGGTGAACCCGATGCCGCGGGCGATCTCCCCGATGCGTTGCTCGTGCCTGGGATAGCGGTAGCTGTGCATGCACACGACGGCGATGGCACGGAAGCCTTCTTCGTAGGCACCGCGCAGGTCACGGGCCAGCGAATCCTCGTCCAGCGGAAGCATCACCTCACCCTGCGCGCTGACGCGCTCGGGGGCTTCGATCACGCGGGAGTACAGCAACTCCGGCAGGATGATCTTCCGGTCGAAGATGCGGGGCCGGTTCTGATACCCGATTCGCAGCGCGTCGGCAAAGCCGCGGGTTATGACCAGGGCGGTTGCCTCACCCCGGCGCTCAAGCAGGGCATTCGTGGCCACCGTGGTGCCCAGCCTGACCGAGCCGATCCGCTCCACCGGTATCGGCTCCGGCGCGGGGACGCCCAGCACCTGGCGGATTCCCTCGATGACGGCGTCCTGATAGCGTGCCGGGTCCTCAGACAGCAGCTTGCGGGCGGCGAGATCACCATTGGGCTGTTTGGCAACCACATCGGTGAACGTGCCGCCCCGGTCGATCCAGAACTCCCAGCGGCCAGTCATCCAGGGCTTCCCCCAAGCGAGCGCCAAGCTCTGACAGGCTACCCCGCTGCGGGCCGGCTATCGGAGGGCGGCGCGTTCCTGCTGCAGGCGGCGCGAGCGTTCCGCCTTCTCTTTGCGGTGACGACGCCACGCCCGCCCGTTCAGCAACAGGAAGATAAAGACCGGGAGCGCCGCCAGTCCTGCCGCCGAGAGGTAAACGGCAAGGTAGTGATGCATATTGAACATCGACCAGCCGTGATTAACTTGCGTCGCGTTGATCCCAAAGAAAGCCGCCAGAAAACCTAGCGGTGCGATAACAAATGTGATGACGCTTACCGCGATATCGCGCCGCAGCCGCTTTTCCTCATCAGCCTGCCTTTCACGGATCTCAATCGCTGTCAGCTCCGACCGGATACTGGCATCCAGCCGGGAAAACATTCTGCTTACCGTTTCAGCCCGCTCACGAAGCTCCATCGCGGCATACAGCTGCTTGTGGAAGCTCTCGAGGCGGAGCGAGGGGATGAGCAGGCCCAGATCAGAGGAAGTCTCAACGCTGAAGCTCAGGTCCAGCTCCAGATTTCCGAGCACGTCCACGAGGAACTCCATGTCTGCGCGCCTCTGTTTTCCAACGTCAGGCTTCTGCACTTGAGAACGGAAATCGCGAACCTGCCCGTGCGCCTTGTGCCATATCTGCCTGAATCGTGCGGTTGTTCCCACGGCCTGCACGGCAGTGAGGAAGACGCTGTTCTCGATGTACTCCTTATGTCCGTACAACAGACTTACATAGGGCGTGACCGCACCAAGAGTGCGCTGTGCTTCATTGAGTCCGGAGGGTCTCCTGATTTCCATGAATTCCGGGCGGTTGGGCGGGTCGACCCGGAAAAGGATCCGCTTGAGAGTATCTACGTCGGGTAGTTTGCCGCGTTCCACATAGGGCGCGAAGACCACTTGGTGCCGTTCGGGCGGCAGGAGCTTGTTCTCGTCGATCGCCTCGGCGCCTGCCCCTTTAGCGAGTGTCGCAATATGCTCTTCGAGACTCGCTCCGTCAACAGCCAGCTGTGCGTAAGCACAATGCTCAAGAACGTCGCTGGTAGTCGCATGGTCGATGTCGAGTGGAAGGCTCATGAAATGGAAGTCGATAACCGCTACTATTTGATCGGACGGGAGTACAAAAAGCCACGTTTGGGCCTGCGTGATCTGCACATTCCGACCCGGTTCTGCACTGGGCGCAGAGCTTGACTCCGGTGATGCGTCGGTACCGGTCGGCGGTGTGAATACCAGCGCTTTCGCATCGTGCGGCTCCACGCACAAAATCTGCGGCAACTGGTCCCGGAAGAGACCGTAAAATTCCTCTAACCGGCCGAGGTAGAGGTGCTGCTCGCCATCAACGTGTTCTTTGTACCGCCATCGGGTGGCATAGATGCTGATCACCCGGATCGTGTGATCGTGTGGCGTGACTACGCTGGCCGACATGGCCCACCCCCCAGACACCCACCAGTGTTCATCCAGTGCCTGCAACCGGGCGCGGGCACGACATTGGGATCCGCGCACGACTCGCGGCAGCGTACCCCCCTTGCTACTCCAGCGCGTACAGGCGGAACTTTCTTAGTACACACCACCGAGCGAACATGTTCCAGCAATTCACATCGTTATTGGGACACGCTGGGGCAAAGGCCGCGCCGCTCACTGCCGGGAGTGCGTACGCAACTCCACGCGGCGTGCTTGGACGCTGGCGGGCCAGAACGCCAGCAGGCCGGAGCGGTGCCTGCTCCGGCCTGCTCCGTGAGTCGTACTTCCCTGGCGACCCCGCGTTACGGGGCGACCTGTAGCTGGGAGTTGCCAGCTCCGGCGGGAATGAACGACGGCAGGGTGATGAAAGACCCGACGGTTCCCGTGTAGTGCCCCGTCTTCACGGGCACCGTGACTGTGGCCGGGAAGCCGCCAAGCCCGTTCAGCGTGGTGCCGGTGATAATGACCTGGTCACTTCCCTGCGGGATGGACCAGGTCACATCACCGCTGTCGTGCGCGGATCCCAATCCGTGCCCACAGTCGGAGCCCTCGTAGTCGCCGGTGCCGTCGCTGTTCAGCGCGAACCACAGCCAGACGCCACCGCCTTGCGGGCCACCCACGTTCGCGGACAGCTCGACCTGGTAGACGGCGCCCGGCCCATAATCCGCCAGTGCGGGAGCGGCGGCGGCGAGCGTTCCCGCGCCGGCCAGCAAGGCGCTGGCTGCGGCCACCGCGATTCGTGTCTTGATCATGGTGCGTTATTCCTCTTCTTCGGAAGTAGCGCGGCTGGAACCTAGCGGGACCGGAAGCAGCAGTGACGGTTCTCGCCGGTAGCCGCGCTGACTGATGGTTCTTCTGGGGAACCAGTGATTAATGATTTATTTGTGACAATAGCGCCTAATGTCCTGCTTGGGAAGGTAACGCTGAGTAATCCTCTCGGGAAAGCGGTGGTCAGCGGACATCCCGTTCCACCTGCCTGGACCTAACTGCTTCCCCGGAGCTCGCAGGGACAGCTTGCGGCCTGTGATGCCATAGGGGAGGCTGCGGCTTGGAAGAACACAGCGGGAACGAGGGGGAAACAACATGGACGTACCAGCACTGTTCGGGCGCGGTGTGGAGGAATTCAGCGCCCGCGTGGGGCAAATCCGCGACGGGCAATGGGAGGCGGACACGCCGGACGCGGGCTGGACCGTTCGCGATCTTGTCGGCCACGTGGTGTCCGAGGATCTCTGGGCGCCACCCCTGTTCGCTGGCTCGACCATTGACGAGGTCGGTGACCGCTTTGAGGGTGACATCCTCGGCGCGGGCCCGAAGGACGCCTGGCTGGCGGCATCGAGTCAGGCGGTACACGCGGCGGGGGAGCCTGGTGCGATGGATCGCACGGTCCATCTGTCGTTTGGTGACTTCCCGGGCCGGGAGTACGCCATGCAACTGTTCGCCGATCACCTGATTCACGCCTGGGACCTGGCCCGGGCGATCGGTGCGGACGAGCGGCTCGACAGCGCGCTCGTCGAAGCATGCACGGACTGGTTCGCAGGCATGGAGGATGGCTACCGCGGCGCGGGCGCGATCGCCGAACGTCCCCCGGTCCCAGAAGGGGCAGGGGCGCAGACCCGGTTGCTGGCGATGTTCGGCCGCCGCGCCTGAGAAGGGTGAGCTATCCAGATCCCCGGCCGGTCAGGTGGTCCCTGCGGCGTACCCGGGTGGTGGTGTGAAGCCGCCGATCAGGTCACTCATGAGACGCGCGAAGGCTATGACGGTGCGGTCATGCAGGTACGGGCCCACCACTTGGATGCCGGCGGGAAGCCCGTCCGCAGCGGTCCCCGCGGGTACCGCGGCGGCGGGAAGGTAGGCTACGCCAACCGCCTGCACCCATGCGAACTGGTCGGCGTATGAGACCTGCTCGCCGTTGACGCTGATCACTCGTGCGTCGACATCCGGATTGTGATCGTGCGCGATAGCGGTGGTCCGCATGGCGGGACAAAGCAAAACGTCGTACTGCGTGAAGAATCGCGCCCACGACAAGCGCAGGGCAAGCTGCTCCTCCTTGGCCAGAGCCAGGTGGCGTGCCCGCTGGGTGACGTTGCGGGCAAACCGCGCGGGGGGTGTCTGGTCCCCGTGCTCAAGCCGCGCAGCCCGGTCCGCCAGCGCGGCGAAGGCAGACTCCGGCAACGCGCCCGCCATCGTCCCCTGGATTACCCGCTGGGCCACGTCGAGAGATGCGTCCAGGTCGACGGGGCGCGCATCTTGCACCCGCATCCCCGCCGCTGACAGCGCATCCTTCGCGGCGTCCAACCGCGCAGCCACGTTGTGGTCGAGAGGCCATCCAGGCTCGTTCGGCCAGACGGCAACGCGCCAGTCTCCGATCGCGCGGCTGGGCGGCTGCGGTAGCTCAAGGCGCCAGGCGACACCGTCGGCGTCGTCCGGGCCGGCCAGGACTGACAGGCAAAGATCCAGGTCGTCTGCACTGCGTGCGATCGGCCCAATCACCCCCATGTCGAGGCTCGACAGCGTTCCGGGGGCGGGAGGAATGTGACCGTGCAGCGGCACGATGCCGTACGAGGGCTTGAGCGTGTACACCCCGCACCAGTGCGCAGGGATCCGCAGCGACCCGCCAAGATCGCTTCCCAATTCCAGGGCGGTAAGCCCGGCGGCCACCGCGGCTGCCGCGCCTCCCGACGATCCGCCCGGGGTGCGCGTGGCGTCCCACGGATTGTTTGTGGTCCCGAAAAGCTCGTTGTAGGACTGGCAGTCCGCCGCCCACGCTGGCAGGTTCGTCTTCCCGATGACGATCGCTCCGGCGCCGCGGAGCCGGGCTACCGCGCCGGCGTCACGGCCGGGCACGTGGCCAGCGAGTTCAGGTGCGCCGCACGTGGTACGCATGCCGGCCGTTTCGATGCAGTCCTTGATGGTCATCGGCAGGCCATGCAGCGCCCCCAGTTGCTGGCCGGCCGCGAGGCAGCGGTCCGCCTCGGCGGCCTCCCGGCGGGCGCGCTCTGGGTCGAGTGTGACGACCGCTCCCAGGGCCGGGTTGAACTCCTCGATCCGGTGCAGGTAGCACTCCAGCAACTCGACGCTGGAGATCTCCTTGCGCCGGATCGCAGCGGCCAGCTCGGTCGCGGACCTGAAGGGCAGCTGAGTCATGCCTTCCCCCTGCCGTACTCGTCTCCCCCGCCAGGGACCGGCCTGGCGGCCCTGCTCCGGGTGATCACTGATCTTGCCGAGTGCGCACCGAGGTTGTCCACCGTCACCGTCGCGCGCGGCCCGCCCCGATTGGCTGCGGAACCGGCCAAATTTCCGCGCGGATCGCGGTGGTCACGGCTGCGTTCCGGTCTCGGTCCAGCGCTTGAAGACCTCGACTGTGCCGGGAGTCCAGGCGCCATCGCAGGGCATCGAGCCGTCCTGGAGGCGCTGCAGGATGTCGGCGGCGTGGGCTGTCACATCGCTGCGGGACCAGAGATCGAAACACGAAACTCATGGACTGCCGGTCACGCGCCCGGAACAGTGGCCGGATGTGAGCCGCGAAGCTGACCGTTTCGCCGGGCCCGGGCAGGGCGGTCTCCGCGGCGTCTTGCCGGCCCTCTTCCTCGGTGCCCGCCGTGGCCGGGGCGGGTGGGCCGGCGGGGCCCCAGCCCCAGCGCGGCATCACCGAATCAGGCGGCGGGCGCGGCGGTCTGCGACTGGCTGAGGGCGACGCGGGAACCCCATTCGATACAGGACAAGAAGGCAGAACGAAATTCCGGGTCCTCCGGCAGCCCAGCTTCCTGGGCTGCCCGGGTCAGCGCACTGACCCACCGGGCCCGCTGCTCCTCAAGGCTGACGCAAATCCATGATGGCGGGAACGTGGGGACCACGCACGAACGAACTTTCTGCTACGTCGTCTACTTCACCAAAGGCCTGGCTGACGTGGTTGTCTCCGAAATAGCCGCACTTGCGCCCGGGATCGCGCTCACCGAGCCGACGGACCGCTTTGTGGTGGTCTCCGCGGACACCGCGGGCCTGGCGAGGCTGCGATCCGGCGGCCGGACGTTCGACGACATCCGGGTCCTGGCCGCTGGACCGTCGGCGGTCGCGGACGCGGCGAGCTTCGACCAGCTGTGCGCGCGGGCGGCGGAGGCCACCGTGGAGTATCTGGGCACGTGCGACCCGGGCCGAGCGGGCAGCAAACCGTGGTCGGTGACGATGTCCGCGCCTACCCCGGGTTGGCGCCGCCAGCCGCGCTGGGACCCTTCCGGCACGATCACGGCACGGCTCGCTGGCGCGGATCTCCGGGCCCGGTCACGGTCCGACGTCGATTTGCGCATCCAGGTCGACGGCGAACAAGCGCACATCTCGGTCAGCCTGGGCCCTCAGCCCCATGGCAAGCGCGAGTCCGGGGGCGCCCGGCCCGGCGCTTTGCGGGCCAGTGTGGCCGCGTCACTCGTCCGCCTCGCCATCGGCGCGGCGGACTCGTCGGCCGCCAGCCAGGGCCTGTATGACCCGTGCTGCGGCACAGGGACGATTCCGGCGGAGGCGGCCCGGCTGTCCGTGCCCGTTTACGCTTCCGACGCCGACGCTGAAGCCGTCGCCTTCACCGAACAGCGGCTGGCCGCACTGGCCGGGTCCGGGCACCCACTCCGGCAGGTTCGCGTGTTCCAGCACGACCTGCGGCGCGGAAACCCCGCGCGGCGTGCCAGCACGGATCGTAGCCAGCAATCTCCCATGGGGAAAGCAGGTTCAGGACCCCGCAAGGCCGAGTTGCTGGACGCGGTCGCAGCGCTAACCGCCCGGGGGCTGGCCGAGGGCGGTGCCAGCGCTTTGCTGACCACTTCAGAGCAGCAACTCGTCGCCCGCATCCGGCGGCACGCACCGCACGCGCGGATAGCCACCCGCCGGATCGGCCTGCTGGGCCCGACACCAGCCGTGGTCGTGGCCGCTCCGAGGTGATTCGCCGAACCACCCGCGCGGGCCGGTCCGCCGCGGGGGCCGGTCCGCCGCGGGGGCACCATGGTCCTAGCGGAGGTGGCGAACCATGAGCACAAGTGCGCCTGCCAACCCAGAGGCCATCTTCACCTACGGCGCGCCCCAGCTGAAATTCGGCCCAGGCGCCAGCGACGAGATCGGCTTCGACCTCAGCCAGTACCAGGCCCGCCGGGTGCTCGTGGTGACCGACCCAGGGGTCGCGGCCACCGGTCACCCACAGCGGGTTGCCGAACAACTGGCACGCTTCGGCCTCGAGGCCCAGGTGTTCGACGGTGTGCACGTTGAGCCCACCGACGCCAGCCTGGCCTCCGCGATCGGCCATGCCCGCGGCACCGGCCCGTGGGACGCGTTCGTCGCGGTGGGCGGCGGTTCCAGCATCGACACCGCCAAGGCGGTCAACCTGCTGCTGACCAACCCCGGCGAACTGATGGACTACATCAATGTGCCGGTCGGGAAGGGCGCCGCGCCGGTCAACCCGCTCAAGCCGCTGATCGCGGTGCCGACCACCACAGGCACCGGAGCTGAGTCCACGACCATCTGTGTGCTCGACGTACTGGCCCTGAAGGTGAAGACCGGAATCAGCCACGCGCGGCTGCGCCCCACGCTGGCCGTGATCGACCCGCTGCTGACCCTCACCCAGCCGGCCGGGGTGACCGCCTCGGCCGGGATGGACATCCTTTGCCACGCGCTGGAAAGCTACACAGCCCGCAGGTACACCAGCTTCGAGCACAAAACACCCGAGCAGCGGGTGCCCTACTGCGGGTCGAACCCGATCTCGGACATGTGGTCGGAGAAAGCGATGCGGCTGCTCGCCAGTTCATTCCGCACGGCGGTCCGCCACGGCGACGACACCGCCGCCCGGGCTGACATGGCCATGGCAGCGACGTTCGCCGGCCTCGGCTTCGGCAACGCCGGCGTGCACATCCCGCACGCCAACGGCTACCCGATCGCCGGGCGGGTGCGGGAGTTCCACCCGAAGGACTACCCCGCCCACGAGCCGATGGTCCCGCACGGCATGTCGGTCGCGCTCACCGCCCCGGAAGCCTTCCGCTTCACGTTCGCCGCCGCCCCGCAACGCCACCTCCGCGCAGCGCAACTGCTCGCACCCAATACGGAACGGCCCGCCGACGACTCGCAGTTCCTGCCGTCCGTGCTGATCAGCCTGATGCGCGAGATAAGCATGCCAAACGGCATTGCCGCCGTAGGGTACGCCCCCAGCGACATCCCGGACCTTGTCGATGGCACCTTGAAACAGCAGCGGCTGCTGGCCACGTCGCCGAGAGCGGTCACCGGAGATGATGTGGCGGTCATTTTCGCGCGATCGATGGAACTCTGGTAACGATGATCGGCCAGCGCCCGGCATGACACCGCCGTCCGGGGCTGCTGCCTCAGCCGAGGTGGCGGCGGCCCTCCGGAAGGAGGGCCTGTCCGATGTGGGAGAGAGCGTCCTGCGGCGGGCGCTGTACGCCAGCGACGCGTCCCTGTACCGGGTGGTGCCTGCGGTGGTGGCACACCCACGCGACACCGGCGAGGTGGCCGCTGCGGTCGCGGTGTGCCGGGCCGCGGGCGTTCCGCTGACTTGCCGGGGCGCGGGCACATCCATTGCCGGGAACGCGGTGGGGACGGGGGTGGTCCTCGATTTCAGCAAGCACCTGAACCGGGTGCTCGGCGTGGACCCCGACTCCCGGACGGCGACCGTGCAGCCAGGCGTTGTGCATGCGCAACTCCAGCGCGCCGCTGCGCCGCTTGGCCTGCGGTTCGGCCCCGACCCGTCCACGCACAACCGCTGCACGATCGGCGGGATGATCGGCAACAACGCGTGCGGCTCCCGGTCACTGGCTTACGGGCGGACCTCTGACAACGTTGAAGCACTTGACGTGCTGACCGCAGCGGGGCGCGTGCTGCTGCTGGCGGGCCCGGCCGCCGGGCCCGGGCCCGCCCGCGGTGGCCGGGGCCCGCGTGCCGGGGTTCGGGCCTCCGAGCCCACCCGCGGTGGCCGGGGCCCGCGGGCCGGGGTCCGGGCCTCCGAGCCCGCCCGGGATGAACGTCCGGCCGGCACAACCCGGCACGAGAGTTCCCCGCTCAACGGGCTGCAAGAGATCGCCACCAGTGGGCTCGCCACGATCCGCACCGAGTTCGGCCGCTTCGACCGCCAGGTGTCCGGGTACGCGCTTGAGCACCTGCTGCCCGAACGGGGCTTCGACGTCCGCCGCGCCCTGGTCGGCAGCGAAGGAACACTGGCCGTCGTCACCGGCGCCACAGTGCGGCTTGCCCGCGGCCCGGCCCACCGGGTGCTCGTCGTCCTGGGCTACCCAGACATGGCAACCGCGGCTGACGCCGTGCCGGACATCCTGCACCACGGTCCGGCGACCTGCGAGGGCCTGGACTCACGCATCGTGAACGTGGTGCGGGACCGCCGCGGACCAGCGGCCGTGCCGAGCCTGCCGCGCGGCTCAGGCTGGCTGTTCGCTGAGGTCACCGCCGACAGCGAGCCCGGAGCCCTCGCCCGCGCGCGGCGGCTGGTCTCCGCCGCCGGCGCTCTGGACGCGATGGTGATATCCGACTCCCGCCATGCCAGCGCCCTGTGGCGGATCCGCGAGGATGGGGCTGGGCTGGCCGGGCGCACCGCAGCGGGCAGACCCGCCTACCCCGGCTGGGAGGACTCGGCGGTCCCACCCTCCTCGCTCGGGTCCTACCTGAGGGAACTAGAGGAACTGCTGCGCGGCTACGGACTGAGCGGTGTCCCCTACGGGCATTTTGGCGACGGCTGCCTGCACCTGCGCCTCGACTTCCCGCTGGAACGAGCGGACGGGCGTGGTGTGCTGCGCGCGTTCCTGTTTGACGCGGCCCGGCTGGTCGCCCGCTTCGGCGGGTCACTGTCAGGCGAGCACGGCGACGGCCGCACCCGCAGCGAACTGCTGCCGCTGATGTACTCACCGGCGGCGCTGGAATTGTTCGGCAAGGTGAAAGCGCTCTTCGACCCGGACAACCTGCTCAACCCCGGGATCGTGGTGCACCCCTATCCCCTCGACGCCGGCCTGCGGGCCAGCGGGTCCAGGCCGGTCCGCCCGCCGCTGGCACTGTCCTACCGCCTTGACGGCGGTGACTTCGCCAGCGCCGTGCACCGGTGCACGGGCGTTGGCAAGTGCGTGGCGGACACCACTGCGGCTGGCGGGGTCATGTGCCCGTCGTACCTGGCCACCCGCGACGAGAAGGACTCCACCCGGGGCCGGGCCCGGGTGCTGCAGGAAATGGTCAACGGCACGCTCGTCACCGGTGGCTGGCGGGCGCCCGAGGTCGCTGCCGCGCTCGATCTGTGCCTGTCGTGCAAGGCATGTTCGTCGGAGTGCCCGGCCGGGGTGGACATGGCCGCGTACAAGGCAGAGGTGCTGTACCAGGCCCACCGCCGGCGGCTGCGCCCACGCAGTCATTACACGCTGGGATGGCTGCCCAGGTGGGCGCGGCTGGCCGCGGTGGCGCCGGGTCTGATGAACCGGGCGCTGGCCACTCCGGCTCTGGGCGGGGCTGCCCGGTTCGCCGCTGGCATCGACCGGCGGCGGGCCCTGCCGCCGTTCGCCCCCCGCTCATTCCGCGCCTGGTACACCCAAAACGAAGATGCCCAGGCCAGGGGCGGCACGCCGGTGATGCTCCTCGCCGACACGTTCACCAACTACTTCTCCCCGGAGGTCGGCGTCGCCGCCGTGCGCGTCCTGGCGGCCGCCGGGTTCAGTGTCGCGATCCCGCGCCGCCCCATCTGCTGCGCGATCACCTGGATCAGCACCGGCCAGCTGGACACCGCCCGGCGGGTTCTCCGCCGCACCGTTGCCGAGCTGGCCCCGGCGGTTGAGGCGGGCATCCCCATCGTTGGCCTGGAACCCTCCTGCACCGCGACCTTGCGCTCGGACACCGCGGAGTTGCTGGGCACCCACAGCGCCCGGGCCCTGGCCGGCTCGATCAGGACCCTGAGCGAAGTGCTCACCGTTGCCCCGCACTGGTCGCCGCCATCCCTGAACGGCACATCGATCGTGGCGCAGCCGCACTGCCACCACTCTGCGGTCATGGGCTGGGGCACCGACGCGGCACTGCTAGAGCGGGCTGGCGCCCGGCTGACCCGGGTCGGGGGCTGCTGTGGTCTGGCCGGCAACTTCGGGGTTGTGCGAGGGCACTACGAGGTGTCCGCCGCAGTGGCCGAAACCACCCTGCTGCCCGCCGTCCGGGCGGCCACGCCGGATGCCGTGCTGCTCGCCGACGGTTTCTCGTGCCGCACTCAGCTTGCCGATCTGGCCGGCCAGGCCGGGGTTCACCTTGCACAGCTGCTGGCCAGCCACCTCACCGAAGCCAGCCCTGATTGCTGAGACCCGGTTGTGTGACACCGCTCACAAGGTCCCATCGCCTCAACGGCGACATCCTGGTGTGGAACCCCGTCACCCAAAGGCGGCACGGGCTGACGTCCACGGGCATCCGGGTCAATGCGGGGACACTTGGCCCTCGGTGAGGCGGCACCCACGCACCTCGTCGTGATCATGGGTTTGGTGGGGCGCGCGCCCCACCAAACCCATGATCACGACGAGATACCCGCTCCGGCAAGCTCCGCCGCGTCCCTTTCGCGACGCTGCGCCCGCTGCAGGCTGCCGCCCCGGGGAACACCGCCAGGCTGTTGCCCCGGAACGGAGCATCGGCGAAGACATCAACATGCTGGAACTCGATACCAGCAACTGTCAGGCGGCTGGCTACCTCAGCCCCACAGCCTTGAAGAACGTGTAGCAGAACGTCCCGTCGTCCGCCGCCGCCCAGCTCGCCTGGCCCATCAGCCCCTGGCCGACCGCTTGCTCACCGACTCCCTCCACCATGGCTGTGAAGGTTTTGCGCGTGAAGCCGTCCACCAGGGCCGGCCTGCTCGCATCGGCATAGACCATACGGGGAGACACCGTGACATGGCGATAGCCGGCCTGGACCAGCAGCGGATACAACCGGCGCCCTATCTCTGCATCGCCGCCAGCCTGTCGCTGGAGGGTGACCAGGCACATGATGGCCTGGCGGGCCTGGTTGCTGGCGGGGTGAAAATAAGCCGAGCCGTGATCCCCTTCGATGACGGTGATCGAACCGCCAGGCTTGAGGGCCCGTTTCGCTGCCTGCAGCGCCCTAGTGGGGTGCGCCAGATGCTCCAGGACGAAACACGCTCAGCGTGGTGGCTTGATCGCTCAGCCGGGTGCTCTCTTCGGCGGAATACCCGTGGACGTAATCGATGCTCATCGAATTTCTCCCTGGGAGATTCGCCTGGTCAGGCTGGCTTGCGCCCGACCCCGCCGTACTCGAACATCTGATAGCCGTGGGCCTGCTGGGTATCGGCGTGCCAGTCCCCCACGTTGACCAGGCCCGGGTCTACGATTTCCAAACCGTCAAAGAAGGTTCGGACCTCCGATTTCTTCCGGATCCGGCCAAAGTGGCCCCCCGTCCTGGCCACGAAGAAATCCGTGATCTTACGCCGGCTCTCGGGATCGTCGGCGACGGCGTGAGAGATCGCGAGGTAGCTCCCAGGAGCGGTGCGGTCCATGGCCCGGCGGACCAGGCCCCATGGGTCGCCGGCATCGGGGATGAGGTGCAGGAAGCTGAGGTACAGCACCGCAACTGGTTCATCGAAGTCAATGAGCCGCGTGGTGTCGGGGTGGCTGAGGATGAGGTCTACGTTGCGGGCATCTTCCAGGATGAAGGCGGTGCTCTTGTCCTCAGCGAGCAGCGCGCTGACCTTTGGGTGACGCAGGACGATGGGGTCGCTGTCGATGTAGACAACGCGCGCGCCCGGGTTGGCCGAGGGCGTAGTTGTACATGCGGGCGGCGCTTGCGGTGGTGGTGTCGAGGTCGGGGAAGTCGTCCTCTGTATGCATCGTTTGCCCTCATCCCGCTGCTCGTAGGCGCGGAGTCCCGCTGATGGGAGGACTCCCCACGGTGGCGTCAGCCTTTACCCGAGATCGAATTCGCCGTCTTTCACCCCTGCGGCAAACGCATTCCAGTCGCCGCCGGAAAAGACCAGCGCGGGCCCGCCGCGGTCTTTGGAGTCGCGGACCGCGACAGCGCCGGGCAGATTGCCTGCCACCTCGACGCAATCACCGTTCGCGCCGCTGCGGGTGCTCTTGCGCCACGTGGCCCGGGAGAAATCGACCGTCAGTGTTGGGCTCTTCTTTTCCGAATCAGTTTGCATTGACCTCATCCGTATCTGAGCGAGTATGTCTTCAGAAAGGTTCGCGTGTCATCCGGGGAATACGCGCTGCCCTGAATTGCGTCCCAGAACTCCTCGTACGCGCGGAGTCCCCGGGTGTTTCCAGGAAAAGCGAGCTGGTGTGATGTTCAAGATATACGACACCAAGGTCGCCGGGTCGAGAAAGGTCATCATGGTAAACGGCCCGACCATCGATGGATGGGCGCCTGTATCGAAGGGCAGCACCTGCAGGGGGACGTTTGCGCGGTCCCTGTCCGCCATCAGGTCCTCAAGCTGCTCATGCATGACGTCAGGCCCGCCGACCCGCCGCCGCAGCACGGCCTCGTTCAGCACCACGTGGACCCGCGGTGGAGCCGGGTCCGCGCGCGTGAGGACTTCCTGGCGTTCCAGCCGCACCTCCACCCGGCGGTCGATCTCAGCCGCCGTGCCGCCCTTCCGGCCAGCCCGGATGACCGCGCGGGCATATCCGGCCGTTTGCAGGAGCCCAGGCACAACTTCCGGCTGGTAAGAACGAATGGTCGCCGCCTCGGCCTCAACCGTGATCAGGTCGCCGTATTCGCTCGGGATGACATTTCGTGGGTAGGACTGCCACCACCCGCGATCGTTGGTGCGGCGCGCCATTTCGGCCAGCCTGTTCCGGTATGCCTCATCCTCGACGCCGTATGCGTCGAGGAGCTTGCGCAGGTCCGGGGCGGTGACCCCGGCGGTGACCCCGAGCTGGCGGGTCTCGATGCGGGAAATTCACGATCCCTGCCAGCCGAGCTTCTCGGCTACGTCGCTGATCGAATGTCCCGACTGGTCGCGCAAACTTCGCAGCTCAGCGGCAAGCCGCCGTCTGCGAAGGCTCGGCGATGCGGGCATTCGCCTGTTCCCTCCGTCTTATGGTGCAAATACCCCTCCAATGCCTTGCGCCAAGGGGGAAAGTGCACCATGATTCTACACGTTGGCACGACTGGCCACGAGCCCTCCGATTTGACCTGGATCGTACCCCCTAGACCGACGGAACCCAGCGACAGAAGGGTCGATTAGAAAGGGTGGTCTTGGCGCGGCTGAGCCCGGGCCTGCTAAGGGCAAGCTGCTGAGGAGGGATACATGTCGGCCACCAGCGGGGCCTTCGAGCGGGGCCGTGGCGCGTCAGGGGCGCTACCCGAGTTAGTACCGGGATTGCGGTGGCGGCGTGTGGTTCCGGGTCATGAGCGTCAGCTTCGTGTGCTGCGCCGGTGGCTGGAGTCACTGCTCCCCCAGTGCCCAGCGCGGGACCACCTGACCGCTGTAACTAACGAGCTGGCCAGCAACGCCGTCCGGCACACCGCCAGCGGGCGGGGCGGCTGGCTGTCTGTCGAGATCGTTTGGTACGGGCCGGTGGTGAGGGTCGCGGTTGCCGACAGCGGTGCCGCGGCCACACCACGGGTGATTGAGGATCTGGCCAGCGAGACTGGGCGCGGGCTGCGGCTCGTGCGCGGGATGTCGGTGCGTACCGGTGTTTGCGGCGATCACCGGGGGCGGCTGATCTGGGCTGACGTTCGCTGGGCCGACACCACCGACACCACCGGCACCACTACGGCGACAGTTATGTCACCGGATCCTTACGAAGTGGCGATCCGCGATGGTGAGGCCGCGCTGGCCCGCAGTTTCGCTGGTATTCCTACCTGGTTCGGGCGGTCCACGCTGCAGTGGTGGGCGATGGTCGGAACTGGCGGGCTGGTCACCGCCCCGTCAGCGCGCGAACTGGGCGGCCTGCTGGACCAGCTGCTGCACGCCCCGCCGCAACAGCGGCCTCCAGCCACCGCGCAGGCTCCCCCGTTCCCCGCGGAAGAGCGTGACGCGCGCCGCTACCGGGGGCCGGGTGCTTCGGGCGGCACCCTCCACCTCGCCGCCTTCGGCCAGGGGCGAGTCGCCCTCGCGACCGCTTAAATCCGGTAACCCGCCGAACCAGTGTGAAAGCCGGCGGGATGGGCTTAGCGGTTTCGCGACCGCGACTGCGGTTGTGCGTCCCCGGGCAGCACCTCGGTGAGCAGCCTGCGGACGCGCACGTCGATCTCGTCACGGATGCGGCGCACCGTGGCGGCGTTCTTGCCGGCCGGATCCTCCAGGTCCCAGTCCAGGTAGCGCTTACCGGCGAAGAACGGGCAGGCGTCGCCGCAGCCCATCGTGACGACGACATCGCTGGCCTGCACCGCCGCGGTGGTCAGCGGCTTGGGGAATTCCTTCGACATGTCCAGGCCGAGCTCAGCCATCACCTCGACGACGGCCGGGTTGATCGTGTCTGCCGGGGCCGATCCGGCGGAACGGACCACGACCCGGCCGCCGGCGTAGTGGTCGAGCAGCGCAGCGGCCATCTGGGAACGGCCAGCGTTGTGCACACAGACGAACAGCACCTCGGGACGGCCGGACATCAGGTGCCCTCGCCCGGCCAGGTCAGGCGGTGGCGCAGCCACAGCGCGACGTAGACGAGCCCGACCAGGACCGGGACCTCAATGAGCGGCCCCACCACGCCGGCGAGCGCTTGCCCGGAGGTGACGCCGAACACGCCGATGGCGACGGCGATGGCGAGCTCGAAGTCGTTGGACGCGGCGGAGAAGGCCAAAGCCGCGGTCCGCGGGTAGGTCAGGTGCAGCCGGCGTGCGACGGCCAGCGCGCCTGACCACATTATGGCGAAGTAGGCGAGCAGCGGCAGGGCAATGCGAGCGACGTCGAGCGGCTGGCTGGTGACCTTCTTGCCTTGCAGGGCAAACAGCACCACGACGGTGAACAGCAGCCCGTACAGCGCGACCGGGCCGATTCGCGGCAGCAGCCGGGTCTCGTACCATTGCTGGCCGCGGGCGCGCTCACCGAGGGTGCGGGTCAGGTAGCCGGCTACGAGCGGGATCCCGAGGAAGATCGCGACGGTCTTGGCGATATCGCCGATGGAGGCGTGCAGGCTTTCGGTATGCAGGCCGAGCCAGCCTGGCAGCACGTTGAGGTAGAACACGCCGAGGGCGGCGTAGGCGAGCACCTGGAACACCGCATTGAGCGCGACCAGGACCGCGGCCATCTCCCGGTCACCGCAGGCGAGATCGTTCCAGACGAGAACCATCGCGATGCACCGGGCGAGCCCCACAAGGATGACGCCGGTGCGGTACGCGGGCTGGTCGGGCAGCAGCAGCCACGCCAGCGCAAACATCACCGCTGGCCCCGCCACCCAGTTCAGCACCAGCGATGCGGCCATCATCCGCCGGTCGGCGGTGATCAGGCCGATCTCGCGGTAGCGGACCTTCGCCAGCACCGGGTACATCATCAGGAGCAGCCCGAGCGCGATCGGCAGGGACGTCTGCCCGATCTTCACCGCATCCAGGGTGCCATTCAGGCCTGGGACGAGCCGCCCGAGCAGCAGCCCAGAAGCCATCGCCGCGCCGATCCACAACGGCAGGAGCCGGTCCACTCGGGACAGCCGTGTGACGACGTGCGCGTCATCGGCCGCCGGGCCGAGTGGCGGGGTGTCGAGGTGGGTGGTCATCCGCAGGGCCGCCGGATCTGGCGCGCCCGCTCCGCCCGCTCCGCGAGCCCGGCGTAGTGCCCGGCGAGCGCGGTCAGCGCCTCCGGCCGCAACCGGTAGTAGGTGTAGCGGCCCGCCGGCTCGGTTTCGACCAGCCCGGCCTCGCGCAGCACCCGCAGATGGTTCGACACGTTCGTCTGCCTCGCCCCCGTCAGCTCGGCCAGATGGCAGGTGCACAGCTGCTCATCGGCGAGCATCGCCACGATGCGCGCGCGCAGCGGGTCGGCCAGTGCCCGCAACAGCTCATCAGTGAAAACTGAACTCAGCACACACTGATGTAATCCGCCGTGAACGCCTGTGTCAAGCGAACCGGGTGGTGGCTCGACCCGTCACCGGCCTGGCGTCGCCGCAGAGCGCCAGACACCCTTGGCCGGGCGGACCGTTCGAGCACGCAGTCCGCACCGCCGTTTCGCGCCTGGTCCGTGGCGGCGAAACCAGGCTGGACCGGAGGTCTTCGTTCAGCCTGTGCTGGCTGGGACGGCGTCCGATGCGCTCTCGGCGCTCTGACAGCACGCACTGGCAGGCCGGGCGGCCCGCCCTGCGCCCGCGACGTCCTGGGCGCCACCTCGGGTGGCACCAACCTGGTCTGCGAAGAAGGTCGGGCTGTCGGCGAGGACGGTGTAGAACTCCCAGTTTTCGCCGCCTGGGGTGCCGGCGACCCAGAACTTGTCCTGGGTGGCGTAGCAGCAGGTGGTCCCCCGCTCGTCCGTGGTAGCAAGCCCGGCGTCGGTGAGGCGCTGCTGCTCAGCCTCGACCGCGCTGGTGGAGCCGACCTCGACACCAAGGTGGTTGAGGGTTCCGCCCTGTCCCGGGTTTTCCAGCAGGACGAGCTTGAGTGGCGGATCGGCGATGGCGAAGTTCGCGTAGCCGGGGCGGGTCTTGGCGGGGCTCACGCCGAACAGCTTCGCGTAGAAGGCGGTGGCGGCCTCGACGTCATCGACGTTGAGCGCGAGTTGGATGCGGGACATGTCCGGGCCTCCCGTGTGCTATATATTCATAATTGTCGATACTGAGACGATGACAGAAATATTGATGCCTGTCAATATGTTACGGCTGTAGGGGTGACGCCGATGCCGGTGCGGGAACTGTCGGGAAGGCAACTGTCGGGAAGGCAACTGTCGGGAAGGCAACTGTCGGGAAGGCAACTGTCGGGAGGGCAACTGCGGGTGCTCGAGGCGCCTCGCGTCGTGGCATGCTGCGCGCCGCTGGCCAGTGAGGTGGTGTCGGTAGCCGACGCCGAGGCT
>WNGL01002096.1_pt1 | contig 32328 bp, 29 predicted proteins | sample 5400591 | NCBI WGS metagenome assembly WNGL01 (sample SAMN13153377, study PRJNA577476) | soil metagenome | isolation source: 80 cm soil or saprolite under Garry oak tree replicate 1 | place: USA:California | collected 2016-06-15
TCGCTCATGCCTTTGGCAACGGGATTCATGATCTCCCCCTTGAGGGCGAGAAACTACCGGCTCGCCGCGCAAACAGGAACAAACCAAAGATTAGTTTCTTATAACCCATTCTGATTTTGTGTGCTATGTTGCCTGCGCCAAATCCCGCTTTGGCCGTTCTGCGCCAGCCCACCGATTCGATGCCGCAGTACTACGACAGCCTTGAAGCCCGCAACCCCAAGGAGCGGGAACGCCTCTTGATGGCCGCGCTTCCCGGCCAGATCGCGCACGCGAAACGGAAAGCTCCGGGCTGGGCGCGGATTCTCGGCGACGTCGACCCGGGCGGTGTCAACAGCCGCGCTGCGCTGGCAAAGCTTCCGGTCACGCGCAAGTCGGATCTCGCCGAGCTGCAAAGGGCCGAGCGCCCGTTCGGCGGCCTGAACGCAACGCTCGCGCAGCTCGGCAAAATCTTCGTCTCGCCGGGGCCGATCTATGAACCGGAGGGGCGCGGCCGCGATTGGTGGCGCACGGCAAGGGCCCTCTTCGCGGCGGGATTCCGCCCGGGCGATCTGGCGATCAACACCTTCGCCTACCATTTCACGCCGGCGGGTTCGATGCTCGAATCAGGCGCGCTCGCGCTCGGCTGCACGGTGGTTCCGAGCGGAGTGGGACAAACGGAAATGCAGGTCGCGACGATCACCGACCTCGGCATCAGTGCCTTCATCGGCACGCCTTCGTTCCTGAAGCTGATCGTCGAGAAGGCCGACGAGTTGAAAGCGGACATCCGTTCGCTCAAAAAAGCGGCCGTCGGCGCGGAGTATCTGCCGCCCGCGCTGCGCGCGGCTTGCGCTGAGCGCGGGATACGCGTGCTGCAGTCGTACGCCTCTGCGGACCTGGGCCTTATCGCCTACGAATCCGAAGCGCTCGAAGGCATGATCCTCGACGAAGCGCTGATCCTCGAGATCGTGCGCTCCGGCACGGGCGATCCCGTGCCGGAAGGCGAAGTCGGCGAAGTGGTCGTCACCAGCTTCAATCCGGACTACCCGCTGATGCGGTTCGGGACAGGAGACTTGTCGGCGATATTGCCGGGGCAAAGCCCCTGTGGACGCACCAATGTCCGGATCCGCGGGTGGATGGGCCGCGCCGACCAGACCACCAAGGTGAAGGGAATGTTCGTGCAGCCGTCGCAGGTCGCCGAAATCGCAAGGCGACACAAGGAGATCCTGAAGGCGCGCATCGTCGTGGATAATCCGGGCGGAACCGACCGCATGACCCTGCAATGCGAAGTGCGCGGCGCGCCGCCGGCGGGACTCGCGCAGGCGATAGAAGACAGCATCCGCAGCATCACCAAGCTGCGCGGCGAAGTTGCTTTCAAAAAGCCCGGCGAGCTGCTGAACGACGGCAAGGTGATCGAGGACTCGAAAAAATATGACTAGGGCCGGGCTGCTCTTTGTCTTCTCGCTCGCGCTCGCAGCGCCGCTTGGCGCCGGTGCAGAGGAAATCGTCACGGTCTCGGGCCGGGCCGACGCGACGCAGTCGTATCTGCTGCTGCACGATGCGCCACCGCCCGCGGCGGTGGCGGTGCTCTTTCCCGGCGGCGAGGGCCTGCTCGGCCTGCGTGTCGAGGGCGGCGCAGTCAAATTCCGGCAGCACGGGAATTTTCTGGTGCGCACGCGCACGCTCATGCGGGACAGGCAGGTGGGGGTCGCCATCGTCGATTCGCCCTCGGACCAGCAGCGCGCCGGGATGGACGACGGCTTCCGCACCGGTCGCGCGCACGTCGCGGACGTCGCCGCGGTGGTCAAGGATCTGAAGCAGCGCTTTCCGGGTGCGAAGATTTTCCTGATCGGCACGAGCCGCGGCACGATTTCCGCCGCCTATGCCGGCCGCGCATTGAACGGCGCAATCGACGGCGTAATCCTCACTTCCACGGTGTTCTACGGCCCGAGACGCGGCGGCGGCATCGGCATCGCCAGCTTCGATTTCGCCGCGATCAAGGCGCCGCTCCTCTTCGTTCATCACCGCTACGACGGCTGCGGGTCCTGTCCCTACCATGCCGCGGAGAATCTCGGCAGGACCTATCCCCTGATCACGGTGACGGGCGGCAAGCCGGCCGAGTCTGGCCCCTGCGAGCCGTTCGCCGCGCACGGCTACTTCGGCAAGGAAGCCGAGACGGTCGCCGCAATCAGGAGCTGGATGCTGGGACAGGCTTTTCCGAAGACGGTCGAATAGATGCGCGCGAAACCGCTCTCAGGCATCCGCGTCCTGGATCTGACGCGGCTCCTCCCAGGGCCGATGGCGACGCTGCACCTCGCCGACATGGGTGCGGACGTGATCAAGATCGAGGACACGGAAGCGGGAGACTATTCCCGCGCGATGGGGCACGTGCGCGGGGCGGGGAACCCCGGAGCTGCACCCATGTCGGATTTTTTCCGGCTCGTCAACCGCAACAAGCGCGCGATACGGCTCGATCTGAAAAATCCGAAAGGGTGCGAGGTGTTTCTGCGGCTCGCGAAAAAAGCGGATGTCGTCGTGGAAGGTTTCCGTCCCGGCGTCATGGCGAAGCTCGGCATCGGTTACGAGGCGCTCGCTGCCGTGAATCCGCGTCTGGTGTATTGCTCGATCACCGGCTACGGGCAGGACGGACCCTATGCGGACCGCGCCGGCCACGATATCAACTACATCGGTTACGCCGGCGTCGGCGACCAGATCGGAAACGAGGAGGCGCCGGTCGTCCCAAACTTCCAGATTGCCGACCTGCTCGGCGGGGCGCTCACGCCGGTGATGGGAATCCTCGCCGCGCTGATCGACGCCAGATCGTCCGGGCGCGGCCGACACGTGGACGTCGCCATGACCGACGCGGTGTTTGCGCACGCGGTCTTTCCCCTTCTGGGATTTCTCGAGAATGGGAGGGCGCCGCTTCGTGGCTCGGGCATGCTCGACGGCGGGTTGCCCTGCTACAACGTCTACCGCACGCGCGACGGCCGCTGGATGGCGGTGGGGGCGCTCGAGCGAAAATTCTGGGAAACGCTGTGCGATATACTCGGGTGCACCGAATTGAAAGGAAAGCACATCGTGTACGGCGACGAAGCAAGGCCGGTGAAAGAGCGCCTCGGCGCGGCCTTTGCCTCGCGCACGCAGCATGAATGGTCGGAGGTCTTCGCCCGCGCCGATTGCTGCGTCAGTCCGATTTTGACCGTGGACGAGGCGCTGGAGAACGAGCAGCTGCGCGCCCGAGCAATGGCGATCGCCGGGGAAGGGTTGACGCAGCTTGCGCTCCCGGTCAAGTTCAGCGAATTCGTTTTCGCGATCGTTCGCCCGGCGCCCGGATTGGGCGAGCATACCGATGAAGTCCTGCGCGAAGCCGGATTTCGCGACGCCGAAATCGCTGCATTGCGCAGGACCGCGGTGATCTGAAAGTGCAGGCGGCGCCGACTCTCGAAATGCAGCAGAAGCGGACCCTCGCTCCGGCGCTGTTTGCGGTGCTGCTTTTCTGTTCCCGCACCGCATACGCGCAAGCCCAGGAAAAGGAGCTCGACACGCCTTATGTGCCGACTCCGCAGGCGGTCGTCGACAGGATGCTCGACATGGCGCAGGTCAAGGCGGGCGACATGGTGATCGACCTCGGCTCGGGCGACGGCCGCATCATGATCACCGCCGCGCAACGGCACGGCGCGCAGGGGTTCGGCGTCGAGATCGACCCGCGCCTGGTGCTGCGCTCCAACGAGGAAGCGCGCCGCCTGGGCATCGCCGATCGCGTGAAATTCCTGCGGCAGGATTTGTTCAACACCGATTTCCACGAGGCGAACGTCCTGACCCTTTATCTTCTGCCCGACGTCAACCTCGCGTTGCGCCCGAAAATCCTGGCGGAGCTGAAACCGGGCACGCGCGTGGTCTCGCACGACTACGATATGCGCGAGTGGCGCCCGGACGCGGAGGAAACCATCCCCGCCCCGGACAAGAAGGTCGGCATGCGCAAGGAGAGCATGGTGTACCTGTGGATCGTCCCGGCCCGGGTCGAGGGCGAATGGACTTTCGAGCTGAGTTCGGGGGGGAAAACCCGGCGAACCCGGCTCGCTCTCCGGCAGCGCTTCCAGTTCGTGTCCGGGACGGTCGAGCTGACCGGGCAAGGCGATATCCCGGTTTCCTATGGCAGGCTGCGCGGTGAGGAACTGCGCCTGATGCTGCCCCCCGGGGCGCTCGACCGCGGACCGGTGGAACTGGTCGGGAGCGCGAGAGGCGATTCCCTCAGCGGGACCGTCCGCAGGGCCGACCGCGAAGTGGCCCACTGGGATGCACGTCGGCGCAACTAATTCCCCGTCGCGTACAGCCTGCCGTCGTTTCGGCGCACCGCGCCGGCGCGCTCGAGTTCATTGACCAGCCACTCCGCCATCGCCGTCGGCGTCATGCGGAGATAGCGCGAGTTCAGCTCGGCGAGGATGGGCACGCGCGCGACGTAGGTCGGCAATTCGGCGAGCGGCATGGAGCGTTTTTCCAGCAACGCAAAAGAGAGCATCACCTTGGCGCAGTGGCGCGCGAGCCGCGTGATGTCCTCTTCGTATCCCTCCAGGCGATAGAACGCACGCTCGAGCGCCGCGCCGGTGTCGCCGAAGGGCCGGCCGTGGCCGGGAATCACCACGTCGACTCCGAGTCGGCCGATGGCTTCGAGCGTCGCGCGCGTCTCGGCGAGCGCGGTGTCGCGGCCGACTAGCTGGGGGAAGACCACGCCGAAGCCGTTTTCCCAGAGCGCGTCGCCCGAAATCAGGACGCGCGCCTCGGGCGAATGGAACATCACGGCATGAGTGTCGTGGCCGGGCGCGGCGATCACCTGCCAGTCGAACCCGCCCATCTGCAGCGTGTCGCCATCGCGAAAGGTGTCGTGGTAGCTGAAGCGCTCGGCGCGCTGGTCGGCGATCGCGAGGATCAGCGCGTGCTCGTCCCAGTCATCGATGAGCGCCGCCTCGCCTTCCGGAATGCTCGTCCTGCAGCCGTATTTCGCCTGGATCGCGGCGTTGCCGCCCATGTGGTCGGAATGGCAGTGCGTATTGACGAGGCGCGCGAGCTTTTTCCCCGCGAGGACGCGTTCGAGGAGCGCCAGCGTCTGCGGTACGTGGGCGCCGTAGCCTGAATCGACGACTATAGCGCCCGTGCGCGCATGCAGCACGACGTTGTTGGAGGAAAGCCAGCCGCGCTCGATGACCTGGATGCTTTCCGGCAGTTTCATCGCGATGTCCTTCTCGGGGGCAGTTGCGCCAGGACCTTGCGTTTCTCCGCGTCGCTCATGACTGACCAGGCGGCGATCTCGTCGAGCGTGCGAAAGCAGCCCTCGCACAGACCCGTATCCGGGTTCATTCGGCACACGTTGTTGCACGGGGAGGGAACGTCGGCGCCGGGCCGTGTGTCCGGGTTCATGATTCCTTCGCGGCGAGCGCCCGTGCGACTTTCGAAGCCGGCTCGCGCCCGAGTTCGCCGCAGATGAACCGGCCGGTCCGCAGGACCTTCATCAGGTCGACGCCCGTTTCTATGCCCAGACCGTCGAGCATGTAGACCACGTCCTCGGTCGCGACGTTGCCCGTAGCGCCCTTGGCGTAGGGGCAGCCGCCGAGGCCCGCCACCGAGCTGTCGAAGGTTCTCACGCCCGCCTCGAGCGAGGCGTAAATGTTCGCCAGCGCCTGTCCGTAGGTGTCGTGGTAGTGACCGCCGAGCTTGGCCGTAGGGACCTTCTTTGCAACGGCCTCGATCATCGCGCGGATGCGTCCCGGCGTTCCGACGCCGATCGTGTCGCCGAGCGAGATCTCGTAGCAGCCCATCTCGTAGAGCTTTTCCGCCAGCGCGGCGACCGCCTGCGGCTTCACCTCGCCTTCGTAGGGGCATCCCGCGGCGCAGGAAATGTAGCCGCGCACGCGCATCTTGCGTGCCCGCGCGGCCTTGACGACCGGGGCGAAGCGCTCGAGGCTCTGCGCGATGCTGCAGTTGATATTCCTCCGGCTGAACGTCTCGGAGGCGGCCCCGAATACGGCGATCTCCTCCGCGCCCGCGGCGCACGCCGCTTCGAAGCCCTGCAAGTTCGGCACGAGCACCGGGTAGGCCACGCCCGGCTTCCTGCGCAGGCCGGCCATGACCTGCGCGCCGTCGGACATCTGCGGAACCCATTTCGCCGAAACGAAGGCGGCCGCTTCGACCGCGGGCAGCCCCGCCTCGGCGAGCCGATGGATGAGCTCGATCTTGACCTCGGTCGGAACCCGCCTCGCTTCGTTCTGCAGGCCGTCACGGGGACTCACCTCGACGATCCTCACTTTCCTGGGGAAGCTCATGGCGCCGCCTCCTTTCCCGAAACCTCGAACTCGATCAACTCGGCCCCCTCGCCGACCTGCTCGCCTACCCGGCAAAGGATCCGGGCGATCCGGCCCCGCGCGGGTGCCCGGATGGTGTGCTCCATCTTCATCGCTTCGAGTATCAGCAGAGGCGCGTCTTTCTCGACCTCGTCGCCGGCCCCGACGAAGATCGCGATGATCTTGCCGGGCATCGGGGCCTCGAGGTCGCCCGCGCGCGACTCGACCTCCAGCTCTTCACGCAGCGGATCGTGCATTTCCAGGATGTGATGCCTGCCGGGCAGGAACACCTCGATGCGGCTGCCCACGCGCACCACGCTGCCCTCGACGGTGGCAGCCTCGAGTTGCGCCGTCAATCTGCAGCCCTCGCGCCGGCAGCTTCTGACCTGCCGCCGTCCGTCGGCGAATTCGAGTTCGAAACCCCCGCCTCGGCGACGTGCCGCGACAGCGTGCCGGCTTTCGCCCTCCTGGAAGACGAGGAGCTGAACGCCGTCCCGGTTCGCGCGCCAGCCGTCGGCCAGGCTCCAGGGCGAGAACCGGTCGCCCGAGCGCCGCGCCTCCTCGCGCACGCCGGCTTCGAGCTGCGACAACGCCGCCAGCGTCAGCGCATCCTCGCCCGCCGGAGCCGACGGGGCGAGGAGCTCCGCGCGATGGCGCTCGATCAGGCCGGTGTCGAAATCGGCGCCTACGAAATCGCGATCTTGCACGAGCCGGCAGAGAAATCCGAGATTGGTCACGAGGCCCGCGACCTCGAATTCCCCGAGCGCCTTGCGCATCCGCTCGAGCGCCGCAGCGCGATCACTATCCCGGACGATGAGCTTCGCGATCATGGGGTCGTAGTAGACCGTGATCTCGTCGCCCGATCTCACGCCCGTATCCACGCGCACGTTCTCGGACTCCGCGGGCAGTCCCAGATGCACGACGCGGCCCGACGCCGGGAGGAAGTCGCGGTGCGGGTCCTCGGCGTAGACGCGCGCCTCGATCGCGTGGCCGCTCATGTGCAGGTCCTTCTGGGCGAGCGGGAGCTTCTCGCCCGCGGCGATCCGAAGCTGCCATTCGACCAGATCGAGGCCGGTGATCATTTCGGTGACCGCGTGCTCGACCTGAAGCCGCGTATTCATCTCCATGAAAAAGAACGCGCCCCCGCGATCGACGATGAACTCCACCGTTCCCGCGCCGACGTAGCCGACGGCTCCGGAGGCGAGCAGCGCGGCGTCGCCCATCTCCCGGCGGCGATCTTCCGCCATGCCCGGGGCCGGTGCTTCCTCCAGCACTTTTTGATGGCGCCGCTGCACCGAGCAGTCGCGCTCGAAAAGGTGGACGCAGCCTCCGTGCCGGTCGGCGAACAGCTGGATCTCGATGTGCCGGGGACGATCGAGGTATTTTTCGAGCAACACGCGCTCGTCGCCGAAGGCCGACAAGGCCTCACGCCGGCACGCGGCGAGCGCCGCGTCGAATTCCGCCTTGTGCTCGACCGCGCGCATGCCTTTGCCGCCGCCGCCGGCGGCGGCCTTGACGAGAACCGGGAACCCGATGCGCTCGGCCTCGTCGAGAAGGAACTTGGGGGCCTGATCGCCGCCGTGATAGCCGGGCACGAGCGGCACTCCGGCCTTTTCCATGATGGTTTTCGCCGCGGATTTGTCGCCCATCGCGCGAATCGCCTGCGGCGGCGGGCCGACGAACGCGATTCCGGCGCGCTCGCAGCGCTCGGCGAATTCCGCGTTCTCCGAGAGGAAGCCGTAGCCCGGGTGGATGGCCGAGGCACCCGAGCTCATCGCCGCCTCGAGGATCCGATCGCCGCGCAGGTAGCTGTCCTTTGCCTCCGGCGGGCCGATGCGGAACGCCTCGTCGGCGAGCGCGACGTGACGCGATTGCGCGTCGGCGTCCGAGTACACGGCGACCGTTCGGATGCCCATGCGCCGCGCGGTCCTCGTCACGCGGCAGGCGATCTCGCCGCGGTTGGCGATCAGGATTTTGGCGAACACGGGACCCTATTTCTTCTTCTTGGCGCCCTTTTTCATCGCCTGCTGCAGCCATGCGGGCTTGCGCTTCTCGAGGAAGGCGCGCACGCCTTCCTTGCCTTCCGCGGATGCCCGGGCGGTGGCGATGCGCGTGGCCATGTCATCCATCAGCTCGGAGTCGACCCGCCGCAGCGCCACCGCATCGATCAGGTCCTTGGTCACCGCGTGCGCCCCGGGCGCGCCCTGAACGAGCTCGCCCAGGATCGCGTTCACCGTTGCGTCCAGCTCCGCGGGCTGCGCCAACTCCTGCACGAAGCCGATGCGGTACGCCTCGGCGGCGGGAAAGCGCTCGGCGGTGAGGAAATAGCGGCGGGCGGCGCGTTCGCCCATCGCGGCGAGAACATAAGGGCTGATGGTCGCCGGGGTGAGGCCCAGGCGCACTTCGGACACGCAGAACTCGGTTTCGGTCGACGCGACCGCGACGTCGCAAGCGGCAATGAGCCCCATGCCTCCGGCGAACGCTGCGCCGTGCACGCGCGCGATCGTCGGCTTCGCGAGCGCGTGCAGCCGGGCGAGCATGGTGCCGAAGGCGATCGCGTCTTTGCGGTTCTCATCGAAATCCAGCTCCCCCATTCTCTTCATCCAGTTCAGATCGGCGCCGGCGCAGAACACCTTGCCGCGGCCCGCGAGCACCACCGCGCGCACCGCAGGATCCCGCTCCAGCTCGCCGAAGGCGGCGCTGAGCTCGGCGATCATCGTGTCGTTGAAGGCGTTGCGCACCTCGGGCCGGTTGAGCCAAAGGACGGCAACGCCCAGGCCGGCCTGGATCTCTATGGTTTTGTGCGTCATGCATCGTCCTTCCGAATGAAGCTCCTTTGGGAGTCGCTAACGCGGCTCGACGATCACCTGGGTCCGCACCGAATTTGCGATGAAGCATTTCTCGTGGGCTTTGTGGTGCAGCTCGGCGAGCACCGCCGGCGAAAGCGGCGCTGCGAATTCGACCGCGGGCCGCAGGGTGACGCGCGTCATCGCCATGCGACCTTCGGAATTCTTCTCGAGCACGCCTTCGGCATCGTCGACGTAGCGGTTGACGATCAGCTTCCGCGCCGCGGCCAGGCTCACGAACCAGAGCATGTGACAGGCCGAGAGCGAGGCGACGAAAAGCTGCTCCGGATCGGCGCCCGGCGCATGCGGTGCGCCGGGCGGAATATTATCCCTTGCAGCGTTTCCGGCGAGCTCCAAGGACTCGAATTCAATACGGTGCGCGCGGCTGTATTTGGCGGGCTCGAACGGCATGCCGTTCCTTTGCCACTCGGTCTTTGCTCGGTGTATGGACATGAGAGTTCTCTACATTCGAAAAACGCCGAATCGCGTCTCCTCGATCGGTGCGTTGAGGGACGCCGAAATCGCAAGCGCCAGGGTGCGGCGCGTTTCCTCGGGCGCGATCACTCCGTCGTCCCAAAGGCGCGCGGTGGCGTAGTAGGGGTGTCCCTGCCGCTCGTATTGGTCGAGGATGGGGCGCTTGAACTCCTCCTCCTCCGTTTTGCTCCAGGCGCCGCCCTTCGCCTCGATCCCGTCGCGTTTCACCGTGGCGAGGACGGAGGCCGCCTGCTCCCCGCCCATCACCGAGATGCGGGCGTTCGGCCACATCCAGAGGAAGCGCGGTCCGAAAGCGCGCCCGCACATGCCGTAGTTGCCCGCGCCGAACGAGCCGCCGATGATCACGGTGAATTTCGGCACCCGGCTGCATGCGACCGCGGTCACCATCTTGGCGCCGTCCTTGGCGATGCCGCCGGCCTCGTACTTTTTTCCCACCATGAAGCCCGTGATGTTCTGGAGGAAAACGAGGGGAATCCCGCGCTGGCTGGCGAGCTCGATGAAGTGCGTGCCTTTCAGCGCAGATTCGGAAAACAGGATCCCGTTGTTCGCGACGATGCCGACCGGGTAGCCCCAGATGCGCGCGAACCCGGTCACCAAGGTGGTGCCGTAGTCCGCCTTGAACTCGTCGAACTCGCTTGCGTCGACGATGCGCGCCACCACCTCGCGGACGTCGTAGGGTTTGCGCTTGTCCTCGGGGATGACCCCGTGCAATTCTTCGGCGGGGTAGAGCGGCTCGGCCGGCTCGCGCAGGGCGAGGCCCACGTTCTTCGCGCTGCCGAGGTTGGCGACGATCGCGCGGGCGATCGCGAGCGCGTGGACGTCGTTTTGCGCGTAGTGATCGGCGACGCCCGATTGCCGCGCGTGCACCTCCGCTCCGCCAAGCTCCTCCGCCGAGACCACTTCCCCCGTCGCCGCCTTCACGAGGGGCGGCCCGCCGAGAAAAATCGTTCCGTGTCCTTTGACGATGATGGATTCGTCGGACATCGCGGGGACGTAGGCGCCACCGGCGGTGCACGAGCCCATCACCGCGGCGATCTGCGGGATGCCGGCAGCCGACATGATCGCCTGGTTGTAGAAGATGCGGCCGAAGTGCTCGCGGTCGGGGAAGACCTTGTCCTGCTCCGGCAGGAACGCACCGCCCGAGTCGACGAGGTAGAGGCAGGGAAGCCGGTTCTGAAGCGCGATCTCCTGCGCGCGCAGGTGTTTCTTCACCGTGATGGGGGTGTAGGTTCCGCCCTTGACCGTGGCGTCGTTCACGACCACGACGCACTCCCTGCCCGAGACGCGGCCGACGCCGGTGATGACGCCCGCGCCCGGCGCTTCGTCCTCGTACACGCCGAAAGCGGCGAGCTGCGAAAGCTCGAGGAACGGCGACCCCGGGTCGAGCAGCAAGCGCAGGCGCTCGCGCGGCAGCAGTTTTCCGCGGGCCGCGTGCTTGGCGCGCGCCGGCTCGTCGCCGCCCTGCGCGGCGCGCTCGACCTTGGCGCGCAGATCGGCGACGAGCCCCGCCATCGCCCCGGCGTTCGCCTGGAATTCCTCCGAGCGCGGGTTCAGCTTGCTCTTGATGACGGGCATTTCACCAGCCACCGGTGGCGAGCCACTTGTCGATCTGCTCCAGCCGGTCGGAGCCCCAGAACGGTTCGCCGTCGACGACGATATAGGGCGAGCCGAACGCGCCCAGCGCGATCGCCTTGTCCACTTCGGCCCGCGTGCGGTCCTTCACCGCCTGATCGGCGATGCCCGCGCGGACTTCATCGGTCTTTAGGCCGAGCTTCGCGCACACGGCGACCGTGTTGTCGGCGCTCGAAATATCGACGTCGTCCACGAAATAGGCACGGTATAGCGCCTTGGCCAGCTCGCGGGCGCGCCTGGGGTCCTGGGCGTCGAGCCAGTAGAACGCGCGCGAAGGCGAAACCGAGGAAATCGGGAAAAGCGAAGGGAAGCGGTAGGCGACGCCGTGGAATTTCGCGCTGCGCGCCATGTCGCGCGCCGCATACGCTCCCTTCACCGGTATGGAGGGAAGCGGCGCGGCGCCCGTCGTCTTGAACGCGACGCCGAGGAGGAACGGCCGCCAAGTCACTTCGCGGCCGTATTTCGCCGCGAGCGCATCGATTTTCTCGCTCGCGATATAGCCGTAGGGCGAGGAAAAATCGAAATAGAACTCGACCGGGTTCGGCATCACGCAATCTCGATCGCCATGGCAGTCGCCTCGCCGCCGCCGATGCACAGGCTCGCGATACCACGCTTGCCTCCGCTTTTCTTGAGCGCCCCGATCAGGGTGACGAGGATGCGCGCGCCCGAGGCGCCGATCGGGTGGCCGAGCGCGCAGGCGCCGCCGTGAATGTTGACCCGGTCGTGCGGCAAGCCGTGCTCTCTCATCGCCGCCATGGTGACCACCGCGAAGGCCTCGTTGATCTCGTAGAGATCGACTTTGCCGGCGCTCCAGCCGGTCGCATCGAAAAGCTTTTTGATCGCGCCCACCGGCGCGGTCGTGAACCATCCCGGCTCCTGGGAATGCGTGCTGTGGCCTACGACCACCGCCAGCGGCGCGAGGCCTAATTTTCCGGCGGTGGAACGGCGCATCATGACCAGTGCCGCTGCTCCGTCCGAGATCGAGCTCGAATTCGCCGCGGTCACGGTGCCGTCCTTGCGGAACGCGGGCTTCAGCGTCGGGATCTTCTCGAAATCGGCCTTGAACGGCTGCTCGTCCTGCTCCATGAAGCGCTCGTTTTTCCCCGCCTTGACCGCGAGCGGCGTGATCTCCCAGGCGAAAGAGCCGTTCTTGTTGGCGGCTTGGGCGCGCTCGAGCGATGCGACCGCGAATTTGTCCTGTTCTTCCCGGGTGAAGCCGTACTTCTCCGCGCAGTCTTCGGCGAAGCTGCCCATCAATTTGCCTTTGTCGTAAGCGTCCTCCAGTCCGTCGAGAAACATGTGGTCGACGACCTGCTGATGGCCCATGCGATAACCCGAGCGCGCTTTCGGAAGCAGATAAGGGGCGTTGGTCATCGATTCCATGCCGCCCGCAACCATGACCTCGTTCGTGCCGGCCACAAGGAGATCGTGGGCGAGCATCGCCGCCTTCATGCCCGAGCCGCACATCTTGTTCACCGTGGTGCTTCCGGTTGACAGAGGAAGCCCGGAACCGAGCGCCGCCTGGCGCGCGGGCGCCTGGCCCTGACCGGCCGGGAGCACGCAGCCCATGATCACCTCCTGGATTTGCCCGGGCTCGATGCTCGCCCGCTCGACCGCGGCGCGGATCGCGGCTGCGCCGAGTTGCGGAGCGGCGAAATCCTTCAGCTCACCCTGAAAGGCGCCCATGGGGGTCCTTGCGGCGGAAACGATGACGACGGGATCGTTCAACATGGCGGTGTCCTCAGTGTTTTACGTAAAAATCGTAGCCCTTCAGGACGTTTCGGAAAACAGCTCCCGCCCGATCAGCCAGCGGCGGATCTCGGAAGTTCCCGCACCGATCTCGTAGAGCTTCGCGTCGCGCCACAGGCGCCCGGTCGGATAATCGTTGATGTAGCCGTTGCCGCCGAGGCACTGGATCGCCTCGCCCGCCATCCAGGTCGCTTTTTCGGCGGCGTAGAGAATGGCGCCGGCCGCATCCTTGCGCGTGGTTTCGCCGCGGTCGCAGGCTTGGCCGACCGCATACACATAGGCGCGACAGGCGTTCAGGGTCGTGTACATATCGGCGAGTTTTCCCTGCATCAGCTGGAACTCGCCGATCGGCTGGCCGAACTGCTTGCGCTCGTGCACGTAGGGCACCACCACGTCCAGGCAGGCCTGCATGATGCCCAGGGGCCCGCCTGCGAGCACCGCGCGCTCGTAGTCGAGACCCGACATCAAGACGCTTACACCGCCGCCCGTCTCCGACAGTGTGTTTTCCTCCGGCACTTCGCAGTCCTGGAACACGAGCTCACAGGTGTTCGAGCCGCGCATGCCCAGCTTGTCGAGCTTTTGCGCCGTGGAAAAGCCCTTGAGGCCTTTCTCGACGATGAAGGCGGTGATTCCCCGCGGACCGGCATTGGCGTCGGTCTTGGCGTAGACCACGAGGACGTCGGCGTCCGGGCCGTTGGTGATCCACATCTTGGTTCCGTTGAGGATGAATTTCCCCTTGCGGTATTCGGCGCGGGTTTTCATCGAGATGACATCCGAACCGGAGCCGGGCTCGGACATGGCGAGCGCGCCGACCCATTCGCCGGCGACGAGCTTCGGCAGGTATTTGCGCTTCTGGGTCTCGGTCCCGTTCCTGCGGATCTGGTTGACGCAGAGATTGGAGTGCGCGCCGTAGGAAAGGCCGACGGAAGCCGAAGCCCGGCTGATTTCCTCCATCGCGACGATATGCGCCGCATATCCCATCAGGGTGCCGCCATAGGCTTCTTCCACGGTGACGCCGAGAAGCCCGAGCGCGCCCATCTTCCTCCACAGATCGGAGGGGAACTGGTTCGAGCGGTCGATCTCGGCGGCGCGCGGGGCGATCTCGGTTTGAGCGAAGCCGCGCACGGTGGCGCGCAGCATGTCGATGTGCTCGCCCAGGGCGAAACGCAGCCCCGGCAACTCGATCGCCGGGGTGCCGCCGGAGAGGTTGCGGGCTCGATCCATTCGAGGAGCTTCCAGGGGAGGGAAGGACTTTACTTTACGTTTACGTAAACGTCAACCACACATCAAGGCTGCCGCGCCCGAGCGGGCGGCCTGCGGCGCCTTGCGCCCACGAGGATCTTGCGCGACTGGCGCTCGAACGCGCGGATCTCGGAGAGCACCTCCTCGATCTCTTCGCGCTGGCGCTCGAGCTGCTCGCGGCGGGCCGCGAGCGCGGCGACGAACTTCTCCAGCTGAGGCCGCTCGTCCGGCGCAGAATCGTAGAGTTCCAGCATCTCGTGTACCTCGGCGAGGGAGAAGCCGAGCCGCTTCCCGCGCAGGATCAGCTTCAGGCGTACCCAGTCGCGCTTGGAATAGACGCGCCGCGTTCCGTCGCGGCCGGGGCTGAGCAGGCCTTCGTCCTCGTAGAAGCGGATGGCGCGATGAGTCACGTCGAACTCGCGTGCGAGGTCGGCGATGCTGTAGGTCTCGGCGGGCTCGTTCATCGGCGAAATCTGGAGCGCTGTCTGGCGGTTTTGTAGCGGGCGGCGCCATAATCTGCGAGAATTCGCACCTTTCGCCGCGGGAAGCTCCGGATTCTACTCCGACCTCCTCGCGCAATCCAAAGCGCGTGACCCCCGAATCCGTCCTGGAATATCCGCACGCCGCGCCGCCGGCGCCTGGCGAGACCCTGCAAGTCGCGCCCGGCGTGCACTGGCTGCGTATGCCGCTGCCGTTTGCGCTCGACCACATCAATCTTTGGCTGCTCGAAGACGACGAAGGCTGGACGTTCATCGACTGCGGCATCGGCGACGACGCCACGCGCGCGCTGTGGGAGCGCATCTTCGCCGGACGCATCGCGGGGCGCGCGATCAGGCGCCTCGTCGTCACGCACCATCATCCCGATCACGCGGGTCTCGCCTCGTGGCTGACCGAGCGCACCGGCGCCGAATTCTGGATGCCGCAGGCCGAGTATTTCGCCGCGCACGCGATGCGCGAGGGAAGCGCGGGTTTCGGCTTCGACAACGCGGTGGCGATGTTCGTGCGCAACGGACTCTCCGGAGAAAAGCTCGAGCTGATGAAGCAGCGCCGCACCAATTATCGCAGCCGGGTGCCCGGCCTTCCCTCCGGCTACCGGCGCTTGATGGACGGGCAGGCGCATCGCATCGGCGGCCGCGATTGGAAGGTCGTCATGGGATACGGCCATGCGCCCGAACACGCCGCGCTCTACTGCGAGGAGCTCGGCGTGCTCATCTCCGGTGACATGGTGCTCCCCAGGATTTCGACCAACGTCAGCGTTTGGGCGAACGAGCCGGAGGGAAACCCGCTCGCGCTCTTCCTCGACTCGATATCCCGCTACGCCGGATTGCCCGCGACGACCCTCACGCTGCCCTCGCACGGCCTGCCGTTCAGGGGCTTGCGCGAGAGAATCGCGCAGCTCCGGGAGCATCACCGCCTGCGCCTCGCCGAGCTGCATGAAGCCTGCGATACTCCCAAAGCGGCGGCGGGCGTGCTCGATACGCTTTTTCGACGCAAGCTCGACACGCACCAGCTTTTCTTCGCCATGGGCGAGGCGATCGCTCACCTCCACCTCCTCCATTTCGACGGGCGCCTGAAGCGTTCGGTCGGCGCCGACGGCGTGGTTCGCTACGCTCAAAACTAGCGATATGCCCGCGGCGCAGTCCTCACCGGCGTGTGCCGCGTGCCCACGGCGTCGACGAGTCTCGCCTCTCGCCCGCTCACAAAGGGAGACCGCGCGCCTTTCGCGGCGCGCGCGCGAACAGCCGGTCGAACAACCAGCGCGGCAGGCGGCGAAGCGCAAAGGAAACGAGCGCCATGGGCCAGGGAATGACCGTGAAGCGGCGCTTTCTGGCGATGGCTCGGGCAAAGCGCCGCGCCGCTTCGTCCGCGTCGATGATGAACGGCATTCGGTAGCGGTTCGACGCGGTCATCGCGGTACGGATATAGCCGGGACAGATCGTGACCACGGCCACACCCGAGCCGCGAAGCTCCACGCGTAGACTCTCCAGATACGTGATTGCTGCCGATTTGGAAGCGCTGTAAGCGCCTCCGCCGGGCAACCCGCGAAAGCCGGCGACGCTCGCGATGCCGACCAGCGTGCCGCTACCGCGCGCGCGCATCGGCGCAACAAACGGCTGGAACGTCGCGGCCACTCCGAACACGTTGGTGTCCATGATCTTGCGGAAGGCGGGAAGGTCCTCTGGATTCTCGGTGGAGGTGCCGATGCTGATGCCCGCATTCGCGATCACGATATCGGGCACTCCGAACCGCTCCATGAAATCAGCAGCTGCGGCCTGCAGGCTGGCGGCATCGGTGACGTCCACTTGATAGCAGGACCCGGCGCAGAGTAAGCTCCAGAAGAGCGCCTGTGTCGGAGCCAGCCGCCTTGCGCACAGCCCGAGCACCGCCCCCTGGCGCGCGTAGCGCGCCGCGAGCGCGGCGCCGATCCCGCTCGATGCGCCAGTGATGAAGACCTTGGGGTCGGGTAACACCGGACGGCAGGGCGCGGCGCTTATCGGAGGCGCTCTTCGCGTGCGAGCTTCACCAGATGGTCGACCACCTGGACGACCTGCTCGGTGCCGCCCGCCAGGCGTGCCGAGTTTCGATGCGCTGAAATTCGCGCCCCAGCTGGATCTGGGCCGATGCGGCGCCGGCGACCGGGGCGAATGCCGACGCGACCAGCCATTTCTCCAAGCGGCCTAGCGGCTCCATTCGCTCGGGCGCAGGCCCCGCCACGCTAGGGCCTTGCTTTTGCGAGTTGCTTGCGGGCTTCTCCAATGAGAAAGTCGGCGGTGGCGAGCATCGCCTTGCGAGACGTGCTCGCGACGACGAGGTAGCGGCCCTGCACGGCGAGAGTCGGTACTCCGTCGAGTCGGTACGCGCGGCCCATCTGCGCCGCGCGGCGCAGCTTGCTTTCGACCGTGAACGAGTGGAAAGCGGCGTCGTACTTGGCCATGTCCACGTTCTGTTTGGCGAGCCAGTCCGCCGCCCATTTGGCGAAGGCATCGCCGCGCAGCCTCACGCCGCCCTGCTGGTGGATGGTGTCGAACAAGGGTCTATGCAGCCGCTCGAGCTCTCCGATGGCCTCCAGCGTGTAGAAAATCCGGGCGTCGACCGCCCAGTCGTCGTTCAGAATTCCCGGCAAGCGCTTGAACTGCACGTCGCGCGGCAATCGCTTCGCCCAGGATTCGAGGTCGGGCTCCAGCGCGTAGCAGTGTGGGCAGCGGTACCAGAAAAACTCGAGCACTTCGATCTTGCCCGAGGACTCGACGACCTGCGGCGGCTTCAATTCGATGTAATCGACGCCCTCGACGGGCGAACCCTGAGCGTACGCGGCAAAAGCAAGGAACAGGCCGGAAAAGACGCTCAGCAGACGAAAAACCATGGGGCTTCTCCTCGGGGTGACTCAATTCTTGGCAACATCGGTGATTCTGACCAGCGACGCGACCACTCCGTTCTGCGTGAGCTGCTGCCGGACGCGGTTGATCTCGTCCACGCGGGTGTAGGGCCCGAGCCGTACTCGATACCACACGCCTTTTTCGGCGAGATTGGCCGGCTCCACGCTCGCTTCCAGACCCATCAACGCCAGCCTTGCCTTGAGGTTGTCCGCATCGGCCGGGTTCTGGAATGAGCCGGCTTGAAGGAAGTAGCTGTCCTTGGGCGCGCCGGGCTTGCCGGCCTGCTTGGCCGCCTCGCGCATCTGGCGCTCGGTGACCGGCTCCTCTTTTCCGGGGAGGATCCGGTAGAAATCGAAGCGAGGCTTGTCCTCCGCCTTGGCCGACTTGGGTGGCTCAGGCAGTTTCTGATCGACGGGCGGTGCCTTGTCCGGCGCCCGCGGCCGGTCGGCGAACGGAATGGGTGTCTTGAAGAAATAGATCGCGATTCCGGCCGCTACGCCCAAGCCCAGCAGAAATCCGAAAAAAAGGCCGATCAAGAAACTGGCGGAGAAGTCCGGTCTGGACGGAGGTATTTGCTTGTAGTCGAAACTCATAGGGATACGGCGTCACATTTTCTCGGGCTGGCTGACGCCCAGCAGCGAAAGCCCGTTGCGGAGCACTTGGCGCACGGCAAGGCACAGAGCCAGGCGCGCCGATCGCAGCGGTGCCTCGGCGACCAGGATGCGTTCGGCATTATAGTAACTGTGAAATTCACCCGCCAGCTCGCGAAGATAAAACACAATCTGGTGCGGAGCGAGCTCCGCCGCCGCGTTTTCCAGGATTTCGGCATACTCGCCCAATCGTTGCAGGAGCGCCAGCTCGCGTACGCCGCTGAGCGGAGCGAGATCGGCATTCCTGAAGGTATCAAAATTGGCGGCGTTCAGCGTGCTCGTGACCGGAAAAGCGCGGTCCCCGCCACCGAACTGCGTTCTCCATTGTTCCAGCACCGAACGGATCCGGGCGTGCGCGTACTGCACGTAGTAGACGGGATTCTCTTCGGATTGCGACTTGGCAAGATCGATGTCGAGCACGAAATCCGCGTCGGCCTTGCGCGAAAGCAGGAAGAACCGCACCGCGTCCCGTCCGACCTCGTCGATCAGCTCGCGAAGCGTGACGTAGGAGCCGGCACGCTTGGAGATCCTCATTTCCTCGCCGTCTTTCATAACCGTGACCATCTTGTGGAGCACATAGTCGGGATAGCCCTGCGGAATCGCGCGCTCCGATTTCGAAGACGCGGCTTGCAGCCCGGCGCGCACCCGCGTCACCGTGCCGTGGTGGTCGGAACCCTGGATGTTGATGGCGCGGGTGAAGCCGCGCTCCCACTTCGCCAGATGGTAGGCGACGTCGGGCACGAAGTAGGTATAGGTGCCGTCCGATTTGCGCATGACGCGGTCCTTGTCGTCGCCGTACTCGGTGGTCTTGAGCCAGAGAGCGCCGTCCCGCTCGAAGGCCTTGCCCGCGTCGATGAGCGCCTGAACCGTTTTCTGCACGCGTCCGTCGCGGTAAAGCGAGGATTCCAGATAATAGCTGTCGAAGCGCACGCCGAAAGCCTGCAGATCGAGATCCTGCTCGCGCCGGAGTTCGGCCACCGCAAAGCGGGTCACGGCTTCCAGATCCTCGCCCTCGGTGTTGCCCGCCTCGAGGAATTTTTCAGCGATCTCGCGCACGTAGTCCCCGTGGTAGCCGTCGGCGGGAAATTCCGCCCGTACGCCGAGTTTTTCTCGAATCCGCGCCTGTACCGAGAGTCCCAGATTGCGGATCTGCGCGCCCGCGTCGTTGTAGTAGAACTCCCGCGTCACGCGCCAGCCCTGCGATTCGAGCAGGGCGCCGATCGCGTCGCCGAGCGCCGCTTGCCTGCCGTGCCCGACGTGGAGCGGGCCGGTGGGATTGGCCGATACGAACTCCACAATCACCGGCCGACCGCCGGCACGCTCGGCGCGGCCGTAGCGGTCGCCTTCGGTGAGAATGGTCTGAACGATGTGCTGCCTGGCCGCGGGGCGCACGCGCAGGTTGATGAACCCGTTACCCGCGACTTCGGCGCGCTCGAGCCACTCCGAGGGGGGCAGCGCCGCGACGAGCTCGAGAGCCAGCTCCCGTGGATTGCGTTTCAGCGCACGCGCGAGCTGCATTGCCGCCGGGCAGGAAAAATCGCCGTGCTGAGCTTGCTTGGGTCGCTCCAGAGAAATCAGCGAACCCGGCTGCTGCGGCGCGACTTCGGCGAGCGCGCGCGTAAGCAATTCGGTGAGATGAGACTTGATCTCGGCAGACATTGATTGGCCGAAATGCTCAGTATTATACCCAAGGCGTCGCCCAGACCCGCGATGCGAGCGTACAATAGCGGCTGATTCAAATTTCCGATCGGGAGCGTCGAGCGTGGGCAAAGGCGACAAGCGCACATTCCGCGGCAAGGTCTTCAAGGGATCGCACGGCAAGACCCGACCGCGCAAGGCGAAAAAACCGGCAAAGAAACTCGCCTGATTTCCGCAGGCGATCAAAACTCTATCGGGTCCACGTCCAGATGCCAGCGCACCCCGTGCGCGGGCGTGCGGTACAGCGAGTCGCTCCATTCACGCAGGAACGTCTGCAACCGCGGTCGCGAGCGCGATTGCAGCAGAACCTGAGCGCGTTCCACTCCCGCGAGTCGCGCGAGCGACATCGGCGCGGGATCGAACACGGTGATCGCGGCGCCCCTTTGCGGCGCGCGCCCGATCGCCGCGCGCAGGAAGCGCAGTGCGCGAACCGAGTCGCGGCTTTCCGCGCGCAGCGCCGCTTCGAAAACAAAGGGCGGAAATCCCGCCGCGCGACGCTCGGCGAGCAGGCTCCCCGCAAACCCCGTGTAGTCATGGCGCACTAGGGACTGGTAAAGAGGATGCTCCGGGTAGCGGGTCTGGATCAGTACCTCGCCCGGCAGGTTCGCGCGTCCGGCGCGTCCGGCGACCTGCTGCAACTGCGCAAAGGTCCGCTCGCCCGCCCGATAGTCGCTCGAGAACAAGCCGCTGTCGGCGTTGAGCACGCCGGCAAGCGTCAAGCGCTCGAAATGGTGGCCCTTGGCGAGGATCTGCGTGCCGACGAGGATATCGGCGTGGGTGGCGCGCTCGAGCAGATCTTCGAGCTTGTTCCTTGCGCGCACGGCGTCGCTATCCACGCGCAGGATCCGCGCCTGCGGAAATTTCTCGCCGAGCAGCAGCTCGATGCGCTGCGTTCCTCGTCCAAATGCCTGCAGGTCGGGGTTACCGCATTCTGGACACGCGCGCGGAATGCCTTCGGCCAGTCCGCAATGGTGGCAACGCAGCCGCTGCGCGGCCAAATGCACGACCATGTTCGCCGAACAACGTCTGCAGCCCTTGACCCAGCCGCAGGCCGGGCAGGCCAGCGCCGGGGCATAGCCGCGGCGATTGAGGAAAACGAGCGATTGCTCCCCACGCGAAAGGCGCGCCGCGAGCGCCTCGAGAAGGGGTGCAACGATTCCCTCATGGCGCGGATGCACCCGCGTGTCGATCAGGCGTATCGCAGGCAATGCCGCCCGGTCGATGGCACGTCGCGTGAGGGCTACCAGTTCGTATTTACCGGAAGTCGCGTGGTGGAAGCTTTCCAGGGAGGGAGTGGCCGAGCACAGAACGACCGACGCGCCGGCGATGCGGGCCCGCGTAATTGCGAGGTCGCGTGCCGAATAGCGCACGCCCTCGCGTTGCTTGAACGAGGCATCTTGCTCTTCATCGACCACGACCAGCCCCAGACGGGGGAGCGGCGTGAATACCGCGAGCCGCGTGCCGAGCACGATGTCGGCGCGATCGCTGTGGGCGAGCAGCCATCCGCGGACGCGCTCTAGTTCGGGCATGGCGCTCGTCTGCCTGACGATGCACGCGCCCGGGAATCGGTCGCGGAACGCGGCCTCGAGGGCGGGAGTGAGCGCTATCTCGGGTACGAGAATCAAGACTTGTTTCCTGCGGGCGAGGAGCTCGGCAATCAGCTGCAGATAGATTTCGGTCTTACCGCTGCCCGTGACGCCAAAGAGCAAGCTCACCCGAAATTTCTCCAGCCCGGAGCGCAAAATGCCGATAGCCTGCCCCTGCTCCGAAGTCAGTTCGTGCGCGTGGACAAAGCGGGGCTCGGACCGCTCCGGCTCGATGGAAGCGACCAAGCCCGTTTCAATGGCGCGCCTCAACAGGTTTCGGCTCCCCCTGCCTTGTGTGTCGAGTTCGGATTCGGATGCCCGGCCCCGCGCGAGCCGCTCCAGCAGCGCGCGCAGGCGCCGGTGCCGCGATGGAGTCGCCGCAAGCGCTTCCCTACCGATCGGGGTGAGGACGTAATCGCGCAGGGGGAGGGGAACAGCCTTGGGGGTGCGCAGTCGCGGTGGTAAAGCCGCTGCGACCACCTCGCCGACCGGGCCGTGGTAGTAGCCGCTGCAGAATTCCGCCAAGGCAAGCCACTCGCGCGGAAGGGGCGCCACATCTCGCAGGATTTTGTCGACCGAGCGCAGTCGGGAATCGGTTACCGTGGATTTCGTCGCCACGTCCCAGATCACGCCGACCAGGCGCTTTTTTCCGAACGGAACGAGCACCCGATAGCCGATATCCGCGCGGGTCGCATCCTCCGAGCGGTAATCGAACAACGTCGGCAGCGGCACATCGAGAGCGACGCGCAGGATCGTCATCGGGACGGATTGGAGTACGTCGGCATGCTATTCAGGCAATTTCCTCGGCCGCTTCGATAAGGTACCTGGTTGTCTGAGGTTTTCTGCGTTTTTCACAATTTTTGTGAATAACTGTGTGAGTAAGGCTTTCACGCTACTGTAACTCACACTTCTGCAAGGAAATTTTCTCACTGCTCAAAATGCGGGCGCATTGAAATAAATCGATCAATCAACGGATTGCGGACCTCTCCGGGCAAGTCCTCGGAACTCCGCGCCAGACGGGGCTTTACGGGCAGCACTGTGCATAAGTCGTTTGGCGCGACCCATGCGCAAGGCTGCGTTTTTTCCGCCCGTCAGTGAAATTTCGGGCTCAATTCGCGCACTGCGGCGACCAGGGCAGCCACGTTTTCCGGAGGCGTGAACTGCGGAACGCCGTGACCGAGATTGAATACGTGACCGGCTCCACTTCCGAAGGACTCGAGCGCCTTCTGAACCTCGCGACGGACGACTTCGGGCGAGGCCAGCAGCACCGCGGGATCGAGATTGCCCTGGATCGCGGCACCGGCACCGATCCTCCGGCGCGCATCCCCGAGGTCTACGCTCCAGTCCAGACCGACGCAATCGCATCCGGTCGCGGCTATCCGCTCAAGCCAAGGCGCCCCGCCCTTGGTGAACACGATGACCGGGACCCGCGCCGCGCCCGAGCTGCGCTTGAGCTGTGACAACACCCTCTGGATGTATTCGAGCGAGAACTCTCTGTACGCCGCCGCTGAAAGGCTCCCGCCCCAGGTGTCGAAGATCATCACCACGTTCACTCCCGCTTCGATCTGCGCGTTCAACAGGGCCGCGACGGCCTGGGTATTGGTCTCAAGAAGGCGATGAAGAAGGCCGGGGTGCTGGTGCAGCATGAGCTTCACGTTGCGCCAGTCGTCGCTCGCCCGCCCCTCCACCATGTAGCAGGCGAGCGTGTAAGGGCTGCCGGAGAACCCGATGAGGGGTACCCTGCCGGCCAGGGTACGCAGCACCTCGCGGATCGCGTCGGTGACGTAGCGCAAGCTCTCGCTCGGGTCGGGCGCGGCGAGCTTCGCGATCGACGTCTCGTCGCGGAGCGGTCGCTCGAAGCGCGGCCCCTCTCCCTCTGCGAAGTAAAGTCCCAATCCCATCGCGTCAGGAATGGTGAGAATGTCCGAGAACAGGATCGCCGCATCCAAAGGAAAGCGCTCGATCGGCTGCAGTGTCACTTCGGCGGCGAGCGACGGCGTCTTGCACAGGGCGAGGAAGCTTCCCGCGCGGCGCCGCGTCTCGTTGTATTCCGGAAGGTAGCGCCCGGCCTGGCGCATCAGCCACACCGGCGTGTACGCGGTCGGCTGCCTGAGCAACGCCCGTATCAGCGTGTCGTTCTGCAGCGCGGGCATCGGCTCAGAGCTTCATCAAGCGGCGGGTGATGAATTCCCATTCGTCCGCGCTCACCGGGGTGATGGAAAGGCGGTTGCCGCGCGCGAGAGTGCGCATTTTGGACAGCTCGCGGTGGCTGCGCAGCTCGGCGAGACCCACCAGCGGGGTCTTGCGGACGAACCGCACGTCGACGTTGAACCAGCGGGGCGACTCGCGCTTCGCCTCGGCGTCGAAGTAGGGGCTTTTCCGATCGAACTGGCTTGCATCGGGATACGCGGCCGACGAGACTTCTGCGATGCCCGCGATGCCGGGCTCGGGACAGCTCGAGTGATAGAAGAAGACCTTGTCGCCGATCTGCATCTGCTTGAGCATGAAGTTGCGCGCCTGATAGTTGCGCACTCCGAACCAGGCTGTGGTCTTGCGCGGGGCTGCGGCGAGGTCGTCTATGCCGAACTCGTCGGGCTCTGACTTCATCAACCAGAAGGCCATGATCGGGTTCCAATTCCGGGCCCACAAATGAAAACGCAGGCCGGCGCCTGCGTTTTCATTTGTCGATCCTGCGCTTTCGTCTATCTGGAGTCCCCCGCCGGTGCCGCTAGAACCGATTCCTGAACCTTTCGGTTCAAGGTGGTCGCTTTCCGGTCACATCAGGTGACACTTGGGTCTGCAACCAAATCCAGTCTGTTGGTTCAAGAATTTTCCGGGTCTTGGCGTACACCGCAGGGGACAATTCCTTAAGCAACGCCCGACCTATCTGGCGCCGTCGCAGCTACGGAGCGAGGGCCTGATCGAGCGTCGCCTCCATTGCGGCCATTCTACGCCTGAGCCCCTCGATGTCAAAGCCGCTCGCGTTGTTTCTGGAGCTGAGCAGCTCGTGGGTGATGTTGAGCGCGGCCATGACGGCGATGCGCTCGGCGCTCGCCACCCGACCTGCGCTCTTGATCTCGCTCATCTTCCGATCGAGATAAGCCACCGCCGAGAGAAGCGAGTTCCGTTCCTCTTCGGAGCACGCGACCTTATAGGTCCGACCCATGATGGTGACGTCAAGGGTCTTGGACTTCTGATTCATCCTGGCAAGTTATTCGGGGATCTGCTTGAGCAGGGTCTCGAGTCGACTGCGCGCCCCATCGATCTTCTCGGCGAGCTGCCGCTTGTCGCCCTGCAATGCGGCCAGTTGCTGGCGTAGCCCCCGGTTTTCGTCGCGCAGCCGCTGGCACAGTCGTGCCGCCTGGCGAATTTTTTCCTCGAGGGTGGCCAATTCCGTGTCCATCGGCACACTATAGTTTGGAAAATCCTGTTAGGTCAAGGTGTAAGGATTCGTTTTCAATGTAGATTCCCGATGCCGCCGCAAAGCGGAACCCCGCGACTTGTGTTGTACAATCAATGCGCTCGTCCGAGGTGTCCCGGCGCGTGCCTCGCGCCGGGGTGAAACGGGAAAGAGGTGCGGCCGACAACGGCCAATGCCTCCGCTGCCCCCGCAACGGTAAGTGCGTGCGGGCGTATCAATCAAGCCACTGTGGGCGCAAGCCCCCGGGAAGGCGATACGCACCGATCCCACAAGCCCGGAGACCGGCCTCGACCGATGGTGGGAAATGCCGCGGGGCGCGGTGGGAAACCGGTGCGCTTCGCTATCGCATTTCCTCTCGCAACGAGAGTTCGGCCTGCGGGGACGCATGCCGGGGAGGAAACCTTGAAACGATCCGTCATTGCCGTGCTCGTCGCAGCCGCGGCGCCGCTTGCGCTTGCTCAAAACACGGAAGAACCGGCCGTCGTAGTGACCGCAACACGTTTTCCAGAGAGCCACCTCGAAGCGCCGATAGGCATGACTGTCATCACCGCCCAGCAAATCGCGGAGAGCACAGCGAAGACCCTGCCGGAATTGCTCTCGCAAGAAGCTGGCATTGTGACCCGCGACAATACCGGGAGCCCGGACTGGCAGATGGATATGCGGGGGTTCGGGATTACGGGCGACCAGAACACCCTGGTGTTGCTCGACGGTCAACGAATGAACGAGAACGAAATCGTTTCCGTGCGCTGGTCCGCCATTCCTATCGAGAGCATCGAGCGAATCGAGATCCTGCGCGGATCCGGGTCGGTGCTCTACGGAGGCGGAGCGACTGGCGGCACGATCAACATCATCACCAAAGCGCCGCAGCCCGGCGCGGGCGGCGCAAGCGCTGGGGCGAGCGCCGGAACCTACGGAACGCGGGAATTCCGGGGCGGGGTCACCGTTACGGGCGAGCGCACCGGGCTGACTCTCTATGCGAACGACTACGCGTCTGGCAATTATCGTTTCAACAATCGCATCGAGCAACGGAACGTCGAGGGTACCCTACGCTGGTTCGAGCGAGAGGGATCCGTGGCGTTCAAATTCGGACTGGACAATCAGAATCTACGCCTGCCGGGTGCGCGCACCGCGGCGCAGCTCCAATCCGATCCGCGAGGGGCGAGCACCCCGGATGATTTCTCCACGCGTGACGGTGCGCGCGCGACGCTTGCCGTTACGCACGATATTGGATTCGGAGAGTTCGCAGCCGAACTGGGCTACCGCGATAGCGTGCGCACGTCGCTGTTCAGGGACTATTCTGGCTTCGGGTCCGATACCTACACTGATACCCGTACGAGCACCTGGTCGTTCACTCCACGCCTGAAGATTCCCTACGGGGCGCTGGGCTTTCGCCATAGCCTCGTCGTCGGCATCGACGCCGACGATTGGGACTACGATTCGCAAAAAGCGACGAGCAGCGACACCTTGGGAAATCCGACCGCGCGCGTCTTTGCGACTCAGCGGAACGAAGCGATCTACTTGCAGCAGAACACCGCGATCCGCGAGGACACCAAACTTACGCTTGGAGCGCGCGAGCATCGGGTGACCACGACGGCGAGGGACGTGGTGAACCCGGCCGCCTATGCGTCGGGTTCAAAGACGAGCACGCCGCGTGCCTGGGACCTGGCACTGCGCCAAAACCTGACGCGAACCACGGCCGTATACGGTCGCGTCGGCGAGAGCTTCCGTATTGCCACCGTCGACGAAGTCTACAACCAGTTTGGCGGAGGACCTCCGCTATTCGATTCGGTCGTCACGCTGCTTGAACCGCAAACCTCTCGTGAACACGAAATCGGGCTCGAATACCGCGTCAGCGATCTGCGCGTCCGCGCCAGCGCCTTCCTCATCGACCTGAAGAACGAAATCTACTTTTTCGCTCCGACCTTCTCGAACATCAATCTGCCGCCCACGCGCCGCAAAGGCGTGGAGCTCGATGCTTCTTTGCGTGCCAGCCGGAGGTTGTCCCTCTTTGCCAATGTATCGGCGACGCAGGCCCGTTTTCGCAACGGCCAGATCGGCGGGTTCGACGTTTCGGGGAATACCATTCCACTCGTTCCTAGAAATGCTGCAAACGCCGGGTTCTCCTGGCAGCTGTTCGAAGGAACGCGTCTGAACGGCGTAGCTCGCTACGTGGGGAGACAATATTACGACAACGACCAGACCAACTCGTTTCCGGATCGAATGCCTGCCTATGCGACGGCCGATCTCAAGTTGACTCACGTCCTCCGCAGCTTAAGCCTGAGCGTGGCGGTCAGCAACCTTCTAGACAAGCACTACTACAGCTACGCCATTCGCAACGGCGCCGGCACTTCGTTTAACGCCTATCCACAAGCGGGCCGCACGCTTCTCGCAAGCGCTGAATACCGATTCTGAGCACGCTGCGACATGCGTTGGAAGACGGTTTTCTGCTATCTTGCGCGGCATGCCCTACGGACCGGCCGACGCCGTCGATCCCGGCACGCTCAAGCGGGCGCTGGTCATCAAGCTGCGCCATCACGGCGACGTGCTGCTCGCCTCGCCCATCTTCTCCGTGCTCAAGAACCGGGCACCGCAGCTGGAGATCGACGCCCTCGTCTACGTCGACACGCGCGACATGCTCTCGCTGCATCCGGCGATCGCGCAGGTCCACGTGGTCGAGCGCGACTGGAAGACCGCGGGCCCGCTCGCGCGGCTCGTCGCCGAGTTTCGCCTGTTGCGGCAGCTGCGCGCGCGGCGCTACGACCTCCTGATCCACTTGTCCGAGCATCCGCGCGGGGCCTGGCTCGCGCGCGCTCTCGGGCCGCGCGTCGCGGTCGCGCCCGACCATCCCAACAAGCCGCGCTTGTGGAAGCGCGGCTTCACGCACCGCTACGCGCTGCCGAAGAACGCGCGCCGCCATATGGTCGAGCTCAACCTCGACGCGCTGCGGCGGATCGGCATCCAGCCGCGGGACGATGAGCGCGCGCTGGTGCTCGTGCCCGGGGCCGAGGCCGAGCGCAGCGTCGAGGCGACGCTCGCCGGGCACGGGCTCGCCGTCAAGGGCTACCTGCTCTTCCACCCGGGATCGCGCTGGCAGTTCAAGTGCTGGCCCGCAGACAAGGCCGCGGCTCTGCTCGATGAGCTGGATCGCCGCGGCGAACGCGTGGTGATCAGCGCCGCGCCCGATGCGAGGGAGCGCGAGCTGGTCACGGACATCCTCGCGCGCACCCACCACGCCAGGCCGACCGATCTCTCCGGGAAGCTCAGCCTGAAGGAGCTGGCTGCACTCGCAGCCCGGGCCAGGCTCTTCATCGGCGTGGATTCCGCCCCCATGCACATCGCTGCCGCCATGCAAACGCCGGTGGTGGCGCTTTTCGGCCCGAGCGGCGAGTTCGAATGGGGACCGTGGCGGGTGCCGCATCGCATCGTCGCCTCCGGCGAGCATCCCTGCCGCCCCTGCGGGAACGACGGTTGCGGCGGCGGCAAGGTGAGCGAGTGCCTCACCCGGCTTCCGGTGGAGGCGGCGATGGCCGCCGTCGATTCGCTCCTCGCGCGATGATCCGGGTGCTCGCGTTCGTGGTCCTTGCCGCCGTGCCGGCGGCCGCGTACGCGCTGCAGGCGACGGATGACCGCGGCGTTACGATCTCGCTCGTGCGGCCGGCGTGGCGCATCGTCACCCTCGCACCGCACTTGGCGGAGATCGCCTTCGCCGCGGGCGCCGGTGGGAAGCTCGCCGGCGTCTCGAGCTTCAGTCGCCATCCGCCCGAGGCGGAGCGCCTGCCGGTCGTAGCGAGTTACGGCCGCGTCGATATCGAGCGCCTGATCGCCTTGCGGCCGGACCTCGTGCTCGCCTGGCGAAGCGGCAATTCGGCGCTGCAGATCGATCGTCTGGAGCGCATCGGCATCCGGGTCTTCGTCACCGAGTCGCGCAGCCTCGCCGATATTCCCCGCATCGTTCGCCTGGTCGGCACGCTCGCCGGAAGCGCGGAGGTCGCGGAAGCGCGTGCACGGCAATTCGAAAACGAAATCGCGGAATTGCGCAAGCGCTATGCCGCGGAGCGTCGCGTCGCGGTGTTTCTGGAGATCTGGCATGCGCCCGCGCTCACCGTGAACGGCGCGCACCTGATCAGCGACGCGCTGCGCCTCTGCGGCGGGCGCAACGTTTTTGCCGCCGCAAAGACGCTTACCCCGCTCGTCTCCCGCGAGCAGATCCTCGACGCCAGGCCCGAAGCGATCGTCACGGGCGGCTTCGGGAGCGAAGCGCTCCAGGCTTGGAAGGGTCTGGAATCGGTTCCCGCCGTTCGAAACCGCAGGATTTACGCGATCGACCCGGATTGGCTCCACGCGCAGGGGCCCCACGTGCTCCAGGGCGTTCACGCCTTGTGCGAGCGGCTCGAGCTCGCGCGGAACTAGAGCGAATGCACATCGCCCTGGTGCGTCAGCGCTACAGCGCTCACGGGGGCGCCGAACGCTTCATCGAACGGGCGCGCGGCGCGCTGAGCGCGCAAGGCGTCGCGGTGACCGTGCTGGCACGCGAGTGGACCGGCGATCCGGGCACGGTGGTTCGCTGCGATCCGTTTCACGTCGGTCGCGTATGGCGCGACTGGAGCTTCGCGCGGGCCGTATGCCGCGAAGTCGCCCGCCGGCCGTTTGATCTCGTGCAATCACACGAGCGCATCCCCTGCTGCGACATTTACCGCGCCGGCGACGGGGTGCACGCGCAATGGTTGCACAACCGCCGCGCGGCGCTCGGGGCTCTCGGCCGCTTCGGCCTCGCGCTCAATCCCTATCACCGCTACACGCTCGCTGCGGAACGGCGCTTGTTCGAGAGCCCGCGGCTGCGAGCGGTAATCTGCAATTCGCGCATGGTGAAGAACGAGATTCAAGCGCGGTTCGGCCCTGCGAAGAAGATTTACGTGATCTACAACGGCGTGGATCTTCAGAGCTTCCACCCGCGCCTGCGCGAAGCGCACCGCGCGCGATCCCGGACCGAGCTCGGCATTCCCGATGGCTCGATGACCTACGTATTTGTCGGCGGCGGCTTCGAGCGCAAAGGCATGTTTCGACTCCTGTCCGCCTTCCGGCGCGGCGCGGATGCCCGGGCGCACCTGATCGTCGTCGGCGGAGACAAGGCAGAAGCGCGCGCGAAGTCGCTCGCGCGCGATCTCGGCATCGGCGACCGGGTGCATTTTCTCGGAGCGCGCGACGACGTGCGGCCTTGGTACGGCGCCGCCGACGCATTCGTTCTGCCGACCCTCTATGATCCTTTTCCGAATGCGGCCCTGGAAGCGATGGCCTGCGGCTTGCCCGTCATCGTTACTTTGCAGTGTGGTGCGGCCGAACTGATCAATGAAGGCGCGAACGGCATGATCTGCGACGCCCTCGACGCGGCCTCGCTCGCCGCTTTCCTCGGGCGGCTCGATCCCGTGCGCGCGCGGGAGATGGGCGTGCGCGCGCGGGAGACCGCCGCGCAGTTTGGGCTCGATGCGATGGCACAGAAGCTTGTGGCGCTCTACCGGGACCTGACACGCGACCGCGGGCCTTGAGCCGACTATAATTCAACATTCTTTGAACGGAATCCGGCTCGGATGAGTTCTTCGCCGCAAAGTTCCTCCCGGACGTTGTACGTGCGCCTCCTGGGCTACGTTCGCCCGTACTGGCGCGTTTTCGCCGTGTCAATCCTCACAATGGCGCTGGCTGCGCTAACCGAGCCCGTATTGCCTGCGCTGATGAAACCGCTTCTTGACGGCAGTTTCGTCGAACGCAACCAGAGCCATCCGTATCTCGTTCCCCTCGCCATCATCGGCATTTTCCTCGTCCGAGGCGCGCTCTCCTATCTCAGCTCGTACACCATGGCGTGGGTATCGAACAAGGTCGTGCTCGACCTGCGCAACGCCATGTTCGAGCGCCTTCTTGCATTGCCTACGCGCTACTACGACGACCGCAGCTCCGGCGCGCTCATATCCAAGGTCGCCTTCGACGTTATCGGAGTGACGAGCGCGGCGACCGGAGTGCTCACCGTGCTGGTGCGCGACACCTTGGCCGTTGCGGGATTGCTCGGGTGGCTGCTGTACCTCAACTGGCGGCTGACGCTCGTTACGCTGGTCATCGCGCCGGGCGTCGCGATCGTGGTGAAGGTGTTCTCCAAACGCATGCGCCGCATGAGCCAGGAAGGGCTGCGTGCACAGGCCGACGTCACCCACGTCCTCCAGGAATCGATCGACTGCCACAAGGAGGTGAAGATCTTCGGCGGCCAGGACTACGAAGCGCGGCGCTTCGACCGGTCCAATCAGAAGCAGCGCGGCTACAACATGCGTCAGACGATGGCGGCCGCCGCGACGGTTCCCATCGTGCAGATCTTCGCGTCCATCGCGGTCGCGGTGATCATCAGCATCGCGCTGCAGCAGTCGGCCGCGAATGAATTGAGCGTAGGCGGATTCGTGTCCTTCCTTACCGCCATGCTCATGCTGCTTACTCCGATCAAGCATCTGACCGAGGTGAATTCACCGCTGCAACGGGGGCTCGCATCGGCGGAGAGCGTGTTCGAGCTGCTCGACGAGCGTGCCGAGGAGGACACTGGCGAGCGGGCCCTGCCGCGCGCGCAGGGGCGGATCGAATACGAGCGGGTATCGTTCGCCTATCCGGGCAGCGGCCGGGAGGCCTTGAACGATGTGAGCGTCCGCATCGAGCCGGGGGAGACGATCGCGTTGGTCGGACCCTCTGGCGGCGGGAAGACCACCTTCGTCAATCTGCTGCCGCGTTTCTACGAGCTGAGCGGCGGCCGCATCCAGCTCGACGGAATCGACGCGCGGGAGATCACCTTGGCGAGCCTGCGCGCGAACATCGCGCTCGTGTCCCAGGACGTCGCGCTCTTCAACGACACGGTGGCGGCGAACATCGCGTACGGCCGAGCCGGCGGCGCGTCCCGCGCCGAGCTCGAGACCGCCGCCCGTGCGGCGCACGCGCTCGATTTCATCCGCGAGATGCCGCAGGACTTCGACACGCTGATCGGAGAGAACGGCGTGCGGCTGTCGGGCGGGCAGCGCCAGCGACTTGCGATCTCGCGCGCGCTGCTCAAGGACGCGCCCATCCTGCTGCTCGACGAGGCGACCTCCGCGCTCGACAGCGAATCGGAGCGGCACGTCCAGGCGGCGCTCTCCGAGCTGATGCGCGGGCGCACGACCATCGTGATCGCGCATCGGCTGTCGACCATCGAGCACGCCGACCGCATCATCGTGCTGCAGCGCGGGCGCATGGTCGAGACGGGGAACCACGCCGAGCTGCTCGCGAGAAACGGCGTCTATGCGAGGCTCTATCGCATCCA
>WNGL01003127.1_pt1 | contig 32307 bp, 28 predicted proteins | sample 5400591 | NCBI WGS metagenome assembly WNGL01 (sample SAMN13153377, study PRJNA577476) | soil metagenome | isolation source: 80 cm soil or saprolite under Garry oak tree replicate 1 | place: USA:California | collected 2016-06-15
TCTCAGCCGCGGTGAGCGGCGCAACTCCCTGGCCCGCGCCGTCTTCCACGGCCAGCGCGGCCAGCTGCGGCGGCACTACCAGGTCGGGCAGGAAAACCAGCTCGACAGCCTCGGCATCATGATCAACGTCATTGTGCTGTGGCAGACCGTAAACATCCAGGCCGCCCTCGACCACCTCGCCGCGAAGGGCTATCCGATCGACCCGGCCGACGTCGCCCGGCTCACCCCACTTGGGCACCCCACCGTCAACCTCGACGGTCGCTACCGCACCACCAACCGCCCACCCGCCACCGGACTCCGGCCGCTACGAATCAACTGACTCAGGATCCTGCACGAATCCTCGTCACATGCCGACAGCAGGGTGAGGGTACGGACGCTGTCACGCAGGCTCAGGTGGGAGCTTTCCAGTGCCGACGTGTAGACAAGCGGCGGCAGCACCGCGATCAGCACGAACTGCGGGTTCAGCCGGAACACCGGCATGCCGGGGATCGCTGACACAGCCAGCCCCGCAAGGACGAGCAGGACCGGCGTGGCCACGCCCTTTGCCCGCGTGAGCGTGGCGACCCCACAGGCGCCGCCGATCACCGCGAGCAGCGCAAGCGCATGGGTCACGGTCATGGCGTCTCCTTCGTCTGCGTGGCACCCGCTGCCCGGTCGGAGCGCTGACCGGACCGACTCTTATCCTGCTGCCCGTGACCCCCGAACCTTCCGCTTGCCCCGCCGCCGCGCCGGCGGGGCAAGCGGGCACTGTCCCCGCGCAGGACCTGCGGCTCGGCAGCAGGGTATGGCCGCCAGGCTCGTTCGGTGTCATGGCGGTGCTCAACCGCACGCCGGACTCGTTTTTCGACCACGGAGCCACCTACGACCTCGATGCCGCGCTCGCGGCCGCTGATCGCGCTGTCGCCGGGGGAGCCGACATCCTGGACATCGGGGGGGTGAAGGCGGGCCCGGGCGACGACGTGAGCGTGGCCGAGGAGGTGCGCCGGGTCGTGCCGCTGGTCGCAGCCCTGCGTGACCGGCACTCAGGCGTGGTCATCAGCGTTGACACCTGGCGGGCGCCGGTGGGGCAGGCGGCCGCGGAGGCCGGCGCCGACCTGCTCAACGACGCGTGGGGCGGTGCGGACCCAGGGCTGGCTGAGGTCGCCGCGGCGCACGGGCTCGGGCTCGTGTGCTCGCACGCGGACGGGCTCGCCCCGCGTACCCGGCCGCACCGCCCCACCTACACCGATGTGGTCGCCGAGGTGGTGGGCTACGTCACCGCGGAGGCGGAGCGGGCGCTGGCGGCGGGCGTTCGCCGGGACGGGATCGTCATCGATCCGGCGCACGACTTCGGGAAGAACACCTGGCACTCGCTGGAACTGACCCGGCGGACGGCGGATCTGGTGGCAACTGGCTGGCCCGTCCTGGTCGCGGTCTCCAACAAGGACTTCGTGGGGGAGACGCTGGGACTCGGTGTCACGGAGCGGGCCGAAGGCACGCTCGCCGTGCTGGCCGTGTGCGCCTGGGAAGGAGCCCGGCTTTTCCGGGTCCACGACGCGCGCGCGGCCCGGGAAGCGCTGGCGGTGGTGGAAAAACTTCAAGCCGCGAAACGGCTGCCGCTCGCCGCCGTCGCAGACCAGGCTACGGTGAGCCAAAAGCCGCGAACATTATCCCCGTGATGCGCTCCACCATCTCCTCCCTCGGCAGCCTCACCTCCACGCTGAGCAGGTAATTGACCCGCTCCAGCATCATCAGGCAGGCCACTGCGGTGAGTTCGGCGTGCTCTGCCTGGCCGGTCGCCGCGGTCATTCCCTGTGCCATCGCCTCGGCGAGCCGGAACAGCAGTTGCAGCCCGTCGCCCCAGACGTCCTCGCTGACCAGTTCGGCCTGGCTGAGGATCCGGATGACCGCCGCGTGCGCCTCATACGTCTCACAGAACTTCTGCACCCAGGCGTGCAGCGCCGCCCGCCCAGCCTCGTTGCGAGTCACCACCGGGAAGGCGCCGGTGAGCACGCCCATGTCATGCAGCGCATCCCGCAGCAGGGCCTTGAACAGGTCCTCCTTGTTGGCGAAGTACAGGTAGAAGGTCCCGTGGGAGATCCGTGCCCGCCGGACGATGTCATCGACCCTGACCGCCTGGAAGCCGCGCTCGTCGAACTCGCCGAGACCCGCTTCCAGCAGCTTGCCCACTGTCTGCCTGCCTTGCGCACGCAGTTCGCGGTGCTGTGCCGGGCTGCCGCCACCGAGCGAGGGCCGCCGGTTACGGCTCCCATCGGCATGGGCCCGCGGATGCGGTGGCGGGTGAACGGCGGCGGGCTGGCTACCCGCTTTCTCCGGCACAGCGCCGGGGCAAGCTTCCCGACTCATGATGGGAGGGTAACGTGCGGGTGCCCTGGCCGCGTGGAATAACCCGCAGGTGTTATTCCATTGCCGGGGCAAGATCTTCGTTTTCTGCGAGGACGGGAGCAGCGGGCGCCCGGAGCCGGCCAAGCCCGCCCAGGCAGGTCACCACCGCGCCGGCGCCGCAGACGGCGGCGAGCGCATACCCCCAGCGGGCACCGTGGGCGTCGATGAGGTGGCCCGCCAGCGGTGAGCCCATCGCCACCCCAACCGAGATCGCGGACGACAGCCACGTCATGCACTCCGTGCGGCGTTCCGGCGGCGCCTGGCGATCGATCAGGCTGTACCCGGCGATCAGGGTCGGCGCGATCGCCAGCCCGGCCAGGAAGATCACCCCGAACAGTGTGCCAAGCCCCGGCTGGAACGCGAACGTGGCCACTCCCGCTGCCATCGAGGCCAGCGTGACCGCGAACCTGCCCTCCAGTGACCGGCGCCAATGCCGCGTCCCGTACCACAGGCCACCCACCGCGCTGCCCAGCGCGTATACCCCGAGGATTATCCCGGCGAGCTGGGGGTGCCCCCGCTGTTTGGCGAACGCGACCGTACTCAGCTCGATGGCGGCGAACATGGCGCCGAGCAGCAAGTACACGGGGACCAGCGTCAGCAGGCCGGGCGCGCCAGTGCGGTGGCTGCCAGCGGACTGCTGCCTCCCTGGGACCGCCCGGGGGCGGACCGGTGGCTCGCTCCGCCGCTGAGCGGTGAACAGGATCGTGCCGGTCAGGCCGAGCAGCATGGCAGCCGCCAGCCCAGCAGGCGGGTAAAGATCCGTGGCGAGCAATGTCACGATCACGGGACCCACGACGAAGATGAACTCGTCCACGACCGACTCCAGCGAGAACGCCGTGTGCAGCCAGTCCCCGCCCGCCAGCAGTTCGCTCCACCGGGCCCTCACCATGGGGCCCATGGACGGCATGGTCGCTCCCGCGATGGTTCCCGAGCCCGCGACCAGGGCGAGCGGCGCCCCCGTCTCCGCCAGCACCATCAAGGCCACGGTCGCCAGCGCGAATACCGTTACCTGTGGCAGTAGCACCCGCCGCTGCCCAAACCGGTCGGTGAGTTTCGCGAACTGTGGCGCGGCCACGGCATAACCCACGGACCCGACCGCCGCAACGGCCCCGGCCAGTCCGTACTTGCCCGTCACGGCCGCGATCAGCAGCACCGTGCCCAGACCGAACATCGACATCGGCATGCGCGCGACGAACCCGGTAGCGGAGAAACTCAGCGCCCCAGGAAGCCGGAGTATTTGCAGGTAGGGGTTGCCTGCCCGGCCCTCCTGCTGGTCCACGGGCCGCGTGCAAGCCTGCGTCATGGTTGTGTTGCCTCCCGTTTGAACGTATCCGGCGCCGCAACTCCTTTATACGAATCTGGTCCGACAGTCTTCATTCATGCCGAATCCGGCGGTTATCGTAGAGATCGCCATGAAAGCCCCTTGGCGGCGCAGCGCGCCGCGTCTGGCAGGCCCCGGTGTCCCGGCATGGCGGGGCGGGGCTGCCTGTGGGGCAGTGGTGGTTGCCCTCGCCGGCGGGGTGTCCGGGCGCTACACCTCCATACCAGCCCCAACGCAAGGTGACGCCGGGACGGGCGGTGTCACGACCGCGGCAGCGTTTCGCCAGATAGTCCTGCCGGATCTGGTGGTGATCAAGGGGACGGGGCTGGCGGACGCCGGGCTCGCCCGCCTGGCGAACAAAGTCCGCGGCGTCAGCGACGTGCTGGCGGTGGACGGTGCGACGATCACCGTGGGCGGGCACGCCGTCAACGTGCTCGGGGTGAACCCGCAGCGGTTCCGGTCCTGGACGCCCCTGCGCACCGCGTCCGACCAGCGGCTGTGGACCGTGCTTGGGAATGGCGAGGTTGTGGCCTCACCATCGGCGCGCCGTCTGCTGGGGTTGCGGGCCGGGCGTTCGTACCAGCTGGCTGGCGCGTCCACAGCCAGTCTCACCTTCGGCGGCGCGGCCCCGCTCGGCATCGACGGTATAGGGCTGGTGGTGAGCGACAAGTTCTCGGCCCCGCTTGGGCTGATCCACAACGTGGCCGCCCTGATCAGCGCCCCGGGGATCGCCATGCCCGCGCTGCGGCGCGAGGTCCGCTCCGTCCTCGGGCCGGGCACCACGCTGATCACGACGCGGCCGCGGCGGTTGCCCGTGGAGCGCCCCGCCGGCCACGGCCGGCCCGCCAACCTCCTTGAGCTGTTCCGGGAGTCGGCGGCCACGTACTGCCCTGGCCTGTCCTGGACGGTGCTGGCGGCGATCGGCCAGATCGAGAGCGGGGACGGGGCCAACAACGGCCCGTCCAGCGCGGGCGCGCTCGGGCCGATGCAGTTCCTGCCGTCCACGTGGAAGGTGTGGGGCATCTCCGGCTTCGGTGGGCGGGGCCCGCCGAACGTCATGGATCCCTATGACGCGGTGCCCTCTGCTGCCAGATACCTGTGCGCCGCCGGGGCACGCACACCTGCTGGGCTGCCCGGTGCCATCTTCGCCTACAACCACGCCACCTGGTACGTGACCGAGGTCCTCGCGCTGGCCCACGAGTACGCCCGCGCCTACGGCTGACGCTCCGCCCATCCCCGCCCGGGCTGGCTGGTTGGATGGGGGCATGCCGGACTACGACGCGTTCCTGCTGGTGTCCTTCGGCGGCCCGGAGGGCCCCGCCGAAGTGATGCCGTTCCTGGAGAACGTCACCCGTGGCCGGGGCGTGCCCCGCGAGCGGCTGGCCGAGGTGGCACACCACTACCAGGTGTTCGGCGGGGCCAGCCCGATCAACCAGCAGTGCCGTGACCTGCTCGCCGCGATCGGGAAGGATTTCGCGGCGGCTGGGCTGGACCTGCCGCTGTACTGGGGCAACCGGAACTGGGAGCCCTACCTCAGCGACACGGTCGCCCGGATGGCCGCCGACGGGGTGCGGCACGCGCTCGCGTTCGTGACCTCCGCCTACGGGTCGTACTCCAGCTGCCGGCAGTACCTGGGCGACATCGAGACGGCCCGGGCGCAGGCCGGCCCCGCCGCCCCGCGGATCGACAAGATCCGGCACTACTTCAGCCACCCGGGTTTCGTCGAGCCGTTCGCTGAGTCGGCGCTGGCGGCGATTGGGTCGCTGCCGCCAGGCGTTCGGCATGATGCGCGGCTGGTGTTCACAGCGCACAGCGTGCCGGAGGTGATGGCGGCGGCGAGCGGCCCCTCTGGCGGCCTGTACGTGGCGCAGCTGACCGAGGCGGCGTGGCTGGTCGCCGGGCGCGTCAGCGAGGCCGAGGGAGGCCAGGAGCGCTCGTGGCAGCTGGTGTACCAGAGCCGCAGCGGCCCGCCGTCGGTGCCGTGGCTGGGCCCGGACGTGTGCGACCAGCTGGCGGACCTCGCGCGGGCGGGCGCGGCGGCGGTGGTGATCGTCCCGGTGGGCTTCGTGTCCGATCACATGGAGGTCGTCTACGACCTGGATGTGGAAGCTGCCGGGCTCGCCCGCGAGCTCGGGCTGCCCGTGGGCCGGGCGGCCACCCCTGGCACGCACCCCCGTTTCGTGTCCATGATCACCGAGTTGGTGCGTGAGCGCAGCGACGGGCTGGCGCCGCCGAAAGCGCTCGGCTCGCTGCCCCCATCCCCCCATTTTTGCCCAAACGATTGCTGCCCACCCACCGCCGCCCGCCCCGCTGGCCACCCGGGGAGGCCGGCGTGACGGACATCGATGCGGGCGAACTGCTCGACCTGGCGGCCGGGGTCGCGGCGGAGGCGGCCAGCGTGCTGGCCGCGGGGCGCCCGGCTGGCCCGTCAGGCCGGCCGGAGGTGAGCGCCACCAAGTCGAGCCCCACGGACGTGGTCACCGAGATGGACCGTTCGTCGGAGGCGCTCATCAGGCGGCGGCTGCTGGCGGCGCGGCCGGGCGATGCGGTGCTCGGTGAGGAGGGCGGGGAATCGGGCCGGGGCCGCGTGCGCTGGATCGTGGACCCGCTCGACGGCACCGTGAACTACCTGTACGGGCTGGCCGACTGGGCGGTCAGCATCGCGGCTGAGGTGGACGGGACCGTGGTGGCGGGCGTCGTGGCGGTGCCCGCGCACGGCGAGGTCTTCACGGCAGCACACGGCGGGGGTGCCTGGCTGCGGGCGGGGACGGGCGCAGCGGTCAGGTTGCGCTGCAACGCCGGGGTGGTGCTGTCGCAGGCGCTGGTGGCCACAGGTTTCGGGTATGAGGCGCCGCGCCGGGTGGTACAGGGTGAGGTGGCCGCCGTCGTGCTGCCCCGGGTGCGGGACATACGGCGGGGCGGCTCCTGCGCGGTGGACCTGTGCTCGCTGGCGGCCGGGCGGGTTGATGCCTACTACGAGCGGGGCGTGAACTACTGGGATTGGGCGGCCGGTGGGCTGATCGCCACCGAGGCCGGGGCGCGGCTTGGCGGGCTGAACGGCAAGCCCGCCAACCCCGGGCTGACGCTGGCGGCCGAGCCCGCGCTATTCAGCCAGCTTCATGAGCTGCTGGCGAGCCTGGACCCGGAGCGGGACGCCCCGGGCGGGGCTAGTGCAGGCGGGTGAGGGTGCCGACCGGGCCGTTGTTCAGGAAGGCGAACGAGAGGGTGCCATCCTGCCTGAGCAGCAGCCTGATCACCCCGTTTTCACAGCTGTGCTGCCCTACCCTGATGATCTGATTGACGGTGAGCAGGCCATGCCCGGCCGACGCCACCGGCAGGACCCCTGAGCAATGCAGTCCCGGGTAGGACACGGTGCCTGAGGTGGCCCCGGCCGCCAGTGAGAGGTGGACGGTCACGGTGAGCGCCGGTTTGTCCTGGTGTACCGGTCCGGACCAGTTTCCGGCAAGCGCGCCTGGGACCAGGCCGGCTGGCCGGGTGGTGATGGTGTCCCCGGAACTGGCCGGTGAGGGTGATGTGACGGCGTCGGAACCGCTGTGCTGGCCGGTGATGTAGACGGCGGCAGCCACGATGGCCAGCAGGCACGTGACGAACGCTGCCGACCACATGACGATGCGGGATCCGTTGCCGCGGGACGCGGGCTGCCTGACCCGCGGCCCCGGTGCCGCCGGGGTGCGCGCAGCCGCCTGGGCCAGCCTGCTTCCTTCGGCCAGCAGGACACCGGAGTTTTCGTGCTGGCCAAGCAGGCCGGCCAGGATTGACCGGGCCGGCGGGCGCCCGCCCGGGTCTGGGCTGAGGCAGGCCGCGACAGCGTCCCGGAGATCGTCCGGCAGCGCCGACAGGTCCTGCGGGCCAACCGGGGGCCGCCCGATGGCGGCGGTCAGGACCGTGTCCGCCCAGGCCAGCATGTCAGCCGCGGGTGTGGCCGCACCGTAAGGCGGGGTGACGCTGGAGTGCACGACCCGGGGACCCTCCGGGCCGAGGATGACCGTCTCTGGGCTGAGCTGCCCGTGGACCAGCCCGGCCTGGTGGATCGCCGCCAGCCCGGTGGCGCAGCCAATCGCCAGCCCGTAGAGCGTCTCGGTGGGCAGTGGGCCTTCTTCCTCAATGACCTCTGCCAGTGAGGGCCCACGCACGAACTCGGTGACCAGGTAGGGGCTGGCACCCTCGAAACCCGCATCGAGGATTCTGGCCGTGCAGAACGGGGCGACCCGCCGGGCCGCATGTGCCTCCGCCGCGAACCGGTCCTTCGCCGCGGCGTCGCCCTCCCACCCCTTGCCCAGCAGGGTCACCATGACTGTGGCGCCGTCGACTCTCTTGGCGAGGAAAACGTCTTCGGCGTTCTCGTCTGCCGCGTTGAGATCCTCTACCCGGCCCGTGATCCGGTAACGGCCGACACGCCGCGGGTCGGCGGGTCGCAGTTGGAGGGCGTGCGGCATTCGGAGTCTTCTCGGGTTCCTGCGGCGGTGTCCTTGGGTTCCTGCGCGGCTGCCAGGTATGCCGTTACCATACGCAATTCGTACTGGTTAACGGTGGTGATCTAGGGAAGTCGGTGCCCGAGTGAAGCATCAGCCAGCCCGGGTTCGGGGTGGCTGGAGGAGCTCACGCGAAGACACGGCACTGTTTCATCGCCCCCTACGTGTACCCGGTCACTGGACGTGACAGAATTCCCCGCCGGAATCGGGCACAACCGCGGGGCGCCAAGCGTTATGGGAAGGCGCGTAACGATGGAGGGGGTGTAGGAGCCAGATGGCAACCGACTATGACAGCCCGCGCAAAGCTGACGATGAGCTAACCGAGGACAGCCTGCAAGAACTCCAGGCACGGCGGATGGACAAGTCATCTTCGACGATTGACATAGATCCGGACGACGTTGCGGAGTCGCTGGAGCTACCAGGGGCAGACCTGTCCAACGAGGAACTGTCTTTCCGGGTGATCCCTCGTCAGGCTGACGAGTTCACCTGCTCGCGCTGTTTCCTCGTGCATCACCGCAGTCAGCTTGCTGATGAGCGAGATGGCCGCCCGGTTTGCCGGGAGTGCGCGGCCTGAGCCGGAGGGCACCCAGGCTTGAGGCCCAAGAGTGCCGCGCACTCACGGCAGCACCTGAGTGAGAGCCGCCCGGGGGTAACACCGGCGCGGCGGCTGCAGGCTGCCCTTATAGCTGCAGGCTGCCCTTATAACGGAAGAGAGAGGTGGCACGTCTTCCACGCCGCCGACCATGCCGGGCTGAGAGCAGGCGATGTCGCGCCACGAATGCGGGGCCTCGCGCTCGCCGCTGTGGCGGCCGTCGCCCTGGCCGCATGTGGTTCCCCGTCCGCCCCCTCCGGGCCGGTGCGCGCGTCGGCCACCCACCCCCTGCCCGGTCCCGAAGCTGGCGCCACTCACCCCCAGCCGACCCTGACGACAGGCGTCCCCACCATCGTGCGGCGAGGCGGCCAGGCGCCTGCCGCGATCGTTCCCGCTCACACCGTAATCGTCATGATGGAAAACCACTCCTACGGCGAGGTGATAGGGAACCCGGCGGCGCCGTTCCTCAACGCACTGGCCCACCGGGGCGCCCTGTTCACCCATTCCCACGCGGTCACCCATCCCAGCGAGCCGAACTACCTGGCGCTGTTTTCCGGCAGTACGCAGGGAATCACTGATGACAGTTGCCCGCACCTGTTCACCGGCCCGAACCTGGCGGCTGAGCTGTTCGCCGCGCATCACACGTTCGCGGGCTACTCCGAGGGCCAGCCGCAAACCGGCGCGAAGGTGTGCGCCGCGGGCCTGTACGCGCGCAAGCATGTGCCATGGGTCAACTTCACCAGCGTGCCCGTCTCCGCGAGCAAGCCGCTGACGGCTTTCCCGTTGGGGGCCTACGGCCGGCTGCCCACGGTCTCGTTCGTGATCCCGAACCTCTGCCACGACATGCACAACAGCGACTGCCCGGTGGGCACGGGGGACGCCTGGGTCAAGGCCAGCCTCGGCCCGTACCTGTCGTGGGCAAGGACCCACCGCAGCCTGCTCATCGTGGACTGGGATGAGAACGACGGCGGCCCGGGTAACAAGATACCGACGATCTTCGCTGGGCCGATGGTCAAGCCGGGGAACTACCCCGAGACGATCACTCACTACAGCGTGCTGCGCACGATCGAGTACCTGTACGGGCTGCGGCCGTTGGGGGAGTCGGCCCTCGCCCGGCCGATCATGAATGTCTGGAAGTGAAGGGGGCGCTCTGCGGACCACCACGCGGGGACGCGGCGGGCCGGTCGAGTCACGCGCCGGGCTGTGCCCCGTCAGCCGACGCCGCGGTAGTCCTGCGCCACCGCCGTGAGCCTGACGTGTGCTTGGTCCATCGCATCGGCGGGGGGCAGGTAGCGCTTGGCGATCTTCGCCATGCTGGTGTAGTTCGGGTCGCACACGTTCGCGAGGGGGGATTCTACCGCCTGCGTGATCAGCTGGTAGGCGTCCAGCGGGTCCAGCCCATAGTCGGACCCGAGCCACTGCACCAGGTCCAGCTGTGCGATCCGGAACGCGTCCTCCAGCGGCCGGGCGGATCCGGCCGACATGATGTGCGTTGCCGACTCCAGCCTGGGCCACGGACACGGCGTGCCCTTGATCAGGTCGACCGCGAGGACCGTGTTCATCGCGCATTCCACCGCAACCCCGCAGGTCTCGCCTTCACCCTGGCGGGCGTGGCCGTCGCCGAGGGAGAAGAGCGCCCCCTCGACGTTGACCCCGAGATAGCAGGTGACACCGGACCGCATCTCCGGTGTGTCCATGTTGCCGCCGAATGCGTCTGGCACCAGGGCGCTGCGCACCTCCAGGTTGGCCGGGGCGACCCCGACGGTGCCGTGCATGGGGTTCAGCGGGAGATCGACCGTGAACCCACCGTTGCGGGCCTCGAACCGGCAGGTGCCCGCATCCCGGTCGAACTGCCACATCCAGATCAGTTCCGGGAGCGGGTCGTGCAGCAGTGCCGTGGCGTGGGTGGCCGACAGAGCGCCGAAGAACGGCACAGTGGTGGACGCGCCCCAGTCCCGTGCGGGCTCGATCGAGATGAAATGAACCGCCAGCGTGTCTCCAGGCTCTGCGCCCTCGATGTAGAAGGGGCCGGTTTGCGGGTTCAGGTACGGGAACTCGCAGACCTGTGAGACGAGGTCATGCTCGCTGCGGACCTTGCCCGCAAAGCAGTCCTCCGTGAACACCTCCAGGATTGCCGGTGGCTGGACGCGGGATACCGGGGCCGCGCCGCCGAACGTCCAGGCGTATTGGCTCGGCTCCGGGCGGAACGTGATGACTCGCGGTTCAGCCATGCCTGCTCCTTCTGGGCGCCACCAGGCCGGTGCGTGGTGTCTAACCGTCTGGACTGGCGTGGTGCGTATGGGGATCAATGTCGGGATGCTCTCACGTCAAGCAGGACCGGGCCAGGCCCAACGGCGGCCAAAGTGGAGCCAGGGAACGGCCAATCGCGCCACAATCAGCCCATGCGCCCTGATCTGCCCCTGTTTGATGGGCGGCCCATGCCGGATGTTGCCGCCGCCCGCGACGACTCTGCCACGCCCGCTGACCAGCCTCGCCGTGCGCTTGACGACTTGCGGGAGCGCTTGGCACGCCTGCCTGTCAGTCACCCCTCCTCCCGAGGTTTCGGCAGGCGGGCTGAGGATGCAGGCTCCGGGCGGGCTGATGAGGACCCAGGCTCCGGGCGGGCTGAGGACGCTGGCTCCGGGCGGGCTGATGAGGACCCAGGCTCCGGGCGGGCTGAGGACCCAGGCTCCGGGCGGGTTGAGGACGCTGGCTCCGGGCGGGCTGAGGATGCAGGTTCTGAGGATGATTCCCTTGCGCCGGAGATTGCCGATTCAGCGCAGGAGGCCGACCCCGGACCCGGGGAAGAGGCCGGATACCCGGATGGCGGCGAGGCTGGCGAACAGCCCGGGCAGAGCCAACCGGACCTGCCCGACCGGCTGGGGCGGCTGGACCGGCTTTCCCGGGTCTTGGGGGGTGGCCACCGGTCCGGATCTGATGGGACGGCCGGGCGAGGCAGAGGCGGCGGGCTGTCGCCCGGGTCAGGGAAGCCCGGCCCGTACCGGCCGTGGTTTGCCCCGGGCGAGCTGTGCCAGCCGTGGTTCAGGCCGGATCCGAGTGACCGTTCAGACTGAACGCCACCGACCCGGGACCAGGCCAGGGGAGAGAGACATCGGCTGTGACGTCGGCAGCGAGCCGCACCCTGTCGCCATCACCGATGCGTACGTCAGTGCCGGGGAGCACCCGGTCACCGTTGACGAAAGTGCCGTTGGTCGAATGCTCGTCCCGGATGGTCGCCTCGCCGGTGTCGCTGACGGTGACGGTCGCGTGCCGCCTCGACACATTCTCGTACGGGACGAAGGCCGCCGCGACCAGGGATTCTCCGGGATCGCGGCCCAGCAAGAGCGACGTTCCGGCCGGGACATCGACGTTGCCGGTCGGAAAGGAAAGCCGCAGCACCAACGGCGAGATCTGCCCGCCGGGAGTGGTCAGGCTCATGCCGCACATCGGGCAGGTAAGCACGGACCGGTCCGCGAGCGCGTGTCCGCAGCCTGGGCAGGTCGCTGGTGCTTGCGGCGACGCGGCAGAACCCTCCCGGCGGAGGTACTCCTGCATCACCGTAGGCGGTGTGACTTCCTCTTCCACCGGACCCTGCCGGGGAAGATTCGTGCCGCATGTGTAGCAGATAAGGTCCTCATAGCTAACCACAGCGGCGCAGGTGGGACAGGTCTGGAACGCCATGTCATCCTCCGGCGGCAGCGAGCGTCAACGTCAGTTGTCCACCAGAGACTAACGCGCCTGGCTGAGCGGGAGTGCCAGCCGCTGGGCCCGGGCAGGCCAGTAGCATCACTGGCGTCGGGACCTGCCGCCCGGCGTGCTTGACCGGCCGACCTGGACGGGGTCGGTGGTGTGCACTCGCAGCGATCCTGCAAAGGGGCATCCATGGTCAGTTACCGGCTCAGCGAAGAGCATGAGCACCTCCGCGCCACCGTTGCCGAGTTCGCCCGGGAGGTCGTGGCGCCGGTTATCGGTGACTATTACGAGCGGAACGAATTTCCCTACGACATCGTGTCCCGGATGGGGAAACTCGGCCTGTTCGGGCTCCCGTTCCCGGAGGAGTACGGCGGCATGGGGGGCGATCTTTTCGCCCTCTGCCTGGCGCTGGAAGAACTGGCCAAGGTGGATTCCTCCGTGGCGATCACGCTGGAAGCGGCGGTGGCCCTCGGCGCCATGCCGATCTACCAGTTCGGCAACGAGGAGCAGCGGCGCCGGTGGTTGCCGGAACTGTGCTCAGGCGAGCACCTGGCGGCGTTCGGGCTGACCGAGCCAGGCGGCGGGTCGGACATCTCCGGAGGCATGCGTACCACTGCGCGCCTGGATGATGGTGAGTGGGTGATCGACGGCTCGAAATCGTTCATCACCAACTCCGGTACGACGATTACGTCGGTGGTGACCGTGCTCGCCCTCACGGGCGGCAAAACGGGCGCCGTGGTGGAGGGCGGGGCCAGGGAACGGCCGGAGATCTCCGCCATCATTGTTCCCGCCGGAACCCCTGGTTTTACCGTTGGCACGAAGTACTCCAAGGTTGGCTGGTGCGCTTCGGACACCAGGGAACTGGCTTTCTCCTCGTGCCGGGTGCCTGCCGATCACCTGCTCGGTGAGCAGGGCCGTGGCTACGCCCAGTTCCTTCAGATCCTGGACGAGGGCAGGGCGGCCATTGCCGCCCTGGCGACCGGCTTGGCGGCAGGCTGCGTCGCGGAATGCTTGCGTTATGTGGGCGAGCGCGAGGCGTTCGGCCACCGCCTCGGGCACTACCAGGCGCTTCAATTCAAGCTTGCCGATATGGAAGCGCGTGTTCACACGGCGCGGCTGGCGACCTACGATGCGGCAGCCAGGCTGGTCGCCGGTGAGCCGGCGAAAAAGCAAGCGGCCATCGCCAAACTGGTCGCCTCGCAGGCGGCGATGGACAACGCGCGCGACGCCACCCAGATCTTCGGCGGGTACGGGTACATGAACGAGTACCCGGTTGCCCGCTTCTACCGCGATGCCAAGGTGCTGGAGATCGGCGAGGGCACCTCAGAGGTGCAGCGCATGATCATCGCCCGTGAGCTTGGCCTGCGGGCGTTCCGCTAGGCCCAGGAAGCTGTCAGCCCGCCCGGCAGGTCCCACGCCCGGCAGGTCCCACGCCCGGGCGTCAGTGAACGATCATTGCCTTCACGTTGACGGGCGTCTGGATCGTGTTGAAGAAGAACATCAGCTGGGCGACCCGCTGCAGGTTGGCCGCGTTCAGCGACGTGGGATACGTGCCCAGAGTGACCAGTGCGGCAGTCTGCTTGTTCATCTGGGCATAGTTGGCCAGCGCTGCCTGAACCGGTGCGGCCATGGACCCGGTGGCCTGTGCCTGCAGCAGCGCGGACCGGAACTCCGCCAGGGCGGCCGCGTGGTTGGTGCTGAAGGTGTGGGTACTGAAGTATCCGGCGAGTGGCAGGTTGGCGGTCTGGCCGGTGCAGGAATCGAGCACGGGGACTGCCCCGAGCCTGCTCTCTGCCTGGTAAATCGTGGGCTCGGTGGCGAGAATCGCGTCCACCTGGTGACTGGACAGGGCGCTGATCAGGTTGCTGGCAGGCATGGGGTCCCAGGTGATGAAGGCGGGATCCACGTTGTTGTTGGTGAGCACAGACTGGGTCGCGATGGTTTCCAGGCTGTAGGGGCGGCCTGCCTGGCCGGGAACGTTCGCGGGCATTTCCTCAGGCACGGCGGTACCGATGCTTTTGCCGGCCAGGTTCCGCGGTGAGACGATGCCATGCCCGGGGAGAGCGAGCACCTCCATCACATTGGGTTGCGCATCGTAACCGTCCGCGACGATCACCAGGTGCGGGGCCGGCTTCTGCTCCTGCGCGTAGAACATGTCCGCGTAATCACCGAACGCCACGTCGGCTTGGCCCTGCCGCAGCGCCTCGACTTCGGCGCGGGTCGAGGAGAGCTGCTTGACGTTGATCGTCAAGCCGGCCCGCTGGAACAGCCCCTCCTTGATGCCGATGTAGAGCGGGGCGTCGGCCACCCCCGGGGTCGCCACAACGTTCAATGTGGCGGTGACCGACGATGGCGCACCCGCCGACGAGGACAGGCCAGGCACGCGGCAGCCCGCCACGAGCACCAGGGCGGAGGCGAGGACGGCTGCCATGCCGGCGAAGCGGGGCCCTGGGCGGCGATCCCCTCCGGCGCGGTGACGCCGGCCGCCAACTGGGACAAGCCTCATGAATCTCCTCGACGCAGATAAGGACACTTTCGGACAGTTCGGTAGCGCCAGAGAGTACCCTACTGCCAGCGGGCGCTTCGCAAACGTCCGTTACATCATGTTTGTTCGGTCCTATGGGAATTGCTGTCTGGTGGCCGTGTAGCGGTTAGGGTTAGCCCCTAAGTCGCGCTGCGCGCCGAGCTCGCCCAAATCGTCCCGCGGAAGGGGTTCGCCATGTGGGTTCCGCCATCTGGCCCGCCAGCCCGCGGGCTCGTTACGGTCCCCAGGTGAAGAGGTCACAACCCAGTGCGGTCTCGTAGCAGAAACAACTCTCCTGGTACCCAGCTAGCTGAACGCGAGCAGGGGGTGGCTGGCTCTGCGTTTGGCCGGGCCCCGGCCCAGCCGGTAGCCGCGGCCGGGGCCGATCCCCGCGCGGAAGGTCCGTACCCCGATGACGCCATCCCGGAAGAGTCAGAGGTACCGGAAGGCCGCTCTGGCGCCCGCGCGCTGCGCAACTGGCGGGTGCGCTCGCGGCTGCTGCTCCTCATCACCATCCCGACCCTGACCGCTGTGGCACTGGGCGGCATCCGCATTGGCACGTCGGTCCAGAGCGCCCTCGCTTACCAGCGGGTCCTCCAGTTGGCGACCCTCAGTTCCGACATCTCCGTTTCGGCCCAGCGGCTGGAGGACGAGCGGGACCAGACCGTTTACTACATCGCGCTCGGCAGCAAGGGCGGCCGCGGCAGTTCCGGCGCGGGGGCGGAACTGCGCGTGGTGCGTGGCGAGCAGCACGACGCGGACCTTGCCGTAAAGGCGGTCAAAGACCAGCTCACCAAGATCGGCGGGTCATTCCCCGCGCTGACCCAGGCCGAGGCGGAAACCGCACTCTCCGAGCTGGGCACGCTGGGCGCCCTGCGCGCCGCGGCCACCACCACCCAGCTTCCCACGCTCGTGGTGGTGCAGAAATACACCGACCTGATTGATGACTTGCTCGTCCTCGAGGACGCGACGGCGCAGGGCGCGAACGACCCACCACTCGCACAGAGCGTCCGGGTGCTGGGGCTCGTGTCGCACATGAAGGAAGAGGCGTCACAGCAACGGGCGATTCTTGCCGCTGCGCTGATCCAGCACTCCATGAGCCCGGCTGAACTGCAGGCGCTCACCACGGCGCACTCGGACCAGGACGCTGACCTGCTGGAATTCAACCTGTCTGCCACCAGCGACCAGAAGCAGCTGTGGGAAAACAGTGTGTCGGGCGCCATCGCGGACCAGGCCCCTTCGGACGAGCAGCAGGCGATTGCTCTGCAATCCGACCTGGCGAAAGACCAGACAACCGCCGACGACTGGTACGGCGCCATGACGCACACCATCGCCTACCAGATGGGCTCGGTGGAGCATAGCCTGGTGCGCAGCATCACGGCGCGGGCGCATGCGCTCCGCAACGACGCTGTTACAGCGGCTCTTGCCATCGGCGTGGCGGTCCTGCTCGTGCTCGGGCTCGCACTGCTCTTCACGGTCGTCGTGGCGCGGTCCATGGTGCGTCCGCTGCGGCGGCTCCGTGCGGGGGCGCTGGAGGTCGCGGGCGTGCGGCTACCGGAAACGGTGCGCCGGATGAGCGAGGGAGAGAGCGCGGACGCCTCGTCCGAGATCGAGCCGATTGACGTTCACTCCACTGACGAGATCGGCGAGGTTGCCCGGGCGTTCGACCAGGTACACCGGGAAGCGGTCCGGCTGGCGGCGAACGAGGCCGCGCTGCGGGGCAACGTCAACGCCATGTTCGTGAACCTGTCCCGCCGGAGCCAGTCGCTGGTGGAACGCCAGATCCGCCTGATCGACGACCTGGAGCAAGGCGAACAGGACTCGGAGCGGCTCTCGAACCTGTTCCAGATGGACCACCTCGCGACCCGCATGCGCCGCAACTCCGAGAACCTGCTGGTCCTTGCCGGCCACGAGGTTTCCCGTCGGTGGACGCAGTCGGTGGCCCTGGTGGACGTGCTGCGCGCCGCCGTCTCTGAAATCGAGCAGTACGAGCGGGTCACGATGAACGTCCAGCCGGGAATCGCCGTTCGCGGCCAGGCTGTCAATGACGTGGTGCACTTGCTTTCCGAGCTGGTGGAAAACGCCACCTCGTTCTCTGCTGCCGACACTCCTGTGAGCGTGTCCGGTCATCTGCTCAACAGCGGGGGAGTGCTGCTTGACATTACCGACCAGGGTGTCGGCATGGGAGCAGAGGAGATGGCCCACGCCAACTGGCGCCTGGACAACCCGCCCCTGGTGGACGTCGCGGTCTCCCGCCGCATGGGCCTGTTCGTGGTCGCCCGGCTGGCTGCCAGGCACGGAATCCGCGTCCGGCTCAGGCCGGCGTCAGTCGGTGGGCTGACCGCGCTGGTGTGGCTGCCGGAAGAAGTCATCAGCCACAAGAACGAACCCGTTACCGGTGGGCTGCGCAGATTCGAGCCGTCGGCGGGAAGAACTGCGGCCGAAACCAGCACGCATGGCCTTGACGAGTGGCCGACGGTCGGGGAGTCCGACGACCGTGCTGCCACGATTCAGGCGGTGGCAGCCGCGCGCACCCCGAGGTTCACGCCGCTGCGGCCAGACCTCGGCGAGACTGCGGCGTTCGCCGCGGTCGGCTCCGACACCGACGCGTCGACGGACACGACAGCTGCCGACACGGCGGCCGGGAGCATGACATCCCCCGATCTTGAGGTCCCCGGCCTCGGGGAAATGGGCACCGGCCGGGCGCGGCCCGGGGTGAGCAGCGAGTCGGCCCCGGTGTACGGCGCACCCGTGACCGCCGAGAATCAGGCAATCGGCCGGTACACGGACGATACGGTGATGCCATCGTTTGGTGGCGAAATAAATGAGGCCGAACGGGCCGTCGTGGTACCGCCCGCACTGAGCGCCGGGGAAGCGAACCGGCTGCCCATCTTTGAGGCCGTGGAATCCGACTGGTTCCGCCGCGGCAAGCACGGCACGGACCACCTGGGCCCGGCGGGCAGCGCCGAGACCGGCTGGGCGACCTCGCTCGCGGACGAAGGCTGGCGTGCGGCGGAGATGGCACATGCACCTATTTCTGGAGGTACGACCATGGCCGGGCTCCCCAAGCGGGTGCCGAAGGCGAATCTGGTGCCTGGTACAGCTGTTTCGGGGATGGCTGGCACGTCGGCTGGCGCAGGACGGACAGCTTCGGAGATAAGAGAGCGGCTGGCGAGCTTCCAGCGCGGCATTCGGCAAGGCCGTGCCGCCTCGAATGACGACGAGATACCCAGCGGTGAGGAAGACAGTGGTTCATAACGCGCCAGTAGGCTTTGGCCCTCGCGGCATCATCAAGGTGGTCACGGTGAGGCCACACAGAGAGGAGGACGTGTGAGCCCGCTAGCCCGTCCGGTCCAGGACCTGAACTGGCTGATCACGAACTTCGTCGAGCGAGTCCCAGCCGTCGCGCACGCGATCGTGGTTTCGGCCGACGGCTTGCCGCTGGCGTATTCGAACGGTTTCCCGCCGGAACGGGTTGATCAGTTGGCCGCGGTGACTTCGGGGTTGACCAGCCTGACACAAGGGGCGGCACGTGTCTTTGAAGGCGGCCCCGTTACCCAGACAGTCGTGGAAATGCAGCGTGGACTGCTGCTTGTGATGGCGATCAGCGATGGGTCGAGCCTGGCTGTGCTCGCGGCGGCTGATTGCGATATGGGCCTGGTGGCCTATGAGATGACGTTGCTGGTGGAGAGGGTGGGGCGTGCCCTCACGCCCGACATGCGCGGCGCGCTTCGGTCGGAGGATGGCAGGCAGTGACAGGAGAACTTGGTGTCCGGCCCCGCCCAGGATGACTGGGCGCAGGTCGGCGGACGGCGCGGGTCCGTGAATGGAAACCGATCTGCAGATGCGGACGCTCCAGGGAGTTCGCTGGTCCGCCCTTACGCGGTGACCGGAGGGCGTACGCAGCCCCGGTACCAGCTACAGATTGAAGCCATGGTTGCGGCTTCTCACTATGAAGCGCGCGATCTTTCCGTCCTTAGCCCCGAGTGTCAGGCCATACTAGGTTTCTGTCGGGACTGGCGATCCGTGGCCGAGATATCCGCAGTTCTCAGGATGCCCTTGGGTGTCGCCAGAGTCCTTATCGCCGATATGGCGGTGGAGGGGCTGGTCAGGGTTCACCAGCTTGATCACGCTCAGGGCCGCCCGGACCTTAACCTGCTCGAAAGGGTGCTCAGTGGACTTCGCAAGCTCTAGACCCCCCCGGGGCAACATGGGGGAGTCCGCGATGACGTCAGTAAAGATCGTCGTCGCAGGCGGCTTCGGCGTAGGCAAGACCACTTTCGTCGGGTCGGTCTCCGAGATAACCCCGCTCACCACCGAAGCGGTGATGACAGCCGCCAGCGCCGGCGTTGACGATTTGTCGCATGTGCCGGACAAAACAACGACCACGGTGGCCATGGACTTCGGCCGGGTCACCTTGGACGCGGGGCTCATCCTTTACCTGTTTGGCACGCCGGGTCAGCACCGTTTCTGGTTCATGTGGGATGACCTCATCCAGGGTGCTATTGGCGCGGTGGTACTGGTGGATACTAGGCGGCTGGCGGACTCCTTCCCAGCCGTCGACTATTTCGAGACTGCCGGCCTGCCTTTCATCGTGGCCATCAACGGCTTCCACGGCGAGTTTCCGCACAGCATCAACGACGTCCAGGAGGCTCTGTCGGTGAGTCCCGGAGTCCCGGTCGTCGAGTGCGACGCGCGGAACCGGGCATCCACCAAGGCGGCCCTAATCGCGCTGGTGGAGCACGCCATGGCGATGCAGATGAGCGTCCGCTAGGTCGTGCTGTTCCCGGGTGTCCGGGCGTCGCAGGCGGTACCGGGCTCTTAGGGTAGGGTGCACGGCGTCAGCGTGCACGCGGGGCGGTAGCTCAGCCGGTTAGAGCAGCGGACTCATAATCCGCCGGTCCTGGGTTCGAGTCCCAGCCGCCCCACCCAGGGGCGCTGTATGTCCAGCGGCGCTGTGCGGTCGTATGCGGTCTGGGGCGGCGTTGTGCGGATGGCTGTGCCCTATTCGTGCCCTGATCTTGGATCGTGGTTGCCGCTGGCCGTGTACAGGCGTTGCCTGGCAGACGACGCCGCCGCGTTGCCGAATTGAGCCGTATCTGTATCAAGGGCGCGCCTTCGGCGCGCCGGGTCCGTCCGGCCCTGGGCACGTCCGTGCAGTGTGCGGGCCGTATCCGGAGGGTCGCTTTGAGCAGGCGGGGTGCCGCGCCGTAGGCGGCTGAGGTCGCAGGGGGGAGTCTCGCCGTAGGTGGGGCGAGCAGTCTGCCCGCTGCCTCTAGCGTGGCGGCGCACCGGCGCGGGGCACAGCCCGCCACCCGCCGTTACCCTGGCACCCGCCGCACCCTCCGGACCCGCCGTCACGCACCCTCGGTGGCCGCGCCTGCAAGAGCGGGCCGGGCCGTCCTCCTCGCGCCGGGCATCCTGTCGCCGGGGAAGATCACAGTCAAGGTTGTACGTCCTCGCTGCGCTCCGGGCGCCCCGCACCTTGACTGTGATCTTCCCCGGCAAAAACCCCAGCACCTATCAGGAGGACGGACTAATTTCGACTCGGCTTTCCCGTGCCAAACTCAGGCCACCCGGACACGGCCCGGCCTAACAGGTAACTCTTTCCGAACTATGAAGAACGCCGAAAGTATGTCATGCATGCCTTATAGGTAAACCCTCCGACAAGCAATGCTGCATCAAAGGGAATTGGCCCATTGGTAGTAGAAAGTTTGGCAAGCTGAAAGTTATGTTCAATGGCCCACCCAGTTGAAATATAAACAAGCAGAAAGACGGCCACCGCCAACATGGCGGCAATTTCACGATCACCAAGCCTCTGCGATTGGCGACCTTCAATTCCCGATCCTGACCTGACGATGTGAGATTCAACGGCAACGCCTTCGGCAACAAGGTCGCTAATTCTCGCGAATGTCGTTTCGGCCAAGGCGGCGAAGCTGGGCTGGTGGATCTTGAACGCAGCCTTGGCCAGGGCAGTGAACTGCGGCTGATGGGTGGCCTTGAACGCGGTGGCGAAGCTGGGCAGGGCCAGGGCGGCGAAACTGCGCTGGTTGGCCTTGAGCACGGTCTCGGACAGGGCTGTGAAGCTGGGTTGGTGGATCTTGAACGCAGCCTCGGCCGGGGCAGTGAACTGCGGCTGATGGGTGGCCTTGAACGCGGTGGCGAAGCTGGGCAGGGCCAGGGCGGCGAAACTGCGCTGGTTGGCCTTGAGCACGGTCTCGGACAGGGCGATCAACTGTGGCCGGTAGGCCCTAGTCACCTTTACATTCAACCGGTCGGCACGGGTGAAGACATCCAAGATCGTAGCCATGCTTTCGCCCTCGAATCCGGAACAGACTTTCGATCATCCTCTCATGTGATCCGGCAAAACGAGATACCTTGACGCCCGCGCAGCCCACGTGCAGCACCAAAGTGCAGCAACCGCACCACCGTGAAGCGGCCCCGAGCGAGCCCGTTGGCACCAGGCACTTGTACAAACAACCGGGACTGACCATACCGCCAGTAGTTCGCATCGAGGAGCGGGCCACGGATGGGCCAGATGCCACGGGGACGAGCGGATAATCCCAGGCCCAATGCGGGCGACTTGAACCCAAGTCGCCAACGGGGACTCAGGTCGATGTTGTTGTCGCCCGCAATATCTCTAACTCGTCGGTGAGACCAGTATGAGTACGGCGGATCGTGCCAAGCTCACCCAAGAGCTTGCTCCCTTCAAGCGGAGGAGCGTGCCCCCCCACGTGCCCCAAGCTGGAGCCAACAGGGGGCATGAGCGGGCCACAACGGTCAGGAGCGGCGGTGGTCGGGGCGATCCAGCTTTGGCGCTGTACCTGGTCAGAGGCCACGGGTTGCTAGTTGACGGTGGTGGTCAGGGGCAGGATCGAACTGCCGACCTTCCGCTTTTCAGGCTAGCGTTTCCGGCACCTGTCCGGGGATGGGAAGGTGGCGATGTTCACGCAGGTCCCAATCGGCCCGATGTGCCCTATTCGTGCCTTGATCTTGGATCGTCGTTGCTGCTGGCGTTGTCCTTCTCCTTGTCCTCTCTGTGAACTCTGGCCTTGGCTGGCCGGTGGTCATCGGCTCCCTGCCGCAGCGCTTCGCTGATGCGGCGCTTGGCCAGTTCGTGCTGCCCGTCGATGCACTTCGCGTAGATCCGCAGCAGCACGTCGACGCCGTGGCCTGCCCACTCGGCGACCTGGGTGGGGTAGACGCCGCCGTTGAGCCAGGTGGACAAGCAGACGTGCCGCAGGTCGTATGGCCGACGTGCGAGGGGAGACGCCTGTTCCTGGGGCGTGAGGGCGGCCTGCCGGGCTTTGGCCCAGACGCGGCGGTAGGTGATGGTCGGCAGCTCGCCGCCGCGCACACCGGTGAACAAGCGCCCATCCGGGCCGGTGCCGACGTCGCGGAGGTGTGCCCGGAGGATCTTGGTGAGCGGCGGGGCGGTCGGTACGGTGCGGCTGTCGCCGTCCGCCCGGTGCTTGAGCTGCCGCGTCTCACGATGCCTGCCGTCATCGGTCCACTCGCCGCCCACGTCCGGGGACGCGGTGCGGAAGTGCAGCCAGCCCCAGTCATCGTCCTCTGGCGGCTCCTCCCATTGCTGGGTGTCGTCATTCCACGCCAGGTCCGGCAGCGTCATATCGTCCTTGTGCAGGGTGATTGCCTCTTCGGGGCGGAGCCCGGCGTAATACAGCACAGCGAAGAAGGACACGAGCCGGGGCCCGCTTGGCTGCTGAGCGCGGACCGCCTCCAGCAGCGCCTGCGCCTGGCGGTGGTTGATCACACAGCGCTTGTCAACGACGCCGGATGTTTTCGGTGGCTTCCACTTGAGGGATCGGATTGGGTTTTTCTCTATCAGTTTGAGTTCGTTGGCATAGTCCATGGCATTGGCGAGAATGATGCGGTGGCGCCGCGCCGTGCTAGCCGCCGCGTGCGTGCCATCGAGCTTCGTGGTTGCCGCCTCCAGCATCCGGCGGGCAACCGCTGGCTCGGCGAGCGTCGCTACCGGCGTGCTGTTGCGGGCGACCCACGCGAGCACGCCGGCCACGTCGGCTAGGGCTTCGTCGCGCTGCTTGGTGTTGAATCCCCAGCGGAGCAGCGCGCTTCGGATCCTGTCATCGCCGGGTTTCCCATGGACCGCTGGGAGCATCGCCGGAGTAGCGGCGGTAAGCGCGCGGGCTATGTCCTTACGGTATTTCGCCGAGGCGCTTTTCCATTTCATGTCCGTGTAGGCGCAGGCGAATTCATACCAGCTTACATCCTTTTCGGTTCGCTGCCATGCGACCGGCCGCCCGGTGGCGGTGCTGAACGCCTCGCCGTTACGGGCGGCGGTCAGTAGCGAGCTACGGAAACTATCGGCCTGAGCGTCGGTGCGGAACATATGCTTCCAGGGCTTGGAACCAACTTTCCACCGGACGTGGTAGCTGGTGCCCGTCTTTCCCTTTCGTACGTCGGTCTTATAGACGCGCACGTTGTAGCTTGTAGCTTGGCTCATCAGGCGGCTTCTTCCCGGGCCTCAAGCCACCGCTGGTATTCCGACCGGCGAACACGCAAGCTGCCGTTCGGAAGCGCGATGCACTTTGGCGCCCTGCCCTTGGCGCGCCACTCGTAGAAGGTGCGCGGGCTGATGTCCAGGTCTGCGCAAATCTCAGCGACGGTGAGCTTGTCACTGGATCGGTCGAAGCGCACGGCCTTGGCGTTCGCGGTCATGGTGGCTATGCCTCCTTGTGAGGTGGGGCGCTTCCGGTGGCGGCAGACGCCGGGGCCGCCAGCTTTCCTAGGGGAGTCAGGCCGCCCGGCCGGGGCGGCTGGGGGTCGGTGGTGGGGTGAGCGGCTGGGCCAGGCCGTTGGCGAGAGCGCGGGTGACGATGCGGTGGGCGTCGGCCGCGCGGAGGCCGCAGGCGGTGCCCGCGCCGGTGAGCCGGGCGGTTACTTCGGCTTGGGTAAAGCCGGACCAGGCAAGGAGGCCGCCAGCCTGGTAGGCGAGCGCGGCGAGAGCGCGTTTGCGCCCGTCGTCCATGACCGTCAAGCGTGTGGCGCCACGGTCGATGACGGTGCTGAGGTAGGCCGCGCCGCTCTGGCTGGGCCTGGTGGTGGGCCAGGATATTGCGGGTGCGGGCCTACTGGCTGGCTGGCCTGCTACGCGGGTGACTTCGCGGGCGAGCCAGATGGGCATGTGGCCGGGCCGGGTGGGGTCGCCGGACAGGATGCGGTAGGTGCCTGCGGGGGTGGTGGCGCCGGGGGCGAGGCCGTAGGACCAGCCGGCTTTGAGGTCGACTTGCCAGGCCAGGCCGTAGCGCCCGGCGGGGTCGGCGAGGACCTGGTGGAGGCTGTGGGCGGGGGAGCGGTACCAGAGGTGCCGCCCGCCGGAGGGGGTGGCGACGGTGACCGGCTGGTGGCTGGGGTCGGCGGGCCACGGCCGGGGGACGCCGCGGACGGCGGCCAGCAGGCGCAGGCTGTCGCGGCCATCCCGGTAGCGGGCTGGGTCGGCCCAGTGCTGGCGGGGGATGGCCTCGGCGGCCAGGTCGATGCCGGGCAGTACCCCGGTGGCCAGATCTGGGGGTGGGTCGCCGCCGTGGGCGTCGATGTCGACCAGCACGAGCCCGGAGGGCCCGGCGGCGATGCCGGGGACGGCGGCCGGTTCGTCACGCCACCACGCGGCGAGGCGGGCGGGATCGGTGGTGGCGGCGCGGACGCCGTGGCACCACCGCCCGGCGGGCAGGCACGGGCAGTGCTCGATCGGTTGTGGCGGCCCGGTGGGGGTGTCGCGGCAGGCGGGGCAGTTGCCGAGAGGTCGTTTGGTGGCGGACAGGGGGAGGATGTGCCAGCCGAGCGCGGCCAGGTCCAGCGCGACGGCCAGGCCGGCCGCGTGGCCGGTGGGCAGCTCGGCCTGGTGGCCGCCGGGGCGCGGGATCCAGCCGGTGTGGGTGGGCGAGCACAGGGGATGCTCGTCTTGGCCGGGGAAGATCGGAGTCAGCGGGTGGCGGCAGCGCCGGCAGGTCGGCTGGGGCATGACGGTACTCCTGGCGGGGAGCGGGGGATGCCTCTTCGGCCCGCCGCACATGAAGGCGCGGGGGGCCAGAGGCATCCCCCGGCGCGCGGCGGCCTGGCTGACGGAGGGCTGGAGGCTCGGTTGCTCGCGCGTGTGGGCGGTCAACCTGGGAACCCTCCAGACCCTCCGTCGCCCCCGGGCGGCGTGGTGGGCTGAGGGAGGGTGCGGAGGACTGGCGGACTGGTTGCTCGCGGTTGTGGGCGGTCAGCCCGGGAACCCTTCGTCACCCCGGGAACCCTCCGTCACGCCTGTGGGCCGGGGTGGGTGACGGAGGGTTTGGAGGGTGTGAAGCTTTGCTGTGCGCACGCGCGGGCGCTGGGCGGGTAGACCCTCCGGACCCTCCGTCACCCTCCGTCGCCGGGGTCGGCGAGGCCGATGCCGCGCCAGCGCATGCGGCCGGTGCGGTCTTTGATCTTGTCGAGTCCTTTGTTTTGGAGGGCGGTGGCGAAGGCGGTTTGGGTGCCGGGGTCTTCGCCTTCGTCGGCGCACCATTTGCACCAGGCGGCGAACAGGTCGCTCGACCCGGCGCTGAAGTGCGGGCCAGTGAGGCACCGCTGGGCGAGGAACCTGCCCAGGGGGTCGCTGTCTTGCCGGTAGGCGCTGGTGGCGGCGGTGACCGTTTCGGGCTCGGCGAGGCCGTGGGCGCGCCAGTCCTGGTAGCCGGCCACGAGCCAGGCGAGCACGGCGTCGAGTTCGGCGTCGAGTTTGCCGGGGAGCTGTTCGTCGCGATCTGCAGCGGGGATGACGATGTCCCAGGGCACGAGCTGCAACCGCCGCCAGATCCCTTCGTCGGTTCCGGTGACGATGGGGCGGTGGTTGGTGAGCATGACGAAGGTGTGGGAAGGGTCGAATGACCAGAAGTCTTCGCGCATGCGGCGGGCTTTGAGCCGGTCCCCGCCGGTGAGCCGTTTGACGGTGCCTTCGGCGAGGCGCCGCCCGGCGTCGGTCTCGTGCAGCACGGCCAGGCGCAGGCCGCACAGGTCGGCGACGCCGGTGGGGTGGGCGTCGAAGGTGCGGGCGTTGAGCAGGCCGGGGTCGGCGGCGTCGGCGTAGTCGCCGAGCGCGGGCAGGACCGCGTGGTTGACCAGGGTGCCTTTCCCGTTGCCGCCTTCGCCGTGGAATATCGGCAGGATGTGGGAGACGACCCGGCCTTCGAGAGTGTGGCCGAGCAGGCGGGCCAGGAACGCGCGCATGCCCGGGTCGGGCTGGACTCGTTCCAGGAACGCCGCGAACGCCGGGCCGGCCGCGCCGGGGTGATAGGCCGCGCCAGCCGTTTTCGTCAGCAGCATCGCCGGGTCGTGGGGCAGCAGTTTCCCAGTCCGCAGGTCCAGGACGCCGTTGGGGCAGTTGAGCAGGAACGGGTCGGCGTCTAGGTCGTCGGGGGTGACGACGATGCCTGGCTCGGTGCTGGCGAGTGTGAGCGCGCCGGCGATCCCGGCTGAGGACTCGCCGCGGCGGGCGAGGTTGAGGGCGGCCCGCCGGTCTTGATCGTTTTCGGTCGCGAGCGCGTCGCTGGTTAGGCGCCGGGCTATGGCTTTCATCCAGCGGGCGGCCTGCCCGGTTGCGTCGGTGGCCCACCGCTGCCCGTCCCAGACCAGCCAGCGCCGCCACGCCGGGACGTACCGCAGCCGCTCGCCGTAGACCTTGACCAGCCGCCGCGCGTACCCGAGCTCTGTGGTCGGCTCGCCGGGCACCGGGTCGGCCACGGCGGCGTCTTCGGCTCCTCGCTGCCGGGGGCCGGTGCTGGCGTTGATGCGGTCATGTGCGTCCACCTGCGAGCCTTCCTAGCGATTAGGGGAGGTTCACCGACAGTGCGAAGACCCCGCGCGCCCGTTGCCGCGCGGGGATGGGTCAGAACGGGGGCTCGGCCGGGGAGGCCTGCCCGTCGGGCTGGGTCGCCCACGTCCCGTCTGTGCTGGTGGGGTGCAGGGGCCGTTCCCGGGTGGCCTTGACGACCTTGGCGGTGGCGAACCGCAGCGACGGGCCCGCATCCTCCACATCGACCTCATAGACGGTGCGGTTGCTGCCGTCGCTGGCCTCGTAGTCGCGCTGGCGCAGCCGCCCGGTGACCACGGCCCGGGCGCCCTTGGTGAGCGATTCGGCGATGTGCTCCGCCAGGTGCCGCCACGCTGAGCAGCGCAGGAACAGGGTGTCGCCGTCGGCCCACTGGCCGGTGTCTTGGTTGTAGACGCGGCGGGAGGCGGCGACGGTGAACGCGGCCACCGGCACGCCGGTGGCGGTGTAGCGGAGCTCGGGATCGGCGGTCAGGTTGCCGGTCACGGTGATCAGGGTGTCTCCAAACGGCATGGTGCGTTGCCTCCTTGCTGGGTGTGCTCGGCGGGGTGCTGAGCGCCGGTGGCCCGGCCGGGCCCTTTCCCCGGTTCCCGGCCGGACGCATGGGCGTTCAGGACTACCGGCAGGCGGGCGCGCCGGTCTCGGCGGAGAGGTTCCACAGAGAGGTGGCGGCCAGGGTCTCGGTGCGTTCGCGGATCGCGGCGGCGGTGGCGAGCTGGGCGTAGGTGGTGGCGATGACCGCGCGGGCCAGGTGCAGGACCAGCCACGGCAGGGCGGTGTCACGGCTGGAGTGGGCGAGGGCCTGTTCGGCGCGCCCGGCCAAAGTTCCGGCCATGCCCATGAGCGTTTGGGCGCCGTAGTCGGCGGCCATGGATGGGTACGGCCCGGTGCTGGGTGTGTGGCAGGGATGGTCGGTCATCGCGGTCGACTCCTTCCGGATGGGGTTGTGGCAGCGTTGAAGCGGGGTGCACGGTCCGCACGGGCTGGGGGTGGTTAGGGGAGGCGGGCGAACCGGCGCAGCTCGCGGCCGGTACCGCCGCACCGTGAGCAGGGGCGGAACGACCGGTTGAAGACGCTGCCGCGGTGCTTGCCGGACTCACCGCACCGCCGGCAGGGCCGCCACGGGTGCAGCCGCACCGACAGCGCGTGCCCGGCCGCATACAGCACGGTGGCCAAGACCAGCAGGACCACCACTAGCAGGCCGTTGCCAGCGTGGGCGGCCGGGGCGGCGAGTGTGGCGCTGGCGATGGGGATCGGGTTCATGTGGGGCCTCCAAGCGCGTAGCGGGCACGCGAAAGTCCCGTCCGGTGAGGCCGGGCGGGGGCACGCGTGTCCGCGGAGTGACTACATCGGGTGAGGGAGGGTGGCTTGTCTACTTGTCCACGGGCGGGCCCCTGTATGGGGGCGCGGGTGGACAAGAGGGATGGACAAGCGCAGGCGCGGGGCGGTTACGCCACGTCATCGTCGGTTGTGCTGGCGCCGGCGTCGGGTGCGTGCTCGCGCAGGTAGTAGCGGGCTGCGCTGGTGCTGCCGGAGGAGGCGATCAGCCCGTGGTCGCGCATGATGGCCAGCCATTTGGCGACCCCGGATCGGGACTTGCTGAGACGAGCGACGATTTCGTCGCGGCGGGCACCGGTGTCGCCGCGCTCGGCGAGCAGGCGCAGGACTGGGCCGGAGATCGCGGCGGGGATGGGGATGGCGCGGTTGACTTCTGGGGGGTTGTCCTCGGCGGCGCTGATGGCCTGGCGGGCGGCCAGCAGGTCGGCCAGGGGGGTGGGGTCGGCGGGCGGGCCTGGCATGCCGGCCAGCCGAGCCTGGACTTCGGTGGGCAGGCGGCGGGTGAGATGGGTTACCACTGCGGTCCTGTCCGGCCGGTCACCGTGGCTGTCGGTGGCCGGGGTGTTGCGGGTGGGCAAGGTCAGGACAGCCGCGCCGGCGCCTGCGGCCGGGGCGGCCTGGTGGCGGTCGGTGTAGCCGGGCAATCTTGCGGCGAACGCGGCCGGGAGGGTGGCGGTGGGCTTGCCTCGTTGCTGGGCGAGTTGGCCGACCGCGGGCAGGCCGGACAGGTCGCGGATGCGCCCGGCGAGCCACTGGTTGGTGGGATCGACCAGCAGGGCGACCCCGGACACGCCGGGCGCGTAGGAGTGCATGTCGGGCATGTTGTCGGCTTCCCAGTCGGGGACGATGTTGTTCATCTCGCCGGCCCGGTTGACCCGCAGCACGATCTTGTTCCCGGCGTTGGCGTGGACGTCTTTGCTGCCGGTGTACTGGACGACGGCGCGCTGCCCGGCGAACACCAGCCCGACCCCGGCCGACCGGCCGCCGCGGAAGATGTCGTGCAGCAGCGGCTTAGCCAGGTGCGCGATGGGGGAGTCGGCGCCGACCAGGGTGTCTCCTTCGTCTACGGGGATCAGGATGGCCGGGTCGCCGGGGGTGGGGATGTGGTTGGCGCCGCCGGTGGCCGCGGAGCGGAGCTTAACGATCATCGCTGCCCATTCCAGGATGGCCAGCGCCCGCTCGTATTGGGGACTGCCGTCGGGGTTGAGCCCGGCCCAGCAGTCCAGCGCGGGGTGCCAGAAGTAGGGGATGGTGCCCTTGCGCAGGTCGATCGGCCACACCAGCACGTCGGTGCAGGCGGTGGCCTGCTCACACAGGTTGCTGTAGAGGGTGGTTTTGCCGCCGCCGGTGGCGGCGGCGACGAAGGTGTGCCATGCCCCGCCCTTGTCGTAGGCGGTCACGCCGAGGGGGTGGCCGGTGTCGGGGTTCTCCCCCACCACCAGCGGCCCGGCCGTGATCGACCGTGCGGGCGGCGCGTAGCCCGGGGCGAGGGCGGGGTGGGGGACCGGCGCGGCCCACGGGTCGAGGGTTTGGACGGTGACGATGATGTTGCCCGCGTGCTTGGGGTCGGTCGCGATGCGCACCCGCTCGGCGGGCAGGGCGAGGATGGCGGCGATCCGCTCGGCGAGCTCGCGGCCCGCGAGCTGGCGGGCCGTCTTGCCACAGCCGCGGATATCGACGCGGAACCGCCACCCGGTGCGCATCTGTTCGGCGGCCACCAGGCGGCTGCCGTCCAGCCCGGCCGCTGCCGCGATGGTCTGCCATTTGACTTGCTGGGCTTTGCGGGCCCGCCGGTGGCGCAGCACATCTGACCAGGTGATCGCCGACCACGACGCGCAGGCGGCGGTGGTGTAGCCGACCGCGGCGGGCCAGGTGGTGGCGCCGGCCGCGGCGGCGATCGCCAGCCAGGAGGGCGCAGCGGCGGCCAGCGCGGCGGTGGCGGCGGTGTATTTCCCTGAGTGGTGGGCGTTCCACGTTCCGGCTGCGGTGGCCAGCGCCGCGGGCGGGGCGAACGCAGCCATCATCAGCGGGTCCGCCCCGGCCAGGTGCGCGATTTCCCCGGCTGGGTACAGCGCGGCCAGCGCGGTGCCTAGGCCCCGGGTTTCTGGTGAGCCGGCGACCCACCGCCCGTATCCGGCGGCGGCCCGCCACGCCGCCCGCGCCGCCATCCGGCCCGGACTGGGCTGGCGGGTATGAGGGGAGTGCCAATCCGGCGTAGGCCAGTCCACTCGCCGGGTGGGCCGGTCCCGGCGGCCACGAGCGGTGCGGTGGGTCCAGGGATCGCGTCGCATCGGCAGGGGATTCCTCTCCGGGCTGGAACAGCCAAGGCCCCCCGGCTGGCGGGGGCCGGGGGTCTTGGCGCGCGCGGGGTTGTGTGGGGTCAGGCGGCGTCTTCGCCGGTGAAGTGCATGCCGCGGGAGGCGACGTCGCGGGCGTCTTCGAACTCGTCTTCGAACGCCTTGGCGGCATTGCTGGCGCCGGTGGCGGCTTCCTCGATGCCTTCGCACAGTGAGTGCAGCGGGCTCAGCACGGAGGGGGGCAGGTGCAGCCCGGACAGGCCCTCAGCCCAGTCGCTGACTTCCTCGGCCAGCGCTTTGAGCACGTCGCCGAGCTGGACGCACGACTCCAGGAACTCCGCGTCGGTAGAGGGGCGTTCCAGGTTGATCGCATACCGGTGGCGCATGGTGGTGATCTCCTTCTTCCGTGCCCGGCCAGAGGCGGCCGGGGCGCTGGCGGGGGTGGGCGGCGGGGTGGGGCCGGCATTCTCGGCGTGGCTGCCGGGCTCGCCGGTGGCTGCCGACGGGGTGCTGCCCGGCGCGGGCTCGCCGGGCGGTTCGAGCCCGTCATCCGGCGGGTGGCGGTGCCACCACAGGGGCGGGGCTGGCGGGCTGTCCGCGGTGCGGGCCTGCCAGCGTCGGCCGGCGTGGCGTTCGGCCCACCGCCCGGCGGCCAGCCCGGCCCGGCCGGTGTGGCGGGCACCCCAGCGGGCCAGCCGGCCGCCGGCGCGGGCAGTGTGGCCGGTGGCCCGGCCGGTCAGTTCGGCGCCCGCGCCGGACAGGTCATCGGAGCTGACCTTGACCCCGGCGGCTTTGGCGGCGGTGACCAGCCATGACTTACGGGAGCGCCGGTACGGGCCGCCTCTGCCGCGGGCGCGGGCGGCTGGGCGCCGGGCCGGGCGGGCGGTATGGCGGGCGAACGCCGCAATGCCGCCCAGGGCGAACAAGAACACGGCGACCGCTGCGAGGATCTGCATCGCTCACCCCCGGCTAAAACCACTGGGTGAGGTAGCTGGACAGGCTCATCAGCCATTCGGCTGGCACCCGTCCCAGCGGCGTGGCGGCGGCCAGCAGGCCCCAGCCGCACAAGATGACCAGCTCGGTGATGGTGGTGTGGCGGCGCCACACGAACACCACGACGATCCCGGTCAAGATCGCGAGAAGCACCATCGGGGGTTCTCCATCCTTTGGGAGGTTGGGCAGGGATGCGAAACCCGGCCGGGCAAGGTGGCCCGGCCGGGCAGGTCAAACGAGGCGGGGAGGCTAGGCGGCTGCCTCGGTCTCCCCCGTACCGGAGACGGCAGGAACGATGCCCGTACGAGCGCCGTCGGCGAATGCGGGTACGGTCTGCGGCGCGAGAGAGGCTCCCGTGCCCGGCTGGACGGTATCCGGTGTGGGCCCGTCCGGGGTGGCGGCGCGTTCGCGGGCGGCGCGTACAGCTTTCTCACACCACGACCGGCGGTACCCGGTGCGGGCCATCAGCGCCTCATAATCGGGGCGCCATTGCTGCCCGGCCGCGGCGGCGGCGCGGATCTGGGCCGCCAGCTCGGCCACCACCGCGGCCCGGTCCACGCCGGGCGGCAGCGCCGCCCGCCCGCCTGGGGAGGGCTCGCCAGCAGCATCGGCAAGGGCAGGTGCGCCCGTATGGGGTGCTGCCGGGCGGGCTGGGATGCCCGTACGCCCTCCCACCGGCCCCTCACCGGCCGGAAGGGCCGTACGGCCGTCCGGTTGCCGGCTGGGGGCCTCCCACGTACCGGGGCCGGTGGGGGCGGGCTGGCCCGTACGGGCAGCGCCGGGGTGCAGCAGGTGGGTGAGGGCGGCGGCGAGCCCGAGCGTCGCCACCGGCATG
>WNGL01001151.1_pt1 | contig 32266 bp, 21 predicted proteins | sample 5400591 | NCBI WGS metagenome assembly WNGL01 (sample SAMN13153377, study PRJNA577476) | soil metagenome | isolation source: 80 cm soil or saprolite under Garry oak tree replicate 1 | place: USA:California | collected 2016-06-15
TAGCTATTGCATGGTGGGTTTAGGCTGTTCTTATCCGGGTTAAGGTTGAGACTGCCAGCCTCGAATTGTGACAGGGTTATCATGGTTGGTGGGCCGCAGTTTGGATAATTCGTCCCAGTTGCAGCGTTCGCGGGCGAGAATGTGATGGCCGTGAAGAGGCTTAGAGAGCCAAGGCATATGATGACAGCGACAAACACGGCCAAGAGAACTCGCAAAAGTCTCATTGGTGGTAATCGCATTCTGGTCTCCATCTAGCTTCCAGCCCGTATGTGGATGATTATGAGACAGGCATTATTTGGGGAGGATGTCTACACTAGGTCCCGAGAACCCGTTTCTGAGGAAAGCAAAATCGATGAGATTCCAAATGGAGTGTTCTCCATCACCTGTGTGCGAAGAGGAGGCTGAGTGAATGTCATGTGGTCGTTTGTGTTCACTTGCCACCAGCGGTAGAAGGCCGCGAGCATGTTCCGGTCGCTCGAGGCTTCTTTTCAATCGTTCAATTTGTGGATCTACCCGGCTCGTACCAAGAAGACCGCATAAACACCAACAAGAAGGAGATCCAAACGCAAGATTGACTAAGAAAGGATATCCCCGTTCACGTAGGTAGCATTGAAAGAAGCGGAGAAAGCCGTCACGAAATAGGATACAAGCTCGGTGCTTCTCATAGAGCGAGGAGCAGGATGGCTCTATCCTGAACTATCTGAGTAAAGAAAGTAGGCCCTACAACCGAGACTAGGACTCCGAACGAGATTCCACCTCAATCTCGAGATTCCCGTGGATTTTGGACTCTGACTAGCTATTCTTGAAGACTGATCCTTGTGTTCGATTGTGTTCGTGCTCGCCAAGACGGTAATCAACTGTAAACGTACCGTTGATATTATCGGGAGGTCACCTTCAATCTACGAAATTCTTAGGGAATCCCGGGAAATTCCGCGGTCGAATACGACCGGTTATGTTCGTCTTATTCCTGAGTCTAGCAATCTTTGGTGGGCTCGGCTTCAGACCAGCTCATGCTGTATCATCCTACCAGCCACATGCTCCGATCGTAATTGACGGGAACGGCGCCTTCACACCCGACAATGGTGTAATAGCGGGAGATGGGTCTGACGACCATCCCTTCTTGATAGAAGGTTGGAACATAACCGCACCTTCAGGAACAGGAATTCTCATTCGAAACACAGACGAGATCTTCTGGGTGCAGAACAACTTTGTCAATATATCAGACGGAAACGCGACAGTCCTAGTCAATCTGAACACCGGAGCCGTAAGGAGCAACACGATACGGACCGGTGCAGGTTCTAGCGATACACCTACTGGTGTCTGGGTCGTAAACTCGACCAACACTTCCATCGACTCAAACACTCTCATGGGAGATCAGGGGGTCGAGATTGACTCGTCAGCTGGAATATGGGTTGCAGATAATACTCTCACAGACACTCTGGGAATAACAATTTCCAACTCTCTCAGCATACACGTTGCAAGCAACACTTTCCCGCTATCCGACTTGCGAGTTGGCGTATCCATCACACAATCCAGTCAAGTGACCGTCACTGACAATACCATCTGGGCATCTTATGATAGCGGCACCGCGATCACGGAGAACAACTCGGGCCACATTAGCATCGCTCACAATTCTATTCCAACAGCCTCGAATGGAATCAGCCTCGAATCATCCGACAACATTCAAGTCTCCCGTAACACTATCGGAGCTATCGAGAACGATATCACCGTAGGCAACTCGTCCGACATCGAGATTCTCGGAAACACTATCACCTACAGCAGTCGTGTGCAGTCAAACGATCCCTCACAGTTCAACAAACCCTACGGTTTGCTAGTCGGTAATACTGGAAACATCTCAATCGTAGCAAACGACATCATAGGCACCAATTACGGAGTAACACTCCTGTATACCAGCCCGGCACTCGTCATTCACAACAGTTTCATCAACAACACGATCTACCAGGCATACGACGACACCTCGGACAACCTTTGGGACAACAGGTACCCTGCGGGCGGCAACTACTGGTCTGACTATGCCGGCGTCGACAATTGCAGCGGACCCAACCAGGATGTGTGTGCCAACTCTGACGGAGTCGGGGACACTCCTTACGTTTTCACTAACGGCCAGGACAACTATCCTCTGATGAATCCCTTCCCACGTGCTCCTGTTGCGACGAGCGGCTACTCAGACGCGGGATTCGGTGACGGTGACCGTCACATGTTCTACGCTCAAGCAAACTTTTGGCTCATCTACGTCGAGTACATTCCATACACTGGCTCCGAGTTCCTCTACGTCAGCTCCCCCGACGGGATCACATGGACGAGTCCCGTCTCTCTCGGCGTTTTCACATGCTGTCTCTCCGGTCTAAGTGTCAACAACGACGACAGCCATGTCTACATTGCCCTCGCAACGAATTCAGCAATCTACTTCGCATTCGGCCAATTAAACCAAGACGGAACAATCGCTATGGACAACAACGGAGGGCTCCTCAAAACCGCCAGCTACGACGCGTCCAGCGCAGGCACGAGACTAAGCATTGCAGTTGACAGCAACCTTCACGCCTTCATCGCATATCAGGCTGCTCTGGGCTGCGGACTCTGCGTCGCTGATGCATCACCACCGTACACGGCCTGGAACAAGGTCCAGCTGTCGACAGGTGGACTGAACTGGCCTAAAATCCACACCTACGGACCCGGACAAATGATCCTCGTAAGCGGCGACTACTCCAACGTGTGGAACGGCAACTGGGGAACACCTGTTTACCTGTCCGGAAACAATGGCGAGGAATTCGGTAACCTCTTCTACGAAAACGGGAAAATCTACCTCGTCGGCATGTACGGCCATATTGGGTTCTACACCTTCGATGGAACCTCATGGTCCACACTCCAACTGACGAACATTCCATTGTTAGGGCCCGGTGACCCATCCTTCTCCGTATCCTATGATAGTCTACAAAACAAGTTCGTCATCTTCGTGACTAGCACAGACGGCACAAACGGGGGATTAATCTACCAATATTCTGGGGCTGCTGACTCGACCCTCTACAACCGCATTCCGATCGCAGTGCAAAATAGCATAGAATGGGGGACCACGTCTCTTGAAACAATTATCACGAAGGGACCAAGCGCGGGCGAGATAGGTTTCGCATGGACATACACAACCCATCCCTACCAGATCTACACCTACCTGACCTCAGATAATCCGTGAAACGCTGAGCCGAGCCACATGGCGAGTGGGCGGCGGTCGCCGCCTCCAGAGGCATCGGATGGTGCTGAGTTGAAGAACTCTGACATTGGAGTAGCAATCGTGTCGTTCGCGCACAGCAAGGGCAGAGCCCAGGAGACTTCTATTGTCTTTATCGAAGAATAGTGATCATAGGAGACTGTTGACTCGTGGCTAGAGCATGCAGCCGTGAAATGGGCGGCCCGAGTCTACGTTCTGAGCGTCCCTACCAACGTTAGCGCCAACGTTGGCGAAAATGTCGGTGAAAGTGTTGGCGTCCTATGCTTTCCGGACGATCAGTTCCCCATCTCCGCAGCGAACTCGCAAAGGCAGCCCCCGTCCACGACTTGGGCCCCTAGAGATTCAATGGTAACGTGGTGGGCCCGCCCGGGTCCGCTACCACATGTGGACACTTTTTTGGGCCCAAGACCAGTAGGAAAGTTCAGGTTTTTGCGACGTGCCGACTCCGGCTTCCTCATGAGAATCTGGTGATCAGTCGTGGTCATGAGAAGGGTATCGCCGTTCTCGATTCCTATTGCCCTGAGGATCCTTTTCGTAATCTTAACCGTAGGTTATGGCCAACTTCCACTACTTTACTTCGAATTCTATTGGCAATTGTTGGCATCGGGTGGTCATGAGCGACACTTAACAGTCATTCTAGTCAAAGGTGCCGGGATGTCCGCAGAAGACATCAACGGGCGGGCTCTTTTCATTTGCCGAGTTTCACGTCCCTATGTCTCGTCTGGTTCAATGAGTGAGTTCTATGATCCTCACTGCTTCCACGCTGTCCTCTACCAGGTCATTAACGGTGACTCCTAAGACACCTTGTGGAGTGGTTGCTTACTCGTGAGACTCGGTGCCGTCCAGTCTCGGCTAACCAATCTCGTTGAACTTCTTAGGACAAATACAAGAGTCAGAGTGTTGAGGATGGCGTAGACGAGACTCGTGATGAAAAAGCCGTAGACGGAACTCATTTCAGGAAACGGATTTCCTGGTATGTTGAATACCCATCCTCCCAGAATGTTGGTGAACTCTAGTATCCCACAGATGATAACCGACTGAAGTAGCCTGCCCCTCATGAGAAGAGGAATCATGGCCCAGATCACATACCAGTCGTACAGTTCTCGCAACGGCAACAACCAGACTAGCAGGCCCAACAGCACAACGTCCACAGACGATAGAACACTGCTCTTAGCCCAGACATATCCCAGGCCAAGTAGGAAAAGCCCCGCAGTGGCTACAATCCAGATCACATTGATTGTTGACGTGGACAAGTCCAGGCTGAAGACCGCCGGCAAGACTCCGTAGAAGAGGTTCATGAGAGAAAAACTGAACGTCCCGCTGCCGAATCCTGTTGAAAGATTGTAGCCCAAGAACGAGGCGGCGTAGCCTGGAATCCAGAAAGGCAAGACCAAACCGATCACAAGTATCATCCCCGAGACGGTCAGGCTCGGTAGCACGCGAGCTAGTCCGTTTCGTCTCACCAACCAGACGAGTAGAAGAAGTAGAGCCAATAGCGGATGAACCTTGAATATTACCGAAACAGTCAACAACACCGTCCCGACAAAGTAACGACCGAGAACCAAGACTAGCAGCGCTGCAGCCATGATCAAACGGCCAAAAATGTCGGCGTGAAAGACCGAGTAAGGTAACAGACCGATCGGGGGAAGAAACAAGTACAGTCCAACAGGACCCAGGAGCCCAAGCCCAGAACATCTCTGGAACCTAAGCACAAGAAAAATCAGAAAGCCAACCAGCAGGTCAGCCACGAGCCCTGCTAGCCTTGTTTCAACGGACAACAACGCAGGGTTGCTCCCCGATTGCAGTCCACCTCCGCCCGCAATCCATAGTATTCCGCCAACCACTACGAAGAGGAAGGGCGGATATGGAGAATGCCACTGAGCCACCAAGTACGGGTCCCTGCCTTGCAAGAGCATGATGGATCTCGGAATATCAGAGTACAACAGGTCATCTCCACCGTTGGTTGCCGCAATGGCCATGTACTTTGCTGCCGCCCCTCCAGCTAGGAGGGCGATAAAGACAACGGAAGGAAAACGATCCAAGATCATGCTAAGCTTCCAGAGTGCCCAGTGAGCGCTCAACATGTCACGCGAGAGCATCCAGACGGTCGAGTTCGTCCAAGAACATTTTTAACAACTACGATCAAGTCCTAATTCTAGGCTGTCGCGTCATCAGAGGATTTGCAGCATGATGGACAAAGAGCGTGTATGTACAAGGAGCAGACAAATTGCAGCATCCAAAGTAATTCATTGACGCGTCAATGCGGTACATAATGGAGACACCTCGTCTTGGGTTTTATTCTGAGGATGTACTCTTCTGCTCAAATCCGCACGAAGAATGAACATCTGAACCCGGTCTGGTTAGAATACTGATGATTGGAATCTTCCTAAAGATGGAAGATGTAGGCGCGACCGGCTACGAGCAGACCGTTCGCGGTCTCGAAAATTGCACCCACAACCACAATGTCGCCTCTTATAGCGACTGACCAGCCAAACTCTCCAAACAGCTGCGGATTCTCGGAATTGGTTTGGCCAAGGAATCGTATGAGTTCAGGGGAGAGTTAGAGGACGATTTCTTCAACCATATCAGAGGAGTGCGATGGCTTGTCGCCTACGATTGGGGTGGTCGGAAACCAGTTAGAATGCCAGGATTCAGGAATACGATTCTGAGGGTGGACGAAGGTTCACCATTTTGGCGCCTAACCAAACTCCAGCTTGGGATCGGTCGTCGTATCCCCAAGAAGCTTCGGAACAAGGGCGTACGAAAGGAATTGGAACTGGGGAGAAAATATGGACCTGGCGGCGAAAGTGAGGAACACAAAAAGTTGAAGCGTTGGGTTCTTGAACACCCTGAGAGTGTCGTTCATAGTACCGTTCTGAGGCGGCATGAAGAGTACCGCTTCGAGTCTGGAGATAGGGCGGACATTGTATTTGACCTTCCGGCAAAGAAATACTGCCTCGTAGAAATCGAAACTGACTACCCAACGCCTGGAGCTCATCAGGCACTCAAGTATAGAACACTGAAATGTGCCGAGCTACGACTGGGCGGCTCGACGGCTTCCAGAAGATAGGGGTTTCTGTAGGAGATATGGAATCAGATTTGTGAGGAAGACGTTTCGCTAGGCACGCTCACTTCTTCTGAACACTGAGCTGACCGACAGCCAATTTTCCGTCCTTCGTTATGGGGTGGTGTGGCGGAGTTGCAACTTCTACAAATTCAAGTTCGCGTCGCCAGCGTCTCTTCTTGGTCCTCCCGCTAAAGCCCAAGTTCCTCTTTAACAAGTCACTGGCAACGGGCCTACTTGAGAGGTTCGATTTCCCCGCTCTAGTTGGAAACAGTCGCCGATTCGTTTCAAACGATACCGGCGAATTCCGGAATCTACCTCGAACGGTCGTACGGATCCAAAGTTGCCTCTGGAAGCTCATCCTCGTCGAGCCCGACCTTCCTTTGAATATCAGACGCCGGAAAAAAAGAAAAAAAGAAAAAAAGAAAGAAAGGGGTTGATTCCGTGTCAGTGTCATTTAGACATGATCAGTTTCCTTTCGAACTGCATGATGCCTCGCATGTAGCTATGGTAATGGAAGGCTCACTACTGTAAACGGAGCTGGTCCCGTAGCTTGTTACGATTGATGGGGAAGATGGGCCGGATGTCGATGCAGCGGGTGCGCCTGAAGATAGGGATACCGGACAGTTCTGATGGCAGACCCAGTAGTAGTCATCTAGAATAGCGCTTGTTGTTGAGGGCCCGTTCGTCCCCTGAATTGTCCAGAAGAAATCCGTGTTGGCCTTGTTCGGAGGCACCGCGCTGAGCGTCACGGTGACGCTTCCCCCTGCTGGCAGCAAAACGCTCGATGGACCAGTCACTGAACTGCCGCCTGAGGGGCTCGGTGGAATGTACGATAGGTTTACAGTTCCAGACCATGAACTCGTCGAGCTGATAGTAAGGCTCGAAGTGAGCTGTTCAGCGTAGGGACAACCATAGGAATTGCAGTATTCGTAAACTCTCGTTGGATTCAATGACATCCTAAAATCAGTGACTCCGACTGCAAAGGTTGTCGAATGCGATAGTGACCCAATGGTCCCTTGGACCGTTACCGTGTATGACCCGTCAGAACCGGAACATGACAGAGATGATGTTGCTGAAGTTCCTAGAGTGACGCTTGCAGGGTTCAGAGAACACGACAACCCAGTCGACGGAGAGACGGCGGAAGCCAGGTTGACTGTCCCGGCCAAGCCGCCAATGCTCGTAACAGTGATCGCTGATGTAGCGGGGTTGCCAGGCCCCACGAGTACTGAAGTAGGGGATGCGGAAATACTGAAGTCGGGTACCTGTACTTGGATCGTGACCGAGTGGGTCAGTTGGAACTGACTGTTGGCTCCTGTAATTGTTACGGAATAGGTTCCTGCCGGAGCGTTGGTCCCGACCGTTATACTGGCGGTCGAGGTGACCGTGCTAGACGATACAGTAGGGTTCGTGTTAGTGAACGAGACCGAGATGAAGGAGGGCGCAGACCAAGTCAGAGGAACGAGCCCATTGAAGCCATTAAAGCCGGTTAGGCTCAAAGTAGACGTTCCTATGTTGCCCTGATTCAAGCTTAGCGATGTGGGACTAGCTGACATGCTGAAGTCAGGCGAAGCACTCATGTCCCAAACGTGTAGCTCAGGACCAAAGCTGCCGTGGCCCGCGCTGCCCCCGCTACCTAGGCCGGGGCAGCTTCCGCTTGCCGGATAAAGCAAGAAGTTCAATTGCTGTGAGTCTGTCGAACTGAATGATACCGACGTGGAAGAGCCAGTAGATGAAGAGGTGGTGTAGCTCCAACTGACTGTGGCGGTCACTCCGCGGAAGCTCGCGTCTGCGGTCATGCCGACGCTGATGGAGCTACTCAGATCGTTTGAGGATGTAATTGATTGTGGCCCAGTGACTGGACATGTCAGAGACGACTGACCACCTGGAGAGTTAGGATTGAGGTACTCGGATGTAGGGATGTAGACGTAGGCGCCGTTTCCGTTTGGCGGAGGTGGGACTGGCCCTGAAAGGCCTACCTTTATGAGCCCCTGACTACAGCTCCAGCCTCCACCAGGACCATTGGCCTCGGATGAGCTACCGGCGCAGTAGTACGGTATCACGTAGTATGGATACGCGACGATCGTCGAGGAGAGTGGTGAGAAAGGCCCGAAGCTTGTCTGGAACGTGTTGGTCCAAGTGTTTTGAAAACCTGCAGTGACTACTGCCCCTCCGCTGAAGCTGAAGCTAGCGCTGGTCGACGTCGTGCTCGAGAACGTCAAGGATGCGAATCCGGTATTGCTGTATAACGCGGCTACTGGAACATTTCTTACGGCTCCCTGGTCCAGTTGAATGGTTATCGACTGGTGGCCGTTGCCGTTGGTTGTAACATCGCCTACCCACTGGCCCCAAGCAGGGTTGTCCGCCGCTTGACCCAGAACATTGCAGTTTGGAACATAACAACCGGTCACCCATGTCATGGGTGTGACACCGTTCACCGAAACAGGATAGGCCTGGTAAGGATTGATGCAATTGGTGTTGATAGGTTGAAAACTGAAGTAGCCGTTGCTATCGGTGGTAGTATCGACAGTGATTTCGAATCCGCCGCACTCGATAACGTAGACATTCAAACCAGAGACAGGATTACCGTTGGCGATGTTGACCACACACCCCTCTATCTCATAGTTGGCATTATTCAGGGGGCAAGAAGATGCATGAGCCGGTCGGGGAAGGATTGGCACCGAAAGGAGAGATACAGCAAGGATCAGAATCATGATAAGCTTCCTAATTTTTTCTTCCTCCAATCTTTTGGGAACTTGTGTCATCGCGCCCCTCCTCGGCGCTGTTGCCAAGCCAACACGCTTTTCACGAGTTTAAACGAGCCAGAAACTTGGTTCTAGAACTCAGTTCTAGAACTCGATTCCTTCTGTGTTAATGTGAATCTTCGAACTGATCTAGAACAATTGACTGATGGACGGCATAGAGGATTTCCTGCGGTTTCTATGCGATGGACGCTGGCATCGGATAAACGATCTCGCCTCACAGATGAGGTGGACCCTGACTAAGACCCGAAGGCTCGCCGAATTTCTATCGGAACATGGCCTCGTTCACTATCTAAGCCGAGATGATTCCGTAAAGATCGATCCCGAACTATTAGATCTGATGCGAGAGACGTAGCGTAAAAGTCCTCCAGCTCCTTCTCCACTTCCCGAAGAAGTCCCAGCAAACGAATTCCTCTGTCTGTCAAAACGTACATGTCCGTTTGGTTATCTGATTCAAGCCTCAGCAAGCCTTTCTTGACCAGAAATATCGAATATCTCTCAACGAGTTTGTGGCTGAGATTGGCCTTGAAGAGGATTCTGGTCTTTGAAGCACCGTCTGTAGCCAGCAAAAGAATCTCGTAGATTACCCGCGTCGCGTCCCTCCTTGAGTGGGAACTCAGCAGAGAAAATCCCTCGCGATACGCACACTCCACGGCTAGCTGTGGATATAACGGGTACGAACACAATTGAACACACACGAACCAATGTCCACATCAAACAAGACCCAAGACGCCTCCAGCGTTACGACCCATGGTACACAGACTTCCGCAAGACATAGCCGAGATCAACATATCAACACTTGTCGTACACGGAGACGCAGACCGCTCCCCTACAAGTGTGGAGCATAGTCGCACCAGACACGCATATTGTCTCTTTCCCCACAATAAGTGAATAGCTAAGGCTGCGCAATGCTTTCAACGAATAGATGTAGTATTCTATTAGCAGTTGACTTCCAATTTTTTGAAGGGAAGTGTTGTTCTAGGATAACCTTAAACAGGTTCCTCTTGCAGCCGTCGTCCGGACTCCGCCGAAAGGCAGAGCGCCTAGGAAAAGAAGATGAAAAAATCTACTATCAAAGATCTTAGAACAACATTAGTGGCAATAGTAATCGCAATACTCGCGTCTGCAACCGGAATATACGGGATTGGACTATCTCCCGTCCACGCCGCTTTCAGCACGCCTTTCAGCATATTTAACGCCCCTCCTACTTTCCATATCACATCGCTCGCTGCTATAGGGTCCGGTATCACCTACATCACGGTCCGACAGTTGGACTCTAATGGCAAGCTGCTTGCTATCAAATCAACCCCCTTCCCTTGCACCAATCCTGTCTGCCCCCCCCGCTCGGGGCAGAAGCCCTGCCCAAACACCTGACATACCCTACGCGCCTGGATTAGCCAAGTTGCACCTTGAGGCCGGCTCTTCCGACCCAAACCATTCCAGCCTAGTGGACGTACAGGATGCAGTATGCAACGCGACCCCCAATTGCACCTTGATCGGCAGTCCCCAGTCGCTGACACTCTCTCCTGGTTCTGGTCAGTTACTGATCCATGAGTATACCAGTGTTGATCTTGAGATGCAGGCGTTCCAGGCTGGAAGTATCGACATGGTTGACTGGCCAGTTCCCCAGTCATACTTGGCCACCTGGAGCAACTGCTCCAGCGCGTTTCCGATAGGGCCTAATTGCAACGAAAATGTGACGACTAACAAGTACGCCGCCCTCGATATGTTCCAGATAGACATGAACCAGAACGGGAGCAGGGTTGCTAGCCAGCTCAGCTTCCGTCAGGCCATGGGCTATCTGGTGGATCGTCAGAACATTTGCTCCCCAAGCCAAGCCGGTGGTTTCTGTTGCCCGATCGTTTCTGGAGCCTCTTGTCACCAGGAGGGATCCGCGTCGCCCCAATCCTTGGGCTATCCTGGTCCTTACGGTGACTACAACCCGACAAAGACGTTGCAGTTGCTCTACGAGGACGGATGGAGGTACAACCCGGCAGACGGCTTCCTCTATGGACCAGCCCTTCCGGGCGCAACAGGCCAACCAGCATGCAGCTCAACCATCACCGGTCAGACAGGCAACTTCTGCGTACGCCCGATCATCTTCATGATACGAAGCGATGACCCGCCCCGTCTAGGAGCAGGTCTGTCTATGGCTAGCATTATGCAGAATCTTCCGAATCAGTTCTGCAGCAAAGCAGGCGGCAACATCAACCCCATCCCACCATGCCCAGCAGGCTCAACCCTCACAACCGTCTGTCCAACAACACCATGCAAGCTCAGCACCAGTCTCAACGTCGCCGCGAAGCCAGCTCTAGCCAAGATATTCCAGCATGCTCCCTGGAACACGTGGGACCTCTACACCGGGGCTTGGAATGTGGACCTTCTCGCGGCTGAAGACCTACCTTTTCTCTATACGAGCGACTTTGCCCCTGCACCCGACTGTGGTCTCTGGCAGGGCGACTTCCCGCTGAACTATGGAGGCTTCTGCAACACAGCCTTCGACAATGCGGCTCACGCTATCTTAACCGCCTCCACCATATCTCAGGCTGACGCTGCCTCGATCAACGCCCAGGTCGTCGCTTGGGGTTACAGCGCCAGTACGGGCAAGATAACAGGGTTTGAACCCACGGTTCCGATGTATACTCACCTTGCCTACAAGGCTGGCTGGCTGCACGACATGGTCGGAGGGCTCTGCGTCTACGGTTCTGCCGTAGGTAGTACTGGCTGTCCAAGTCCAGCATTCGCAGAGAGGGCTTGTCGTCAGGGATTCATCAGCAACGAGGTTGGAACTGGCCTGGACAATTACGAGGCAATGGTCAGTATGTTCGACGACAACTGCTATGATAACACGGCGAAGCACGTTAGCTACCAGGGTAATCCCAATGCGACTCTCGACTGGGGATTCATCAACCCGATCCAGTTTCTGAGCATTATGCAGAGCACCTTCACTTGGGACGTTCAGGCGATGCAGTTCACCTATGACACCATGTTGGGACGCAACCCCGCGAATCCGGCCGAACTCGTACCCTTCCTCTGCACCGACTTTTCGACGGGAACCTACTTCAACACTCACACCGCCGCAAATGCAACCTACTACGCATGCCACGTACGCCCAGACCTCTTCTGGAGCGATGGCGTAACATTGACCGCCCAGGACATCGCATTCAGCACCGACTATATTGCAGAGAACCAGGCTCCAAACATCGCCCCCAACGTAGCCAACCTCTGCGGGCCCAACTTCGTAACTGGGACCCCGTTCTACTCGCCGACCAACTGCGGCAACGGCGTTCAAATAGTCAACAACGCTGACGGGTCTCAGACTATCGTCTTCTACTTCGACTCCATCAGCGCGCTCTTCCCACTAATTGTGGGTCTCGGTAACCCCATCATTCCAGAACACGTCTACTGCAACAGCTGGACACGCCCAGCAGCAGGACAGCTTGGCCCTGGAGTCAAAGCCACAGCCAACTGTCTCTTCCCTGACATGAGCCTGCTACCTGACAAGGCTGGACTCAGCGATGGATCATGCACCGACTGCCAAGCATTCCCAGGCAGCTATCCCAACGGAACAGCAGTACCGATACCCTCCTATCTGACCAGCTTAGGCTACGGTCCAACTGGCGCAACAAACTGCCTTCCAAATGGTTTCTCTCCCTGTATAATCCATAACTGGCAGACAGGCAGCGGACCCTTCATGATATCCAGCTGTGGCGGCGCAGGATGCGCTAGCACCATACTCTTGAAGGCGAACCCCTACTGGCATGACGGCATACGCATGGCAAGCCCAGGCACGGGAGATATTGCTGATCCCTCCGGACTACACGGCGGACTCGAGTTACAGCCGGACCTTAATAGGGATGAAAGTGTCAACGCCACAGACCTCGCAATCGCGCAAACTCAAGCTGCTTTGGCGGCCAACGCTGCTGACTGGCGCTTCAGCGCAGCGCTCAGGCAATCCCCAACGGGCACTGAGACCATTACGGTCTCAACCTCCGTGTGCGGAGTCGGTTGCACCACCCCGACAATAGTCGCCAGCTTTACGGGATGGCCTGGTACCCAGACAGACGTCTACATAATCCAGAAACTCGATCAGGAAGGTACACGCGTCGGATTCTCCAATGGTATCACTTGGCCACCTCCTTCGGGCTCCGTGACCAACAAGTACAGCTACCTACCGCCTAACATCTACCAACCGACTAACTGTAATCCCAACGCCTATGGGGGGACTGACTGCGTGGGCAGTCTGACATGGATCTGGCCTGACTCGTCCGGTAACTCTTCGGGTGTACCTGACGATACTGTCAACGTCAACGATCTCGTCTACGTCTTCCTCCACCAGTTCGTACCAGTCACGGACAGCTCAGGCAACCTGATCACCACATCGCCATACAATGCCGACGTTACGTACGACGGTGTTATTGAGATCCACGACCTAGTCACAACATCTGTAAGACAGTTCAGCGCGCCCTGCGGCGTAGAGCCATAAGAAATGAAGGGCCTTGACCCTTTGCAAGCACTCTCTCCAGAGCGACCTGTCGCCATGATCTCAGTCTAACCAACCCGCGCCTCTCCGAAAACCTCCCTCTTTATTCGAGTCAGCTAGCCCAGAATCCACTTTGGACTCTTAGACGTACATTGACACTTACCGTATGAACCCGGAAGAATCTCAGTAACCGGGGGACGTTGAGGTCAGTGAGATTCACATCGTGGCAGTAGAGAACCACATGGAATGTACAATACATTGTTTTGAGAGTTTTTGCAACCCTTACGACAACACCTACCTGTCAGTCCCTGTAGGCTCGGGTATCGGAGGCCTCTCGTCAGCTACAGTAGACGGCTCGCCCTGCCGCTTATCTTGACTTTCTGCACTATCGGGATCTGGTTCCAGGCGAACCAGCTCTTCAACGGCCGCATGACACTTGAAATGTAACCGCCCGCTTCCCATTCTTCTCCATGTTGCTTACAACGTCAAGCATGAAGTTCGCAGCTTCTTTCGAACTCATCTTTGCCAGGTCCTGCGGAGTCCTCTGAAAGTTCTTGTGGATGAAACCTATGCGCCTCAGCCATACCGCCGGAGTCGCAAGGCTTCCACGAGCCACGTTATCGTACCAGCGCTTGACGTCCGGATCGTCTAGGAGATGGTAGTAGCTCAGTTTCGGCTGAGGGTTCGGCTTGGGCTTCGTCAATGCCGTAACAGTACTATGTCATGTCTAGCCAAAAAGGATTCGCTGAATTTTTTTGGTGGGCCCGCCCGGATTCGAACCGGGGACCGTCAGGTGTCTTAGACTTGTTATGAGCCTGCCGCTCTCTCAGTCCCTCTCAGGAAACCTGGCTGAGCTACGGGCCCCGAGCAAAGGCTCGCACCAATTCGAGTTTTAATGCTTTGGCGGAATGATTGTGAAGAAGTGAGTGTCCAGCCAGACATGTTGTCGCTTAGTGTAACCGTGCAGATTCTCTTATGGTAACGATACGAGCTTGAACGAAGAGTCTCCCCAACCTCTAGTGAGACCAGTGGTCGCCTGCAACTTGCGAGAGCGGAGATTCCTCAAGAACAGACGGGGCATAGACACGATAATAGCCTCACTAATGATGGTTGTCATCGTCGTGATAGCGTCCGTGATGGTCTTCACCTACGCAACCGGTCTATTCGGAGCCCTGCTAATCGCCCCGAAGACAGCGACTGAGAATATCAGCCTCGAGTACGCTTCCTTCTCGTCAAACAGCACCGTGAACCTTTACGTTAGGAATACTGGAAGCACCCCGATTACTCTGACCTCATACTATGTAAAAGACGCCTCAGGAAATCAGTACGCTAGGACCAATTGGTCGCCAGCACCAGCACCGTTCTCACCTACCGCATTGGCAAACCCAATCCCCGTTCTGATCTCCACGGCCTGCGGGTCAGGTTGCACGTCTACGGGGACAGCGTTCACCTTCTCCCAGGGTCAAGTATACACTGTAGTTCTGGTTACGGCTAGGAACACTCAGTTCTCTCTGAGCATTAACCGCTAGGCGCTTTCTAATCTTTTAATAAACGGGCCTGGCTCGGTTGCCGATGCCGCCGGCCGTCCGTCGGGCCGCCGTTCTCCAGAAATGGAGGGCGCGAGCTCAGTGGTAGAGCAGCGGGCTCAGCCGAAAGCTGAGGCTGAAGCTGTTAAAGAATCCACTGCAGCAACCCGTTGGTCAGAGCGCCATCTAGAATGGCGCGGCTAGAGGTTCGAACCCTCTCGGCGGCGCCAACCCATTCGGAGAGGAGAGCGTGACTCCCAGCAACATTCCGTGTTAATCTTGTTCTGAAGAGGGGAGCAGTTCAGCTATGCAAAAATAGACGATGGCAGTAGCGTAACACCAAGGTCTGTGCCAAACATGATTTCGAATGAGCGTAAAGTGGGACTGATTCCTCGACTGTTCGTCCAGGGAAAGTGGGGCCCCAAGGAGTACGCTTTGCTAGTTACCGACAAACGTTCCATTCTGGTGCTCGAGAAGGAATCCAAAGCCGGCATAGGCGCCGCTTTAGGTGGTGCCGCGGGCGCACTCATCGCTGGGGCGGCGGCAAAGAGTAGGTCGTTCGATTATGGGCAAGCAGATCCCCAGTCCCTTGCGATGGACGGCAAGAACCTGACGATTTCCCACGAATCCTTGCAGGGGATTCGAATGAAGAAGAGGTTCATAGGCCCGGTCTACTGGCTCGAGTTTCTCTACCAGACCAATGAAGGCAAGGGCAAGAAGATGAAAGGCCAGCTGATCCCTCCAGGAGTGCATTTGAAACAGGGGAAGCAAGAGGGGACCAGCAGGAAGCAGATTTACTACGACTACGCGAAGAAGGTCCAGGACGTCTATCAGAACGCCCTCTCGCCGCCACGTTTTCAATCAGTCATGGCTGGAGCTAGCCTCTGAAAGTATTCAGAACTCTCATCGCTCTCGGCGGAATCATGTTCATAATCGGATCCTACATCGTCCTCCCAGCCACCACGGTCTCGGGAGACCAAGCCGCCAGCATCAATATAGGAGCAAACTATTACTATCGAATTACCTTTAACATCCTCAAGGCAGGCAGGATCTCGGGAACTTTTTCGGAAACAAGCGGAAACTCTATCACCCTTTACATATTCAACCAACAGCAGCAGACCTCCTACCAGTCAGGCCAGACTGCCGATAACATGTTCACGACATCGGGAAGCACCGGCAGCTTCTCCGCATCGGTCCTCTCACCCGGCAACTATTATCTGGTCTTAGCGCACGGAGCAAGCTTCACAGATCAGGTACAGAATGTTCAGGTATCCTGGGTCCTAGACGGCTCCAACCCGGCGCTCCTCGGAACGGGCCTGGCAATTCTGGCGAGTGGTCTTGTCCTGCTGTTCATCGGCTATCGCAAGATGCACAGAGCCTCGCCTCCACCGTCGGCGACTGATGTCGTCATGTTCGACCAGCCTGGAAAGACCTCGCTCAGCAAATGAGCACGGAAACGAACTGGTCAGATCTGAGACACTCGGTGTGAAGTTCCGTCAACGGAAGTTTAGTGTATGATGGATACTCCACTTGTCGGACGCGTGTAGCGATACGGATTATAAGCCGGAAAGCACCTACTAGTATCGAGGATCAGCGCGAAGTCAAAGGCTCGGCTGGTTGAGACATGAGGCTTAACCAAGGTCCTACAGGCGAATTACGGGTCCTGGATTCCGGATATACAGACCAGGTTCAGTTGGACACTGTCAGCGAGGAGGTTCTTCGCATCAAAGCACTCGTCTGCAACAGCCTCAGCGACTTCAACAGGCTCTACATGGTCGACCGCGCACTCTACACCAACACGCCCGGCCTACCCTTCTACATGGAGTTCACGCCTCAAAACATGCGGTCGATGAAAACACCCCTCATAATCAGCGAGGTCAAACTCTACACGGTCGAAAGAGTCTGGGGCATGCGAACACTGAGAATCACCAGATAACCAAGAACTAGTGATTCTCCAATCTAAACTTCGAACCAATGCCAAAGTTCCAGACTCGAATCCTACCGGAGAGACTCCGCCGGAGATTCGCATGAAACACTTTACGGAGATCGAAAACTTTCACTTTTCTCGCACATGTTCTCGCGCACGAGCTTGGAGGAACGACTCCGGGGCCTACTCGGACCGTTACTTCCCACAACTTCCCGATGATGAATTTCAGAACTTCGTCAACGAGGCGCAGACAGATATGCTAACCGACGATCCTCAATCAGGCACTGAGTTTTGAGAAAAAAGAGAGGGGGGTTTCTAGAATTCAATGGAAAGACGCCAGGGGGCTCAGTCTGATGCTTGATCTGGAGCTGTTTCCGATATTACCAGGACCGAGTTCTGATTTGGATCCGTTGAACAGCTGCTTGACTTGCATATGTAGTACTCGGCGACGTAGACTAGGCGGGTCCAGGGGTTTGCTGCTACGTCAATCGCGTGTGCTGGGGCTGGAACGGTTGCCGCGACAGTATTGGTCGTGCCATCAATCACCGAGACACTGCTGCTGTTGCTAGTGCCAACACTGTTCGCGATGTAGATCTGGTTCGTCCGCGGTTCGACGCCAACTCCGTAAGGGATTGGCCCAACGGGAACTGTTGCAATCACTTCACTACTGGTGCCATTTATTACCGAAACTGATCCATTAGGATAATCGGGCGTGCCATAGATTGGGTCATTCGAGACATAAACCATGTTTGTCAGGGGGTTGACGTCTAACCCGAGGTGATAGCCGCTTCCGGCTATCGGAACGGTAGCTATCACGCTGTCCGTTTTGCCGTCTAGGACAACAACGTTACTGCCGGAGGTGTCGCCGACATAGATCCGGTCCGTTCTAATGTTCACTGCGACGGGGCCAGCATTGTTCACATACGCCGACAAGGGCACCATAGTGACTACGGCGTTACTTCTGCCATCGATTACTGCTAGAGCCGACGGATATTGACAAGTTACGTACACAATGTTAGTCCACCAGTTCACCGCGACATGGTTCGGGTTACCCGCACCGCAGACCCCTATGCTCGTCATAACAGTATTGTAGCGTCCATCAATCACGGCTACGCTGCTGCCCGCAGAGTTAGTGACGTATATCCGGTTTGTCACAGAGTTGACAGCGACCTTGAACGCAGAGGTCCCTACCCCAGTGTCGATCCTAGCGATGACAGCATTTGTCGTACCATTTATTACAGCGACGTTGCCCTCTGAGTTCAGAGTGGACGCCACGTATATCTCGTTGGTCAGAATGTTGACCCCGACCCCCAGGGGCTTGTAGTTCACCGGAATTGTGGCGACAACTGTTTGTGCATGGACAGCAGGTGCAAGCGCAGCCAAAGCAACGATGATGAGAGTCGAGAGAGAAGCAATGGTGGACCTTGCTAGCCTTTCTTGGCGAATAGCTCTTGCGGAAAACATTTTTCGGTTTGGCTGTTTCTCTCCAGAGAATTTAAGCCTTGACGAAGATCAGCTATCAAAATATTTCTGCCTATTCACAATTATTCAGATTAGAATACGTATGTGCAAGGCTCAAGCCCGATGACGGAAGCGTCGTCGTTCACCATCGGACGCCTTCAATCATTAGATCGTTTCTATCTTCTTTTTTCTCATCGCTTGTTTCGAATCAATTGCCCAATTCAAGGGGAAGACGGGTCCGCTTCCTCTGCTTGCGCGGGTTTCCAGTCTAACCGGATTGTGAGTCCACGAGTAGACCTCGCGTGGGCAATCTACCGACTATATATTGAATCGAGTGCTCTATCAAAGAGCCTAGAACGAGAAATGTCGAATGAAACGGATCTGTCTGTGGCGTTTCAGACTTGAATGAGCCTGCTCTTCGATGGCTTCTGGACCCGCAGGACCCTTCTATCAGGTATCAGACTCTCGTGGATGTTCTGGGCTATCCGGCTGGAAGCAGCGAGGCGGTCGAGGCCCGGCGGCGTATCCCTCGCCATTCTATCTTCAAGCAGATAATGGCTGGGCAGTCGAAGACAGGTTACTGGCCTCGAAAAGATACTTGCGATAGTCCAAGATTCACAGGAGCCTTGTGGGCTCTGATACTTCTCGGCGAAATGGGAGTATCACCAGACCCTAGAATAGAGGAAGAGTGCGAACGGTTCTTCAACATGCACCAGGCAGAGAATGGGTCGTTCTCTTACCGGAGTAAGCTAAGCGGGAGGAAGCACTACGCTGAACCCTGCCTAACAGGAAACATGGTTAGGACGCTCCTCGTGCTAGGGTATGGCAAGGACCCTCGGGTCCGAAGGGCTATCGACTGGATGCCCGAGGCCCAGCTTGAGGATGGTGGTTGGAACTGTGATTATCCACAATTCCAAGGTGTGAAGGTGCGACACAGCTCCTTCATGTCAACAATAGAGCCTCTCTGGGCCTACTCTGAAATCCCCAGGCAGAGATGGACGAGGAGGATTAAGCGATCGGTTCAGAGAGGTGCCGAGTTCTTGCTCATGCATCGTCTATACAAGGCGGACCATCACGAATGGATGCCGATGAACAGAACATTCACCACTCTCCACTATCCAATGTACTTCTACTACGATGTGCTTCACGGCCTGAGAGTGCTTACGAAGCTCGGTTACAGGGATGATGAAAGACTAAGCGACGCCTCCCATCTAGTCATGTCGAAGAGGAGACCTGATGGCAAGTGGGTCCTGGAAGGAGACTGGTTCAGCGAACTAGGCGCCTCAACAAGATGGCTCAAGGCCAAGACAGGCGAGGGTTCGTCCGGCCCAGCCGACCCGTGGGGAAACTCATTGAAGCGCGCCACAACGTATGATCTAGAACCAGTGGGGAGGCCGAGCAAGTGGGTCACTCTCAACTGTTACAGAGCGTTGACTCGGACGGGAGATTTAGAGGCCTCGAGCAAGTAGGATCGCGTCATCTCTTTTGGGCGAATGTTGAGAATCTAGAATCAGCTTCGAATTGCTCCACCTAGCGCAGATGGCGAGAACTACGCGTGCGATAAAGTTAGGGCCCTCGAGAGATTCTGCAGACTCCCCTCCTGTCCTTTACTTTTACTTAGGTTCGCTCCCCTTCTAGATTATTAGGGCCAGGAAAATCTGGGGTTCGAATGAGCAAGCCGTGAAGATTGGGCTATTGGTCTTCATAGCGAACGATCGCGAAAACAACAGCAAACGTCCGTATGATACGATCCGCGCAATCGCGCAACAAGCGGAAACAGATGGCTTCGACAGCATCTGGCTCCCCGACCACCTCTTCTACCGCAATCCCGGTGAGCCGACCCGGGGAATCTGGGAGTGCTGGACCATGCTGGCGGCTCTGGCCGAGGCGACACGGCGCGTCGAGATCGGCACGCTGGTGACATGCAATTCCTTCCGCAATCCTGCGATCCTGGCGAAGATGGCGACGACCGTCGACGAGGTGAGCCACGGGCGGTTGATCCTGGGTGTGGGCGCGGGATGGAACGAGCCGGAGTATCAGGCGTTCGGGCTGCCCTATGATCATCGCGTCGACCGGTTCGAAGAAGCCTTGCAGATCCTGAAGCCACTGTTGCGTGAGGGGCATGTCGATTTTGCGGGACGGTATTACCAGGCGAGAAACTGCGAGATCGTGCCGCGGGGTCCGCGGTCGGAAGGGCCGCCGTTGATGGTGGGAAGCGAAGAAGGTCCACGCATGCTCAAGCTGACGGCACGGTACGCGGACCTCTGGAACACGGGCTACATGGGTAAACCAGAAACAATAGCCGGACGGCTCGCGAAAATCCAGGCCGCGTGCCGTGAGATCGGGCGCGACCCCGCGACGCTTGGCATCACGGCGCTCATCGGCCTCTGGTTCCCAGATCTACAAGAAAAGAAACCGAGGTTCTTCGACAATCCCCTGACGGGCACGGTGCAGGAGATCGCGGCGGCGATGCGCGGGTATGCGGAACTCGGCATTCGGCATATCATGTTTCAATGCGAGCCCTACGCCCTTGAAGCGCGCCGGCGGCTGACCGAGGCGTTACAACTCTATCGCGGCATGAGCAGCAATAAGAGCTAGTCTCGCACGGTGCGTCTTGACGAGCGTGCTCGCGCGATTAGTGATTCGACCACCTTGGACTTTGCGTCAGCGTAGTTCTGGACGTAATTCCAGTCCTTCTGAACCAGTTCTCGTTTCGTCCTCAGGTAGAAGTCTCTGTCAGCCGGATTCTCTCGGAGCCAGTCTCTGAAGATCAGCATCCTTTCTATCTCTTCGTCGCCCTTGCTGAACACTGAAGGTTGATGTTCGTGTCTGGACCCTTGAACATTCGATGCTCGTGCCAGTCAGGCTCTCGGATCCCGAGCACATAGCCGGCCGCTTCGAGCGCGGGGAGATACGATTTCTCGTCTGTCGAACTCTCTACCACGAGCAGTATGTCAATGACTGGCTTTGCAGGAAGCCCCGGTACTGACGTCGAGCCCACGTGATCTATGGCAAGCGCCTTCGCGCCTAGGACCGACCTGATTCGGTCTTTCTCCCGGGCAAATAGTACCGGCCATGCTGGATCATAGTCGACAAGGACAACCTTCCCGCTCATCTGCTTCGGGGTCAGGCCGACCGTTACTCTCCTAATCTGTTCTTCAGTCATCGGTTTCGGAATGTCATGCGAATCAGCCTCGCTCATTGAGGTAGACAGCATGCAATTTTCGCTGCGATCCTAATAAGAGCCACTAGAGATTGAGAGATTGAACGCTTCTGTTCGCCGATTTTAGTAGTCGCCTTCAGCGGGCGTTCAAAATCGAACCGGTTCGTATGTGGATTTTACTAGCTATGGCGATAGCAGCTTTTATATACGTCCTATGAAAGTAGTTGCTTTCTAATGTACTACGGCAGGACAGCCACCTTCGCAGTTGCCTTGGCGATTTTGATGCTTACGATGATTCCTGCCTATGCCCAGGTTTCTCCTGATAAGGCAACAAAGCCTCCGCCTCCACCCCCTCCAAGCTCATCGGGCACAACTTTCGAGAAGGTCATCGCTACCCAGTACTCGTATGCGGAAGACGTCCAGCAGACATCCGATGGGGGTTATGTGGTCGGAGCGGATTCATGCTCCAGCACATTTTGCTATTTCGCTCTCGTTGCAAAGCTTGACTCGAACAGTAATCTCCAGTGGCAGAAACAGTATCAGTTCCCAGGATTAAGCACTCAACTCTACGCTCTGCGCCAGACATCCGAGGGAGGATACGTCTGGGCCGGCGACGTCGAAGACTTCAACGGCTGCTCCGAATGCGCCCTCGTCGTCAAACTTGACTCAAGTGGAAACGTCCAGTGGCAGCATTCCTACAGCGGACTCAACGAGGCACAAGCAAACGACATCCAGCAAACGGCCGATGGAGGATACGTAGTAGCAGGCTACACTGCCCCCTCACAATCCACGTATCCTCCTCCTTCTGTCCAGGCTTGGATCGAGAAGCTAGATTCCTCAGGGAACCTGCAGTGGCAGGAGGCGCTTGGGTCTTCGAACACCGTCTATGGAAATTCGGTGCAACAAACCTCTGACGGAGGCTACGTGCTCGCCGGATACTCTGGTTCACCGCCGACCATCCTAGTCGCAAAGTTCGACTCCAGCGGCAACGTGAAGTGGCAGACTCTGTACACGGCGCCGGTACCAACCGGAAGCATCGGCGGACAGATTGGCTACTCGGTGATACAGACCTCGGACGGAGGTTACCTGGTAGGAGGAGTCAACACCCAGAGTGCGCTGGCGCTGAAGCTCAGCTCTGGAGGGAGCGTGCAATGGGCGAACGTGTACACCGTGAACGGCGCATCAAGCCAATTCCGTTCAGTTCGTCAAACAACTGATGGAGGGTACGTCTTTGCCGGGTATTACATTACCGGAGCATCCTACGGGGGGTACAATTCCTGGATCGTGAGGACAGACTCTGGTGGAAATGTGCAGTGGCAAAAGACCTACGGGGCGACAACACAGTCCAGGGAATTCCAGAAGATAGCTCTGACTTCGGACGGTGGCTTCGTCGCAGTGGGATGGACACTCCAGTTCAGCCCGAACAACCAAGCATACATTGTGAAGACTGATTCGGCGGGCAACGTGAACAGTTGCAGCGATGTCCTTTCCACCAGCATGACAACAGCCAACGGGTCAGTCACATCCTCATCGGCACATCTCTCGATCAGCGTGCCTACGAACGGAGGCGCATCGGGCAACGCCACGGCATCGTCTATATCCTTCACCCTGACGAAAGAGTGCTAGAAATAGATTCTCCCAACCTACGCCCAATATGACGAGTATTCTTCTTTAGTGAAAGTCCTCAGTCAAGGGGCGCGTGTAGCTACGAGGGCTCAGTTGAGACTAACCCAAGTTGCCAATAGACCATGCATCCCCGCACAGACTCGATGCCTCTCATAACCAACGCCTTATCAAGCACAACTGTTTCGTGGTTCGCGAGTGTCCGTCCTATAGATCGGTGAAGACATCTGATAGACTTGGTTCTCGACCTTGAGAATACTATTCCACTTTTATACGGGTCCGATTGCGCGCAATAACAGGATGAGCTGATATGACGATGCAACCGGAGCAGGGTATCAGCCGCGAGCTGGGCCTCGGCGAGGTCATCTCGAAAACCTTCGAGGTGTACCGACGGGACTTCGCCAAGTATTTCGTTCTCTTTGCGGTAGTGGGAGTGATCGTCCAGGTCGTCACTACGCTGGCGCAGCAAGCGTTCGTCCTCCCGACTCTTCCTCTCAATCCCACGCCTCAGCAGGTCTCCACCTGGCTCTCCGCATTGCTTGCAGCGTTTTTCCTGCTCATCGGCGTGATCTTCGTTGTGAATATCGTATTCTCTACAATTGCCGAGGGCAGCGCTATCAAACTGGCCTCTGAACAGATCACGAAGGGACAGGCTAACTTCGGAGCATCCATCAGATTCGCTGTCTCAAAACTTCTCTCGATCTGGGCGCTCAGCATAATCGTCGGGATCATCGTCTTCCTAGGCTTCATCGCTCTAATCGTCCCCGGAATCATACTGGCGATCATGTTCTCACTCGCGCTCCCAGTCCTCCTGATCGAGAACAAAGGAGTAACCGAAAGTATGGGGAGGAGCCGTGTCCTCGTAGGCCAGAGGTGGCTCAAGACTTTCGCGACGTTCCTCGTCCTAGGAATAATCGTCATCATAGCATCCGTCATCATAAGCGCGATCAGCGGCCTCTTCGGTATCGCCAGCCCGGTGGTCAACGGCATCCTCTCAGCATTCTACCAACCCTTATTTCCGATACTAATGGCCGTCTACTACTACTCGAACCTCGCTAGAATCTCACAGCCTCCTTCAGGCCCGATGTGGACGGGACCCACCACGACAGCCCAGCCTGGAATGAAGTTCTGCCCCACCTGCGGCACACAGAATGTCTCCTCGGCCACCTTCTGCACAAAGTGCGGAGCCAGGCTAAACTGACCGCGGGATATCTTCGCATTGGCGGGATTCTTGCTATTATTGCGGCTACGCAGTGGATCATTGGAGTATTCATCGCCCAAGCCTACTACCCGAATTACAGCATTACTCAGAACGATCTTAGCGATCTGGGAGCTACCTGTCACAATGCAGTAATGCCCACGCCCGGCTCCTGCGTGATATTCCAGCCCTCCTCAATAATCTGGAACACTGTACTATCTCTCCTAGGGATACTGACCATGGCGTCTGCTTACATGATCTATCGCGGACTAGGTAACCGGCTCTTCTCCACGCTGTTAGGTCTCTTCGGTCTCGGGGCTCTTATCGCAGGCTTGGTCCCAGAGAATGTCGACCTTACTACACACGGCCTCGGTGCGCTAGTCTCGTTCGTCGCTGGAGCAATAGCTGCAGTTACGATCTACAGAGTAAAGCTAGAGGCGCCCCCATATTTCCGATACCTGTCGATGCTGTTCGGAGTAATCTCCCTCGCTGGACTGGCTGTTATGCTCAGCGTATCGTTTGCCACGCTGGAAAGCAGTGTCATCGGGCATGGAGGAGATGAGAGAATCATAGTTTACCCGTTGCTCGTCTGGGAGATAGTTCTCGGGATCTCCCTGGTCAGAAATCAGGCGAGGACCGTTCAGCGCTGAGCAAAGAACCGCTACTGGAGTCTGCACGTTGCTCAGACGGGTCTGAACTACGACACCGTTATGGGGATGATACCGTCCCAATAGCCATGGTCGCGTTCACAACAAAGACCCGTAAGCCCGACGAGGTGTTGTAGGATTCGCCGACAAACGCGGAGACGGATGAGGGTCGCTGGTTAGAGTGCAAGGAGAGGAAAATCGTGTGGGTCCCGCTAATGTTCACCCAAGTGTAACTCTGTTCTGAGTTCGAATCTGGTGGAATTTGCACCGCTGATGATGCATGGAGAATGCCCGGAATCCCCTAGTTCGCCACTGAGAAATTGGTCCACCTATTCGCCATAAAGTGGATTCATGCTGTTGGGTGACGGGCTCATGAATAAAGTGGGATCGCTGAGGTTCACGATCCCTCAGAGCAAAGGTTTGGCCGAATATTCTTCGGTTGAATGTCGGTCGCTTCAAGCAGAAACCGAGCGCCATTCGAGCGCCATCGGAGGATTTCTCGAGCTTGAACTTACTGTTCACGCAACGATCAAGATAATAGCCTCGTTGTTAGTCTGTGAGGATTATCCGCGGCGGAAGGGATCAATGGATCCCGGTGACCAAATAGTCGTAGGATAGGGAGAGATGGTCGATCAACACTTGAGACGATGGTAGGCTAGTTTGACTAACGGAACTCGACGGAGTGTGGTTGTTGCGATCTTGCTTCTGCTGTCGACGGCATCCGTGGGAGTAGCGTTTCATACTGTAGAGGGCGCAGCGCTAACAGTCAGCTTCTCTTTCACGCCATTGCAGCCGGCGAAGACTGATGTGGTCACTTTTACGGGAATTGCCTCTGGGGGTGTCGCGCCGTATGTTTTCGCATGGAATTTCGGCGACGGCTCAACAGCCTCCGGCAACACGGTGGCCCACGCCTACCAGTCCGCTGGTGTCTTCACCGTTACTGTGACGGTAACGGACTCTTCCTCGAACACTGGGTCACAAACGCAGATGATCGTTGTAACTAACAATCATGCGTTCAGCTTCGGCATCGCAGGCGACTTTGGAATTGTCAGCCCTGGCTACCCAGCGTCAAGTTCGTTTTACCCAGTTCGTCAGAGCCTGCTTCGGCTGGGGAACTCGTCGTCACTGGAATTCTTTATCGCCGACGGGAACCTCGCCCATGGCTTCTACTACAGGAACGAGGCGGCTTGGTGTACTGAGTTCAAGGCCCACTTCAACAACATCGTGCTGGTCGCTGGCGAGTCAGACACCGGATGGACCGATGGTGCGTACGATGACATATTCATCTCGCAGACGTCAAACACGACGAGCATATACAACTCGTCAGTGGACAGCACAGTCTTCAACGGTTTTGGCGGAGGTGAACTACTGCCGGGGCCAACCAGCGGCGTAAGCAAGATTACCACGGATAACAAGCTACGATACTGGGACAGTAACGGGAATGGCCACTACGATGCTGGCGAGTCTATAGTCTACGACTATGACAACGTTCGCAGAACCGGAGTCTATTACCCTGTTATGGCTGGCCCGATTCCCCCTCAGGGCGCAGTTCTCTCAAATGACCCGCACATCAAATACTACTCTCGGACAGGCGGAACATCTTACGCCCGCCCTCCGACGAACAACGACTTCGAACAATACGTAGCAAGCTGTGGTTTCCCTGCCTTGCTCGGCGCATGGCATGGTAGCGGGGTCAACTGCAGCAACTATCTTCCTGGTCAGACAGGATACGTTTTTCCGAGTTGTTATGGGCGCGAGTATTACTTCGATGTTGGGACACCCACACCACAGCTCCGAGTCGTAGTAGTCAGCCCATCTGTCCAGAATGTGACAGGACACATGACCACTTACGGGACCGACTACTGGTTCTACCAGAAGGGTGATCAACACTACAACTGGGTGAATGCAACCATTAACGCCGCGTACGCGGCGGGTATACCGGAGACGATGGTTGTCAGCTTCGAGGAGTGCTTAACGTCGACACTTGAGGAGTGCGCTGGAGGATATCATCACCAGTCGCCCTTTGATAGCAGCGGAACCAAGTTTGAAGCCGATCTCTTTGACCTGTTGCTCGACAGCCTTGTTCCTCAGGGAAAACGGTCGACTTATCTTGTGAACTCGGACGACAAGGGCTACGCTAGGTTCTATCCGCTTGCCACTCATCCAACCTCTTACCCACCCGGTGTCACCGGTGATAGCCTAGGATGCGCCTGGAACTCGACTCAGGGCCTACACGGATTCATCTTGACCAAGTACAAGTACGATGAGGGAGACACGTTTGCAGACCCGTCAAACCAGTCTTGTTTTGCCAATCCCGTCACTCCGGGGCAACCCTATACTCCATGGGCCGGCTTTGTCGGCGACGGCATCACCACCATAATGTCGGGCGCCTTCGGCGCGAGTCTCCAGAGCACCCAGGCTCCTGGCGAGATTCCGGTAAAGGACCTCGACGGCAGTGGCGTGTACAAGTTCGGGGACCCCTTTATTGGAGGATTCGAGCCTGTCCCTGGAACACTTCTCACAGGCAACCAGGCCACGAATAGTCACATCGGTTTCATAGATCCGAACGGCAACGGCCAATGGGATCCGGGCGAGACACTGTTCAGAGACGCGAACAGTTCCGATGGCTGCAGCGCCACTATCGACTGCAACGGGTACTACGATCCGGGCGAGACTGTGATATCAGGTCCAGTCCCGAACGTTCGGATGAGGGCTACTTTCAACGACACCGACGTGAAGATAATTGACATGAATGGAAACGGCAAGTGGGATACTAGCCCCGGCTACGCGCACGCGACTCTGGAAAACGTCTACATGGCAACATCTATGGGCAATAACACGCCATGCAGCACTCGATATGCAACAACATGCCCAGGCCACGGCTGGGTCAGCTACTCCTTCAACGCCTACGGCAACCAGACTAACATAGACACGGACTTCTGCATTGACGGTGAGACACCTAGGAGCAACTTTGCGAGCTGCGTGAGCCCCGGCGTCTACACAGACAAGTACGTCCTGATCAACTCGAACGTCCCCATAGAGAGAGGCTTCACTTCAAGCGCCACGCTCCTAGGGGTCAACGCCAGTATCGCAGGGTCCTTCGTCGGACTCGGAGCAACAACTTGGACTGTGTGGATCTCAGCGACCAACACAACGAACGGACAAACTCTCGTCGCCCACAGCTCTGCGTATCTAACACTCTCACCCGACAACAACGCCTACCTAGTCACATACACCTTCAACGCGACCTCAGCATCAAACTCGGCGGGATCGACGATGACGATAGAGTGCAGCTATGACTACAATGCCAACAGTGCCTCATGCAGTCTCCAAACCCCGGGAGGCTCTGTCGGAGGAGTAACGGTTCCCATCGACCTCCTCTCGCTGGTCGCAGTCGTTGCAGCGGGTCCAGTTGGCTTTGCAATAATTCTCTCAACCGTCGCCTACCTTCGACGGCGGCGAGGCGGCAAGAATGATTCCGTCCGAACATCGGCCGGCATGAATAGTCGTTATGTTAAGCCGAGTTTGTCGGGGGTGCTAATATCCTTTGGTTGAGGCTGCGATTACCTGAGCCCCAGGGATGCCTACGGACCTAGCAGTCAAGCTGCAGAACGGTGGGATGTCGGTGCTGAAACGCGGCCGTCTACTTTCTACGATGAATCTTCACAGCCGCGAGTCAGGGTGACGAGTTGTTGGGCTACGATGCGATTGCTAGTCTCGGATCTGATGAAGCCTCATTCGTCTTCGTGCGGCGGTCAGTTCTGCCCGGGCCTTGAGAGTATAGAGGGCGATCGATGACACTATACCGGTCAGTCCAGCCACTACCAGCAGCCACAGGCTGGTTGACACTCCGGTCGGCGCTATGCATGTAAGGCAGATTCCTCCAGAGGGAGGCTGGCCAGGTGGGGTTGAACTGGGAGTGATGCTCAGTTGTTCGCTCTCTACCGATGCCTTTCCGGCCTGGTCTGTCGTGGTCAGTGTCACGGTGTAGTTTCCTGATCGGAGATATGTGTGTCCGGTGCTGGCTCCGGTTCCCCCGGTCCCATCCCCAAACGTCCATGAGTATGAGTAGGGACCTGTTCCTCCCGTTGCGGATGCGGAGAACATCACTTTCGAACCCTCAACTAGTGGCCCCGAGTTGTAGCTGAAGCTCGCAGAGAGTGGAGTCGGGGATGGCTGACTCGACACGGTCAATTCTTGAGAACTGGTTGCCGTTAGACCGTTTGAATCGGTTAGCGTTACCATCACACGATAGGTGTTGGCCGTGTTGTAGCTATGCGTCTGGCTTGAACCATCGGATGTAGCTCCGTCCCCAAAGTCCCAGGTGTAGGCGTAGGGAGACAATCCTCCGTTTCCGTTTGCCGTGAAAATGATAGTTGTATTAGCATTCGGGGACGAGGGTGAGTAAGTGAAGGAGACGGACGGAGAAGTGGAGGACTGATGTGGCCTCCAAGCTGTTAGAGGATGCAGTTCCCAGCCGTTATAGGAATGCCACTGGTCCTGGCAGCCGCTGGGAGTGCCGGCACAGGTATGCTCGTTGTCCCAGTATACGAAGCCTTGAACGTCAACCAGAGACGAGGTGGAAAAACGGACCGTTGAAGAGACTAGGGTATTATTGTTACAGTAGCCGGTTGAGGGGCCGCACATTCTAGCGGCGAGCCAGTCGCCGTCAAACTCTACGTGGATGATGCCCCAGCAGGTGGGGTCGGTGTTATTCGTGCAAGCCGTAGAGGGGTTAGGCACTTGGGCCGGATCGTACAGATCACCATCACTGTCGCAGAAGGCCTGAGGCATCGTTCCGCCCCCGTTAACAGCATTATAATTGGTCCGACAATCTTCGTAGCTCCAGTCGCCCACCACCACGCCGTCTATTTCGACAAAACTGGCAACGATCTGGCCGACGCTGTTGGTGATTGCACACGCCGGGCCTGGACCATGCCACCCCGAAGGGTCAAGGCTTGATTGCACCAGCCAGCGTTTCGCGTCTCCCCCGCTTACAGATGTCGATATGCCAGGCGAGTATGGACCATATGGCACGGTCGAGTATGCAGTCTGATTATTCGTAATGTCAGATATCCTCACAATCATGGCGGTGCAGGGAACGGAAGGGTTCCAAGAAGGATCATAAATGTTCCCCGAAGCCGCTGCGGACCCTTTTTCAGTGAAAGAGAAGACCAAGATGGATAATATTGACGCGCCCAAGAACAGGCCCGCAAGGATCTTCTGACGTCGAACTCGAGTTATCCTCAACTGTTATCTGATCCAAATAGTCCCCATAGGTTTACGGGCTACACGCGTAGCGTTAGCCCCAACTGTGGGAGCTAGGATGTAGTATGGTCTGAATGCTCTGAAAGGCAATTTTGAACCTCGACGGGAGTTGTACGGTTATTGAGCCGATACTCGAATGGAGAATCGCGTGGGCGAGGCTGTTCGAGTCAGAGAGTACTCAAGCTGGTCTAACCGCATCAGGGCTTACGACGGGCTTTGCAGTTATGATATTGGGGGAGCAGTCGCAGAACCCGGATCTGCGGGACTTGTATTCCTTCGTGTAGGTCTTAAGGAGAGTCCATCGGTGCAATGACCTGGTCAACCTGCTCGTCTTGCTCGGAGTGCCTGTCGCAGTAGTCGCGATCGCAGTCATAGTCTATGCCCTAATGCCCAGATTTGGACCCCACTACACGTCCAATCTCACGTGTCTCAAGTGTGGCAAGCAATTTGATTACCGTTGGTTGCCGGGCGGCTGATTCACCGCAGTAAGGCTTGGGAGGGAAAGATACATGCGCTGTCCACCATGCCACGAGTGGTCTAAGTTCGATGTGCCGTCTACGAGAGTCACTGGACACGACGGGAAAGGGCGGGCAAGGGGAGCCTGACGAAGGTGCCCCTATCGAATCGATGCTTCCCAATCAGCACCGCTAGTACCGTCCAGAGGAACTCCGTTACGAAGGCAATGGCAACGATTCCCGAGAACGAGTCCCGGTAGATTCCGACTATGCTCCAGCTGAAAGAGACTAGCCCTGTCACGTTCGCCAGTCCCGCTGCACCCGACGGAAGCAGCAGGACCCCTGCGATGATGCAATGTACACGACTGCATCTGCGCGCGTTAATCAGGCAGCTCACCCCTATCCAAAAGGTCGTGGCAGTCCAGAGCACACCCGCCAACCAGAGAGAAATCCATCCCTCACCCTGGATAATGGATACTAGAATATCCAGTGCTATCGGCGCTCCCCAGAGCAAGAAAATCCCTGTCCACGGGAGATATCTTCACGCTCGCACGCCTCTCTCTTCGCGTTTGCGTAAGGGACCAACAAATCAGAAACGCGTATCCTGTCGTCGTATTCTGCAGTTAGGAACTCGTGACCACAAATAAGATGGACACTGGGACGCGTTATCAACGGCACTTCACCCCCCGGGATCTGAATGAACTCGTCAAAAAATACTTAAGATCTGAAATCGAATAAGATTCCATGAAACCTGCACAGAAGGGCGCGCAGAAGTCGGCCAAGAGCTCCGCCGCGACCCGCAAGGCGTTCACTGAGGAGGAAAGAGGCGCGATAAGGGACCGCGCCGAAGAGATGAAGGCTGGCAAGGGGGAGGGGGAGACCGCCGTGCTGGCGAAGATCGCCGAGATGCGGGAACCAGATCGCACCATGGCCAAACGGCTCCATACTATCATCAAAGAGATCGCGCCGGAGCTCTTGCCGAGACTCTGGTACGGGATGCCCGCGTATGCCAAGGACGACAAGGTCGTCTGCTTCTTCCAATCAGCCGCGAAGTTCAAGACGAGGTACGCGACGTTCGGCTTCAGCGACAAGGCGAACCTCGACGAAGGCAACATGTGGCCCACCGCCTATGCGCTGAAGGGGTTGACTGCCACGGAAGAGGCAAGGATCGCCGCGCTCGTGAAGAAGGCGGTAGGCTAAGGACCGCGCTCGCCACGAGCCCCCCCGCCCTGAGCAGGATCGGCGGTCGGGCACTCTGCCAGGCGGTATCCATGGGACCTGATCTCCGGAGGCTTCAACACTCTGCATAACCGGCCGGGGGAGTCACGGGTACGGGTTGCCCACCGCTGGAGTCAAAGAGCCACATGTTCCCTTTTCCATTACCATCCCAGAAGAATGCCGGGAACTCTGCTATCGTTGAGTTCGGGAAGGTTCCGCCCGCTGAG
>WNGL01001360.1_pt1 | contig 32263 bp, 24 predicted proteins | sample 5400591 | NCBI WGS metagenome assembly WNGL01 (sample SAMN13153377, study PRJNA577476) | soil metagenome | isolation source: 80 cm soil or saprolite under Garry oak tree replicate 1 | place: USA:California | collected 2016-06-15
GCTACCGGTCATCGGGTCGCCGTGCTGCCCCTCCCCGCCAACGACGCGCTCGCCGTTTTCGACGCCGACAGCGGGGTGCTTCTCAAGACCATTCCGTTGGGCGTGCTGCCCGTGGCCGCGGTAATCAGTTGGGATGGTTCGGTCGCGTACGTCTCGGTGATGGGCGGCCGCAAGCCCGCCGCGAAGGATCGCGCGGCCGCGCAGTGCTGCGATCCCTTCGCCGAGCTCGTGCGCGTGGACGCACGCGGCATCGCGCAGCGAGGAAATGTGACGCGGGTGGATCTGGTGGCCGGCACCGCCGGGAAGGCGATTCCTGTCGGTCGCCATCCGACGGGACTGGCGTGGGACGAGAGTGGCGCGCGGCTGTACGTCGCCAATAGCAACTCGGACACGGTCAGCGTGATCGACACGCGCGGGGATAGCCTGCTCCGCTCGATCGCCATCGCACCGTTCCGCGAGCGCAGGATCGGCCTCGCGCCGACGGCGGTTGCCCTTTCACCGGATGCCCGGACGCTGTTCGTGACACTGGCTGGTGTGAACGCGGTCGCCGCCTACGGCCTGCCCGGCGACCAGCTGCGCGGGCTCGTGCCGACTGGGTGGTATCCGACGAGCCTCGACGTCAGCGCCGACGGACGCGCGATCGCGGTCGGCTCATTGTTCGGCGTCGGATCGGGCGTTGGACGACCATTGGGCTTGACCGGTCGCTACGTGCATTCCTACCGTGGTTCGGTCAACGTCATTCCGGAGCCGTCTGGTGCAGAGATCGCCGCCTATACGACGGCGGTCGCGCAGGACAATCGCGACCACGTCGTCTATATCGTCCGCGAGAACCGCACCTACGATCAGGTGTTCGGCGACATCGGCAAGGGCGCGAGCGACAGCTCGCTGGTGCAGTACGGGCGCGACGTCACGCCCAACGCGCACGCGCTCGCCGAGCAGTTCGTGCTGCTCGATCATTTCTTTGCGTCGGGCGGCAATTCGGCCGACGGCCACAACTGGCTCACGCAGGGGCGTGAGACCGACTATCCGATGTGGCCGCTCTATACCGGGCGCAGCTACCCGTCCGAGGGCATGGATCCGCTCGCGTACTCGTCGGGCGGGTTCCTGTGGGAAGCGGCGCAGGCAAAGGGCAAGACGGTCCGGGTCTTTGGTGAATACGCGCCGTCGCCGCAATGGTACAGCGATACGATCCGCATGAATCTGCTGCAGCAGTATCGCGACTCACAGCCGCACAACCGGTCCTTCTTCCGTGCCCGCGTCGCGAAGCTGTACACCACGCGATCGGACATTCCGTCGCTCGACCGCGCGCTGGTGCGCGAGTATCCGGGCTGGACGATGACCGTGCCCGACGTCGTGAAGGCCGACATCGTGCTCGAGCATTTGCGCGAGTGGGAAGCGAAGCGTGCCATGCCGAATCTCGTGCTGATCATTCTCCCCAGCGATCACACCGATGGCACCAATCCCGGGTGGTGTACGCCCAAGGCGTGCGTCGCGGACAACGATCTGGCCCTGGGCCAGATCGTCGCGGGGCTGTCACGCAGCTCGTTCTGGAAATCGATGGCGATCGTTGCGGTGGAGGATGACGCGCAAAACGGCGTCGATCATGTCGATGGCCATCGCACTGTGGCGTTGGTCGCGAGCCCCTACGCTCGGCGCGGCGTGATCGATCCCACGTTCTACGGGCAGCCGAGCATGGTGAAGACGATCGAGCTGATGCTCGGCCTGCCGGCGCTCAGCCTGTTCGACCTTGTCGCGACCGACATGCGCGCGAGCTTCATCGGCCCGGACGAAGCGCCCAACCTCGCGCCCTACACCGCGATCGAGCCACGGCAATCGCTGTACGAGGTGAACCAGCAGGTAGGCGCGATCACGGGCCCGGGGGCCGCCGAGCGTCGCCGTGCCGCACTGGCGTCGGCCCGAATGAACTTCCGGGACCCCGACGCCGCACCATCGGAGCTACTCAATCGAATTCTGTGGCACGACGCCCGCGGGTGGGGAGTGCCGTATCCGGATGTGAAGCACTCCTTGTTCTTCCCGATGGCGGTCGATCTTACCGACGAAGAGCGGGAGGAGCGAGACCGGGATCGCTAGCGGTCGGCATCCTGCGCGCGATGGCAACGCCGACGAGGCACAGCACGCCACCCAGCACAGCGATTACGCTCGGCGCCTCGCTGAGTATGAGCGCGCTCATCACGATGGTGAGTGGCGGCACGAGGTAAGCAGTCGCCGCGAGCCGCCCCGCCGAACCCCGCGCGAGGGCGTAGGCCCAGGTCGTGAAGGCAATCGACGTCGGAAAGACGCCCAGAAAGACGAGCCAGCCGATGGCGCCCGTGGGTGCGGCCCGCCACTCGCGCACCAGCTGCGGTGCGTAGGGCAGGCAGAACAGCGCTCCCACCGCGCAGCAGGTCCAGGTCGCTTGCAGCGCCGAGATCCGATGCAACACCGGCTTCTCCGCAACCATCCCGACGGCAGACGCGAGCGCCGCCAGCAGACAGAGCATGACCCCCACGAGCGAAGCGCTGCCGGACGACGTCGCGGACGACGTCGCGAGCCCGATCACGACGACGCCGCCGAACGCGAGCGCGCCGCCCAGGAGCAGATTCGGCGTGGCGCGCTCCTGCAAGAACACCGCGGCCAGCGCGACTATGAAAATCGGAGCGATCAGCACGAGCATCGCCGCCGTGCCGGCGTCGACGCGCCGTTCGGCTTCGTTCAGCACGACCTGGTAGACGCCGAACCACAGCACACCGGCGAGCACGAGGAGCGCGAGCTCGCGTCGCGTGGGGCGGACCGTCGGACGGGACAGGACCAGCGCGCCTAACAGCACGCTGCCCAAGGCCAGCCGGCCCAGCGCGAGTGGGCCCGGGGAGAATGAGCGCCCCGCGGCCCGGATGCCGACGAAGGCGGCGGCCCAGAGGACGACGGAGACGAGGGCCGCGAGGAACGCTTTGCGCATGCGCAGAATGATAACTGCGCACCATCAGCTTAGCGTGCCGACATCGCCGTCGCGCCGATCGCGATGAGTGCACCGTCATGACTCAACGACTGAACCCCCAGTACTGTGACGACTGGTGCGTTCGTCCCCAAAAACGCGGCGCCAGCGACGCGGATCGTCTCGAGATCGGCGGGATGATAGTTGACGACGTAGATCGTGAGCGCCGTGACGTCGCGCCGTGATGCGTTCGCCGCCTGCAGCACGGTTGCCAGATTCGCGAAGGCGCGCTCGGCCTGAGCGCGGAGGTCGGAACCGGCGAGTGTGCCGCTGCTATCCACGCCGAGCTGGCCCGTGATGTAGAGATTGCGTCCCACCCGGACGGATTGGGAGCCGAGCGCCGGATCGGCGACCCCGGACGGCGAAGGGAGGGCCGTCTTGATCTCGGGAGTCACGCCGCCTCCCGCGGCGAGCTGGCCGCGGAAGCCCGCCTCCTCCCAGCGCACCTCGTCCTGGCGGCGCTTGCGTTCGGCCGCCTGGTCTTCGCCCTCGCGCCACTTCTTGTATGCCTTGACTTGATCACCGTTCAAGAAACGGCGGAGATCGCTTTCGAAGCGGTCCTGCCGGTCCTTCAAGTACTTCCCGAGATCCTGCAGCTGCTCGATGTAGAGCATCGCGGCCGCGCGATCACCGCCGTCGAGTCGCTCGTTCATCTTGGCGAGCGCGTCCTGCGCGCTGTCGCGCTGGGGACGCGTCGCGACCATGAACGAGTCGTAGACTTGCGCGTAGCGCTTGGCCTGATCCGGCGTGAGGGCGAGCGTCACGCGCGCGAGCGCGCTATCGAGCGGGCCCGTCAGCTCGACGCCCGGAAGCTTCGGCGCGCTTGGCCCATACCGGACCTGACCCATGCTGCCACCCCGGCCATACCCTCCCTGTCCCCCTGCGGTATGAGGTGCGAGCAGCAGCGTTGCGGCGAGGAACACGTTTGACAATGAGCGCTTCATGACCGGCCTTTGATGGGGACAGGTGAATGATGCGTTCGACGGCGGTGCCGTCGCGCGGTTAACACTTCCTGGCGAGGATACGCTGCCGTTCTCCCTGGGTGACCATGTCGCGCGCGACGACGTCACGCACGATGCGCGCCCGGAACACGTAGCCGCGCGATTCGGCCACCAACCAGCGACGCCACTCCAACTCGTCGAGCGCCGCGTGCAGCGCGTCGCCGGTCAGGTCGGTAGCGCAGCCGATGCGGCGTGACGCCACGCGCTCACCAAGGAGCGCCGTGGCCACCAGCGCCTGCTGCGCGGCCCGAGTGAGACACCGGAAGCTTACACGAATCGCCGCGACGATGGTGTCGGGAAGGTCGCCCGGGAACGTCGAGTCGAGCGTGCGCAACGGATGCGGCCACGCGCCGTTCGTGGACTCGAGATCGAGACCCTGGGCCATCGCGTGACAGATTTCGACGGCGAGCAGGGGCAGGCCGCCGGAGTCGGCGGCGATGCGCCGCGCCAGGCGATCAGCGGCCTCGCCCTGGTAGGCCGGCAGGGCCCATTTGATCAACTGCAGGATTGCCTCGTGGTCCAGCTTCCCGAGCGAAATCGCAGCACCGGGGATGTCCCGCCCGATGCGAGCGCGGAGCTCAGCCAGCTTGGGCGGTGCGGGTTCGGGCGTCGCCGCGAGTACGAGGAGCAGCGGCGCGTGTGCAAGGTCGCGGGCAAGCTGTTCGATCATCTGGTAGGACGCCGCATCGATCCACTGGGCGTCGTCGAAGATCAGCACATGCGGTTGCTCGGCGGTCGTCACGCGCAGCACTTCGGCAATGGCGGCGTCCAGGGTCCACGTGCTCGCCGCCGGGTTCTTTTGTGGGAACCGCTCCGCCCATTCACTCGCGTGCGCGGCGAGCGTGACGAGCGCGGCGGGATTGGCGCCGGCCACGCCGGGCACGTCGATCAGGCCGCCTCGCGCCAGTCCCAGCATGCCACTCGCGGGTTGCTCGAGATCAGCCGGCACGGCGCGCATGGCGACCACGACGCCGCCATCCAGCGCCGCGCGCGTTGTGAGCTCTTCCTCCAAGCGCGTCTTCCCGCCGCCCGATTCTGCTTCGATCACGAGCACCGCCAGGCGCCCGGCTCGTGCGGTCCGCCATTGCGCGAGCGCGGTAGCGAGCTCGGGCTGCCGTCCCAGGAGTGGCGCGCGCCGCCACGCCACACTGCGGGCGGGGGACAGGGCGTCTGTTGGGAGATGTCGCACGCGGCCGCTGCGGACATGGTCGGCCAGCGCCCTGGTTTCCGGCTCGAGGGGAATGGCCCCGTCGCGTTCCGCCTGCTTCGCGAAGCGCTCGAATATGCGCAGCGCCTCGGAGCTGTTGTCCGCGCCGGCCAATCGCCGCATCTCCGCACGGAGCGCGCGCTGCGAGAGCGGGTCCAGCTTGCGGGCCTTGATGATCGGGTCATCGGCGCCGAGCTCGTCGCCGGCGTCGAGCCGCTCCTCGGCGTGACGCAGCAGCGCATCCATGGCCAGGCCATGCCAATGCGACCGCTCGACGGTGAGCCAGTCCTCGAAGCCCGAGGCATCGGGGATCTTGAAGCCATCGACGAACCCGCCGTTGATCAGCGGCGTCACCTGCGCCCAAGCCCGTTGCTTCACCAGTTGCTCGAGCTGGTCGGTGTCGAGCTCCACCGCGCCGTCCAGCAGCTGGACGACATCACCTGGCGTGTCGAGCCGGTCTTCGCCGACGTAGGAGCGCACCATGCGAATGGCCTCGCGGACCGACTGGCGCGCCGCGGTGTCGTCCTTCTCCGGCCAGAGCAAGCCGATCAGCTGCTCGCGGGTGCAGCGGCGTTTGGGCGCGCGCGCAACGTACAGGAGCAACGCGATGTTCTTCTTCCAGAGCAGCTCGGCCGGCGCTGCCGCCCCATCCATCGTGACTTCGAGCGTGCCTAACGTCTGCAGCCGAATCATCGAGCGGCTTGCGGGGTAGCGCAGCCGAGCGCGCGCCTGCGCGTCCGCGCGGTGTCGGCTCGCGCCCCGTAGGGCGCTGGCGCCCGGGACCAATGCCGCACCACCGCGGCGTAGGCCTCACACGCTTCGCCACGCTGGGCGCGCCCGGCGCGGTCGAGCAGGCGAGCGAGGCGCCAGCGCGCCAGCGTGCCGAACGCCCAGTCGACCTCCGCCGCTTGCGGGAGGCCGGTCGGCAGGCCGACGACGTCCAGATGCTCGTGCCACAGCAGTTCGTTTCTCGCGCCTTCGATGTCACCGATCCTGACACGCCACTTGGCGCGCTGGAGGTGCACGATGGCGCGAAAGAACGGATCTACACGCCTGGCGACCGCGTCCACGGGCAACGGATCGAGTAGTACCAGCGCCGCGCGCGGGTGTCCAGCCGAGGCCAATGAATCGGCGGCGATGAACAGCTCGAACTCGACCGGCGCGCCAGCGCGCGGGGGCGTGCGGTGGCCTAGCAGGGTGCTCATCCAGACCGCGCGGTCGCGGAGGGGATCGACACCGCTGCTCGCGATCCAGGAGCTCAGACCGTCGAGCGCTTCGATGGTGCGGATGCTGCTGCTGTCGACGAAGGCGAGTACCGCGGGCAGTTCGTCATTGAAGAGCTCCAGCTCCGTCTGCGGGGCGACCTCCGTGACGCGGCGCGCCAAATCGTGTAGTCGGTCCAGCCGGCCCAGCGCCACAGCCCCGAGTGTCTGGGCAGTCAGACCCGATTGCTGCCACTCCTGTGACGTGCTGTGTTCGAGAATCTCGCCTAACGCGATCGCTCCTCGCGGCACATCGAATGTCGGAAGCATCCGCGGTCCGGCACCAAAATCTGCGCTGCTCTGCATCCCCGGCTGACCAATGATCTGCGCGGTGACGCGGACCGCTGCACTCTCCGGCAGAAACCGCCACGCGAAGCCGACGTTGAGGAGCGCGCGGAGCTCGCGTGAGAATGCGTCGGGCGCAACGCCATGACTCTCCAACGAATCGAGCGCGCCGGCCGCCGTACTGGAATCCCCTTCGGCTGTGGCCACCCACGCGAGGTGCTCCCAGGACGGCCGAAAGTCGGGTCGGAGCCGCGCGGCCCGCTCGAACGCGGGGATCGCTTCCGAGCGTCGATGCCCCGCGAGTGGGCCACGATGGAATAGCTCATCGCCAAGCTGGAACCACCCGAGGAAGAACTCGCGCGAGCTTTCTGCCACCGCGCGCAACGTGTCCAACCGATCGCGGAGCGGCAGCTGCGCGGCGTGGATGAAGCTGCGGTACAACGGCGGGAGGGAGTCGGCGTGAACCTGGACGCGATGCACCCGCCCGCGATCCGGCTGGCGCCCCCGCCACCGACCGACTTCGAGTATGCGCCACGAGCAGATCCAGCAGGTGGTATCGGTTGCTTCAGCCACTCGGTAGGCGCTGTCGGCTTTCTCCCACTGTGCCTGCGCTACGATTTGCTCCGCTTCTAGAAAACGAATGAGCCCGTCCCAAGTGTGGGGCAGTGCGCGGGTCGGGAGCGATCCAGCAAGGGGGCTGCGGTCGGCCCAGACGCCCAGCACGATCTGATAACCGAGCGAATCGCCCAATGCAGGCCAGGCCTCGAGTGGGACGTGGAATTCGGATGCCGGAATCCCACCCGTGACGTGGAGACCTACATCGCTGCCCGTCACGGTCACGCGCGCCCGGACAACGAGCGCCTGAGGGCCGGAGTCGACGAAGTTGATGTGCGGCCCCAGGTCGGAACGGACCATCCGCGCGAGTGAATCGCCAAAGGGGGGGCGATCGGTCGGACCGACGTAATCAATTGGAGCCAACGCCACTTGAGGTGCGCCCGGATCCGCGGGCTTCAGTGGATGAGGCCAGAACTCGATAAGCCCCACGATCACCGCGCCCACGAGTACGACACCGCCCACGATCGCCGCGACGAGTCGCGCGACATGCGGGCCCTGCGTAGCCTCCAAGGCTTCGCGGAACGCCGCGGCGTCGGGCCAGCGTTCCTCAGGCTCCGTCGCGGTCGCGCGCTGCAGCACGCCTGCGAGCTCTCGCGGCATGCCGCTCCACTCGATCTGCTTCCCCTGCTCATGAAACCGGCGCCCCGTCACTGCCTCGTACAGCAGCACCCCCGTCGAGTAGATGTCGGTCCGCGGCGTGATCGATTTCCGCTCCACCTGCTCGGGCGCCATGTAGTCCGGCGTGCCGCTACTGTGTGAATCGCTTTCCCCGGGGGATGGCGGTCGTGCGATCCCGAAGTCGCCCACCAGCGCCCCGTCCGACAACAGAAACACGTTGCTCGGCTTGATGTCGCGATGTACAAACCCCAATCGGTGCATCGCCTCGAGGCCGCGGAGTACATCGCAGCCGATCCGTACCACTTGGTCAGGCGGAATCGGACCCGATTCGAGCCGCTGCTCGAGCGTAGGCCCGTTGACCAGCTCCATGACGTAGTACTGAAGGCCCTTGCCTTCGCCGGAGCGAAGTATCACGACGACGTTCTTGTGGCGGACGTTGCCCATCATCGGCGCCTCGCGCAGGAACGCCTCGCCGGCGTCCGCGGTCGCGAGCTCGGGCCGAAGGACCTTGATCGCCACCGCCCGGTTCATCAGTACCTCATGCGCGCGGTAGACGACGCCCATCCCCCCCTGACCGATCCTGTGCTCCACCCGATAATCGGGCGCCACCGCCTCTTGCAGGCGTTCCTTCAGCGGATCGAAAGGGGGATCGATCGTCATAGCTACCTCCGCGGTTGAACTTACGCGGGCGGAGGAAGCTTGGGGGGCTTGGGTCCGTGCCGGACCGCGCCCCGCACGGGTACGCAGTCGAGCGGCGTCCCGGTTCGGGCACACCGCAGTAGCAGCCCGCCGCGGCTCATGTCCCCACGGCCTGCAAAGGTAGCGGGGAAGAGCAGCCGGTCACCAAAGACATCCAGCAGCGGGCCGACGTACTTGTCGGTGGCGACGCTGCCGAGCAGCACGACGCGGTCGTCCGGTGCCAGGCCGAGGTGCAGCGCGGTGGCATCCCGCACGAGCGGTTCGCGAAACGCCGGCTCGGTTTCATCGACCGGCACCGTTGCCATCTTCCGCAGATCATCAACGCGAATCAACACATCGGCGGGGAGGAGACCGCGACCCGGCGTAATGACGAATGCCCGGCCGAACCGCGTGGCATATGCGAGCTTCCCGCGAAAGTAGAGACTGCTCATGAACGTGAAAACTTCGCCGAGCGGCGCGCCACCATTGGTGAGGCGAGCGGTGAGCGGGCTTGTCTGACTCTTGATCAACAGCTGTGCGCGCGTTCCGGCGCAGCTCGCGGGCGACAGCAGGAACACCGTCAGCACGCTACCGCTCCATGTAGCGGCGCAAGAAAAACATCGCCGCGCCAAAGATCACAATGATCAGGATGATCCACACGATGCGGGGCATCCGACGCCTCCGGAAATAAACCCGAAAGATTATTGCATCCCAAAAGCTGCTTTTACATATTAACGCATGCTCGGGCTCGGTGGCGGCCTCTTCACCTTCGCGGCGCTCTTCTATTTCGCCGCGGATTACGAGCACCTCACGGGGTGGAAGTGGGCCCTGGCGAGTGTGGCGGTCACCATAACCGTCAATCAACTGTTCCCGGCTTCCTTCATCTTCGTTCTGCCCGCCCAGTTTGGCCTGTTCCTGGTGATGTGGTGGGCCCACCTCAAGAACAAGGTTCAACGCGAGGCCGAACTCGAACAACGGCAGAAGGACAGCCTGCGCGAGCGCCAGCAGCGGGTCAGCCAGGCCAGGGAAGAAGCCGCAGCCACTACCGATTTTGATGCGCAAGCGCGTGAGCGGGAGGCCGCCGCTGAAGCTGCCGCGAAGGAGCGCCAGGAGCGCGTCCGGCTGGCGCGAGAACAGCGCGAGCGCGAGGAGCGCGAGATGGGGAAGGGGCCCGGGACCTAGCTCAGATCCGTCCCTGTCCCAGAGTCCAGGCCGTCGACATCCCGAGCCCAATCCACAGCAGGTCCAGTAGTCCGAACGTCCCTAGCAGCAAGACCCAGAATCCCAACTTCGATAGGAAGCGATCGTAGTGCACGTGCACCAGGCGCGCTCGCTCCGCGAACGACGACGCCTTCGCGGCATCCGCCGCCTCGGCGATCATGCGAGAGCGCAGCTCATGCCCCGGGCCGAAGCCGAAAAACGTGGTGTCGGCCACCAGATCCGGACGGGCGTCGATAGTCGCCTGCAGATCGGGCGAAAAGGACTTGTGCTCGGTCTTTTCCAGGAGGTACAGCACCGTCAAGGCTGCCGGATCGTTCGCGAGTTCCTGCCGCATGATCGGCTGCAGGGCAACCGTGACCACCACCACCTTGGCGACGAGGACCGTCACGAGCGTCAGCACGGCCGCGAGCGCACCGGTCGCTTTGGTCGGCGGTTTGGCGGCTTTGGCCACCACGATCCCCAGCAGCCCTCCCACACCCCAAGCGGCGACGCCGACGGGGTGGTGCGTCATGTACACCAGGGCCACCCATGCGATGATGATTCCGCTCGCCGCGAGCAGGCCGGCCAGAAGCGGTGAGCTTTCCTTCGGCCCGCTTGGCGACTTGCTCCCCCCGCTCCCGTAGACGCGTACGTTCACCATGGGCCTACTATAGCAAAGGCTGTTTCAATTTGCCCTAAGCGATCATGACGACCGGAGCGTGGTCGCTCGTTCCGACGTCGGCCTGCACCACGCAGCTGGTGGCCCGAGCCGAGATCGCCGGGGAAGCCAGGACATAGTCGAGCCGCCAGCCGATGTTGCGGGCGCGCAGATTCCGCCACGGCGCCCACCACGTGAAGAGATTGGGATTATCCGGATCGAACCGCCGACCCAGATCCACGAGCTGCGTGCCGAGGAGCGTGTCGAAGAGCGCGCGCTCCTCTGGGCGCTGGCCGACGGCGTTCGGTTTGCGCTCTTTGGGATGCACATCGATTTCCGCGCGCGCGATGTTCATGTCGCCGCAGAGAATCAGCTGCCGGCCGTCGGCCGTCAGCCGCGTGGCCCACTCGCTGAGGCTCTTGACGAACGCGAGCTTCGCCGGGTAGTCCTTGCCGCCGTTGGGAACGTACACGGAGGCAATCACCAGATCGCCGTGTTCCACCTGGACGATGCGCGATTCCATGTCGAACGGGGGATGGCTGAAGACCGGATCGACGGCGAACAGGTCCTTGCGGACGTGTAACGACACGCCCGAATACCCTTTCAGGGTGTGCCAGTAGGCATGATAGTCCGGCAGCTTGGTTTCGGCGGGGATTTGGGCGGCGGTGGCCTTCAGCTCCTGGAGGCAGACCACATCCGGCCGGTCGCGCTGCAGCCATTCGGAGAGCTGCGCCGCGCGGGCTCGGATCCCATTGACGTTCCAGGTCGCGATTTTCACCCCCGAACGATAAGGCCTTGACAGCCGCGCGCGGGCCTCAATATATTACCTGTAGGTTATGAAACCAATCAGTTATACTCTAGACGCTACCTTCGCGGCCCTGGCCGATCCCACCCGCCGGGCCATCCTGGCGCGGCTCGCGACCGGCGAGGCGTCCGTCGCCGAGCTGGCGGAGCCGTTCGACATGACCCAGCCCGCGATCTCGAAGCATCTCAAAGTGCTGGAGCGCGCCGGGTTGATTTCCCGCGGCCGCGAGGCACAACGCCGGCCGCGGCGTCTGGAACCGCGCCCGCTCGCCGACGCGACCGACTGGATCGAACGCTACCGCCGCATCTGGGAAGGGAATTTCAAGCGGCTCGACGCCGTGCTCCAGGAGCTCAAGCACAAGCAGAAGAAAACAATCGACGCGCTATTGGATGAGGTTAAGCCCAAGCCGAACAAAAAGAGGAGAACAAGATGAAGACTGCGGCTCTCACGGTTACTACTCCATCCGAGCGCGAGCTCGTCATGACGCGGGAATTCGCCGCGCCGCGGGGTATGGTGTTCGACGCCCTGACCAAACCCGAGCTGGTGCAGCGGTGGCTCCTGGGCCCCCCCGGCTGGACGATGCCGGTCTGCGACATCGATCTGCGCGTTGGCGGAAAGTACCGCTACGTCTGGCGCAACGCCGATGGCCGGGAAATGGGCATGGGGGGTACGTTCAAGGAGATGGTACGGCCCTCGCGCCTCGTCGCCACAGAATCGTATGACGACCACTGGACCGGCGGCGAGACGCTCGTCACCACGGAGCTCGTCGAGACGCGGGGCAGGACTACTGTCAGCACGACGGTCCGTTACGCGACACGCGAAGCACGGGACGCCGCCCTCAAGATGGGCGCAACGAAAGGGTTGGAGGCGAGCTACGTTCGACTGGATGAGCTGTTAACCGCGTAACCTGACGATCAAGGAGAATTCGTATGCAGAAGATCACGCCCTTCCTCTGGTTCGACAACAACGCCGAAGAGGCGGCGCAATTCTACACGTCCGTCTTCAAGAATTCGAAGATCCTCAACGTCAGCCGCTATGGCGACGCGGGGCCGGGTCCCAAAGGCTCCGTGATGGTCGTCAACTTTCAGCTCGAGGGCCAGCAATTCACGGCGCTGAACGGCGGCCCGTTGTTCAAGTTCAGCGAGGCCTTCTCGTTCGTCGTGAACTGCGAGACGCAAAAGGAGATCGATGAGTACTGGAACAAGCTCACATCCGGCGGGGGGAAGGAGAGCGAGTGCGGATGGCTCAAGGACAGATTTGGCTTCTCCTGGCAGATCGTCCCGACGGCGCTCGGCAGGTTGATGAGCGATCCCAAGAAAGCGAATCGCGTCATGCAGGCGCTGCTGCAGATGAAGAAGCTCGATATCGCCACGCTGGAGGAAGCCGCCGAAGGCACGGTGCCCGTCAGCCGTTGACGGTGCGCATCCCGCCTTCTGGGTAACGCGGCCCGGCGGCGACGCCTACGCCTTCGATCTCCGCGAGCTCGGCGCCCGACAACGTCACGTTGAGGGCGCCGACGTTTTCCTCCACGTACTTGCGGTGCTTGGTGCCGGGGATGGGCACGATGTCGTCCCCCTTTGCGAGCAGCCACGCGAGTGCGAGCTGGCCGGGCGTGCACCGTTTCTGACGCGCGAGCGCTTCGACGCGCCGGACCAGGTCGAGATTCTTCTCGAAGTTCTCGCCCTGAAATCGTGGATGGTTCTTGCGCCAGTCGCCCTCGGCGATGTCCTCAGGGCGTTTGATCTGACCGGTGAGAAAACCGCGGCCCAGGGGACTGTACGCCACGAACCCGATGCCGAGCTCGCGGATGGTAGGAAGGATCTCTGCCTCCACGTCGCGAGTCCAGAGCGAGTACTCGGTCTGCAGCGCGGTGATGGGATGCACGGCGTGCGCGCGCCGCACCGTCTGCGCAGACGCCTCCGACAGCCCGAGGAAGCGCACTTTTCCCTGTTGCACCAGGCCGGCCATGGCGCCCACGGTTTCCTCGATGGGCACGGCACGATCGACGCGGTGCTGGTAGTACAGATCGATATGGTCGACGCCCAGGCGGCCGAGCGAGGCGTCGCAGGCGGCCTGGACGTACTCAGGCCGGCCGTTCTGGCCGATGAACTTGCCGTCCGGGGCGCGGACGTTGCCGAACTTCGTGGCCAGAATGACTCTGTTCCGCCTGCCCTTAATGGCTTTGCCGACGAGGACCTCGTTCGTGAAGGGACCGTACACGTCGGCCGTGTCGAGGAACGTGACACCGAGGTCCAGCGCCCGATGGATCGTGGCGGTGGATTCCGCATCATTCCGCGCGCCGTAAAAGTCCGACATCCCCATACAACCCAAGCCTACGGCCGATACGACCAGGCCGCCGTTGCCGAGCGTGCGCTGTTTCATGGGCTGAAATATGTCGTTTCGCGCGGCCGGTGACGCGGGCGGCGTTTCGAGTGGTATCACCTTTCAAAGGGACCCTTTCCGTCGAGGTGTCTATGTCGCCCTCCGGCCTGCGGGCCGTTCGTCTCGCCGTTTTCCTCGCCTGTGCCGTCTCCACCGCGCGTGCGCAGCTGATTCCGATCAAGACTATCCCCATCGCCCAGGGCGATCAGTTCCAGGTCTTCCCATCGAATAATCTCGGCCTGGGGGCCGTGACGATCGCGTTGCCCGATTCGCTGGGGGATCCGTTCGCCAACCCGGCGACGGCCGCGCGCCTGCGCGGCGCGCGATTGTTCAGCGCACCCACCGTCTACAGCGTGTCGGGGAACGCGGGTGGCGGCCGCTCGTTGCCGTTCGCGCTGCTCGCGCGCCGCGCCGACTGGTACGGCGGGCTCGCGCTCGTGCTGCAGCAGGTCGATCCGAGCCGCCCGCCGCAGCAGCGAGGCGTCATCGTCGAGCCGGTATTCGGCGGCCCGATCCCGCTCCCCAGTGGCGGGCAGATCCCCGGTCCCGATCTGCGGGCGCATGGCAACGAATACGCGTTCGGCATGATCGGCCGGAGCTGGCAGGACGGCAATCTGTCTGTTGGCGCGAGCGCGCTGTGGACGGGGCTCCACGCGCTCGACGGCGTCGATCTCCTCTACAGCGACAGCCGCCGCGTCGAGCAAACCGGCCACGCGATCGATCTGCGCGTGGGCGCGTTGAAGCAGTGGGTCCGGGACGACCGCGTGCGGGCGCTCGAGGCGATCGTCGTCCACAACCGCTTCGCCGCGACGCACAACGTGCTCTACGCCGACCAGATCTGGGATCCCGGGCTCCAGCAGCTCGTGTTCCAGCCGCGCACCGAGCAGAACTTCGACCATACCAATACCTGGGGTGCGCAGCTCAAGTATTCGATGCCGCTGATGACACCCGGCTGGAACATCGGCTGGATCCTGACGGCGAATCTCGCGACCCATCCCAAGCTGCCGAACTATCAGATCTCGAATGTGGCGGTGATCCCGTGGGATCCCGGCCGCACGCATGCCTACGATCTCGGCGTGGGATTCTCCAAAGTCCTCGGCCCCTCGACGTTCGGCGTCGATGCGATCTACGAGCCGATTCACAGCTACACGTGGGCCGACGCAATGGTGCCGACCTCGACCGTCAACGGTGACACGATCCCGCTCGGCGGCAAGACCGTTGAGAACCGGTTCAAGTTTTCAAACCGGGTGTTCCGGATCGGCGTCGGCCGCGACGTGGACCTCGAAGGAACGAACAAGCCGCTCGGCTTCCAGTTCGGGTTCATGGTGCGCTCGATCAACTACGGGCTCCGGCAGGCGGATCACGTCCAGGCCACGCTGCGCGAGCTGCACACCGGCTGGTACGAGTGGACACCGACGTGGGGGCTGACGCTGCGGTTCCCGGAGTTTGAGCTGCGCTACCGCGGCCGCGTAACGAAGGGCGCGGGCCGCCCCGGCACGCAGTTCATCGCCGTCGGTGCACGCGATCTCGCGGTGTCGGGCGCGGCGATTCTCGCGGCCCCGAGCGGGCCGCTGAACCTGATCGACGTCAATACCTCGACACACCAGATCTCGCTCTCGCTGCCGCTCCACTGAGCGCGCGAGCAGGGAGGGAGGGGGGGAGGGAGGGAAACACCATGAGGCTTTCTGTCGGACCGCTGGGTGTCGTGGCTGTGGTGCTCGCGGCGGCGTGCGACGAGACGCCACCGGCGTCGTTCCCGCAATCGCTCGACGCGCAGCTCCGCCGCGCCATCGGCCAGTGGAACGTCGTCCCGATTGGCAACCCGCCGCTGCAGGACACGGCGCTCATCGCCCTGGGACGCGCGCTGATGTTCGACAAGATCTTGAGCGGCAACCGCGACATCGCGTGCGCGACGTGCCACGAGCCGTCCCTGCACATGGCGGACGGCCTGCCACTCGCGATCGGAACCGGTGGGACGGGAACGGGGACCGCGCGCGTGCTCGGTCCCGGACGCGTGTTCGTGCCGCGCAATGCACCGTCGCTGCTCAACAGCGGGATCGGCTTGTTCTACATCTTCTGGGACGGCCGGCTGTCACGCTTTGGCCCGCAGCCGCCCGAGGTCAACCTGCCGCCCGACTTACCGAATGTGATTGCGGCGCAGGCGATGATGCCCGTGCTGAACCGGCGCGAAATGCGGGGTGAACCGGGCGACCGCGACGTGTTCGGGAATCCCAACGAGCTGGCGGCGATCAGCGACAGCCAGCCGGAACAGATCTGGGAGGCGGTGATGCAGCGCCTGCGCGCGATCCCGAAATATGACACCCTGTTTCGCGCGGCCTTCCAAACCTCGGCGTCCAATCTCACGTTCAAGGACGCCGCCACGGCGATCGCGGCCTTTGAGCTGGACGCATTGACCAAGACCAACTCGCCGTTCGACCGGTATCTGCGGCGCCAGGACGACGCGCTAAACGTGGAGGAGAAGCAGGGCGGCATCCTGTTCTTCACCCAGGCGCGCTGCGCGAGCTGCCACAACGGCCCCTTCCTGGGCGGGCAATCCTTCTCGAACAGTGGGGTGCCGCAGCTCGGGCCCGGAGTGGGGCAGGGTGCGCCGCTCGACCTCGGCCGCGGAGCACTGCCCAACAATCAGTTCTATCAGTTCGCGTTTCGCGTGCCGCCGCTCCGAAATGTCGAGCTGACGGCGCCGTACTTTCACGACGGCACGTTCTCGACGCTCGAGTCGGTGGTCGCACACTACAACGACGTACCAAAATCGTTGCGCAATTTCGATCCCGCGACGCTGCCCGCGGCGTTTCAAAGCAGCTACCACGGCGGTCAGGCGACGATCGATAGCATCCTCAGCACGCTCGAGTTCCAGCTGCGGACGCCGCTGCAGCTGACGGAGACCGAACAGCGTGAACTCGTGGCGTTCCTCAAGTCGCTGACAGATCCCGCAGCGCGCGACCTCTCGGGACTCGCGCCGGCCGCGGTGCCCAGCGGATTGCCGGTGCGCTGATTAGAACCCTTGGGTCAGACTGAACCGCAGCAACCAGTTTTTCTGCGGCCGATCGAACGGATGGACGACATCCATCTGACCGATTGCGTAGCCCAACAGGTTCATCCGAAACGACACCCCCGCGCTGCGGACGATTTTCCGCGGGCCGTTGCCGAAGAGCTGCGCTCCCTGAGAACCGGTCCAGGCGACGCCCGCGTCGTAGAAGATTCCAGCGTCGATTGGGAGGATCCCGTAATAGCCGCCACCGAGACCGAGTAAGCCGAACGGCGGAAAACGAAGCTCGACGTTCCCCACGAGTATCTTGCTTCCGAGGAGTTGCTGGAACACGGGGCACGACAACAACGAGGTCGCGTTACTGCATTCGCCGGCGGCGAAGCTTCCCAGATCATAGCCGCGCACAAAACTTGGATAACCAATGAACAGCGGATACAGGATGCCATTATTGGTGATGTCGTTGTCAGCGTCGCGACCATAGCGACCCACATGCACGATGCGGCCGGCGAGTGTGAATGGCCGTAGGGGCATGATGTACTTGCGATAATCCGCGATCGCGGTGACGAACTGGAGGCTGCCAAATGTCGGATCGGCCTCGAGCCGCCAGCGGCTGCCGAGAATCGGGCCGGTCGCGCCGAAGTACGAATTGTCATGAACCATGGCGGCGGTCGTGACGCCAAGGTTCAGATTCCCAGGCACCGGGAGATGCGCGGTCGAATCGCCGATTTGCTGGAACGTACCGTTATCGAAAGTCAGTGTCCGAATCTCGTGGGCGAACGTGATCTGCTCGAGGCCGGCGGAGAATTCGACGCGGTCCGAGCGGTTGAATGGATACGCGACAAAGCCCGTCAGGTCTCGGTTCGTTTGCTTAAACCGTTCGATCTGCTCCTGGCAGGTGGGACCGTTGGTGAAGCCACAATCGGAACCGATCCCGCCGACGATGTAGGGGATCTGCTCAGCGCCGATACTCCAATTCAAACGCCGCGTACGATTGGCGTAGCCGACCAGCGCCGCAAAATCCGAGATCCTGCCGTTAAACTGCGCCATCGTCACGAGATTGTGGTCGCCGAGCATGTCGCTCCAGTACAGCGTGACACCCCCGCCGACGTATGTGCCGAAGCGGTCGGCTGCGATTGCCAGGGAGGGTTGTGAGACAAAATCGAGCGACAGCTTGGGGTGGTAGGCCTTGGTCGTACTGCTGATGGTGACCGCACTCTCCGGCGGCAACCCCGGCGCGGGATCCTTGATCACCTCCGCGATGCCGGTCCCGATCTGCGCGCGCTCGAGCGGGGGCAGGGCAGCCGCCGATTTGGGCAGCTCGGTGATCGGTCCACCCGCCAGCGCCTGCAGATCGTCGATGACCTGGACCGCGTAGCCGCCGCCCGAATACACGGTAAACACGGCGCGCGGCGCCTTTTGCGCGATACTGAGCGCGGGGCTCAACGACGTGATGCCGCTGACGCCCGAGAAGACGTTCGTCACCTGCCGAATGGCGCCGTCACCGAGCGCCAGGCGATACACGTTCGTAATCCCGCCTGGATCTCCCAGGAAATAGAGGCTCTTCTCGTCGGGACTCCACTGCGGATTGATGTGCTTGGCGTTGGTGAGATGCGGAAGCTGGCGGATCTGGCCGCCGGGCCGCGCGTCGATCACGGCGAGCTGATAGTCGCCGTACGACAGCCGCTCCAGCGACGTGGTGAAGCGGTCGGTCACGAACGCGATTTGCGAGCCGTCGGGTGACCACGCCGGCTCGAGGTCGGCGTAGGGGTCATCGGTCAAGCGCTGGAGCTGGCCACTCTCGAGATCGTACGTAAAGAGATCGGTGAGCCCTCCGACTTGCGCGCTGAACGCAATCATTTTCCCGTCGGGCGACCACGTCGGACTGAAGATCTCGCCGAACGACGGAAACTTGATCTCCTTGATCAAGTCGCCGTTATCGCCCTTCACGATGCGGAGCGCCGGGTCGCCGGTCACCACCGCACCGAACACGAAGCGGCTCCCGTCGGCATCCCAGGCGCCCGCGGAGTTGATGAACTGCAGGCTCTCGAGGTGCGGATCGCGGGTCGAGGACACGAGCTTGCGGATCGTCCGGCCGCTCTCCGCGTCGGCGAGGTACATGTCGATCGAAAACAGTCCCACGTCCGACATGTAGACCATGCGCGTGCCGTCGGGGCTCAAGGCCGGCGCGAGGTTGTAGTGCTGTTCCTTTCCTGGGCTCACCAGCGATCGCGCGCCGGCGGTCGTGGCGGGAGTCAGCCGCGCCTGCAGCCGTTCTTTCTGGTCCGTCGGCAGCGACACACCGGTGGCAACCGCGACGGGCTGTGCGGCCTGCGTCAGCTCGCGATGCCAGTCGGCAATGAGGCTATCGGCGGGCCGGTGCGTGATCTGCTCGAGCGCCGCCTGTACGTTGCCGCTGCGGCCGGCCGAGCGCAGCAGCGCGCCGACGATGTCATCGCCGTACGTGCCGCCCAGATACGACCAGAACGACTGACCCCAGCGGTACGGGAAGTACCGGGGGTTCTCGAGATCTCTGAAACTCGGGAGCTCGCCGCGCCGCACCGCGTCGCGCATCCACATCGTCGTGTTGGGATCGACGTTGCCGAGCGAGACGTACTCGGCCATCCCTTCGATGAACCACAGGGGAACGCGGTTGAAGGCTGTGGCCACATTGCCGCGACCGACGCCGGTGATGTCATACTGGAACGCGTGCGTCAGCTCGTGGCCGATCACGTGGTCGGTTTCGGCCAGCGATGCACCCATCGGCAGAATGATGCGTCGCTTGAGGCTCTCCGTGATACCTTCGCTCCCCTCCACCGGAAGGATATTCGTCTGATTGTAGTCGGGGTGATCCGAGTAGAGAATCAGCGGCTGCCGGCCGCTGAGCTGGTGGCGCAGCACGGTCGATATTCGGATGTACCACCGCTCAGCCATGCGGCCTGCCTCGGCGGCGGCCGCCGCTTCTTTATCATAGAAGTAGATGTCGAAGTGCTGCGTTTTGAGGATCTTGAACTGGAAGCGTCTATACTGGACGGCGTTGCGGCCGAAGTATTGGGCTGGCGCTGTAGACACGACGAGACTCAGCGCGCCCAGCAGCAGCGTGACGCGAGCAATGGTGTTCATGTCCTAGGATTACCCCCATACTCCGGGTTCGGCACCAGTTATTGGACTCAAGTCCTATCCTCAACGTACATCCAACCACGAGAGTTCACATGCCAAGTGCCGTCTCGACTCTGTGCACGCTCACCCTGTGGTTTCAGCAGGCGAATACGCAAACCCCGGTGGATTGGAAGGCGATCGACCGTGTGCTGGGCAGATCGGGCAATCTACAAGGAGAAACCTACCGCGTCGGCTTCCCGCGCAGTGATCTTCACGTCACAGTGGGCGCGGTCAAGGTACGACCGAGTCTCGCCCTGGGATCGTGGGTGGCGTTCAAACAGACGAGCGACAGCACGGTGATGTTAATGGGCGATCTCGTCCTGCTGCCGATCGAAGTCACAGCTGTGGTCGATGCCTTGCAGCGCGGCGAGATCGAGCAAACGGCCCTGCACAATCACCTCCTGAGCGAATCGCCGCGTGTCGCGTATCTCCATATTAGCGGCCGCGGACGCCCCGTTGCGCTGGCAACGGCAGTACATGAAGCCCTGGCGACGACCAGGACACCCGCGCCGGCAACAAGTACACCGCCACCGCTCGGCCTCGATACGGTGCAGATTGCACAGATCCTCGGCGTGCGCGGCAAGGCCAACGGCGGCGTCTATCAGGTCAGCGTCCCCCGAGCCGGGGCGGTGATGCTGGACAGTATAGAGGTCCCGCCGGCGATGGGCGTGGCGACCGCGATAAACTTCCAGGCGATCGGTGCCACCACCGCAGTTGCCACGGGTGACTTCGTGTTGATCGCCAGCGAAGTGAATCCCGTCTCGCGCACGCTCCGCGCCAACGGCATCGCCGTCACGGCGCTGCACAGTCACATGCTGAATGAGTCGCCACGACTCCTGTTCATGCATTTCTGGGGCGAAGGCGACGCGCTCAAGGTGGCGCGTGGCCTGCGGGCCGCGTTGGATGAGGTGAATATCAAGCGGGATTAGGTGCGGATCGGCCGAAGCCGCGATACAGGAGCAGGTCATACACGATCTTCAGCGTGCCGGCTATGAAGAAGGGCACGTTGATCAACGATGGCTGTGAGAACAGCAGCCCCGCAAATATCGGCGCGAGCCCGGCGCCGATGGTTCGCGCCACGCCGGTGATCCCCCCGGCAGCCGACCGCTCCTCGGGGCTCACGACCGACATGAGATATGACTGCCGGGTGGGCACGTCCATCTGGCTGATGCTGAAACGCGCGAACAACACGGCCACCGCGAGTGGCAAGGTCGGCATGAGCGGCACGAGGATCAGCAACACGTTGGACGGCAGGTGCGTGAACACCATGGTGCGGATGAGGCCAAACCGCGCCGCCAGCCGGGACGCCACGAGGGCGGAGAAGCCCGCGAGCAGGTTCGCCCCGAAGAAGATCGCGCCCAGCGTCGCCGGATCGACGCCGAACCGCAGGAAGAACCAATAGGCCGCGAAGCTCTGCACGACGAATCCGCCGGCGAACGAATCGAGCGCGAATAGAGCCGCGAGCCGCAGCACCACGGCACGGGAGCGGGCGACGCCCAAGAACGTGCTGGCTTGGGGCGCCGGCACCTCCGCGGCGGTTGATAGACGTGTAAACGCGAGGGCGAGGACGATACCCAGTGCAGCGTAGAGGATGATGACCCCCCGGTAGTGGACCGCCTGGGACAACACACCGGCGCCGAGTGAGCCGAGCGCGGTCGCGAACGCGCCGGTCAAGGTGTACCAGGCGAACACGCCGGTCCGCCGGTCACTCGGCACCACATGCGCAAGCGCGGCCTGCTCGATGGGGAGGAACGGTCCGACCTCGTTGCCACTGGGACTGATGACGCCGATCGTGCCCGCGACGAGGAGCACGAGAAAGTTGCGCGTGACCGCGAATGCGGCGCCCGCGGCCGCCATCAGCGTCGCCCCGACGATGAGCATGCGCCGCCGCCCGATTCGATCCGCGCGTGTGCTCAGCCAGAGTGAGACGACGGTGTCTCCCACCAGCGTCAGCGTCAACAGCACACCGATCTGCCGCGTCCCGATACCCAACGCGGTCAGATACAGCACCAAGACGACAGACAACGCCCCGTATGCGAACAACCGCGTGAAGCGTGTGAGCAGCAGCAACCGTCCGTCCGGCGACAGCGCTCGGAGTGTGCCGCCGCTCATGGCGCGAGGCGGTGGACGACTTTCACCACGAACGCGCCGTTCAATTGCCTGGTGAGGGAGGACGTGGAAGGGAAGCGATACCGTGTAGCCGGATTGGTGCTGTACCCCGAGTTCCAAACGATGAACACGTCGTCGCCGATCACCGGAATCCAGTGGAAGCGGATATTGAAATCGGCGCGCTGGTCTTCGTTCGTGTACTGGACGAACCCGAGCAGGCTCGTGCGCGGATTGAGGTCGTATTCGAGGCGACTCGAGGTCTGGAGGGCGGTGAAGCCTCCCGCGGGGAGGCGCGCCGCCGTGCGTGCGACGCTGACGCCGACGATGGCGTGGCCGCCGCCCCGCCACGTGCCCTGGAGCTCCAGATCGGCGCTGCGGCCTCCGTAGAACGGTCCCCAGTTCACGAAAGCCGCGACGCTCACCGCGTGCGCGGCCGATGTCTCATACTGCAGCTCGTAGCGCGACCACCAGTATCGTCCAGGCGGCACGCTCACCCCCCGGAACATGGCGAATGTATCGGGCGGCGCATCGAACTGACGCTGATAATTGATCTCGAAGTGGTCGCCGTTGTCGCGGTCACCGCCGAGCACGCGCCACTCGAACCACGCCGTCTGCCAGTCGCCGGTGCGCCCCACGGATCCGGATGCATTGGCAATGATGTCCCAGCTGGGAATGGGCACGGTGAAATCGAGCTGGCGAATGCCGAGCGCGTGCGGCCGCGGCATGAAATCGACGTGACCCGTCGTCTCCCAGATTCCGGTGCGCCGCACGAAGCCCAGCGCGGGATCGAATCCGGCGTCGATCCGGTAGAGTGAGACGAAGTTGTCGAAGAGGTCGTTGGGATTGTCGGCCGAGAGCCGCCAGGCCAGCGGGAAGCCGCTCACCCCCGGCGTCCGGCTCCCGGCAATCCAGAACTTGGGCTCGAGATTCTGCCCGTGCACGATGAGCGGGAAATCCATATCGAACCCCGCCGTGCCCGCGGGGCCCGATCCCGTCGCCGTGCGCAGGGCGGCGATGACCCCGACGTACGATCTCGCCAGCAGGTCATGCTGCACGCGCACGACCGCGTCATTGGCACGCTCGCCTCCGGTTTCAGCATCGAGGATGCCGATGCGCCACGGTCCGACGCGTCCGTAGAGCCGGCCACCGGCGACGATGGGGACAGCGCGGCCGGTCGAGTCCAATCCGATGCGCCGCGAATAGAACACCTGCGTCCGTCCCGGCGTCCCGAAGTCGAAGAGCCCCCTCGACTCGAGGAAAAACTGCCGCTTCTCCGGAAAAAAGAACGGAAAGCGCGTGAGGTTGATGACCTGCTGATCGGCCTCCACCTGCGCGAAGTCGGTGCCGGCCGTAAGGTCCGCCGTCAGCGTCGGCGAGACCGCGAGCTTCGCATCGAGTCCCGCTTTGGCGCCGACGAAACCGTTCGCCAGGCGCACGCCGACGCTGTCGTGCACGGGTTCGATGGCGCGGCTCAGCACATAGGGGTACAGCTCCACGTCGCGCGCCCGACCCACGTCGGCGATATCGCTCAGCTCGCCCGCCCGCAGGAGCTGATACAACCCTTCCGTGCGACCCCAGGAGCGCCACAAGTCCTGTTCGTTTTTGCGCCGGATGAAGCGCCGCACGTTGAAGCCGAACCGCACGCTGCCGCGGGTGCGAAAGCGCAGCGTCCGGAAGGGAATCCGGAACTCGGCCGTCCAGCCCCCGGGATCGCGCCACACCGCGACGTCCCAGATGCCATTCCAGTCCTCGTTGAGGTTGTCGAGGTCGCTCAGCTGTGCATCCCACCGCGCGCCGTTTGGGTTGGTGCCGAAGACGAACGCACCCCGCCGGTCGTGGAAGCTGTCGATGAGTAGTTGGATGTTGTCGTCGCTGGAGAGGTCGGCGTCGCGGCGCAATTGGGTGGCGCGGATGCGACCCGGTTCCGCGTCGTACGCGCGAACGCCGATGTACAGCGCGTTGCCATCGCGCAGCGCCTTCACGACGGTGCGCTCCGAGGCGGGCGCGCCCACCGCCGGCTCACGCTGGCGGAAGTCCATGATCGAGTCGGCGCGCGCCCAGTCGGGTTCGTCCAACCGGCCGTCGAGATGGACTCTGCCGCTCGCCATCTGGACGCGGAGAGCTTGCGGCCGAGCGGGCGAGGGCAGCGCGAGTGCCAAGACCAGTGCGAGGGTTGCGGTTTGCGGATTCACGGGTCGGCCAACTTAACTGTATTCGGACTTGCCGGGGGTCTGGGACCGCGCCATGTTCGCGGCGATGAGCGCGCCGCTCTCCCGTCCCCCAGCCGCCCCACTCGCTGCGTCGTCGCGCATTGCCTCAATCGACCTGATTCGCGGGGCCGTCATGGTCCTGATGGCGATCGACCACGTGCGCGTGTATTCCGGACTCCCCGCCGGCGGGCCCACCGCGGGGATCTTTTTCACCCGCTGGGTAACGCATTTCGTGGCGCCCGCCTTCATCTTCCTCGCGGGCACCAGTGCCTTCTTTTACGGACACAAGCACAACGATCTCTCCCGCTTTCTGTTCGTGCGCGGCGTCTGGCTGGTCCTGCTCGAGCTGACGGTGATCCGCGTCTGCTGGACATTCAACGTCGACTTCGCGCACTACATGCTGGCGGGGGTCATCTGGGTGATCGGCTGGTGCATGATCCTGATGGCGGCGCTGGTGCGGCTGCAGCCCAAGGTCGTCGGCATCATCGGCGCCCTGATCATCGCGCTGCACAACCTCGTCATGCCATGGCTTATCGGTCACGTCCCGCTTGGCGAGCTCTGGAAGATTCTGTACATCGGCTTCTTCCAGGGACCCGTGGCCGGCACGCCGCTCATCGTGCTGTACTCGATCATTCCGTGGATCGGGGTGATGGCGGCGGGCTACTGGTTCGGCACCGTCCTGGTGATGGAGCCGGCGCGCCGCAACCGCATCTGCCTGCGCCTGGGACTCGGCGCGACCGCGCTGTTCCTGGTGCTGCGCGGCTTCAACGTCTACGGGGATCCGCAGCCCTGGAGCTCGTCGGGCCGGATGCCGGCGCTGTTGTCGTTCCTGAACACCTCGAAATACCCGGCGTCGCTCAGCTTCCTCCTCATGACCCTGGGCCCGACGATCGCCCTGATCCCGGTTCTGGACCGCGCGCGCGGCCGTCTCGCGCAGTGGCTCACGGTATTTGGGCGCGTGCCGTTCTTCTACTATGTGCTCCACATCCCGCTGATCCACGCGCTCGCCCTGATCGTGTCGAAGATCCGGACGGGGAGCGTGGACGCGTGGCTCTTCACCAACCACCCGATGGCCAATCCGCCCGCTCCGGAGGGTTATACCTGGAGTCTGGGGCTCCTCTATCTCGTTTGGGCGATCGCGATCGTGGTGCTGTATTTCCCCAGCCGCTGGTACGCCGATCTGAAGGCGCGACGCAGCGACTGGTGGCTGAAGTACCTGTAAGCTCCATTACTGACGGCAGGGCGCGTGCGGATCGGTCGGCTTCGGGACGTCGCGCTTGGGGCGTTCGGGAGCATTCGCGACGGCCAGCGCGCCGTCGTGCACCATCTGCGCCACCCGTGCCAGGTCCGGATAGCTGATGTACTGCGCTTCGTCGGTGACCTGGTGATAGTCGAGATGCTCGCCGCGCGAGAAGGCGACTGAGGGAATTCCATACCGGGCATAGCTGTAGTGATCGGCGCGGCAGTAGTACTGCAGCGGGTGACCGGGTGCGTCGTAGGTGTAGTCGAACACGAAGGGGACCGGCTGTTTCGCGTTCGCCGCTTCCAGCATCTCGCCGAATTCCCGGGATATCCGCTTGGCGCCGACGACTTCGAGATAGGTCGGGCTGCCGGCGCCCGTGCCGCCCCGCGGAAAATCCGAGGCGGTCCCTCGGCCGATCATGTCCTGATCGATCTCGCCCACGATCGAGTCGATCGGCACCGTGGCGTGATCGGAGTACCAGCGCGAGCCGAGCAGTCCAGCTTCCTCCCCGGTGTGACTCACGAACAGGATGGAGCGTCGCGGCTGCTGCGCTCCGGTCGCGCGCGCGAACGATTCCGCGATTTCGAGAATCGCGGCCGTGCCGGAGCCGTCGTCGTCGGCGCCGTTGCGGATCGAATCGGGACGCGGCCCGCGCAGGGCGCGCAGGCTGTCGAGAATCGTCCGAATCTTGGCCCGCTCTTCGTCGGTCGCGGGGCGCATCGGCGAGTCCGCGCCCATCGGCCGCACCACGCGGTTGAACGCCCGCAGAGAATCGTGATCGACGGGCCTGCGATCGAAGCCGACGTGGTCGTGGTGCGCCGACAGCGACACGTATTCGTTGCGCAGCGCCGGATCGCTGCCGCGCAGGATGCCCACCACGTTGCGCGCCGGCCATTCCACCGGTTTTCTCGTGAAGTCGAACTGGCCGCTGATCGTGGTCGTGGGCGTCGCTCCCGGCGTCGCCGTCGCGGGATCGCTGCCGAGGACCGCCGTGGCGGCCCGCCGGCTGAGCCAGACGAGCGGAATGGCGCGCGGATTGCGCGAGGTATCGGAGACGGGCCGGCCCTCGCGGATGCGGGCGATCTGCTCGCCGCCGAGCTGATCGAGCGCCACGATCCCCACGGTTGCGGCGTCGCGATAGCGGCCGAGCAGCGGGCCGATGGCGCGCCGATCGAACCCGGCCGGCGCGTCGAGGATGACGAACTTGCCGGCGATACCCGCGGCAGGCACGAGATGCGCCGTGTCGGCGACGGATCCCGCAAACACGATCGCCGCGTGGTCGAGCACCTGCGGCGGCACGGCGGAACTGACGGGCAGGAAGTCGGTGACGAGCTGCAGCGTGGCGCCGCCGCTCGTCGCCAGACGTGATTGCGGATCCACGGCGGCGACCCAGAGGGGCACCGTCTGGAAGTAGGTGCCGTGGTCGCCCGCCGGCTCGAGCCCCAGTCTACGAAACTCGGCGGCGACATACGCCGACGCCTTGAACGCGCCCGCGCTGCCGGTTTCGCGTCCCATCATCGAATCGTCCGCAATGAGATACAGACGCTGCCGCAGATCGGCGGCCGTGATGGCAGGCTGGGTCTGGGCTTCCACTGAACGGCCTGCGACGCTGACCAACGCGACGGCGATCATGTTGTACGGAAACCGCTTCATCCGCACTCTCCGCAGGTTAGAACGCCCCACCGCCGCCGCCTCCTCCACCACCTCCGGAAAAACCTCCACCTCCTCCTCCGAACCCCGACCCGCTCGAGCTGCGGGGCGACGAGGACAGCGTCATGCCCGCGACGGTCGACAGATGCGACATGCTGCTCGAGAAATGGCTCACGCTGAAATTCATCATGCTGGGGCCCACGTACCACTGCGGGGCCTGTGTGTAGATCCCTTCGAACGCGCGGGCGAATTGCTGCTCGACACCAAAGGCCATCGCGTACGGCAGGTACTTATCGAACAGCTCGGGATGGCCGATGATGACCCGCTTCAGGTGCTCGGCCTCGACGCGCCGCAGGAACTCTTCGAATCCCAGCACCTGCTCGAGGGCCCGCGTTCCGGCCTCGGTCCGGGCCGGCATGATTTGCGCGAAGATTACGAGAATGATCGCGGACACCACGGCGGCGATCACAAAGGACACAGGAGTCAAGAGGAATGCCGCGGCCACGAAAGCGCCGCCGATGCCGATCAATAGGGCGAATCCGATGCCACATCCCATCCACGTCTGCTTGACCTTGTCGGGCCGGTTCTGATAGAACCCGCTGCCCGTGAGCTGGGTGAAGATGGCATCGCGAATCGGAGTGAGCTGTCTGTAGAACTCGTCCTTCAGCTCGTTCAACGGCACGAGGTCCCCGTGGCTCGCAAAGATGCCGTCGAAGACCGCGCGTTCGTGTGGCGCGAGGCCGTCGGCCGTCTTGAGCCGGTGGAGCGTGTACGACGTTCCGCCCCCGAACAAGCCGAACAGCTTCGGGTTCTGCTGCTCCTCGATGCGCAGGTATCCCCGGACCGCCAGATCGACGAGCGTGGCGGTGATGTCCCGCATATCCGCGCTATTGTCGAGCAGCGTGCCGGCCTCCGCCGGGGACACGCCCGCCGGCGGCTCGTACTGCACCGCGATTGGTCGCCGCCGCGGATCGCGCCCGCGCCGCCACCAACGCCTGAAGGCGAACAGGAACACGGGGATCGGAATGGCGAGCGGCCAGTTGCTGCGAGCCGTGCCCCAGAGGCGCGCCAGAACCGATGGCTGCGTGACGACGCCCTTGTTCCAGCCGACCACCGCCGTCAATCCTTCGTGATACTCCAGGGGGTGCGGCATCACGATGCGAACAAGATTGCCGTCGATGGCGACCGTCGCGTCTCTCGCGGTCGAGCCGTACACGCCGTTGAAGGCGATCGCGCGCACGCCCGGCGTCCCAGGAGGGAGCTCGATCTCCGCCGTCGCGGCACGGATCGCGACCTCCCACTCATCGCCCGTCACGTTCCAATAGAGCTCGTCGTGCTCGTCGAAAAAGCGCAGCCCGTTGGTCGCATGATAGTGGAGCACGAGCGTGCGGTCGGCATCGGCGGCACCGGGAATCCAGACTTTGTACTTGACGTACGCGCCCTGCCGGCTGGTCTCGGTCCGCAGGTTGCGACCGGCATCGTCCTGCGCGCTGCGCAGCGAGACGCCGAGCGTCCAGTTCAGTCCCTGTGGTGTCCGATACTTTACCGGAATCGTGCGATACAATCCGTTCCATGAACCGACAAACCGCGCGGTGATCGTCTCGATGACGTCGACGCTGGCGTCGCGATTGACGCGAATCTGCGCGTCGAAGCGCTCGATCGAATACGAGCGTTGCGTGGCGAGGGGCGCCGTCGCCGCGAGCGTCAGGAACAACAGGACGAGCGGCACCTTTGGAACGGCGCGTTCCGAGGGATCATCCAGGCCAAAGAACTCCCGCGGCGCGAGCCGCATCATCCCCGCGACGATGCCCGACGGGAATTGCGCGATCGCGGTGTTGAAGTCGCGGACGACGGCGTTGTAGTAGCGCCGCGCGTTTTGCAGGTGGTCTTCGACGTCGGTCAACGTGGTCTGGAGCTCCGCGAAGCTGGCGGCCGCCTTGAGCTCCGGATACGCCTCGGCGACGGCGACGATGCGCTGCAGCGCGCCGGCCAGCGGGTCTTCTTCGCGCGCGCGTGCCTGAGGGCCCTGGCCCGAGGCCTGCAGCGCGCGGCCGCGCGCCGCCACCAAGGCTTCGAGCGTGCTGCGCTCGTAGCCGGCGTGGCCCTGCACGACGGCGACGATGTTGGGAATGAGATCGTGACGCCGCTTCAGCTGCACGTCGATGTCGGCCCACGCGTTGTCGCCGAGCTGACGGAGCCGCGTCAGACGGTTGAAGGTGAAAACCGCCCACCCGACGACGAGCAGTCCGAGACCCCACGCGAGCGTCATGGCCCCTACGCTAGCTCGGCAAAGGAGCGAATGCGAGGATGGTCGGTGGGGGAAACGTCCGAGGATCGGCCGCGCACACACAGCGCGGTGCGCAGCCCCGCGGCGCGTGCGGCGTCCAACTCTGCGGTTACGTCGGAGACGAACAGCACGGCGCGCGCCGGCTGCTCGAGCGCGGCGGCGATCTGCCGGTAACTCTCCGCTTCACGTTTGGGCCCGGTGGTCGTGTCGAAGTAGCCGGACAGAAACGGCGACAAATCTCCGGCGGTCGTGTTCTCGAAGAGGTTGCGTTGCGCCTGCACGCTGCCCGAGGAGAAGATCGCGATCCGCTTTCCGGCGTCGCGCCAGCGCACGAGCGCCGGACGCACGTCGGGATAGACCTCGCCTTTCCCTTTGAGTTCGCCGGTGCGGTAGCCCGCCTCCCAGATCCGGCCCTGCAGCGCCTTGAGCCCCGTCGACTTCCGGTCGCGATCCATCAGCCAGTAGAGGTACGCTTCGGGATCCCAGGGCGGGACGTCGGACGAGCGCGCGGACTCGGCGGCGTGCTCGGCGCGCAGCAGTGCGATATCGGCGCGGACCGCGGGATCGTCGGCGTGCTGCGCGAGATAGTCGTGCACGCGCGCCCGCGCGTACGCGAACAGCACCTGATGGACGAACTCGACCGGTGTGGTGGTGCCTTCGATGTCCAGCAGGATCGCGCGAATGTCGGTTAGCGCAATGGGATGTAACTCGGCCCCAGGCAGAGCGGCTGAAAGCCTTTGTCCGTGCCGCTGTTCGTGTAATGCGGCGTCCACCCCGCCTTGTCCTGGAACAGGCGAATCGCGCGAATGTCGCGGTCGGCGCAGAGATCGAACCAGTGCCAGGTGCCGCGCGGCACGCGGATCAGATCGCCAGCCTCGACTTCGATCGCGATGACCGGTCCTTCTTTCGGATGAATGTGAAACAGGCCGCGCCCGCGAACGATGAACCGGACTTCATCTTCGTCATGCCAATGCTCGGTGCTGAACTTGGCGAGCATCGTCTCGAGATTCGGCGTGGCCGGCGTGACGTCGATGACGTCGGCGGTGACATAGCCGCCCCGCGCTTTGAGCTGCTCGATCTCCGGCGCATAGGCCGCGAGGACCGCGTCCGGGGGGGCATTGGCGGCGGCGCGCTGCGCCAGCGGCCAGCGCTCGTAGTCGATACCCAACGTGGCGAGATACCGAGTGACCTCAGTCTCATCGGTCAGGGTGCGCTGCTCAGCCGGAATTCTCACGGTTGCCATGTCAGACCTCGCTTTCGGCCCATCACTTCGAATAGGAACTCGAGGATCTCGATCTGCCGCTTGGCCTCCGCGAGATCGCGGCCCCAGGTGTAGAGACCGTGCCGGCGGATAAGAAACCCGTGCGCCTCTGGATCCTCACGCAGCATCACTTCGACCTGTGGCGCGGCACGCGCCCAATCCTGGCTGTTCTCGATGATCGGCAGCCGCTCGCGATGCTCATGGGTACGGACGGCGTCGAGCCCTTTCAACATCTCATAGCCGTCGATCGTCAGGGCGCCGTCCGTCGTAGCCTCTGACAGAATCGTGCTCCAAATGGAGTGCGTATGCAACACCGCCCCCGCGCCGCGCGCGCGCACGATGGCCAGATGCAACGTGGCCTCGGCGGAGGGCTGGCCTGATCCGCGGACCACGCGTCGCTGCTCGTCGATCGCGACGATGTGGCTTGCCTCGAGCAGCCCCTTGTCCACGCCACTCGTCGTGATCGCCAGCGTCAGCGGGGCTGCGCCCACGACGGCGCTGAAGTTGCCGCTCGTGCCGAGTGCCCAACCGCGCTCGTAACAGTGCCGTCCGACTGCGGCCAGCTGTTCGGCGAGCTCCTCGAACGTCGTGCTCACGGGATGCCGCTCGGCGCCTCCGGCGTCCTCGTTGACGAATGCGCGGGACATGGCTGAAGAATAATCGCCTCATCCGAGCTCGAGCGAGCATGCCCCGAGGCGGGCCGGCCAGCGCGGCGTGAGGGAGACTCCCTGGACTGTTTCCTCGAACCCACGCTCGCTGCGCGCGACCGTCGTGATGTCGGAGCGCCAGACCTCGGCGTCAGGCTGAAGGCGCAGCGGAACCTCTCGCGCCAGCGACAGCTCGGGTGCGAACACCGCGTTCGCCGGCGCCGCTGCCGCATTCCACGTGTAGGCGACGTCGAGGCATCCGGCCTGGTCGAACATCAGTTGTTTTTCGAGATCATCGCCCTGCAGCACGACGGTCACCGCGTCGGCGCTCAGGGAGACGCGCGCGCGCAGCGGCGTCGCCGCCCACGACCGGACCGCCGTGTACCTCCCGCTCGCATAATCGTCGGCGGACACGTCGTTGCCAAGCAGCCGTTCGACGAGGATCGCGCGCGGCTCGGCGTCGACCGGTGGTAGCGCCGTGAGCCGTGATGCCTTTTCGATGTCGTGAATGCTGGCGGTACCACCGCCGGCGTCACCGTGGCCTTGCGCCTGTTCCTTGGGAAGCTCGTGATACGATTCGCGCCGCCGAGTGAGGACGTCGGCCAGATTCGTGAGGTCGCTGAACCGCGTCAGCGTCTCGACCGCGCCGCCACGGTGCGGACTGATCACGGCCGAGAACTGTGCGGAATGGATCCACAGCTCGGGGTAGCCGTCGTCATCGAGATCCAGCTCTTCGTATGCCAGCGACTCCCCCTGGCGGAGCACGCGCTCGGCGATGGCCAGCTGGCGCCAGATCGCGTTGCGCAGGTGCGGCAGATAGAGGCCGCCGAACACACCGTGCCAGTAGGCGTCGTTGCACTGGGCACGGCCGATTGCCCGCCGGGCCTCCGGCGGGTCGCCACGGCTGCGAGACAACGAGGACAGCGCCACCATCGTCTTGTGCATCCGGTTCGACTCAGGGTACTTGACCAGGAAATGGTGCCAGTGTCC